>WNFC01009806.1_pt1 | contig 10613 bp, 6 predicted proteins | sample 5400541 | NCBI WGS metagenome assembly WNFC01 (sample SAMN13153342, study PRJNA577476) | soil metagenome | isolation source: 120 cm saprolite under Douglas fir tree site 2 hole 2 replicate 1 | place: USA:California | collected 2015-04-18
CCCTGGTCATGCTCTCGCTTGACAGTTTGTTTTCAGCGTTGACCTGCATACCGGTATTTTTCATCGCGCGAAGAAGCTTTGGCGAGCGAACCGCAGTTTGGGCGGGGCGGGCATGGGCATTTTTTCCTTATGCAATCTATTTCTCAGCGGATTTCATCTGGGCGACTACCCTCACCACATTAATACTAAGCCTGCTGTTTCTGACCGCTCTGCACCTCGAGGATTGGTCACAAATGTCACGCTGGGCCGGTTTCGGGGCGCTGACTGGCGTGGGCGCACTCACGGACCCGATTGTCCTGTCAGTAGCACCTCTGCTGGCGGGGTGCATGTGCTATCGCTTGGCGCGGAAAAGACAGCGCTGGTTTCTGCCGGCCACGGGGGCGGCGCTGGTGTTCGTGATCGTGGTGACGCCTTGGTTCCTGCGGAATTATCGTGCGTTTCACACCGTTCTTCCGTTCCGCGATAATCTTGGACTCGAGTTGTATGTCGGTAACAATGGAAATACCTGGCATTTCGCGCCAAGTGGGTTTCATCCCTCGGACACGGAAGGCGAGTGGAATGAGTATGCCCAGATGGGCGAACTGGCTTACATGCAGCACAAGCGGGAGCAAGCGATGAGGTTCATTGAAAGCCATCCCGGCGAATTCGCTGTGCTTTCACTGCGGCGTGCGCTGTACATGTGGACGAATTTCTGGAGCTTCGACCGGCAATATCTCGAAGCGGAGCCGCTTGATCCGGCCAATGTGTTTCTGTGTACGGTGTTGACTGTCCTGACGCTGGTGGGCCTACGGGGGGCGTTCCAGAGAGGTGTCGAGATCGGTATGCCTTACGCGATAACCATCTTCTTTTTTCCCGTGGTGTATTACGTAACCCATCCGGAGGACTATTATCGACGGCCCATTGATCCGATTTTTGTGGTGCTGGCCGTGTATGCACTAACATCCTGGATAGGGAATCGCGCAAGACCGGCGCCGAGCCAAGTTCAGGCTCGATCCGTCCTTAGCTCAACTGACCCCATGACATTGAGACAGCCGGCCAGCTCCAACGAGTGAGCGATATCGGATTTGAAAGATACAAGACGGGGATTGGGCTGTTAGTGCTGACCAGCGGGGCTCTTCTGGTGCATGGATATCATCCTTTCGCGGAAGATGCGGAAATCTATCTTCCCGGGGTGGAGAAGATTCTGCACCCGGAACTGTTTCCGGTGGGACAAGAGTTCTTTGCTTCGCACGCGAGCCTCACCTTATTCCCTAATCTGGTCGCGTTTTCGCTGCGCCTCACACACTCGCCATTTGAAGCCGGGCTCTTTCTCTGGCATCTCGCTTCCGTCTTTCTGCTGCTGCTCGCCTGCTGGGAGCTGAGCGGAAAATGTTTCCCGAGTTTTCGGGCACGCTGGTGCGGTGTGGCATTGGTGGCTGCGCTTCTGACGATTCCGGTGGCAGGGACCGCGCTCTATGTCATGGATCAGTATTTGAATCCGCGGAATCTGGCGGCGTTCGCGGGGGTTTTCGCGGTCGTCCGAGTGCTGGAGAAAAAGTTCCTCCGGGCTCTGGCGTCCCTAATATTTGCCGGTCTCGTTCATCCTTTGATGGCGGCATTTGCATGTTCTTACTGTGCTTTGCTGCTGGTCATGGAGAAGTTCGAAAAAGAACGGGCGGCGGCGGAATCTCAGGCGGTCCGCCCAGCAACGCTTGTCGTCTGCCTGCTGCCATTTGGAATTTCGCTTGCTCCTCAGACTTCGCAGGCTTATCACGAGGCGGCGCTGCGTCACGGCTTCCACTATATCCAGCGCTGGCAGTGGTATGAGTGGCTGGGCATTCTCGCGCCCCTATTTCTTTTCTGGTGGTTCAGCCGGCTTGCACGGATGCGGCAATGGCACGAATTGGATCGCATGTGCCGCGCGCTCCTTATTTATGACCTTGTTTATTTCCTGGCAGCACTGGTTGTCGATTTTCCTGTGCGCTTTGAGAGCCTGGCGCGTTTGCAGCCGCTGCGCAGCCTGCACTTGCTTTACATCCTGATGTTTTTATTTGTGGGCGGATATCTTGGCGAATATCTACTGAAAAATCGGGTATGGCGCTGGCTGGCGTTGTTTGTCCCTTTGAGCCTTGGAATGTTTTTGGCACAGCGCTCACTTTTTCCATCCAGCGCACACATTGAATGGCCGGGGACGGCGCCGAAGAATGAGTGGGCGCAGGCTTTTCTCTGGGTTCGGGGAAACACCCCGGTGGATGCGCTGTTCGCTCTGGATCCACTCTATATGGAGTTGTCCGGAGAGGACACAATCGGCTTCCGGAGCCTGGCGCAGAGAAGCCGGCTGGCCGACGCAGTCAAGGATAGCGGCGCGGTGAGCATGTTTCCTCCGTTGGCAGATCAATGGTGGACCCAGGTGCAAGCTTTGAAGAATTGGAACGGCTTCCAGGAACAGGATTTCTCACGGCTGAAGACACAATTCGGCGTGGGATGGGTGGTTTTGCAGCCCTCGGGAGATGCAGATCTTGATTGCCCTTATCAGAATGGGGCAGTGCGAGTGTGCCGGGTTCCGTAGGCTGGGTCCGAGGGGAAGTTGCATGACCAGATGCATCCCGAGCTTACGCGGAAGGTTCTGGCAACCGGTACGATACAATTAAGCCACCAGGAAATTCATGGTCTCATCCACTGCCCCGGCCCTGCAAGCGTCTGACCGGCTGTTCCTCTACGACAAGTGGGGTCGAACTCTGCCCGAGTTGGCCAGGCAGTACCGCGACAATTATCCCTGCCCGCATATCCGACTCATCGATTTTCTAAAGCCCGATACCGCCTCGGCCATGGCGGACGAGTTTCCCCAGCCTTCAAGCGAGCAGTGGACACAGTACAAGCATGCGAATGAGAACAAGCTGGGCATGGCCCATCGCGAACTTTTTCCTCCCACGTTAGGCGCGGTGACGGACGAACTGAACTCACCAGAGTTCGTGGCCTGGTTGTCGGAATTGACCGGCATCCCTAACCTGGTCGCGGACCCGATGTTGGAGGGAGGCGGATTGCATCAGTCCGGCCGAGGCGGCTACCTGAACGTGCATACGGACTTTTCCATGCATCACTTCCACATCAACTGGCACCGGCGAGTGAATTTGATTCTCTATTTGAATCCGGGTTGGCTGGAAGAGTGGGGAGGATCGCTGGAATTGTGGGAACCGAGGATGGCCCGTTGCGGCGCGAAATATCCGCCGCTTCTGAATCATGCTTTAATCTTCACCACCGACGAACGTTCTCTTCATGGTTTTCCGGATCCTCAAAAGTGCCCTCAGGACGTTTCGCGCAAGAGCCTGGCGCTGTACTACTACACCGTGGAGCAAGACAAGAAATTCGCGGTACATTCGACGGACTATTTTGCCCGGCCTCAAGACGGCATCGGGAAAGCCTGTTTGATATGGCTCGATAAGAAGGCCGTCGACCTTTATTCCCGAGCGAAAGCGCGGTTCGGATTTTCCGACGACTTTGCCAGCAAGGTTTTGGGATTTCTTTCCGGGAAGAAATAGACCGAGACCTTGGTCGTGCCGGATCGCTCGCTTCCTGATTTAAAACAAAACGACATCTTGAAACGCAGAGATCGCTGCTAACGACTGCAGAGGGTGCGGAGTGATTCATGGTGCTGCTTAATTAGTTTCGTTAGGCCGAGCCTGCTGTTTCCGTGCTGCGCGCGTAGTAGGCGGGACAGCCCGGGTCGAGTTTGCGGCCCTTGTCGCTGAAGCGGCGAAAGTTGAGGATGTGAGCCCTCTGCAGGGCAAATTGCAAGGTTGTGGCCAACACGCCAAAGCCATACTTCACACTGCGGCCGAAATTAATGGACGAGGCCTCTTCGAAATACTTCGTGGGACACGATACTTCACCGATACCAAAGCCGAAGTGCACGCACTGGGCCAGCATCTGATTGTCGAAGACGAAGTCGTCGGAGTTTTCCAGCAATGGCAGTTCGGTGAGTACCTTGCGGCTGAAGGCGCGGTAGCCGGTGTGGTATTCAGAGAGTTTTACTCTCAAGAACAGATTCTCAAACGCAGTGAGCACGCGGTTGGCAATGTATTTATAAAGCGGCATACCGCCGCGCAACGCGGTACCACCGATAATGCGCGAGCCCAGCACAACGTCATATACGCCGTACGCAACCATGCTGGCGAGAGCGGTTATGAGCAAAGGCGTGTACTGATAATCAGGATGCAGCATGATGACGACATCGGCGCCTGCGGCCAGGGCTTCGCGGTAGCAGGTCTGCTGGTTACGGCCGTAGCCGTAGTTGCGGTCGTGCTGGAAAACGTGCAAGCCCAACTGGTGCGCAAGGTCAACGGTGCGGTCAGAGCTGTGGTCATCGACCAGTATGCGGATGTCCACCAGTTCAGGCAGTTCTGCCACCGTTGCCGTGAGTGTCTTCTCCGCGTTGAAGGCCGGCATCACGACCGCGACGTGTTTGCGGTTAATCATAGTTACGACGGTTCATCGTCATGATACCTCAGTTGAGTGCCGCGTCACAGAGATAGACGATAGGGCAGAGGTTCCGATTCAGAAAAACCTGAATGGTCCGACACTTCGGGGCTTCGACATCCCCTCACTCTTCGGACTAAAGAATTTCACAAAAATGCCGAAGATACGGGTGTGGGGTAAACCTCCACAACTATCAGGGACTTCCAGATGACGATCAGATCCAGTTTCCGCGATGCCCTCCCCCATCGTCTTCTGGAACCTCCTGTACTGACTGGAGACTCAATGGAGAGATCTGCCTGGATGGCCGCGCTTCGGTGCCGACTGGAAAAGGCTGGGGGAAAGCTGTTCCCATAGAACAGCCTCCCCAGGCGATAAACTCCCCAAAGGCACCTGCGACGAACGGCATTTACCATCACAGTGGCCCAGTCCTGCCCGGCACCGCGAACCTTTACTTCGTTGGGTAGGGCAGCTTTGTCACGGGGCTGGGTGGGAAGTTTCAATAGTCAGTGAGGTGGATTCGGCTTTCGCGTATCGTGTCGTTTGCGTTCGGTCTTCCTAAATGCGGCGCTTGCTCGTCGCGGCCTGTGACTTGCTACAACCTGCGCCCTGTGCAAAACTTAGATTAGCTGATTTCTTTGATTGTCCTCTGCCGTAGACGCTGTGACGGCGTCGCGCCAAAGCAATGCCCGAGAAGCGCACACTATTCGAAAAGATTTGGAACGCCCACTTGGTCGCCGAACCGAGCGGTCGGTCTTGCATTCTCTACATTGACCTGCACCTCGTCCATGAGGTTACCTCGCCCCAAGCTTTCGATGGCTTGCGAACGGCCGGGCGGAGAGTCCGGCAGCCTCTGAGAACCGTCGCCACAGTAGACCACAACATTCCAACCGAGCCGCGCGGTACCCCGATCACCGACGCCATTGCCGCGCGACAGATTGAAGCCTTGCAGAAGAATTGCAGGGAATTTGGTATCCGGCTCTTTGATATGGATTCGCCGGAGCAGGGGATTGTGCACGTGATCGGGCCGGAGTTGGGCCTAACACAACCGGGCATGACCATTGTTTGCGGCGACAGCCATACTAGTACCCACGGCGCATTTGGCGCTTTGGCATTCGGCATCGGCACGTCAGAAGTTGAGCATGTTTTAGCTACGCAATGTCTGGCGCAACAAAAACCGAAGACGCTGAAAATTGAGGTTCGCGGCCGGCTGCAGGAGGGAGTCGCTGCAAAGGACCTGGCGCTCGGGATCATTGGACAGATTGGGACGGATGGCGCGAGTGGGCATGTGATCGAGTACGCCGGCGAAGCGCTGCGCGGACTTTCGATGGAAGGCCGGATGACTCTGTGCAACATGAGCATCGAGGCGGGTGCCCGCGCGGGGATGGTGGCGCCGGATGAGACGACTTTTGCCTATGTGAAAGGACGGCGTTTCGCGCCGCGGGATCGTGAGTGGGACAGGGCGGTGGCGTCGTGGCGCACATTGCCGACGGATGACGGTGCGTCTTTCGACCAGGTGGTGGTAATTGATGGTGCGCAACTTTCACCGTTCGTAACCTGGGGAACAAATCCGGGGATGGTGGCGCCGATTACCGGTCGCGTTCCTGAGCCGGGAAGTGTGCGGGACGGCGACCGCCGTGCCACTGAACTCGCCTTGGAGTACATGGCGCTGGAACCCGGGAAGCACATCGAAGACATCGCAATTGATCGCGTGTTTATTGGATCGTGCACAAACTCGCGGATTGAAGATCTGCGTGCGGCAGCACGAGTCGCCAAGGGCCACCGCGTAAATCCGAAAGTCCGGGCGATGGTGGTGCCGGGATCGCAGACGGTGAAGCGAGCGGCAGAGCAGGAGGGCTTGCATCGGATTTTTCTGGATGCCGGCTTCGAGTGGCGTGAATCTGGATGCTCGATGTGCCTGGGAATGAATCCCGATATTTTGCAGCCGGGTGAGCGCTGTGCTTCCACCAGCAACCGCAATTTTGAAGGACGGCAGGGGCGCGGCGGGCGCACTCATCTGGTGAGTCCGATGATGGCAGCGGCGGCGGCGATCACGGGGCACTTTACTGACATCCGTAACTGGAAATTCCAACCATGATGAGGGCTGCGCAATGAAACCATTTAGCGTACATCGGGGACTCGCCGCGCCGCTCGACCGCGCCAACGTGGACACGGACCAAATCATCCCCAAACAGTTCCTTAAGCGGATCGAGCGTACCGGCTTTGGCGAGTTTCTTTTTTATGACTGGCGATATACGCCGCAGGGTACAAAAAAGGATGACTTCACTCTGCATCAGCCACGGTACAAGAATGCGAGTGTTCTTGTCGCCGGAAGAAATTTTGGCTGTGGCTCTTCACGCGAGCATGCGGTGTGGGCGCTTAGCGACTTTGGTTTCCGGGCTGTCATCGCACCATCATTTGCGGATATTTTCGCCAACAATAGCAGCAAGAACGGCTTCCTGGCCGTGGTCTTGAGCGAAAACGATGTCGCTGAAGCCATGCGGCGGGCGCGGGAAATTGACGCTTACCATCTCACCATTGACCTGGAGAAGTGCCAGGTTCGCGATGAGCAAGGTTTTCTGGCAAACTTCCAAATCGATGAGTTCGTCCGTCACTGCCTCTTGAATGGATTGGACGATATCGCTCTGACGCTGCAACACGAGGCCGAGATTGCGGCCTACGAGACACAACATCCGGTTCCGCAGTCGGTGCTAAGACTGGCCCCGTGAAGTGACATCCTCCTCGGTAAAGATTTGTAAAACATCCGGCATCAACTTGACCCGCGGCCCCGCAGCCTTGATGCTGGTTTAGTAACGGTCTACTATTGCAGCCGCGTTTGTTGCCCATTTTTTCCGTGCCAAGGTAGAGTTCCCGCAACCGGCCGATGAATTGCTTACGTCTAATGAGTGGGATGTTTGCGCCTCTCAAGCTCATGCCAAAAACTACACTCGGAACTAAACAGTGAAGAAAATCCCTTCGACCGTCGCTCAAGAACCGCTTTCCAGGTTGATCTCTGTGGCTCGTGTCTTCTCCATCCTCTGGCTGGGCGCGCTCTGTCTCGGCTTCGCAGGTTGCAGCAGTGACGACTCGAAGCAGCAACAAGCGCAAGCAGCAGCGCCGCGTGCAGTGTCGGTGGCAGTGGCGCCGGTCCAGCGTCAAGACATTCCCGTATACCTGACGGGATTGGGATCAGTCACGGCATTCAACACGGCGAACATCAAGAGCCGTGTAGACGGCCAGATCATGCAAGTAAATTTCAGGGAGGGCCAAAACGTAAGGCAGGGCGAATTATTGATCCTGATCGACCCGCGCCCCTATCAGGCTCAACTGGAGCAGGCGCAGGCGCAGTTGTTTCGAGATCAGGCACAACTGCGGGATGCTAAGCTGAATCTTGATCGTTACACCTCTCTCATCCCTTCGGGCAGCATTTCGCGACAGCAAGTCGACACGCAACGCGCGCTGGCCGACCAATTAGAAGGTACGGTGCGCAACGATCAGGGGTTGATCGATACCGCAAAGTTGCAGATCACCTACTGCCACATTACCGCGCCGTTCAGCGGGCGTATCGGTTTGCGGCAAGTCGATATTGGAAACATCGTTCATGCTTCCGACACCAATCCGATGCTCGTGCTTACGCAGTTGCAGCCCATTGCAATGATCTTTACCTTGCCGGAAGATCAGTTGCCTTTGGTCTCGCAGCACATGAAGGCCACGACCCTGCAGGTGGATGTGTACAACCGCGATGATCAAACGAAGCTGGCAACCGGCAAGCTGCTGACCATTGACAACGAAATTGATCAGACAACGGGCACGGCCAAACTTAAGGCCGTGTTTGACAACAAAGACAGCCAGCTTTGGCCCAATCAATTCGTGAATACGCAATTGCTGCTGGAGATAAGAAAAAACAGCACGGTGTTGCCCACGGCTGCGATTCTGCGTGGTCCGCAAGGCACTTTTGTTTACGCCGTGAAGCCCGACAAGACAGTCGAAGCGCGTCCAGTCGCGGTGTCGCTGACGCAGGGCGACACCACAGTGATCACCAGCGGGCTCAATGCAGGCGACACGGTGGTGACAGACGGGCAGGACAAGCTGCAGAGTGGCAGCAGGATCGAACCGCGTAATATTGCGCCGGGTAACTATGCAACTCCCAAGGCGCACCACGATGATCCACCAGGAACTCCAGTTTCATGACGCCTTCCAGGATATTCATCCTCCGGCCGGTGGCGACCACGTTGTTGATGGTGGCAGTCCTGCTGGTGGGTTGGGTTGCGTTCATGCAGTTGCCGGTCTCGGCCCTGCCCGAAGTTGACTATCCCACAATTCAGGTGGTGACGTTTTATCCAGGCGCGGATCCCGAGGTTATGGCTTCCTCGGTGACCTCGCCTCTGGAACGGCAGTTTGGGCAAGTTCCCGGGCTGAGCCAGATGACTTCCACGAGTTCGTTCGGAAGCTCCGTGATTACCTTGCAGTTCAATCTTGATCAGAATATTGATGTCGAAGAACAGCAAGTGCAGGCTGCGATTAACGCGGGCTCGACCTATTTGCCCTCGGACCTGCCAAATCCTCCGATTTACAGCAAGGTGAACCCGGCGGATGCGCCGATTATCACGCTGGCCATGACCTCTGACACTCTGCCACTGCCAAAAGTGGAGGACCTTGCGGATACCGCTCTGGCGCAGAAGATATCTCAGTTGCCAGGTGTCGGATTGGTTTCCATCAGTGGGGGAGAGAAGCCGGCGGTCCGAATCCAGGTGAACCCCACGGCATTGTCTTCCTACGGACTGGGCCTCGAAGACCTGCGCACAGCCCTTGCCCAGGCCAACGTGGACCAGGCCAAGGGCGTGCTCGATGGTTCGCGGCAGTCTTACACGATCGGCGCCAATGATCAGCTGACCTCAAGTGAACAGTACAAACCGATCATTGTCGCGTATCACAACGGCGCCCCAGTGCGCTTAAGCGATGTGGCGAACGTGATCGATGGCACGGAGAACGCATTGCTCGCGGCATGGATGAATCTTACGCCCGCTGTAATCGTGAACATACAGCGCCAGCCTGGGGCGAACATCATCAGCGTGGTGGACCGCATCAAGAAACTGCTGCCGCAGTTGCAGACGTCGCTGCCCTCGGCCGTGAAGGTGCAAATTCTCACCGATCGAACCACCACAATACGCGCGTCTGTGAAAGACGTGGAATTCGAGCTGATGCTCACTATTGTGCTCGTGGTGCTCGTCATTTTCTTATTTCTTCGGAATCTCTCGGCGACCGTTATCCCTAGCGTGGCCGTTCCCCTCTCTCTCATTGGAACCTTCGGTGTGATGTATCTGCTGGGATACAGCCTCAATAACCTGACTCTGATGGCGTTGACGATCTCCACCGGCTTCGTGGTGGATGACGCGATTGTCATGATTGAGAATATTGATCGATTCCTGGAGGCCGGAGACGCTCCGCTCGATGCGGCGTTGAAGGGTTCGGGGCAGATTGGCTTCACGATTGTTTCGCTGACGGTTTCGCTTATTGCGGTGCTGATTCCCCTGTTGTTCCTGGGAGACATCGTAGGCCGGTTGTTCCGAGAATTCGCGGTAACGCTGGCAGTGACAATTTTGATTTCGGCGGGGGTCTCGCTCAGCCTGACGCCGATGATGTGCGCGAAGCTGCTCAAGCATCGCAAAGAGGGCGAGAAGGGCCGCTTCTACGAGGTTACGGAGGAATATTACAACCGGGTCATCGCATTTTACGGGCGCACCGTGAAGTGGGTGCTGAAGCACCAGACGGCGACCCTGCTGGTGACGTTTGGGACGCTGGTCTTGACGCTGATTATGTATGGAGTGGTTCCCAAGGGATTTTTCCCCGTTCAAGATACTGGAGTGATTCTAGGAGTTTCAGAAGCCCCAGATAGTGTTTCCTTCGAGGCCATGTCCCGGCGTCAACAGGAACTCGCCCGGGTGATTCTCCGTGATAAGGACGTGGAGAGCCTCTCTTCCTTCATCGGGATTGACGGCACCAATACAACTCCCAACAGCGGGCGCATACAGATTAATTTGACGGCCCGTGATCAGCGCAAGGATGACGCTTCGGCCATCATTCGTCGGCTGCAGCCGGAACTGGATAAAGTAGAAGGCATCACGCTCTACATGCAGCCGGTGCAAGATCTTACCGTGGAA
>WNFC01009812.1_pt1 | contig 10610 bp, 9 predicted proteins | sample 5400541 | NCBI WGS metagenome assembly WNFC01 (sample SAMN13153342, study PRJNA577476) | soil metagenome | isolation source: 120 cm saprolite under Douglas fir tree site 2 hole 2 replicate 1 | place: USA:California | collected 2015-04-18
AAAGCAAGATTCGCGCCAGGGGCTTGAGCGACGGGTGCCGCGCTCCGACGATGAGTACCGCCACGGCGCACACCTGCAAAACCATCTTGGTCTTTCCAAGGGTGGATGCTTCGATCGTAAATCCCTCGGCCGAGGCGATATTGCGCAGACCGAGAACCGTGAATTCCCTGCCGATGATGATCACCACCATCCAAGCCTCAACTAGGTTCATGCTCACCAAAGAAATGAACGCCGCTGAGATCAAGAGCTTGTCGGCAATGGGGTCGAGAAGAATGCCCAGAGTCGTCACCTGCAGGCGCCGCCGAGCCAAGTATCCATCCGCCCAATCGGTGGCTGCAGCCAGGAGCAGGATCAACACGCCCCAGACCTCGAAGTGCATGGAAAAGCCCCAGAACTCGAAATTGGGACTGCGGGTGAGGAGGATCACGATGAGGACGGGAACGAAAAAGATTCGCAACAGCGTCAGTGAGTTAGGAAGATTCATGAGTGCATGACGGCGGGGGTGCCGCCCCGTGGCTTCAGCCACCGCAGCTTCACTATAGACTTGGTGTAAGGATGCGTCAACACGTGAGAGGCGGTTCGGGGAGCGCTCCGAGGAGCCCCAATCCCATGGCTTTTGAGCCTTGGGAAGTTACTTCGAGATTAACACTATCCCAAGAGTATAAGCAAAGAAAGCGATACTCTTTCACAACGCGCCTGCTGCAAATCTGTGCAAATGTGAAAAGTGCACGTTCGCGACGGAGCGGGCAAGAAAGGAAGTGTAAATGCCCTCCGTGGAACACTAACCCATTTATTTTCAATATGGTACAAGGATATGGCATTTCCAATCCTGCATCATGCCCAGCAAAACGTACACGCAGATCTCCGCGAGGGGCTGCAGTTTCCACAGCGTTTTCCACAGAGGATAGGGCCTGGAACCTAAAAGAAAAGAGGCTCAAGAGGAGCCGCAAGTGAGTAAAAACAGGGATTTTACGCGACTTTACTCCGCAGTTAGCAGGTCGAAAAGCGAACCACCCCGATCAGATGGCACGCGGGCCGCGAAGGAGCCGGATAGGGAGCATGAAGATGGCGCTGAAGAGACCAAAAACTCCGTGAACGGCGATTCCCACAAGGCGGAAAGGCAGCGTCAGGAGCCAGACGAATGGATACAGCACAAGAGCAAGCAGCGCGAGCGGCCAGCACAGGATGAACAGGATGATCCACAAGAAGAATGCAGCCATGGCAACCTCGTTTGTGACGACCGCAAACCGGTCAGTGCGAAGGGTGACCGCAGAGCAGTCGGCCTTCATACTATATTACGAGAGCGCGCGCGGAAAGGTTTCCTCCACCTCATACTCTTTGAGCCGCAAGCGCTTGGCGATGGACGCGGGTACCTCCGCATCGAGGCGCATGTGCGAATCGTCAGTTTCCGAGTGGAGGACGCGTCCCAGCGCATGAATCATGGCAAGCGTGCGACCTTCCGCCAGCGGCAACCGGATCGAAAGCGTTACAACGGGATCGGTGGGCATCTCAGCATCCATGCGCCGCAGCAATTCCTCGATCCCTTCGCCCGTAAGAGCGGACACTAGCACGGGCGCGCCGCCCGCGCTTCTCTCAGTGCCGTTCGCGATGGCTTTTCGATCTTCCGGAGCAAGCCGGTCCATCTTATTCAGCACGCGCAGCCTGGGGCGACTGTCGACGCCAAGTTCCAGCAAAATCTTGTCGACTTCCTCGTCGAGTTCGTCGTGGTGCGGATTGGAGACGTCGCTCACGTGCAGTATCAAAGCGGCTTCCTGCACTTCTTCGAGGGTCGCGCGAAACGCCGTCAGTAATCCTTTGGGCAGATCGCGGATAAACCCGACAGTATCGGAAACCAGGACGCGGCGGTTCGAGGGAAGGCGCAGCGCGCGGATCGTGGGATCGAGCGTGGCGAACATCCTCGAGGAAACCAGCACCTCGGCGCGGCTTAGTGCATTAAACAACGTGGACTTGCCCGCGTTCGTGTAACCCACCAGCGCGATGGTCCCGAGAGGGACGGCATTGCGCGCCTCACGCCGCAGCGCTCGCTGTTTGCGGACTTCATCAATGCTGGCTTGAATCTTGCCGACGCGGTCGCGAATCCGGCGGCGGTCGGTTTCCAGTTTCTTTTCACCAGGGCCGCGCACGCCGATGCGTCCCGTTCCGCCGCCGGCGCCACCCGCGCCACCGCCTCCGCTCTTGCCGCCGAGGCGCGACATTGAGGTTCCCTTTCCAGTCAGGCGCGGCAGCATGTAATTCAATTGCGCCAGTTCGACCTGCAACTGGCCTTCGCGGCTCCGCGCATGACGCGCGAAAATATCGAGAATCAGCTGCGTGCGGTCGATCACCCGGCGTTCCGTCGCTTCCTCAATGTTGCGCTGCTGCACGGGAGAGAGATTGCTGTCGAAGATGATCAGCGGTGCTTTGTGGGCCGTGGCTTCGGCGCGAATTTCGTCCAGTTTGCCGCGGCCTACCAACGTTGCGGGGTCCGCGGCATCGCGCATCTGGAAGACGGTTCCCGCGACCTCGGCTCCCGCGCTGAGAGCCAGCTCAACCAACTCCGAAAGCGATTCGCGACCCTGCTCGCCCGCGGGCATGCCGGGAAAGCGAGGCGCACGCTTCCATCCAAGGCCTACGAGCAAGGCTCGTTCCGCCGTCGAGACCATTTGTTGCGTTTTCGTCACTTAGATCGGCCGAGAGTCATCTTACGGACTTGCGCATTTCTTGCGGGGCTCACCCCTAAGTACAATTATACGCTTCTCTCCCCGGCCCCGCGACCTGTCTCCAGCCCGCGGGACTCGCGCAAATCGGCGGCGGTTTGCGAAGCTAACAGACCCGTGAGAAAATCTGCCCATGCGAAAACTAACTCTCACCGTGGTAAATCTCTTGACGGCCGGAATGATGCTGATTGGGAATGCCCAGGCGCAGCAGACACCGGCGGCGAATACTCAACAAGCTCAGGCGGCGAAGGCCGCACCGGCTCCCGCTGCTGGCGCTCAGAAAGCGTCTGCGGCAAAGACGGGAACAGCAACCAAGCCAAGAACCCAGCCTGTCCTTGCCCTCAAAACGCAGAAAGACAAAGTCAGCTACGCTCTTGGAGCCAACCTGGGGATGAATCTGCACAAGCAGTCCGTGGAAGTTGACCCCGCCATTGTGTTGCGCGGCTTGAAGGACGCACTCGCCGCCCGCAAGATGCTCTTGACAGATGACGAAGCAAAAGCCGCGCTCATGCAACTGCAGGCCGACGTACGGAACAAACAGCAGGAGAAAATGAAAGTGGCGGGGGAAATGAACAGAAAAGAAGGCGTCGAGTTTCTGGCTGCGAACAAGACGAAGGAAGGCATCGTCACGCTTCCCAGCGGTCTTCAATACAAGATTCTGACGGAGGGTACGGGACCTAAGCCGACATCCACTGACACCGTCGTCTGCAACTATCGAGGGACACTGACCTCCGGCACGGAATTTGACAGCTCGTACAAGCGCGGCCAGCCGGCGTCATTTCCAGTCATTGGAGTTATCAAGGGATGGACGGAAGCTCTTCAGCTGATGCCGGTGGGATCGAAATGGCAACTCTTTGTTCCATCGGAGCTGGGTTATGGCGATCGCGGCGCGGGCTCGGACATCGGTCCCGGCGCGACCCTCATTTTTGAGGTGGAGCTGCTCTCCATTCAAAGCAAGGACAAAACAGAGGCTGCGCCAAAATAGCGCCGCGCAAAAAGTGGGTTTGCCGCTGAGTCAAGAGGAGTGGACTTACACCGAGTTAGATGGCTGACAACAGACCTTCGGCATGAAGCCATTCGAGAACGCCGGCTTGCACGTCAGCATCATCGCCAAATCCTGAAAACCAGCGTACGCCCGGCTCTCCGCGAAACCAGGTGAGCTGGCGTTTGGCGTAGCGCCGCGTGGCCTGCTGAATCGCTGCGCGCGCTTCTTCCAATACAATCTCGCCGCGGACCGCCGCGCGCAATTCCCGGTAGCCGATAAAATCAAATGGCTTCGAATCCTCGCTCAGGCCACTCTTAAGCAGCGCTTGCACTTCTCGCATCCAGCCCTGCTCAAGCATGGCGTCTGCTCTGGCGTGGATGCGCTCCTTGAGTTTCTCGCGCGGCGGCATCAACCCGACTTTTAGAACGCGCCATCCTTCCAACGGGACGCGGCCCGTGCGGTGCACTTCGGAAATCGGCTTGCGCGTCAGAACACAAACTTCGACGGCGCGGATGATCTTCTGTTCGTCCGTCGGCGCGATTTTCCCGGCCGCTTCCGGGTCGAGCCGCTTCAGGACACGATGCAGATGGCCGGGCGGGTGCTCTTCAACGGTTGCGCGGAGCCGCTCGCGCAATTCTTCCGAGCGCTGCGGAACTTCCGCAAGACCTTCGAGCAGCGCGCGCAAATACAATCCTGTGCCGACGGTGAATACCGGCAGGCGTTTGCGCTGCCGCAAGTCGTCCAGCATTTGCAAAGCCAACTGGCGGTAGCCTCCCGCGGTGGCATCGTCCTTTGGCCCAAGAACGTCGATCAGATGATGTGGAATCCCGCGGCGTTCGGAGAGGCTGGGCTTTGCGGTGCCAATATCGAAGCCGCGATAGAGCTGCGTCGAATCGCAGGCCACAACTTCCCCCTCGAGCCGCTCCGCGAGCTTCACTCCGAGCACCGACTTTCCCGATGCCGTCGGACCAACGATGGCAACGAGAGGCAAGAGAGTTTTATTTTCGCTCATCGAAAGAGGAGATGCCGCGCGCGTACAAAAAGAAAGATGAGCAAGAAAAGTGCGAGGAGAAGACTGCCCAGAACCTGTTGGCGCGGGAGTTTCACTGGTAAGCGGCTTCGATCGGCAAATTGTACAGGAAATAGAACCGCAGCTCGATGTATGGTCCGCTGAAAGCTGGCGGCAGCGGTTCGAACGGATTCGACGAGCGAATGGCAGAAACGGCCGCGCGGTCGAGCGGTTCCTTTCCGGAACCGATTAGCCGCACGGGCTCCCCGTCCGGCACGCTGCCATTCTTCATGATGCGGAATTGCAGAGCCACGCGCCCACGGTCGCCAAGCTGCGCCGATTCCGGCATCACCGCGTACCAATTGCGCCGCACTGCCGCTACAACGCGCGCCATGTAATCACTGAAATCGACGCCCTCGGTCGGCGTGAGAATCTCATAGCCATTGCCCAAGGTAGTTCCGCTACCTTGTGATCCGCCTCCGCCAAGCGCTCCGCCTGACCGCGGCATCGGGCCAATCACAGCACCGGAACGGCCGCCCGCAGACGGACTCTTCGCCGCGTCACGGATTGTGTCCTGGAGCGAACGGCTGGTCGAATTTTTGGGCAAGATCAACCCATGCTGCGGCTGTGGGGTATCCGGCGCTTCGAGTTTTAGCGCGGGCTTAGGCGCATCCGTTTTGGGCGTTGGCGCGCTGGGTTGCGGATCCGGCTGAACATCATTTGGCTTGGGAACCGGGGCGTTCGGCAGCTCTCTCACGGGACGTTCCGGTTGAGGCGCCGGCGTTGGAGTAATCGGAGGCGCAACTTCCCGCAACACGCGTGGATCGACATGTACTCTGGGCGCAGGTTGAACAGGACGAGTCGATGGCTTCAACGATTCCAGCGTCCCCGGTGGGAGCAGGGTTACCATTTGCCTTCGCGCGAGTTCCATATCGGCTTGCGTTGGCTCATGCGGTGGAAATAGCTTCGATTGGAACATCAGCGCGACAAACAAAAGAATGTGAAACGCGATGGAAGAAAGCCGCGTAACGAGTTGCCACTTGCCTTTCTCTTCTGTCTGTTCGGGGACGATCAGCTGAACTTCCCCGGTACTGAAAATGTCGGGGCCGACGAGGTCTTCGGGAACATGCAGAGGGTGCGCGCTCATTTCCGGCGGTGCGGCACCCACTGGCACGGCGATACGCTCGTCCATGTCGGTCGGTTGCACCGGCGTCGAAAGGTCTTCCTTGACGCTGTAGGCTTCGCGATTCACATCGCGGGGCACGACCACGCGCGCCGCAATGGACTCGAGCGGCAGATTCGTCGGGATCGTCGAGTGCCCGTCCAACTGCACGATGGGCAGCATGGCCGGCACCAGCGTGCGCTCATCCATAGTGGTGGGACGGCGGCGCTGCGTTGGCGTATCCACCGCCGCGGGTGGACGAGCATCGATCGGAACCAGAATCCGTGAAATCATGTTGTTTTGTCTTGTGTAGCGAATGTGCCTATTTGGACGCGCGCGGCGTGTTCTTGGATGCTTGCCATCACGCGGCCGGCCAATTCGAGCGCTGCGCGCCCGGCAGCCCCGTTTGTACGCGGCTCCTTGCGCGAGCGCGCGGCATCGACGAACGCTTCGAGTTCCGCGTGCAACGGCTCGACCGCGGGTGCATTCAGCTTTTCAAATCCAAATTCCGGCTGCGGACCGGGCTTCTTCACTCCGATGCGCAGGGCATCGCGCCGCGCATAATCCATCGAGATGTATTCGTGCTGCTGGAAAAAGCGCATCTTTCGCACGCGCTCGGTAGAAACGCGGCTGGCGGTGATATTGGCTACCGCCCCTCCCGCAAATTCCAGGCGCGCATGCGCGATGTCCACTTTTTCCGTCAAGACCGGAATCCCGACGGCTTTGACTTCCGCCACCGGTTCGTTGACCAGCGCGAGCAAAATGTCCAGGTCGTGAATCATCAAATCGTAGATCACGTCCACGTCGAGGCTGCGGGGCGTAAAGACACCCAATCGGTGTACTTCGAAAAATAGCGGCCGGTTCAGGATTGGCTCAACCGCAACCACGGCAGGATTGAAGCGTTCGACGTGGCCCACCTGCAGAATCCGTCCATTTTTCTTCGCCGCATGGAGTAGCGCGTCAGCTTCCGCGAGATTCACGGCCATGGGCTTCTCAACAAGAACGTCGAGTCCCATTTCCAAAAGCTGGCAACCCACCTCCGCGTGCGCGACCGTCGGGACGGCGACGCTCGCGGCGTCCGCGCGTCCGCGCAATTCATCGAGACTCTTCAAGACTTGGGTCTGAAATTCTGCCGCAACGGCCGCAGCACGTTCTTGATTTTCGTCAAAGACTCCAACGAGTTCCGCACCTTCAAGCTCACGGTACACACGCGCGTGATTGCGCCCGAATTCGCCTGTGCCCACGACGGCGACACGAATCTTCCTCGACTCTCCCGCCGCCGCGTTCATTCTTTGTTCATTCCCTTTGAAGCATCATTTGGTTCCGGCACGGCGGGCGGAGGGAAAGCCTGAATCGCGATCCCCGCTCCATCCGCCAATTCGATCAGTTTTGCCCGGTCAAAAAGAAGCGTCCGCCCCGCGTCCACCGCAAGAGCGGTCGCACCTGCACCCCTCATCTGTTCGATGGTGGGCAAACCGACCACGGGTACATCAAAGCGCATATCCTGGCCTGGCTTGCTGACCTTCACGACAACCAGGGGCTTGCCACCCGTGATGCGAGCGGCGCGCGCGATAGTCTCATCGGTCCCTTCCATCGCTTCCACCGCCACACAAGCGCGATCCGCGATGACCACTGTTTGCCCGATGTCCATGCTGGCGATTTGCCTGGCCACCCCGAGCCCATACGCAATGTCTTCCGCTTCATGCTCGTTCGGGGCGCGCCGCGTGAGCACGCCGGGATCAGGCACCAGAGGCTTCAGGAACAGCGTCGAATCCACCAGCCGGATACCTTCGTCCTCCAGCACGCGAGCGACTGCGCCGATCAGCGCGTCCGTATTTTTCCGCGGCAGAGAAAACAACAGCTTCGCCAATTTCCAGTCCGGCCGGATGGCGCTGAAAATCTTATTGTGCTTCACCTGTCCGGCCATGACCGCCTGCTTCACGCCCTCCTGATGCATCAAGTCGATGGTCTTGCTCAACTCGCCGAGGCTCACCCAGTGCAGCCGTTTGGCAATTTTTTCCAGATCCGCCGACGCTTCTTCCTTCAGCGCTATGACGGCCATGTCGATGCCCTGGCTGCGCGCGCCTTCCAGCACCAGGAACGGAAAGCGCCCGTTTCCTGCGATGAGTCCCCAGCCTGTCGTGTTGGTGTTTACGTCCGGCATGAAATCTGCAGTCAGGGGTTACTTCACGATGCCGCGTTCGGCGCTTTCGATAAACTTGATCAATTCCTGCACGTCGGCGGAATCGCCCAGCGATTTCCGCATTTCGGCGAGCGACTGCGAAGTATTCAGCTTCGAGCGCAGGAGCAAACGATAGGCACGCTTCAATGCCTGCAAACGCTCCGGCGAAAATCCTTTGCGCTCCAGGCCAATTGCGTTGATGCCAAAGCTTTTCGTCTCGCGCTCGGTGACGATTTTGGAAAACGGCGGGACATCCTGAGTAATCACAGTGGATGCGCCGATGTAGGCGTAGCGGCCGATCCGGCAAAACTGATGCACCGGCGAAAATGCGCCAATCGTCGCGAAATCTTCCACCGTGACGTGTCCCGCGAGCGTTGCGCCGTTCACAAACAGTGTGTTGCTGCCGATCGAGCAATCGTGCCCGATGTGCGAATACGCCAGAAGAAAATTGCCGTCACCCAGGGAGGTTTTGCCGCCGCCTTTTTGCGTGCCACGGCTCACGGTTACGTATTCGCGAAAAATGTTGCCGTCGCCCGCCACCAGTTCGGTACGTTCACCGCGAAAGGTATAATCCTGCGGGTCGCCGCCGATCGCGCTGAACGAATAAAATGCATTGTTCTTTCCGAACTTCGAAGGCCCCCCCACCATCGCGTGCGTGTGCAAGACGCAGCCGTCGCCCAATTCCACGTCCTCTCCAACCACCGCGTACGCGCCAATCTTCACGCCTTCGCCAAGCTTTGCGCTCGCCGCAACAACGGCCTGCGGATGGATTTCGCGCTTGGTCATTTCGCGGGTTCTTCCGCCTTCGCCGCCGGTTCGCGGTCGACCATCTTGCACATCAGCGTGGCTTCGGCAGCCAGTTGCCCCTCTACGGTCGCTTTTCCTTCCAACTTGCAGAAGTCGCCGCGCCACGAAAGCACCTTCATCTCTACTTTCAACTGGTCGCCGGGCACAACCGGCCGGCGGAATCGCGCGCCATCCACCGCCACAAAGTAGAGTAGCTTCTTTTCACGGTCCGGAACTTCCGTGAGCAGAAGGAGACCGCCGGTTTGCGCCATGGATTCGATAATCAGCACTCCAGGCATGATCGGCGCGCCCGGAAAATGCCCTTGGAAGTGTGACTCATTGATGGTGACGTTCTTCACGCCCACGATGCGCTTCAGGCGCTCCATCTCTAGGATGGCGTCCACCATCAGAAAGGGATAGCGGTGCGGCAGAATCTTCTGAATTTCCACGACGTCCAGTATCATTCGCGTTCTCCGTCGCCGCAGACCTCTCAGCGGCACCTGGCACTTCCCCAGCAAACTTCTGATTATATGCGAACCCCCGCCCTCCGCGATACGCGCTCTTATTCGGTAGCCACGGTTCATTGCCCTGAATGAAGACGAAGGGCAGACCGCGAGCCCTTTCCCTCGCCGCGATGAATTTTGCCTGATTGCTCTGATCGCGGCGCATTGATAGCATCTCCGCACTATGCAGGATTCCCATCTCCCCAGGAAGTTCTTGCAATTCTTGAAGCCGCGTCTTCCGCAGATGCTCGCGACGCTGCGCCGGTTTGTGACAGTGGAATCCCCCAGCCTGGAAAAAGCGGCCGCCGATCGTTGCTGCGACGTCATCGCCGAAGAATGGAATAAGCACGGCGCGCGCGTGGAGCGAATCGCGCAGAAGCATCGTGGAGATCTTCTGCGCATCACTCACGCGCCCGGCAAATCCCGCCCTTCGGGTCAACTCCTGGTCCTAGGCCACTACGATACGGTCTACTCGACAGGAACACTCGCCAAAATGCCTTTCCGGCTGGAAGGCGGCAAAGCTTATGGGCCGGGAACTTTCGACATGAAGGCCGGAATCGTTCAGGCGCTTTTCGCGCTGCAAGCGCTTCAGCACACAGAAATACCACTTCGCAAACGCCTCGTCTTCCTCTGGACTTCTGACGAAGAGATCGGCAGCGAATCTTCGCGCAAGTTCTTCGAAACGGAAGCGCGCCGCAGCGATGCCGTCTTCGTCCTCGAGCCTTCCTTCGGTCCGAGAGGCCTGCTGAAAACGGCGCGCAAGGGAGTCGGCGAAGCTGAGTTGATCGTGCATGGCCGCGCCTCCCACGCAGGTCTCGCTCCGCAAGAGGGGATCAACGCCATCCACGAATTGGCACGGCAACTCGCGCGCATCGGAGGATGGAATGATTTTCGCCGCGGCGTCACCATCAACGCCGGCGTCATCGAAGGCGGCACGCGGACGAACGTCATCCCCGAAAGCGCGCGAGCAGTTCTCGATCTGCGTGCTCTTCGCGTTTCCGACATGCGCCGCCTGGAGAGCCGCCTGCACGCTCTACGTCCATTTCACCGGGGAGCCCGTCTTGAGATGATTGGCGGCTTCGGCCGCCCTCCCCTCGAACGCAAAATGAGCGCATCGCTCTTCGCCTGCGCCAAATCACTGGCGAAGCAAATGAATCTCTCCTTAGGCGAATGCACCGTCGGTGGTGGCTCGGACGGAAATTACTCCGGCGCGCTCGGCATCCCCACGCTCGACGGCCTCGGTGCCGTCGGTGACGGCGCTCATTC
>WNFC01012350.1_pt1 | contig 10610 bp, 7 predicted proteins | sample 5400541 | NCBI WGS metagenome assembly WNFC01 (sample SAMN13153342, study PRJNA577476) | soil metagenome | isolation source: 120 cm saprolite under Douglas fir tree site 2 hole 2 replicate 1 | place: USA:California | collected 2015-04-18
TCGCGAACCACGGTATCCCCGCCATCGTGAAAGCGGTGTCACCGGTTTGCGAAATCAACGAGGTGAGATCGACCATCGCGCGGCGCAGCAGCGAGGTGAACGATTCGTTGCTGGACGAAATAGCCGCCCAGTCGTCGCGGCCGGCCGCAAGCTCGGTCTGGCGCTCGCTCAATGCAACCGCGAAGTTGTCGGGCGCCGGGTGTGTTGTCGGCGACGGACGTGTGGATTCACCGGCGGTGACGCGGCACTCGAGTTCGCAGTTCTGTTCGGTTTCAAGATGGAGTTTGAAGGTCGCGCGTTCTTCGCCAATAGCTGCCGGCGCGGAGCTGAACAGAAGTTCGCTGGTGCGCTCGACCTTGTCCAGTCCGAGATAGCGGAGCACCACCCGATCGCTGTCGATACTGGGCGGGAGCATCTCGCCGCGCCGCTCGCGGCGAATTCCGCGCACCTCGAACACGTCGGCGAAATCGACGCCGTAGAAGAAATCGAGCTCGATATCGATCGGCGTGCGCACATAATTTCTGAGCGTCATGCGATGATAGAGCGCCGGCCCCCTGAGCACCCAGCCGCGCTCGATGCGAATCGAATTGCGCGCGAGCTGGATCGTGCCGGCCTCGTTGCGGAGGTCGGCATTGGTCAATGTAGCGCGGAACTGCTCGCGATCGTTGCCCAGGTAGGAATTCAGGTAGTAGGGGGTCTCGCCCGCGACCAGCATCTCGAAGCGGTTCAGATGCCGCGTGTCGGAGTGGAAAAATCCCAGCGCCTCGAGCGGAGAATCAACGATATCTCCAGACGCATCGAAAATCGCGAAGCTGCGGCCGTCGGCGAGCACCCGGGTCGTGCGCCGCGACGCCAGCGACGACGCGAGCACGTAATATTCCGAACCGACCTTGACGAAGGTGTGGGCAGAGCGGGCAGTGGCAGGAGAACTTGGCATGCGGCGTCATCAAGGCGCCGCGATCTGCACGGCGCTCCGTCGCTGAAATTCTAGCACCCGCTACTATCTGGAGGCAGCGGCGGCCTGCGTCGTTATCCCGAACTCGGCTTGCCTTAGAGCCATGACCCGCTGATAGACCCGCTCGTAGTTGTCGACCATCTGCTCGGTGGTGAATCGTTCTTCGAAGTAGCGTCGGCATCCGGCGCGCGATATCGAATCGATCTTTCCGACCGCCGCGACCAGCTCATCGAGTTCGGCGGCGACGAATCCGCTGACGCCGGGTTTCATAATCTCGGGAACCGATCCGCACGGCCGCGCCCGCCGAGGAATCCGCTCTTCTGCGCATCGTTGATTTCGCCGATGTACTCGATATGAGGCGGCTTGATCATCGGCTTGATCACGCTAGCGAAATATTCGCGATCGACGGCATCGACCTTCGCCGCGATCTTCAGCGGAACCCTCGAGCGATTGGCGATTTCAATCGCGAGGTCGGGCCGCTTCTCCGGCGAGATGCGCCCGATGAAGGCCAGGTACTTGCCTTCGGCGCCGTTGAACTCCAACAGCTCGGGCGGCAGCCCATGATAGACGGTGCCCACCCAGTTCATCTGCGGCAGCGGAATTCGCTGCGCGTCGCTAATCGAGACCACCGCCGCCTCGGGAAATTGCTCGTACACCGGATGCAGATCGGTGATGTCCAACCGGCCGTGCATCGTCGATACGGTCGGCATCTTGGTCACCCGCGCGAGCGGAAACGTCCAGTAGTCTATATGCGAGTGGATGATGTCGAAACGATCGCGCGCGTCATAGACCTCGGCCAGCATCGCGAGTTGCAACGACGCGCCGAGCTCCGGCTTGCCATGCAGACGAAGCGCCCGCGGGCACCCGGGCGCGAGTCGCGCGCTGGTCTGCGAATCGCCCGACGCAAACAGCGTCACGTCATGACCACGCTTGACCAACTCTTCGGTGATATAGGAAACAACGCGCTCGCTACCGCCATAAAGTTTCGGCGGCACCTGCTCATACAGTGGCGCTATCTGCGCGATACGCAGGCCGCGACGGCCGTTTCCCGAAGCACTTCGGTTTTCTAAAGCGCTCCCGACTATTGACGAACTTCCGACTTCTAACGACCGTCCGCTGTTATTCAACTGTCATCTCCCTGCATAGACTGGAGCGCATGTAATGCGGCATCCGCCGCCCTGATTTTAATATTTTCTAATTCTTGAGAAAGAGGATAGTCGCGATGACTAAGCTAGATCCATGCCGCGACAAAGCGCCTGCGCGCGAAAATTGATCCAATTGCCAAAAGAGTTTCACCCTCCCTTCGGCAAAGGACCTTGAGAACCTTGAAGAATTTACTCGGACATTAGAGGGCGAGTCGTATTCTGACCCGCCGCATTATAGAGAGCTGCGAGCGTGGTTATCGAGCACATGCTCGATGATTCGGCATGGAGGGTGTGGCTTGCGCGTCACGCGCGCGCATCCGCTTGTCGTCAACTCATCGCGGCGACCGCGAGACGCGCGCGCAAAATTCAAATCGGCAGAATCTGCTGCGCGGGTACTCTCACCCGGTCGCGACGCTCTCTAGCGAACATCCGGACAAAAGCGGGGCTCATCGCGAGACCGACACCAAAGAGGACGTGCGCAAGAAAATACCCGAGCGGCATTAGTGCGATCCGCGCCGCCATGGTCGGGTTCGCACGCGGCAGCACGAAGAAATCCATAACCGCCCAGAGTGCGATTCCGATGATGATGCCGGCGAACATCGTCGCGATCGTCGAGGTCTCCCGCGACACGAACAGCGCGAAGAGTATGCCGATCACGATCGAAATCGCCAGTTGGATGAGTACGCCAACCAGCATCGCCGTTGGTCCCGCGACCAACGCTTCGACTCCGTACACGAGCGCACCGAGCGCCTTCAGGGGCATGGTCGCACCCGCATCGGTGACGCTCGCGTAAATCATCATGCATCCGATCATCAGGATGCCAGCGAGCGTTCCCGCAGCGATCCCCGCGGCGATTCGCGCGCCCGCCGAAGTCCGATGCGATGTGCGATATGCAGATTCGCTCGCTCTCATTTCTGCCGCATCTGCTTGTGTAGCCATAGGATCGATTGGCCCGGCCAGAAGCTAGGCCTGCTCCTTCTTCATCAGAATTTGCGCCAGCTCGCGATGCTGTTCCAGAACCGGAATCACCTTCTCGATCAAAGTCTCGAGTTCCTCATCGCTCGTGTCCTGTTTATCTTGCTGAAGCTTGCTGATCAGCTTGTCGTGTTCCGCGCTGGTTTCCTGCAGGAAGAGCCGGTCGAACTCGGCACCCTGCGCAGATTTCAGTTTCCGTTCGAGTGCTTTCTCTCGCGCCGACTCATGTCGAATGGCCTGATGCGCCTCGGCGCCATTTTTCAAATTAGTCCCACTCTCCTGCGCCATCTCAACTACCATCCGATCGACATTGGTATGATCCTGGACGAGCTGGTCCGCATAAGCGCGAACCTCGCTGCTCGCAGCTTTCTGCTCGGCTATTTTCCCCAGCGCTATTTCAGTCAGGTTGGTCTCATGCATTTGCGAGAGAATTAAGCCGGTATTCGGCATTGCCGATCCTGCCGGCGACGAATGGACGTGCGCAGCCGTGGAAGCCTTGTTTGCGCGAGTTGTTTGCGAACTCGGCGGCGACGCGGCTTTCAGAGGGGTTGTAGCGCTGGCGGCGGCGGCTGGCGCCTGATTCTCCGATGTACCGCAGCCCGCAACGACTAAAACGAGCAGCGCCATCGTCAGTTTAGTTATAGTGAATTTTTTATTGCCTGAACAATTTTGCATTGCCCTGTCCCTCACGCGAGAACGAGCTAAAACACCTTTGAACTTTTGTCCAACAGTAACAGGGCAAGAAACATGCCCTAAATTTTCCGAAGCAAATCGACTGCCCGTATCCTGTACTGTGAAAAAATTTTATTCCGAGCAGTCGATTTGCTTATCCATTTCGATTTGCTTCAGCCGGCCGCTAACTTGACCCGCTTTGCTTTGCTCCGCGGAATCCAGCCGTTGTCCGCCGAGTATTGTGAAAGATAATTCGCTACTTGATCGGCCGTTTTGCCGGACAGGTATTCGATTTGAGAGGCGTAGATCTTTTGCCCACTCGACGCCGCGTCCTCGATCGCGGTGAGCGCGGTTATTGGGCCTAACACCAGCTCGCCGACGCCCATCGAAGGCAGCAAGCCCGGCATCCTTCCGCTATCCGCATGGGTAGTGAACGCCAGTACTTCGGCCTTCTCACCCTCGACAACTCGGTACACGTGGACTTCCGTGTCGAGGCGAGATTCTCCCGCCCCAAGGCCCAGTGCGATGCGCGTGAAACGATTGCCTTCATCGACGTCAATCAGGCGCCCAGTAACCAGCAAGGTGTTGTTGTACATGGGCGTGTCGCTATCACTCGGGATTCGCACCGCCGGAAGGCCCGTCTTTGCCAGTCGCTTTGCGGTCTGGGCCGAAAGCGTCGCGGATACATCGCGACCGATTTCTATGCGGCGATCGTCCGCCGAACTGCGCCGGAACAGGTCGGTTCCCCGATGAAGCGGGCTGCCATTTTCCTTGACCGACGTCGAGTAGAAGGTGAAATCGCGAATGGCAACCTGCGCCGGAGCGGTCGGCGCGGCTTCGAGCGCATCTGATACAAGCGCGGGATTCGACTGCTCAACGCCTCGCGGAGTGACCGAAACCTTGGCGCAACCAGCGAGCATCGCGAACAGCGCTACACAAATTGAAATTTGCGCAAACCAACGGATCTCCTCATACAGAAAGGAACCCATGACATCACCTCCATGACGGTGGTTGCGATCGATGAAGCAAACGACGAACCAGTCAGTGGTTTCTTCGCCTGCCGTTCGTCGAATAATTCAACTTTCTGGAGACTCAATATTTTTTCTTGTCTGGATCACGAATTCGGGCGTAGCATTTTAATTGTCGGGCATTAGTGCGTTCCGACCCGCAGTCTCGTTAAGACTGCGATTTCGTTAGGCCGAGATGTCCATTTCAATTTTCGACAACGACTCCGAGGAGTCTGCCGCGTCGCCGTCGAGCGCTCGCGAGTCGGCGCACCTTGTCCAGTTTTACGAGGCCGATTCGTTCCTGCTCGAAGCGCTCAGCCGACTAATCGGCGACAGTCTCGTCGCGGGCGATTCCGGCGTCGTGATAGCCACCAAAGCGCATCGCGACGGTCTCGAAGAAGCGCTGCGCGCGCGCGGCCTCGATCCCGACGCGTTACGCAAACAGGGACGATACATCGCGCTCGACGCTGCGGACACTCTCGCGAGTTTCATGATGGATGATTTTCCCGACGAGGAACGTTTTCGCAATGTCATCGCGGATGCCATCAAGCGCGCGCTGGAGAAGAGCGAGAGCCGTCACGTATGCGTATACGGCGAGATGGTCGCGCTGCTGTTCGCCGAGGGCAAGGGAGACGCGCTGCTCCGCCTCGAGGAGCTGTGGAACGCGCTCGGAAAGGAACTTCCGTTTTCTCTATGTTGCGGCTACCCGTTCAAGCAGTTCTCCAACCGCCCGGATGAACCGCTGTTCCTGAAAATTTGCGCCGAGCACTCTCACGTTGTCCCGGCCGAAAGTTATACCGAACTCGCGAATCCCGACGAGCGGCTTCGCTCCATCACCTACCTGCAGCACAAGGCGCAGATGCTCGAGAGCGAGAAGTCGGGACGCAAGGAAGCTGAAAAATCTCTCTCTCTTCGCCAAAAAGAGCTCGCCGATTTTCTTGAGAACGCCGCCGAAGGTCTCCACCAGGTCGGGCCCGACGCGCGGATCTTGTGGGCCAACCCCAGCCAGCTTCGCCTGCTCGGATATTCCGCGGACGAGTACGTCGGCCATAAGCTCGCCGATTTTTTTGTCAATCGCGATCTGTTCGACGAGTTCTGGCGCAGGATCATGGCGCGCGAAGTGGTCTACGATTTTCCCGCCGCACTCAAATGCAAGAATGGCGTGACGCGCCAGGTTCTCATCCATTCGAGCGGATACTGGGAAGATGGAAAGTTCCTATACACGCGATGCTTCATTCGCGACGTAACCGAGCGCGTCCAACTCGAAGATGAGCTCCGCGAAAGAGTCGATGCGCTCAAGGAAGCCGACCAGCGCAAAAATGAGTTTCTTGCGATGCTCGGCCATGAACTGCGTAATCCACTTTCCGCGGTATCGAACGCGGTCGCCACGGCCCATCGCGATGCGTCGCGGCGTGACCGCGCGCTCGATATCGCGACGCGCCAAACGGCGCACCTTGCGCGCATCGTTGACGATCTCCTCGACGTCACCCGGATAACGAAAGGGAAAATCGCGCTCCGCAAAGAGCCCGTCCAGCTCGGCTCGATTATCAATGGCGCGATAGAAGAGTTGCGCGATCTGATCGAGGCGCGCCGCCAGCACCTGACGGTTTCGATACCGGTCAACGCCGAGAAAATTAAAGTCGAAGCGGATCGGGTCCGCATGCAGCAGGTTGTCAGCAATCTGATCCATAACGCTATTAAGTTCACTCCGAATGGCGGCATGATCGACGTCGTGTTTTATCGCAAGGGCGATCAGGCGGTGCTCCGGGTGCGCGACTCAGGCGTCGGAATTTCGCCGGCGATGCTGCCCCGCGTTTTCGATCTGTTTACTCAAGCCCACGTCTCTCCCGATCGGACCCAGGGTGGCCTTGGAATCGGACTAACCCTGGCCAAGCAACTCGTCGAGATGCATGGCGGACGAATCGAGGCGCGAAGTCACGGGGTCGACCGGGGATGCGAATTCGAAGTTTCCATCCCGTTGCTCGCGGAGCTGAGAGAGAAGAGCGCGCAGGCAAGCGACAATGCGCCTCGCGAAAGTGCGAAGACGCGCCGGGTACTGATAGTCGAAGACAATGTCGACGCCGCCGAGAGCCTCTCGATGTTACTCGAGTTCCTCGGCCACGAAGTTCGCATCGAGGCGACCGGTGCCTCCGCACTCGATGCGATCCGCACCACAGACTTCCAGGCGGTCCTTATAGACATTGGCCTCCCTGATATGGACGGGTACGAGGTCGCGCGTCAAATTCGTATGCTGCCCGGTTCCCGAACCAAGCTGCTGGTCGCGCTGACCGGCTACGGCCAGGAAGAAGACAAACGCCGCGCCCTGTCCGCCGGCTTCGATCAACACCTCATAAAGCCAGTCGACGTCGAGCACCTGCAAAATCTCCTAACCGACTTCACCACCTCCACCCCCACATAACTTCGTAGCCCGGTTCCGACATCGTCTTTTCCCTCCGGCACCCTTAAACGCAAATCACTATTCGCGTCGCGCAGAGCACTTCATCATTGGAAGCGTTGCAGAGGCGCTCGGCCCAAGGATAAAAGATTACGACTGGCCCTGATGAAAACGTCCGTTCGACCCGACGGTGCCGCGAGAGCGCTCGGCCGCTGGCACCGATTTGGCGCCGAGTTGATAGCGCTCGTCTATATCGCGGTCATCGCCGAGATCGCGTATGCGACCGGCGCCTTTTACGTATTGTTTCCCGAGCTTGGCGCGCTCTCTCACGACGTCTTCACGCGGCCTCGTGGCACATGGGCGAGCGCACCCCTGCTTCTGGCGATTACCCCGGTTCTCACGGCCGCGATCGGCGTCTTAATAACGCGCGCTCTCCCCTACGGATATCTCTCGGTGCTGTTAACGGTGGGCGGCGCAGTCGTCTTGATATTTGCGCTGAAGTCGCCGGTCGCGCCCGCGATCTCAGCCGGTCTCCTGCCCCTCGTGCTCGGAGTGAAGAGTTGGTGGTATCCGGCGGGAGTTGCGCTTGGAACGGTGCTCCTGGCCGTGCTTTCAATCCTGTGGAAAAGGCTCAGCCTCGCGCAAAACTGGCTGGAGCCTTTCAGCGCTGCGGAGCTGGTCGATGAAGCGATCGAACAGACTCCTGCCGGCTCCTATTGGCTGATCGCTCTGATGCTGTTCGTCGCGGTGGCCGTCATGTTCGTTAATCTGACTGGCCTCCGTTTCCTGCTTTTTCCCCCGCTGGTCGTAATTGGCTTTGAGATGTTCGGCCATACCGCTATCTGCCCATGGGCCAAGCGACCACTGATGTTGCCGGTCGCTTGTTTCCTGACTGCCGCGGGCGGGTTGTTCTTCTGGAATTTGCTCGGTGCTGGACCGGCTGCCGCAGCCTGCAGCATGGCCTGGGGAATCCTGGTGTTACGGGTTTTCGATCTGCACGTCCCGCCGGCGCTGGCCGTCGCGCTACTCCCCTTCGTGATGGACTCGCCGACCATCGCTTACCCATTCTCAGTCGGAATCGGCACGCTGCTAATGACGCTATGGTTTCTTCTTTATCAATCAGTTTCCAGCAGACTCGAATTCACCAGATAGGAAATAGTCGTCAGGAGCGAATTCCTCGTTGCGCCGTTCGACCCCTTCCAGCTCTTTTCGATAACTCAGAATCGCGCAGCATTCGCCTCTCCCTTCGGGAGAGGTCGTCGCGCGCTCCCGCGCGACGGGTGAGGGCGCCCGCGCCACCGTTCTACTCCGCTAGTCAGGACAACGAATTGGAACCAGCGCCAAACGCATGCACGGTTGCGCGCGACGCCCATGCCTTGTAATGGAAGATCGATACCGACCCACATTCACCATCACGAACTCCAAGGAGCCTCAAAATGCCCGGACACACGATGACCATCGACGGAAAAGCGGTGAAAGGATCGAAAACCACCGGTGTAATCAATCCCGCCACCGGTAAAGTGTTTGCCGAAGTCCCCGATTGCACCAAGGCGGAACTCGACCAAGCTATGAACGCCGCCGCGCACGCGTTCCCATCCTGGAGCAAGGATATCGCCACTCGCCGCAAGGTCCTCAACGAATGCGCCGCGGCGCTGCAACAACCTCCCGAGGGTCTCGCACGGATGCTCACCCAGGAGCAGGGCAAGCCGCTCGACAAGGCGGGCCAGGAAATAATGGGCACCTCGATGTGGTGCGCGTACACCGCGAGCCTCGATTTGCCCGCCGAGGTGCTCCAGAACAATCCTCAAGGACGAATCGAAATCCGCCGCAAGCCGCTCGGCGTGGTCGCCGCGATTACGCCATGGAATTACCCGCTGATGCTCGGGATGTGGAAGATCGCACCCGCGCTCCTTGCCGGCAATACGATTGTGCTCAAGCCTTCGCCGTACACGCCGATTACCACGCTGATGCTCGGCGAGATTCTTCGCGACATCGTCCCGCCGGGAGTGCTGAATGTAATCTCAGGTGGCGACGAGTTGGGCTCCTGGATGACCAGTCATCCGATCCCGAGAAAAATTTCCTTCACCGGTTCCGTCGAGACCGGCAAGAAAGTTGCCGCGGCTGCCGCGCCGGATCTGAAGCGGGTCACGCTCGAACTCGGCGGCAACGACGCCGCGATCGTGTTGTCGGACGTCGATCTCGCCTCGGTCGCGCCAAAAATTTTCTGGGGCGCGATGGAAAACAGCGGACAAATATGCAGCGCGATCAAACGCGTCTACGTTCCCCAGGAGATGTACGCCCCGATGCTTGAGATGCTCGGCGAACTCGCCAAGGGCGTCAAAGTCGGCAACGGACTCGAAGCCGGCACCCAGATGGGCCCGATCAACAATCGCCCGCAGTTCGAGCGGGTCACCGAGTTGGTCGAGGACGCGAAGAAGCACGGCGCTAAGATCATCAGCGGCGGCGCGCGCGTCGGCAGCGAAGGATATTTCTTCGCGCCCACAATCGTCGGCAATATTTCCGACGGCGTGCGGCTAGTCGACGAGGAGCAATTCGGACCGGCGCTTCCGATCATTCCCTACAAAGACGTCGATGACGCGGTTAAGCGCGCGAATGCGACCCACTACGGGCTCAGTGGCTCGGTCTGGTCCAAGGATTCGGATCGCGGCGCGGAAGTTGCCGCGCAACTCGAATGCGGCTCAGCCTGGGTGAATCAGCATCTCGCGATCGCGCCGAATCTGCCCTTCGGCGGAGCGAAGTGGTCGGGAATCGGCGTCGAGAACGGCCCCTGGGGTTTGCTCGGCTTCACCGAGATCCAGGTCGTTAACGTCACCAACGCGTAAGATACTGCGATCGAGAATTCGCAATCTTGGGAACCGGAGCCTCCGCGTGATCGTTTGATAGAAGCGATGCGCGGAGGCTCATCTTTGATGCGAAAGTTTTTACAATTCGGACTCCTCTTACTAATCACATTCGGCGGAGGCTCGCGCCACTACGTCCACGCCGCCGACGCTAACCCCACCGCGAAGGCCACTTTCGCGGGCGGATGCTTCTGGTGCATGCAGCCGGCATTCGAAGGACTGCCCGGTGTCGTCTCGACCACGGTCGGCTACACCGGCGGGCAGAAAGTGAATCCCACCTATGAAGAAGTTTCCGAAGGCGGCACAGGTCACGCCGAATCGATCGAAATAACTTTTGACCCAACCAAAACGACCTACCGTAAGCTGCTCAACGTCTTCTGGCACAACGTCGATCTGACCACGCGCGACCGCGAGTTCTGCGACAGCGGGCATCAGTACCGCACCGCGATTTTCTTTCACGATCAGGAGCAGGAGATCGAAGCAAAAGAATCGGAAGCCGCGCTCGATGAATCCAAACCGTTCAAAGAGCCAATCGTGACTGAAATCGTGCGGGCTACGAAATTTTATCCGGCCGAGGAGTACCACCAGTTCTACTACAAG
>WNFC01014233.1_pt1 | contig 10610 bp, 9 predicted proteins | sample 5400541 | NCBI WGS metagenome assembly WNFC01 (sample SAMN13153342, study PRJNA577476) | soil metagenome | isolation source: 120 cm saprolite under Douglas fir tree site 2 hole 2 replicate 1 | place: USA:California | collected 2015-04-18
CGGATCTTGATCATCGGCGCCACATTCACCGTACGATGGCGACGCGCCGCTGCAGCAGGCGCACGCAATGCGAGGCGAACAGCGAGATCGCAAAATAGACCAGCGCCGCGAACAGATACATTTCGACCAGCCGCCCGTCGCGCTGTGCGATCTTCGAGGCCGCACCCAGGAAATCGGTGATGGAGAGCACGTAGACCAAGGAGGTGTCCTGGAACAGGATGATGGTCTGCGTCAGCAGCACGGGGACCATGTTGCGGAACGCCTGCGGCAGAACGATGTAGAGCATCGTGGTCGGGTATCGCATGCCGAGCGCCTGCGCGGCCCAGACCTGGCCGCGGGGGATCGATTGGATCCCGGCCCGCATGATCTCGCAGAAATACGCGGCTTCGAACACCATGAAGGTGACGAGCGAGGAGGTGAACGGACCGACCCGGATCGGTTGGGACGAGGCGGTGAGCCATTGGCCGAGATAGGGCACGAGGAAATAGAACCAGAAGATCATCAGCACCAGCGGCACCGAACGCATCAGGTTCACGTAGCCCGCGGCCAGGATCGAGAGCGGCGCAAGCCCCGAGAGCCGCATCAGCGCCAGCGCCGTGCCGAACACGATGCCGCCGAGCGTCGCCAGCGCGGTGAGGGTCAGCGTGAACGTCATGCCGTCGTAGAACAGGTACGGCAGCGAGCGCACGATGATGTCGAAATCGAAATTGCTGAACATGCCGCTCACTCCGCCGTGGCGGGCGGCGCCATGCCGATATAACCCGGCACCGCCACCCGGCGCTCGGTGCGGCGCATGGCGAAGGTCACCACGATGTTGATCGCGATATAGATGAAGGTCGCCGCGGTGAACGCCTCGAACACCTGGAACGAGAATTCCTGCATCGATCGCGCCCGCGCGGTGAGCTCCATGAGGCCGATGGTGAGCGCAACGGCGCTGTTCTTGATGACGTTGAGGAATTCCGAGGTCAACGGCGGCAGCACGATGCGGTAGGCCATCGGCAACAGCACGTAGCGATAGGCCTGCGGCAGGGTGAGGCCGAGCGCGAGCGCGGCCAGGCGCTGGCCGCTCGCCAGGCTGGTGATGCCGGCACGCACCTGCTCGGCGACGCGCGCGGAGGTGTAGAAGCCGAGCGCGACGACGGCGGTGTAGAACGAGGCATCGGGCAGCTGCTTGAGCCAGGTGCCGAAGCCCCGCGGCACCAGCTCGGGCAGCACGAAATACCACAGGAACATCTGCACCAGCAGCGGGACGTTGCGGAACAGCTCGACATAGGCATTGCCGACGCGCACGAGCCAAGGGTGCGGGGTCGTCCGTATCACGCCGACGAGCGATCCGAACGTCAACGCCAGCACCCAAGCCGCGAACGCAGTGGTCAACGTCCACGCGGTCCCGAGCAAGAGAGTCTGCAGGTAGGTGTGCGACGCGTCCGGGGAAATCTGCCAGAAGATGCCCCAGTTCCAATGGTAGTTCATGCCAAGTCCGCGATTTCTCGACGCCGGTCCGGGCCGCAATGCGGCACGCACGGCCGCACCGCTGAACCGGTACCTATTCCCCTGGGCCCGGAAAATGCCCGTCCGCGATCAGCAGCGCCGCTGCTGCGCTGCCCTTTACGAAGCCTGTTCAGTCGGGGGTTGACTGCTCTGGGTGACCGACAGCGTGTCGGGAAGGGCAAGTACATCGTCAGTCCTTTTGAGCCGACTCGGCTCGAGTTCCCCGGCTGTTTCCAAAACGGGATATGCCACCGAACAGATGTGAGAATGAATACGCTTGAGATCACGAAGTATGTCCAGGTGCAAAGAGCTTGTTTCGATGCTTTCGGGGCGCCCCTCCCGCAGGCGAGCCAGATGGTTTTCCGCAGCACTCAGTTCGGCCTCCCGCAATGCGGCTTTTTCCGCCAGCAGCTTGCGCGCTACTTTGATATCCCCGGACATGAACACCCCGAACGCGAGCTTCAGATTGTCGAGTGTCCGCTGATGGAAGGCCACGAGCTCGGCCGCGCCCTCTTTTGAAAATTGATATCGGTGCTTGATCTTCTTGGCGGCCTTTCGATCATCGGCCATCACTGCGGTGATCGAGTCTCGCAGCATGGTTTCCACGATGTCACCCATGTGCAGGGTCTCTCGTGCCGCACAGGCAAGAGCCACCGAGGGAGTGTCGATGGCGGTTTCATCGAGATACAACGGGGCCGCCGGATCGGCGGGTTTTTTCTGTTCCGGTAGAATCCGCATGAGCAGCCAAGCCATTCCATCCAGCAGCCCGATGAAGATCAGTGCAAGCGCCACGTTGAAGGCCAGATGAAATTCGGCGGTCATCCGCGCCGGGTCAAGTTGAAAACGCCCGAAAATTTCAACGATTTGGGGCAGCAACGGCAATGTTGCGGCTACTCCTATGACCCGATTCAACAGATTGCCGATTGGAACGCGCCGGCTTGCCGGGTCGGCGCTCTTGCTGCCCTCGAGCACGGGATTTATCGCACTTCCGAGATTCGCTCCAAGGACCAGCGCCAAGGCGCCAACGGGTGTTATGAAGTGCGAGTATGCAAGCGACATGACCAGGAGCACGACCGCCACGCTTGAATGTGCCGCCCACGTCAGAATTGCAGCGAGGAATACACAGACAATCGGCTGACTCGTGAACACCGCAAACAGTTCGTGAACTTGCGGTGCTTGCTCGGCCGGCGCCAGCGTATCGAGGAGAATGTGCAAGGCCAAAAGCATCAGGCCGAGGCCGATCGCGACCCGCCCCAGGTCCCTGGTGCGAGTGCGCCCTCCTCGCCTGAACGCAATGATCCCGACCAGAAGCAATACGGGTGCGACAGCGGAGACGTTGAACGAGAGTACCTGAACTATGAGTGCCGTACCGACGTTCGCGCCCAGCATGATCGCCAGCGCCGGAACCAGGGCGACGAGGCCGCCTGCGGCAAAGGACGTGGTCATCAGGCCGGTAGCGGTGCTGCTCTGCAGCAGCGCCGTTACGAGAATGCCGGCCAGGAATGCCGAAAACCGATTACGAAGCGCGACGTTGAGGAGGTGGCGGAGGTCCGACCCGAACGCACGCACGACCCCGCTGTGAACCATGTGGAGGCCCCAGAGCAGGAGGGCCACACCGCCCAGCAAATCGAGAAAAAGCAGGTTTACCATGAGGTCCCAATCCGCGGATCGGCCCTGGAGTTCGACAGGGAGGGCCGACGACGCCAAGCGCCGCGGCGGCCTGGATACCATAATGCTGCCGTCCATGCGCTCTTCGGCATGAGCCAGCGCACGAACTCGTTCGCCGAAACCGGCGGTTTCGCCGAATTCCTCTCCCTCGCTTCCGGACCCAGTCGGCCGTCAATATACCGCCGGATCGCCGCTGTCGGTCGGGCTGGCGACCACCTTCTTGAACGCAGGGCTCATCGGCAGGTTGAGGACGATGCCTCTGGGCGGGATCGGTTTCAAGAACCACTTTTCGTAGATCGCGTTGATTTCCCCGGTCTTGTAGATGCCCACCATCGCCCCATCCACGACTTTCTTGAACTCGGGGTCCTCGCGGCGCAGCATGATGCCGTAGGGCTCGACCGACAGCGCATCGGCGGAGATCACGTAGTCCTGCGGGGACTTCGAGCTGGCGACCAGGCTGTAGAGCAGGATGTCGTCCATCACGAAGGCGGCCGCCCGATCGGTCTCGACCATCAGGAACGCCTCGGCATGATCCTTGGCGGCAAGGATATTGAGGCCGAGATTCTTTTGTGCGCCGATCTCGGTGATCTGCTTGATGTTGGTCGTTCCGGAGGTCGACACGATCGTCTTGTTCCTGAGGTCGTCCACGGTCTTGAGATCGGCGGCCTTCTTCGACACGAAGCGATTGGCCGTGACGAAATGCGTGATGGTGAACGAGACCTGCTTCTCCCGCTCGAGATTGTTGGTGGTGGACCCGCACTCCAGGTCGATCGTGCCGTTCGCCATCAGCGGGATGCGGGTCGCCGAAGTGACCGGGTTCAGCCTCACCTCGATGCTGTCCAGCTTCAATTCTTTCTTCACCGCGTCGACGATGCGGTAGCACAGGTCCATGGCGTAGCCGACGACCTGCTGCTTGTCGTCGTAATAGGAGAACGGCACCGAGGATTCGCGGTGCCCGAGCGTGATCGTCCCGGCGTCCTTGATCTTCTTGAGCGTGCCCGCGAGCTCCGCGGCAAGCGCCGGCGTGGCGGCGAGACTTGCCGCCGCGACGACCGGAATCATCCATTTCCAACGCATCGTGCTTCTCCCCTGCGGACAGCCGCGGGGTCTTGCCCATGCGTACGCGGCGTCCCGAGCGATCATCGCGCAGAACGGGCACGTCCGTCTACCGCGTGCCGTGGTCCGCGACCGCCGCCATGCGGCCCCACCGGCCGCAGCGGGCCGGCAGGCCAGGGCCAAGCGTCCCCAGGTCGCGGAGGAGGCCATTTGGTTTGCCCTGGCAGGATGCGCTCGGAGCGGCTAATGTTGTCCCAGCCCTGCATTCGGGTAATCTCGGCTACAGAAAACGTTAGGGAGGAATGCCATGGCACGTTTTACCCGGCGCAATTTCCTGAAACTCTCCGGCGGCGGCGCGGTCGCGGCAAAAACCGGGGGAATGGCGGCCATTCTCGCCTCCGGCCGGGCGCCGGCCTTTGCACAGTCGTCCGCGGTGCACTGGCTGCGCTGGGTCGATTTCGTGCCGGCCTCCGACGAGGTGATGCGCAAGGAGATCGTCCCGGAGTGCCAGAAAGCGCTCGGCATGACGCTCAAATTCGAGACGATCAACGCCAACGATATCCAGGCGCGCACCACCGCGGCGATCCAGTCGGGCTCCGGCCCTGACGTCATCTGCGGTGTCAATAACTGGCCGCAGCTCTATGCCGAGAGCGTCGTCGACGTCAGCGACTTGGCCGAGGAGATCGGCAAGGCGCAGGAGGGCTTCTACACGGTGTCGCGGGCGGTCGCCAGCGACGGCAAGAAGTGGATCGGGGTGCCATGGTGCATCGTGGGCGCACAGATCGCCTATCGCAAATCGTGGTTCGAGGAGATCGGCTTGAACAAGTTTCCGGAAACCTGGGAGGAATACCGCGACGCCGGCAAGAAGCTGAAGGCGAAAGGCCGTCCGATCGGCCAAACGCTCGGCCATACGTTCGGCGACGCGCCGACCTATGCCTATCCTTATCTGTGGTCATGGGGCGGCAAGGAAGTGGAAGCGGACGGCAAGACCGTCGTGCTGGACAGCAAAGCCACGGTCGACTCGGTAAAATTCATGACCGGGTTCTGGAAAGACGCTCACGACGAAGGCGGGTTCGCCTGGGACGACACCAACAATAACCGCGCGTTCCTCTCGGGCACGATCAGCTCCACGTTGAACGGCGCCTCGATCTACATCGAGGCCAAGCGCAAGCCCGACGCCTATCAGACCGAGAAGGGCACGCCGCTCTGGCAGGACATCCTGCATGCGCCGCTGCCCAAGGGTATTGCCGGCCAGTACAGCTATCACTTGCCGATGTCGAACATGCTGATGGGATATTCCAAGAACCAGCAGGCGGCGAAGGAATTCCTGCGCTGGATCACTTCGAAGGATGTCTTTCAGATATGGTTCAACTCGCAGCAGGGCTATACGATCGGCGCAACGACGGTCTGGGAGAAAGACCCGGTGTGGGGCAAGGATCCGGTCATGCTGCCGTACCGCTCGGCCGCGCGCAACGCGCGCTTTGCCGGCTTTGCCGGACCGCCCGACCGCAAGGCGGCCGAGGTGCTGAGCAAGTACATCATCATCGACATGTACGCCAAGGCGGCGCAGGGCATGCCCGCCGAGGAGGCGGTGAAATGGGCGCACGAGGAGGTCAAGAAGATCCACACGTGACCGGGCATCGCGAGAACGTTCCGGGTGGAGTAATGTCGCCTCACTCCACCCACGTTTCGAGATCTCGTCACTACGCTAGGAAACGCCTCTGATAACAAGTAAAGACCACAGGGGGAGGACATCATGGCTCGCTTCGATCGGCGCAGTTTCCTGAAGCTCTCCGGCAGCGGGGCGCTCGCTGCCACTGGGGGCATGGCGGGGATTCTCGCCTCGGGCCGGGCACCGGCCTATGCCCAGGCGACGAGCCTCCATTGGCTGCGCTGGGCCGATTTCGTGCCCGCTTCCGACCAGCTGCTCAAGGGAGAGATCGTGGCCGAGTGCGAGAAGGCGCTCGGCATGAAGCTCACCATCGAGACGATCAACGCCAACGACATCCAGGCGCGGATCACCTCCTCGGTCCAGTCGGGATCCGGCCCTGACATCGTCTGCGCGCTCAACAATTGGGCACAGCTCTACGGGGAAAGTCTGGCCGATGTGACCGACGTCGCCGAGGAGCTGGGCAAGGCGCAGGGCGGCTTCTACGAAACCTCGAAAGTCGTGGCGAACGACGGCAAGCGCTGGATCGCGGTCCCCTGGAGCATCGTCGGCCTCCAGATCGCGTACCGCAAATCCTGGTTCGAGGAAGTGGGCTATTCCGGGGGCAAGTTCCCGGAGACCTGGGAGGCGCTGCGCGAGGCCGGCAAGAAGCTCAAGGCCATGGGCCGCCCGGTCGGACAGACGCTCGGCCACACCTTCGGCGACGCGCCGGCCTTCACCTATCCCTATTTGTGGTCGTGGGGCGCGAAGGAAGTCGATGCCGACGGCAAGTCCGTGCTGCTGAACAGCAAGGAGACGCTCGAATCCGTGAAGTTCATGGTCGGTTTCTGGAAGGACGCTCTCGACGAAGGCGGCCTGGCTTGGGACGATTCGAGCAACAATCGCGCGTTTCTCTCGGGGACCTGCTGCGCCACCAACAACGGCGCCTCGATCTACATCGAGGCGCTGCGCAAGCCCGATGCGTACCGGACCGAAAAAGGCACCCCGCTCAAGGACGACATTCTGCACGCCCCGCTGCCCAAAGGTCCGGGTGGGCAGTTCAGCTTCCACGTGCCGTTCTCGAACATGTTGATGGGCTATTCGAAGAACCAGAAGGGAGCCAAGGAATTTCTTCGCTGGATCAGCTCCAAGCCGGTTTTCGACAAATGGTTCACGACGCAGAAGGGCTTCTCGGTCGGCCCGACCACCGACTGGGAGAAGCACAAGCTGTGGAGCGACGACCCGATCATGCTGCCGTACAGGTCGGCGGCGCGCACCGGACGGTTCGCCGGGTACGCGGGGCCGTCCGGCAGGAAGGCCGCCGAAGTGTTGACCAAGTACATCCTCACCGACATGTACGCCAAGGCGGTGCAAGGCATGCCCCCGGAGGACGCGGTGAAATGGGCCCATGCCGAGCTGATCAAGATCTACGGCGCCTGACCGGACCCGACCTAGGTAGGGCTCGGGATCGGGCCGAGAGGAAGACAAGATGGCTATAAGCTACGCCGTCCGCGAAAGAGCTTACGCGGGGGTCCCGCGCCGGGGTCCGGTGACGCGGCTATTGGAGGACGAACGCTGGCTCGGGGCCCTGCTGTTGCTCCCGACTGCGTTTCTGCTCGCGCTGTTCATCGCCTACCCGTTCGTCAAGGGCGTGCTGCTCTCCGTGACCGACGCCAGGGTGGGCGTGCCGGGGACCTTCATCGGTCTGCAGAATTTCATCGCGCTCGCGCACGACAGCATCTTCCGCGAGGCGGTATGGAACACGTTCCTCTACACCGCCGTAACCACCGTCTTCAAGCTCGCACTCGGCCTGTGGCTTGCCCTGCTGCTCAACCGGCATTTTCCAGGCAAGGCGCTGACCCGGGCCTTCGTCCTGTTGCCGTTCATCATCCCGACGGTGCTCTCGACGTTCGCCTGGAAGTGGATGTTCGATCCTACATTCAGCGTCATCAACTGGACGCTCTACAAGCTCGCCATCATCGATTCGCGGATCAACTGGCTCGGCGACCCGCAGCTCGCCATGATCTCGATCATCATCGTCAACGTCTGGCGCGGGGTGCCGTTCTACGCGATCAGCCTGCTTGCCGGGCTGCAGACCATCAGTCCCGAACTGCAGGAAGCCGCCGCCATCGACGGCGCCCGGCCGTGGCAGCGCTTCTGGCACGTGACCTGGCCGCTGCTGCTGCCGGTCACCATGGTGGTGGTGTTGTTCTCGGTCATCCAGACCTTCGCCGACTTCCAGCTGGTGTACGTGCTCACCGGCGGCGGACCGGCCAATGCCACGCACCTGTTCGCCACCTATGCCTATCAGATCGGGGTCGGGACCGGGCTGTTGAGCGAGGGCGCCGCCGTCTCGCTCGCGATGTTCCCGGCACTGCTGGTCGTGGTGATCGTCCAGCTGCTCTACATCCGCCGCGTGGAGATCCATTGAGCCATGATCGAGGGCGCAAAGTGGAGACGCTGGGTGTATTTCTACCTTCCGCTCGGCGTTTTCGTCTTCATGCTGCTGTTCCCGTTCTACTGGATGCTGGTAACGACCTTCCGGCCGGATGCCGAGTTGTATCGCCCGTGGATGGCGCCGAACTACACGCCGTTCTGGACCGCGCATCCCACTTTGGACCACATCAGGTACCTGTTCACCGAGACGCTGTTCGGCACCTGGATGGTCAACACGCTGTTCATCGCGCTCGCCTCCACCGCGATCTCGCTGTTCTGCGGCCTGCTCGCGGCCTATGCGCTGTCGCGCCTGAAATTTCCGTTCGCCGGCAGCCTCGGCACCGGCATCTTCGTGACCTATCTGGTGCCGCAGACGCTGCTGTTCATCCCGCTCGCCGACATCATCCGCAATTATCATCTCGGCGACACGCCGTGGGCGCTCATCCTCACCTATCCGACCTTCCTGATTCCGTTCTGCACCTGGCTGCTCATGGGCTATTTCAAGGCGATCCCGCGCGAACTCGAGGAATGTGCGCGCATCGACGGCGCCACGCGCTGGAAAGCCATGGTCTACATCATCTTCCCGATCGCGGTGCCGGGCATCCTTTCGGCCGGGATCTTCGCTTTCACGCTGTCCTGGAACGAATTCATCTATGCCCTGGTGTTCCTGTCGTCTCCCGAGCAGAAGACGGTGCCGGTCGGCGTTACCTCGGAGCTGATCCGCGGCGACGTGTTCTTCTGGGGACCGCTGATGGCGGGCGCATTGCTGGGCTCGATCCCGGTCGCGATCGTGTACTCGTTCTTCGTGGAGCACTATGTCGCGGGGCTGACCGGCTCGGTGAAAGGATGAAGCGTCGGGACGCGGCCGATTCCGCGGTAAATCTTGGCGCGAGCTGGAGAGCATAGGATGGCGCAAGTCGTCATCAGGAATTTGAACAAGAAGTTCGACGGCGTGCACGCCGTCAACGACGTGAATCTCCAAATTCGCGACAAGGAATTCATGGTCCTGGTCGGACCTTCGGGCTGCGGCAAGACCACCACGCTGCGCATGGTCGCGGGGCTCGAAAGTATCACCAGCGGGGATGTTCTGATCGGGGACAAGGTGGTCAACGAGCTGGCACCGATGGACCGCGACATCGCCATGGTGTTCCAGAATTACGCGCTCTACCCGCACATGAGCGTCTACGACAACATGGCGTTCGGGCTGAAAATGCGGAAATTCGCCAAGCCCGATATCGCCAAGAGAGTACAGGACGCGGCGGAGATTCTCGGCATTCAGGGCCTGCTTGCGCGCAAGCCGCGACAGCTCTCCGGCGGCCAGCGGCAGCGCGTGGCGCTCGGACGCGCCATCGTGCGCCATCCGCAAGTCTTCCTGTTCGACGAGCCGCTCTCGAATCTCGACGCCAAGCTGCGGGTGCAGATGCGCGTCGAGCTCAAGAAGCTGCACCTGCGGCTCGGTACCACGGCCATTTACGTCACCCATGACCAGGTCGAAGCCATGACGCTCGGCGATCGGGTCGTCGTCATGAAGGACGGCTGGGTCCAGCAGGTCGGCGAGCCGCTCGAGCTGTACAACGAGCCGGCCAACCGGTTCGTGGCCGGCTTCCTCGGCTCGCCTGCGATGAACTTCTTCAACGTCACGGTCGCGGAGAACAACGGCGCGCTCTGGGTGGCGAACCCGGGCTTTCGGCTCCAGGTGCCGGACCCGTGCGCCGGCAAGCTGCGCGCTCATGTGGGCGGGGAGTTGTGGCTGGGGATTCGTCCGGAAGATCTGCGGGTCGCGGCCGGCGCCGACGGCAGCCAGATGAGTTTCGACGTGGTCGTCGAAGTGGTGGAACGGCTCGGCTCGGAAACCCTGCTGGACGTCAAGGCGGGCCCCTGCGCGATGGTCGCGGCGGTCGAGGCCGATATTCACGCCAAGATCCGGGATAGGCTGCGGCTTTTGCCCAACCCCGAGCGGCTGCACTTCTTCGACATCAAGACCGAGGCGGCGATCTGAGCCCGGCCATTTCCGGGAGGTAACCGGACGAAATATTGCCGGACGTCGGCACCGGTTTTGCGCGGCTTCGCCCACCTTACGGCCGCAGTGTCGAAACGCACGCACGTCAGGACGCGCGCTCGAGATCCGTCTTGAGCGCCATCAGGAACCGTGCCGCCTCGCCGCCCGTGACCACGCGGTGGTCGAAGGTGAGCGAGAGCGGCAGCGCGCGACGCACGGCGGGCTTTGCTTCGTGCACCATGACGCGCGGCTCGATGCGGCCGGCGCCGATGATCGCCACTTGCGGCGGAACGATGACGAGATTGGCAAAAC
>WNFC01041359.1_pt1 | contig 10610 bp, 14 predicted proteins | sample 5400541 | NCBI WGS metagenome assembly WNFC01 (sample SAMN13153342, study PRJNA577476) | soil metagenome | isolation source: 120 cm saprolite under Douglas fir tree site 2 hole 2 replicate 1 | place: USA:California | collected 2015-04-18
GGTCTCTCGCGTCTCTTACTCGGCGAGGAAACTGAGCAGCGCGGGGTTAACTTCGTCGGGGTGTGTCCAGGCGATGTTGTGCGGGCCGCCCTCCACCTTGACCAGCCTGACGTCCTTGATCAGACCGGGCAACCGCTCGGCGGTGGCGCTAAACGGAAGGATCCGGTCAGCGGTGCCGTGCACGACCAGAGTAGGGACGGTGATCTTCGGCAGGTCGCCGCGAAAGTCGGTGAGCCAGGTATCGACGCATGCGTATGTCGCATAGGCCGACGCACCGACTGCGACGGTAAAGCTGGCCTGCCAGGCCTGGTCACTGATGCGGGTTCCGCCGAGTACGTCGACGTTGTAGAAGTTGTCGAGAAAGTCTTTGAGGTATGCGTAGCGGTCGTTGGCAATCGCAGCCTTAATGCCTTCGAAGACAGCACCATCGACACCCTCCGGGTTGTCGTCGGTCTTCAGCAGCAACGGCGGGATTGCGCCGAGCAATGCCGCCTTTCTGACCCGCGCCGAACCGTACTTGCCCAGATAACGGGTGACCTCGCCCGTGCCCATCGAGAAGCCGACCAGAACGACATCGTTCAGGTCGAGATGCCCAAGCAGAGCGTTCAGGTCGGCGGCGAAGGTATCGTAGTCGTAGCCGATGGTCGGCTGACTGGATTGGCCAAAGCCGCGGCGGTCGTAGGTAATCACGCGGTACTCCGCGTCCAGGAGCGCGCGTTCCTGCCGCTCCCATGAGTGCCCGTTGAGCGGATAGCCGTGGATAAGCACCACCGGGGCACCTGTACCGTGATCCTCGTAGTAAATCTCGATGTCCGCGTTGTTCTGAGTTCCGACAGCGATGCGTGACATATCTTCTTCCTGTTCTCGTTACTGGATGGGGCTAGTGTGAACTGGCGTCGCTTGGCGCCGATGCCGTGGTCCCCCCAATCCTGTGGGCAGTCCGCGGTCATGTTCATGCCGGCGTGATCCACAACTACAAACGCGCTCTTCTCACCAGGCTCGGCGCAGCCGCCTGACTGTAACCTGTCTTCTGAGGTGGCGGACTTGATGCGGCATGAACGGTATGCCTGGCGCACCGCCAGCCGGAGTCGCGACTCCACGAGAACTGGGCTCAGTCCCAACATTCCTGTCAGGAACTGCAAAGTAGCTCGCGTCGCGGGCGGACGGGCTGGTCACGCCCGCGGACGCGGCGGCCTCGTCGATGGGTAGCCGCGTGCTCAGGTCGAGGTTGAAGACGCCGTGGTTCCGGTCGACGCTCATCTCGGTGCAGTGGCGCAGCACGCCCTCCATCTGAGGCGCGATCGTGTTCATTTGAGGGAGTGGCCTCGATCGCCAGATTGACGGTCAGTTCATCGGCAACGCCAAGGATCACCGTATTCCACGCGAGGCCGAAGTGGCGGCGGTTGAGACGCGTTGTGAGCACAAGCTTGATGCGTCGGTCGTTGCCGCTGCGCTCAGGTGCGGCGTAGTGCGCATCGAGGGTCACCTCGCGGGTGACGCCGCGCACGGTGAGATCGCCAACCACCGTGTAACCGCCCGTATGAACATCGCTCGAGTCGACGCGCCGGCTGCGGAAGGTGATGGTGGGATGGGCGTCCACATGGAAAAAGTCTTCCTGGCGCAGATGGATATCGCGCCGAGCGTAGCCGGTGTCGATGCTGCCGGCGCCGATGGTGATGCTGGCTTGGGCAGTCGTCGGGTCCAGTTCGTCGAGCGCGATGACGCCTTGAACGTCGCTGAAGCGACCCGTCACCACCATGGGTGCGACCAACAGGCGTTTGCGAATGGTGAACTCGACGCGCGACGTACGCGGATCGATCTGCCACGCGGTGTGGTCTGGTCGTCGGTCGCGGACAAGAGAGTTGGAGTTTTCAATGGGGGAGTGGGCGACGCTCATCGCGTGCCTCCTTTGGTCAATACTGCGTAGACCGTAGCACTGTGCGTACTAGAGTGCAACAGAAAACAGAGTGCTACGAAGAACCTACGCTATACTGACCGCATGGCGGCGTCAGATCAGCATTCGAAGGCCGGGTGTTCCAGCCCGCGCGTCATCGCCGCCATTCTGTTGCTCCAGGAAAAGTGGAATCTATTCATCGTCCAGTCCCTGCTAGAACATCCACTCGGCTTCAACGAGATGGCGCGGCGTGCGGGCCCCGTCAACGCCACCACGCTAGCCCAGCGCGTCGGTCAACTAGAGCGCGCTGGTGTGCTCGCCAAGACGGTCCATTCGACGATGCCGCCGCGCACCAGTTACGCGCTAACCGAAGCCGGGCAGGCCCTCGCGCCAGTCCTCGATGCCATCGCCACCTGGGCTGAACGCTACGTAACCGAACCCGCGGCGGCCTGCGAGGATGAGCCCCAGGCGGCGACCTCCTTGTTGGTCGCGACACCGATCAACGCAGTGAGCGGAAGGCGGCCCGCACCTCGGTCGTGAAGAGCTCCGGCTCTTGCCAGGCGGCGAAGTGGTTGCCCCGGTCGACCTCGTTGAAGTAGATGAGGTTGGGGTACGCCCGCTCGGCCCAGCTTCGCGGGGCTTGATACATCTCGCGGGCAAAGACGCTCACAGCAGCCGGGACGGTGACGCCCTTGACATCGAAGAAGCCGAGCTTGTTCTCCCAGTAGAGACGAGCGGAGGAGATCCCCGTGTTCGTCAGCCAGGTGAGCGTGATGTTGTCAAGCACCTCGTCGCGCGTGAGGCTGTCCACCGGGTTGCCGTCAACGAACGCCCGGGCGATGTCGTCGTAACTCCATGCGTCGTGGTCGATCATCCACGCCGCGAGTGCGATCGGCGAGTCCGCAAGTCCGTACAACGTCTGCGGGCGCAAACCCATTTCTACTGAATAGCCGATGCCCTTCGTATAGACGAAGCTCAGCCGCTCGTACGCGCGGCTTTCTTCGGCTGAGAGATCGGATGGCCGCGGGTCGCCGGCCCCGAGTACGTTTGACGCGAGTGCCTTTGAAACGTCGGGTGGAACGGTGCCGGGCATGTTGGTGTGGATGCGGAGCAACTCCTGAGGTGCCTGTGCGCCCATCTCGTCCGTGATGATGGCGCCCCAATCGCCCCCCTGCGCGACGTATTTCGTGTATCCGAGGCGCTTCATCAGCACGGCCCACGCACGTCCGATGCGCGCGGTGTCCCAGCCGGTAGTGGTCGGCTTGCTCGAGAACCCGTAGCCGGGCATCGACGGGATCACGAGATGGAAGGCGTCCTCGGCGTTGCCGCCGTGTGCCGTGGGATCGGTGAGCGGGCCGACGACGTTGAGCATCTCGACGACTGAGCCAGGCCAGCCATGCGTGATGATCAGCGGCAATGCATTCTCGTGAGGCGACCTGACGTGGATGAAGTGGATGTCGAGGCCGTCGATCTCTGTGATGAACTGCGGTAAGCCGTTCAGCCTCGCCTCGACCCTGCGGAAGTCGTAGTCGGTGGCCCAGTAACGCGCGAGTGCCTGAATCGTTGCCAACTGCACGCCCTGCGACTGATCTGGAACAGTCTCCTTCTCGGGCCAGCGCGTGGCCGCGATCCGCGCACGCAGCGCTTCGAGGTCCGCCTCAGGAATCTCGATGGTGAACGGCCGGATTTCTGCTGCGCCCGCTGAATTCTCAGTTACGATAGACATCTTCACGGTCTCCCTGGTTTGGTTGGTCTGGTGGTCGATCAGAGCTGCGAACTAAAGAGTGGATGGCTTTGTTCGCTCTGGGCGATGTAGTACACCCGTCCGCAAAGTGAACACGTCAACACTGCCTCTCCTGATCAATTGAAGCGCGCGAACCCGGCCAGAGGATCAACGCGCCCGGTATCCGGCCGAACGTTGCCAGGCTGGGTTCGCAAGTTCCGTTGTTCGGGAACCGTTCGGGCCGACAAACTGTGTAACTGGGCGGCAGCTGAGTTCGGCTGCGCGTGACGCGTGGGGAGTTTCTTATGAAGGGCCGGCTTCAAAGCAGTTCGGCCCGCCAACAACGCAATCCGCTGTGATGACCAGGGGCCGCAGAATTCAGTCGGTGATCAAGCTGCTCGCGCGGCGACATGGTGCAGGACGCCGAGCACAGGCTGCGATTGCACACGCCGAGCCAGACATCATCGCGTCGCTCTCTGCCAGCGCGTCGCATGTTTCAAGTTCTACCGCGGAGATCCTCAACTCCAGTTACGGCGCGGTGGTAACGTACGCGAGAGGAGCAGACCGCGGCCCCATTGGGCGGCCAACTGTTTAGAGGCCCAAAGAAATGGAGGTTCGACATGTTGGGCGTGATGAACGCGGCCGATCACTGGTGGGCGTTTGCCCTGCGCGGCGTGGCCGCGGTGATATTCGGCATTCTGGCTTTCGTCTGGCCTGGCGTCACACTGGCTGTGTTGATCCTCTTCTGGGGCGCGTACGCGCTCGTCGATGGGATCCTGGCCCTCGTGGCGGCGTTTCGCACCGGGCAGGACCATCGCTGGTGGTTGATCGTCGAGGGCGTAGTCGGCATCGCGACCGGTGTCGTGACGTTCGTGTGGCCCGGGCTTACTGCGCTCGTACTCATCTACATCATCGCGGTCTGGGCGCTCATCACGGGTGTCCTGGAAATAATCGCCGCCATTCGCCTCCGCCGTGTCATTGAAAACGAGTGGTGGATGGCGCTCGGTGGCGTCGCCTCGCTGATCTTCGGGGTCATCCTGCTCATCGCTCCAGGCGCGGGCGCATTGGCGCTGATCTGGCTGATCGCCGCGTACGCAATCATCTTCGGCGTGTTACTGCTGGCGCTCGCGTTTCGACTCCGCGGTCTCAGTCAACGGGCACGGGTCACCGCTACGGCCTGACGCCCCGCCGAACCTGGTGGGAGCACCTCGCCGATCGTGACCAGGAGGGCTTACTTGTCGTTGTCGACGGGCCGCGTGCTCGGCAGCGTGTCCAGACGATAGCTCGTCACGTCGATGAACACGTCAGCTACCTCTGGCAACATAGTCCGAAGGGCCTGATCGAGACCGTCCACCGCGCCGGTGAGCTGTTCGATGGTCAGCCCAGGTGCAGGATGGACCTTGGCCGCGACGACCACCTCCAGCGGCCCGATGTATACGGCCTGAAGCGCGAGCACCTCCTCGACCGCCGGGTCATTGGACAGAATCGTCGATACCTGCTGGAGGCGTTCGGCAGGCAGCGAACGCCCGATCAGGAAATCCGCGAGAGGGCGCGCGAGGCCGAAGGCGGTGACGGCCAACAACACTCCGATGAGCAGCGAAGCGAACGCGTCGGGTGTGTTGTTGCCGACCAGCTGGCTCAGTAGGAGACCAGCGGCGGCCAACGCGACCCCGACCAGCGCCGCGCTGTCCTCGACGACGACTGCCCGCAGGGCCGGGTCGCTCGACTGCAGCAGGTAGTGCGCCAGTGGCACCCCACGCTCCTGCGCCTCGCGCCGCGCTTGCCGAAGCCTCTGCAGCAGGGAGGCCCCGTCGGCTACAAAGGCGACCGCGAGCACCGCCCAGGCGACGGGAAAGTTTTGGGCGAGCCGCCCTTGAGGAGCGCCCAGATGGCCAACCCGATCGACACACATCCACCGATGAGGAACGAGGCGATCGCCGCCATGAACGCCCACAGGAAGCGCTCGCGGCCATGGCCGAAGGGATGCGTGATGTCGGCTGGCACGCCACCACGCAGCAGCGATATGCCCAGAAACACCTCGTTCAACGAATCGGCGAGCGAATGGCCGGCTTCGGCGAGCAGGGCGACCGAGCCCGACAGCAAGCCAGCGGCGAGTTTCGCGGCAGCGAGGACCAGGTTGGCGACCAGCGCAAAAGTAATGGTGCGCGAGGTGTCGCCCCCGACGAGCGCCTACGAGGTAGTGCAGAAGGAGTCGCTCCAGTCCGAGGTCCTACTGGGCATCCTCCAAGCGCTGACACATTTCTATGAAGTGGTGCGTCGTCCCTGAGCGGCCGCTACCGAATGAGTTGGCGAATTGGAGAAGCCCGTGTCAGCGTAGTTCCGGATCACCTGAAGGAGTTGGCCGGGTGTCTCGAGTTGGGGCAGGTGACCGGTGGCGCCTAGCAACTCGAAGCGGGCTGTCGGGATCGCTGCCGCATAGGCGCGTCCGTACTCGGGGTCGACGATCCGGTCGCTGTCACCCCAAAGCACCAGGGTTGGTGCCTCCATGGCCGACAGGCGTTCGATCAGGCCGGGGTCGCACATCGACGTCCCGGCATACGCGGCGAGGGCGGACCGGGCGATCCAGCCGCCGATCGAGTTTCCAACGACCGTGATGTCGCTGAGCTCGAGCTGGTCGAGCAGGGCGACGTAGAGCGCGGCGAGTTCGCGGATTGTGCGCAGCTCCGTCGGGCGGGGAGTACCGCCGAAGCCTGGATGTATCGGAGTAATGACCCGAGCCGGGTAGCTGTTGGCAAACAGCTCGGCGAAGGTTCTCATGGTGTCAGGCCCGCCGCCACCGTGCAGAAGCAAGAACGGTCGACCTTCGCCGCGTTCGTCGACGGTGACTTCTACCAGGCCGATGTCGACAAGATTCAGGGGGTGGGTAGTAGTGGTGGTGGTCATGGCGTCTCCAGCGGCATTGAGATGGAAGTGTCCAACGTGAGCGAGACGGGCGAGGCAAATTCAGTCGCCGGCTCGGTGGCGTATCGGCGCATCACCTGGAAAGGGTTTGGGTCCGATGTGTAGTCACTACGTAGCCTCCTTATGTTGTGGTGGGTACAGGAAGTAGTTCTGCAGCGGTTACAGACCCTGGAACTGCGAGTTGAACGCTCAGCACGTCACCGCCATCCCAGCGAACCTCGAGCGGCTGCCCGCTGGTTCGTAGGAGTCGCAGCATCGGGGTGTTGTCGTACAGCACGTGACCCTCCAGCACGCGCAGACGCCGCTGCACGGCTTCGCGAACGAGGCAGCTCAGCAGGAGCCGCCCCAGTCCGACGTGCTGATAGGCATCATCCACGACGAGCGCCAGCTCGGCCTGTTCGGAACCATCGCCATGAAAGCGACCCACGGCGACAATGGCAGGGTCGTCCGCGGCATCCGGCACCGCGACCAGCGCCACCCGCTGGACCTGGTCGACCGCGGCCAGCCGGTGAGCTTCGAGTGGATCACACCTCACGACCGAGCTCAGAAAGCGGCGCCGTAGGGTGCTCGGCGACAACCGTTTGCACAGGTCCATGAGTCGCGGGGCATCTTCCGCCTGCAGCGGGCGCAGCCACACGAGCCGTCCATCAGCCAGGCGAAAGCGACCGGCGATCGGAGAGGTGGCGTCTCCGATAGCATCGTCGGAAGTGGCCAGGTGCGGTGAAGTCGGGAGATCGGTCATGCCCATGTCCTCGCTCTGGTTTGGCTCACATGCCTCGTTTTCACCGCGGACCTCGCCAGCCTTGGTCCGGGCCCGTGAAATCGAAAATCTGGGCGGAGACGCCGGCGGTCGACAGGATGCTCATGGCACTTGCGACCACCGCGGCCGCGGGTAGGAGCGAGCGCAGCGTCGAGCGCCGCAACAGTTGGATGAAACTTGTGGTGGTCATTTCGAAGCTCCTATCGGTGCCGGGCGTGTTCGCTGCGACGTATCTCATGGCCGACTCCCGTGCTGTCGAGCGTCCGTCCTGTGCCGCGGATGTTCGTCAAGCTTGCAAAATGTCATCGGTAGTCAGTCAGTTAGCTCATTTCTCCCTTGAGTCCTCCGTGCCCGACGGGACTGGCATGGCATACAGTTCCCGGGCGATGCCGTCCGGATCGTAGAACGCGATGTACCTGGCGCCAGTCCGCGTGTCGTCCTGCACTCCGTTGTTGCGAACACCTGCAGCGTCCAGTTGCTGTTTGAGCTCGTCCAGCGACTCGGCGTTGTCCACTGCCAGCGCAAGGTGGTCGAGGCCAACGCGAAACGGATCGAATCGATCCTGCGTCGAGGTCTGCGGAGCGGCGCCCAGGACTCCGAACGACGTTCGGTGGGCGTTGAGAATGAGGGCTCCGTCCCTTTCCCGGACTACTTCAAAGCCCATCGTGTCGACATGGAAGCGCTTCGCTCGCGCCAGATCCGTGGTTCGAATGGTCAGATGGTGGAGTCCACCAGTAAGCAGTGACATCTGCGTTGTTCCTTCTTTTCTCAGGCGCTCGGGCGCCCAATGTGCGGTGTTATTTCGTCTGCGAAGCGCGCGAGCTGACGCAGAAAGTCGTCCAGGTCGCGCGACACCGGCTCGATGACGATGCGATCGACACCAGCTGCGCCGTAGTCCTGTATTCTGTGGAGGATTCCGTCGGCGTCGCCCTGGAGGGTGGTCTCGGGGTCGCCGTCCGGAACCGGGCCTCCGACGCGCGTCAGCACGCGCACCGACACCTCGAACTGCGGCGGCCGGCCGAATGCGTCGATCTGGGCGATGGATTCGCGCACTTGACCTGGCGATCGCCAGAGGGCGTACCAGCCATCTCCGAGGCTCGCGGCGCGCCTCAACGCGGCCGGACTATCGCCTCCCACAAGTATGGGGGTGCGAGGTGACGGTCGCGGAGCAAACAGCACGTCGGAGTAATTGATGTGCGGACCGTGAAACTCCGGTGTATCGGGTTCGAACAGCTCGCGCATCGCGGCGATGTATTCGTCAGCGAGATGGCCGCGGTTCCCGAAGTCTGCGCGCAGAAACGCGTATTCCTCCTTGATGTAGCCAACGCCCACCGCCAGAGCCAGCCGACCACCGCTGAGGTGGCTGATGGTCGCAGCCTGCTTGGCGACGAGCAACGGATCCCGCTGCGGGAGTACGAGAATGCCGGTTCCGAGCCGAATGCGGCTGGTCCGCGCCGCGAGATAGCTGAGCGTGGTGAGTGACTCCAGGACGTTGCCGAATGGTTCGGGACGACTCGTCGGGAGCAGCACATGATCGTTGGTCCAGAGCGACGCATAGCCGAGTGCTTCGGCCGTCTGGGCGATGTCGACGACCGAGTCTCTATTTCCCAGCCGGCTGTAGTTCGGCAGGTTTACGCCAATGAGCATCAGATGGCCGTCCGACCACCGTCGGCTGCGACGATGGCGCCCGTGACGTAGCTCGCTCGAGGCGATGCGAGGAAGGCGACGACTTCGGCAATCTCCGCCGGTTCTGCCGCGCGGTGCATGGCCGTCGTTGCACCGAGTTGGTCGAAGCGCTCACGTGCTTCGATCCGGGTGTGGATGGGTCCACCGGCGACTGAATTCACGCGCACACCGCGCGGGCTGTACTCTGCAGTCCAGCTCTGGGTCATCGAATCAAGCGCGGCTTTGGTCGCCCCGTACGCTGCACCCGACGGCAGGCCGATGCGGCCGGCCATGCTGGTGATGTTGATGATGCTGCCGGTGCCCCGTTCGGCCATGGCCGGTGCAAAGGCACCGACAAGCCGGTAGGGGGCGCGGAGGTTGCTGGCGAACATGGAGTCGAAGTCCGCCACGCTCATGTCCTCGGTCGGCGCCCAGACCGAACGGCCGGCGTTGTTGACCAGGACATCGATATCACCCACGTCCTCCGCCAGGCGCTTGATGTCGGTCGGATCGCTCAGGTCCGCGGCGAGAAACCGAGCCTGACCACCGGCCGCCTCGATCTGTGCGACGACGGCTGCGCCGCGCGCCGCGCGCCGCGTCGCGTCCGACCACGACGATCTGCAGGTTGTCACGGCCGAGCCGTAGGGCAATTGCTTTGCCAAGGCCGGAGGTTGCGCCGGTCACGAGTGCAGTCAGGGGCTGATGGTTGAGCGACGACATGGGAGGTACTCCCTTTGATCTCAAACAGAACGTTCTGTCTATCGACTGTACAGACCGTTCTGTTGTATTGTCAAGGCCATGACCAGCGCGAAAGACGATAAGCCGGCGTCAGCGCGGGCGCGACTGCTCGACGCCGCGAGCCATCTCTTCTATGAGGACGGGGTACATACCGTCGGCGTCGACCGCGTCGTCGAGCGCGCGGGCGTTGCCAAAGCGACGCTGTACGCGCTGTTCGACAACAAGGAGGGGCTCGTGCGCGCCTATCTCATGGCCCGCGACGAAGGTATTCGGGGGCGAATGACTCGACGGCTCGCGCGCTACAAGACGCCGCGGGAGCGGCTGCTTGGGGTCTTCGAGGTACAGGGTCTCATGTTTGACGAGCCAGGCTTCCGCGGGTGCGCGTTCGCGCGGGCCAACGCCGAGGCGCCTGCGGGCTCCAGCGCGGCTGAAGTATCGGCCACCCACCGCGCCTGGCTCCGTGCGCTGTTCGTCGACCTCGCCAGGGACGCCGGGGCACCTGACCCGCAACTGCTCGCGGGACAACTCATGCTGCTCTACGATGGGGCCGCCGCGTCCGCGTGGATGGACCACAATCCGAGCGCAGCTCACGCAGCCCGTTCTGTCGCCACCGCGCTGGTTGACGCCGCTCTCGCTAGCAGCGGTCGCTTCTCGATTGCCTGAAGCCCGGCCACGATCTCTCCGCGGCGGCGTCGTCGTGTTCGGTGCGTTGAACCGGCGACCTGGGCTCTGGCCAACAAATACCCGGTTGCGGTTCGTCGGGCCGCATCGGCTGTTCTATCTCGGCCGGGCCCACGGGCCGACTCCGCCGATCCGCTCGACAGTGTACCGCACGATGTAGCCGGGTCCTCTCGGTGCGGGGTACTCCACGTCCGGGGCCACGTAGGTCTTGGTGAGCCGGTTGAGGA
>WNFC01021385.1_pt1 | contig 10608 bp, 5 predicted proteins | sample 5400541 | NCBI WGS metagenome assembly WNFC01 (sample SAMN13153342, study PRJNA577476) | soil metagenome | isolation source: 120 cm saprolite under Douglas fir tree site 2 hole 2 replicate 1 | place: USA:California | collected 2015-04-18
CGAGGCGGCCTCCTGCTGGAGCGCGGTTGCCTTTTGATCGGCAGTGGCCTGAGCCGCTTTCGCCGCGGCTGCCTCGGATTGGGACCTAGTGAGATCGGATTTGCAAACCGCGAGGTCGGTCTCCGCTTGCTGGTTACAGCCGGCGAGAATCACGCCGGCGAGAGTCGACACAATGATCAGTCTCATGTCTCTCCTTGATTCGGAGTAGTCGATGGTTGGGTGCTTCGCTGCAATGTTTGGGATTACTGTCCTGTCAGTTGGACCCGGGATTGTCGCCATGAATGGAGCGGCGATTCAAGCCTCGAATTGTGTGACATTGCCGCAACATCGACGTCGTACAACCACAATGACGGCCGCGCTCAGACACAAACCACGCGTCGGAAGTTGTGCTCGGTCGCGGCCCGAGTTGATTTGGTCGCCCTCAAAGGGGACTGAAGCTTCTCAAACGGTGCCGAGCCCGGACGGAAAGACGTTGTTCGTCGCCAACGCGGCGGAGAACGCCGTCGCCGTCGTCGACGCCGATGCGAAGGCGGCGGAGCCCGACGAGGACGGCGACTGCGATGAGCAAGGGGACGAGGCCACTGCCGTCCGCGGCCTGATTCCCACCGGATGGTACCCGACGGCCGTGGCGCTGGACGCGGGCGGACAGCAGCTCTTCATCGCGAGCGGCTATGGATTCGGATCGATCGCTCCGACCGACCCGCCTGACCGGGGGCGGAGCTACCAGCACCGGAAGGGAGTCGTGTCGATCCTGGATGTGCCCGGCCGCAGCGAGCTGGAGCAATTCAGGGTTATCGCAGGACGCCCGCATCGTACACGATCTTCCCGCCTACAACGGTGAGCACCGATGTAATCGCGCGGATGTCGTCGGTCGGCACGGTGAAGTAGTCGTCGCTCAAGACGATCAAGTCGGCATGCTTGCGGGGCTCGAGCGAGCCGAGGCGCCCCTCTTGAGCAAGATTCCAGGCGCAGTTAACGGTCTTTGCCTGCAACGCCTCCGCGCGCGTCAGACGCTGATTGGGCGGCACGCCAGGCACCGCAGGATCAAGCGTGTTGCCGCTGACGACGTACCAGAGGGTGATGAACGGCGGATACGGCGCGACGTTCATCGCGTCGGTGGAAAGGCACAGGTGGATTCCGCTGTCGAAAATGCTCTTGAAGCGCGGCGTGCGGCCACCGGCGCTGGTGAGCGTCCCCGAGGTGCTCGGGGTCATCCCGATGCCGAGCACTTTAGCCCGGGCGAGTGTCCGATCGGTCGGGCTGATGCCGTCCTCGCCTGGGTGCGCCATCGTCCAGTGGAGCCTCGCGAGGGGGTAGACCTGGTTCGCGTGCTCCCAACCGTCAAGCTCCGCCGCCTGGGTCGCGTCCGCGCTCGCATGATGCTCGAAGCTCATCCGGTTGGCGGCCAAAAACTCGGCGATTGCCTGATACTCCTCCGGGTTCGGCGGCGGCTCGTTGCCCGGACAAAGCACCTCCTCGCCAACACCCAAGTAGCGGAGCATGTCGTCGCCCATGAAACCAAGGGCATGACGGTGGTCTGGAAGCAACTGCTTGAGCCCGGAGAAGTTATTCATCAGGTGGAAGCTGATCCGCGCGTTTAACCGGTCCTCCCGTCGGAGTTGAATCACCGCCTGGTGGTCGTGTAGCCCTTGGCCGAACTCTTGGCAGCTTCCGCTGAGCCCTGTGATGAACGGCTGCTGGTTGCCCTCGGGATCGTTCCAGGCAGTCAAACCGAGCGAGTTCGCCGTCCGGATAAAGTCTTCCAGACAAGTGGCTTGCTCATCGATCGAGCGCGTGTTGAGCTGTGCGGAGATCGCCGCGCCGGCTGTTGTCTGCGCATCGCCGGTTAACCGGCCCGTCGGGTTTCCCATCTCGTCGAGCTCGACGCCCGGCGAGCCGGCCTTCAGGCCAAGCAGCTGCAGCGCGCGCGAGTTCACCTGCACGCCGGAAAAGCTGTTCCCGAGCACGAACACCGGGGCCTCCGGGAGCACTTCGTCGAGCTCGGCAAGGGTAAACATTCCGGGCGGGTCGAGCTGCCTCACCGTCCAGCCGGCGGTGGTGAAGATCCAGGCATCGCCCGGGAGCTGCTCTCCTTTCACCCTGTACATCTGCAGAGCCTGGGCTCGGGAAAAGACGTTGTCGAGCCGCACCGCCTGCGTGAAGCAGTGGTACCCGTTCCGCAGGCCATGGAGGTGACCATCGATGAGGCCCGGCAACACAGTCCGGCCCATCAGGTCGATCATCTGGGTCTCGTCGTTCGCGAGGGAACGGATTTGCCGGTTGCCTCCGACCGCTAGGATCTTCCCGTCCCGAATAGCCACCGCTTCCACAAACGACCGGTGCTCGTCCATGGTCGCGATGTTTCCATGGTGCAGAATGAGGTCGGCGCGCTGCCTGATCTTCACGCGTTGTTCCGCTGCTCCGGTCGCTGTACCGCCCGCCGATCCCAAGAGGCAAATGGAAATGACCAACCCCGTGCCAGATAAACTCGCGCGCTTCATGGTTCCCTCCTCCGTCATCCCAGAAGTTTGTTCAGTCTCCGGGGCGTGTCTGATTAACAGGGTCCAAAACTATGTGCGAGCGTGCAAGTCATCGGTGGGCCGACATTCGAACAAGCCCCGCCTGTCAAAAGCCGAAACCCGGATCCTGGAGCAGCGCTGGAAATTGGGAACCTGCTGGGTGCGAGCTCTCACGTTGTTTATCTTGGCGGAGGGTTGCAGGTTACTCTGATAGGGACCTCGGACGCTCCGCTTGTGGTTCTCGAAGGATCCGAGGGCACGTCGTCCACCACCTCGAGTCGGATGGTCAGGTCGACGTCGTGAATTCGCGTTTCGGTTCCGCAGACGCTATCGCTCATCGGCCACAGGAAGTTCGCTCCCGCGCCGACGAACCTCTTGGTCGCGACACCCTGGGCCGTCGTGTATTCAAACCAACTGTACGAAACAGTGGATCGCGGCTCGATGGGAGAGGCTGAACCTGAGAGCGCTACGTTTCGCGGCAATCCTCCCATGACCAGGCTGTAGGTGGCGCCGGGTATTGGCGACAAGATCTGCACCGCCAGCGTTCGCTGCTGCGGCACTCGAATGGTGACGCTGGTCGATGACCTTCCCACATCGCCCAGGCGATTGGTGGCGCTCAGGGTCACGACCTGGGCCCCGACGTCCGCCGCTGTCCATGTCCATTGCGCGCGGCAGAGGCTTGGGTCATTCGGCACCGGCTCGCCTCGCACCGCATTGTTGAACAGGAGCCGATCGCAGGGGAGATTTCCGGCGATAACACCCGGGTCCGTCGACCTGGCATACCCGGAGAGCCAGTAAGTGGCCGGCGCGATGATCGCGTTCGGAGCTGGCCAAGTAATGACGGGGGTCGGTGGGTTATGCACGAACCTCACGGTGAGCCGAATGCTGTTGGATGACGAGATTCCGGCGCTGTTGCTCGCGGTCAGCGTGATGCGCCGACGCCGTCGCTAACGTCGGCGGCGTTTCCGGAAAAGGCCAGCGGTCTAAAAGGAACGACGACGCTGGTGCTGTTATCGGAGGGGGAGGTGATCCGAACGTCGGGAGCGAGATGGTAGGCCCCAGCAGCCTGGAGAAGCGCTGGGAATGGCTGGATCGCCGCGGTCACCTTGAAATCGAGCGACTGCGCGACAAATGCCGTGGACGTGAGGATGTTCTTGATGGCATCGGCGCTCAGGGACGGATTCACCGCTTTCATCATGGCCGCCACGCCCGCCACGTAAGGGCAGGACGCACTGGTCCCGGTATGCATCGTGAGCCCGGTGCCACCCGTGTCACCATCGGGCATGGCGCGGACGTTCGTTGGCGCCCAGATGCTCACGGGCGGGCCGTAGTTGGAGTAACTGGCGGAGTTCCATCTACCGCCGCCGCTCAGCGCGCCAACGCAGAACACTCCGTCGTACTCGCAGGGATAGACGTCATTCTCGCGCAAGTTCTTGCCATCGTTGCCAGCCGCGGCGACGAGCAAGAGACCCGCGTCTCGGGCTTTGTCCAATGCGCTGTCGAAGCCATTGAAGTCGCGGTACCCACGGCACCACATGTTGCAATCGCTGCTGAAGCTCATCGATACGATATCCGCACCCCATGACACGGCGGTATTCAGAGCGGTGATTACGGCGCCGTCGCTAAGGTCCACTTTGAAGAGGAACGGATCCGCTACCTGCCCTCCGGTCCCAGCAGCGCCCGTCTGATTGTCCAGGATCGCGGTGGCAACGCTCGCGCTTTTGTTCCCATGCCATGGGCAAGCGCTTCCGCCCGTGCACTGGCTTGGGTTCGGCCCGCCGGCCCGGTAGCTGCGGCCCACGAAGTCGTACTGGACCGGGTGGTTCGGAAGATCGGAGCGGCCGCTCGGGTCCGACTTTGCGTTCCCGTTGGCGTCAAGCCAGAAGCCGCCGTCAATAATGGCAACCTTGACGCGCCGTACAAATCCCCCCCGAGCAATGAATTGCCAAGCTTGCGAGACGTTAGGGTTAAACGTTGGATAACCCAGATAGGGGGCATCTACGGTATATGCTGGGGTTCCAAACTCAGGCCAGCTGAAGGCATTCTGGTTGTACAATTCCTGGGTGCGGTAGAGGTATCCGTTAGAGCTGGAGACGAAGTTCGGCGCGGTCCTATGGCCGGCTGCGGTTTCGGAGAGGGCGAGCGACATAAGGTGAGCGCCAGCGTCTGATGACACCCGAACCCTTCCGGAAATCCCGATGGCTTGCGCATGAATGGCCAACTTCGATAGGTCCGAGGGCATGGGATCGAGACGTATCAACGTGCGCTTAGGAAAGTTCGACGCCGGCCCGGCCACGATGCCGGGCGGCGGAGGCGGTGGCTCTGTGGTAGTCAGCACTGTCCCGTGCGTACGCGCCACAAAGGCGTCAACCTCGGCTTCGCTCCCCTCGAACAGCACCTCGTTCTCGATGAACGCGCTCTTCGCGCCCTTGCTGTCGACGATTTGGACCAGCGGACGCTCACCGAGGCCCTGGTCGGCGAGCGCCGCCGGGCCCTCCATAATGGAAGGGTCAACAGTCACACTCACCGGCTCGAGCCCCGAACCACCGCAGCCCACGCACAGAGCATAGAGCATCAGCAGCAGCGGCTCGCGCGCTCGGAACGTTCGTCTGCTGTCACGATACAGTTCTGCAACATTTTTCCGCATCATTGAGCTCAATCGGCTCATCGTCTTTCTCCCTAACGTTGGTTGGTTGCGACAGATCTACGTGTCAGCTGAAGGCCCCCATCACCAGTCCGCTCGACTGTCGCCGAGGACACCGCATCTGCGGTCGGCTCGGGTTCCATCTCACCGGGCGATTGTTGACAAAGGAAATGCGAGTCTCCGAAACATTCACTCCTCCCTAATCCATGAAAAATGAACTGCGTTCTTCCAGGCTGTCCCGGTGAGGACGGAAGGAGGAGTGGGTTTGTGACATCGGGACCGGGGCCGCTTTAGCCCTGCAGCAGGTCGCGCACCCGATTCCTGAGCCGTTGGAAGCGTTTGCGCACCGCGGCCTCATCGTCGCCCAGCACGCGGGCAACCTCTTTCCACGACATGCCGCGGGCTACGCGCAGAAGGACCATCGACCGTTCCTCGGCGCCGAGCTGAGCGAGCACGTCTTCCATCTGCGCGGCCCGCTCGTGCTGGCGGTCGGGACGTAGGCTTGAGCGCGCTTGGGCGACGAGGGCGGAGATCTCGCCGGTCTCAAGACGCCGCACGCGTCGGCGAAAGCCGTCGCGTCGGTAGTCCTGCGCAGCGCGATAGGCGATGCCGTAGAGCCACCCGCGGAAAGAGCCCTCGCGGCGGTAGAGTGAGATGCCCTTCCATGCGTTCTCGCAGACTTGGGCGTAAGTCTCGACGGCTCCATCGGGGTCGCCGAGCACCGAACGCAGATAGCTAACCAGCTCCGGTCCGTAAGAGCGCAGCGCGCTCGTTACGGCGAGCGACGGGTCACCCGCTTCCAGCGCGCGAACCACGTCCCCCTCGACGGTCGCCTGGCTCATCGGGCGGCTACTTGGCGGTCCTCGAGCCAACGTTCCACCTCTCTTAGATGGCGTGCGTAGTACGAGCCGTACTTCTGTGCCGGGCCGCGGAAGTTTTCGCGGGCCTCGGCTGCTACTTTCAATGCGCGCTTGCCGTCAGCGCCCGAATCCCAGAGCGCGCGAGCGAGGGCGAATTGTGCCAGGCCCATTTTGTAGGCGGTGCTGCCTTTCTTCCTCTCGGCGAAGAGGTGCACCGCGCGTTCAAGCGGCGCGATGGCCTCAAGGGGCCGGCCGAGCAGGAGGAGGTCCTCACCGAGTCCGGCGAGCGGCAGCCAATGGTCCTGGGCACCAGCCTTTTCAAATCCTTCCATCTGCTCTCGATCCAGCCGCAACGCCTCCTCTGGCCGGCCGTTCTCCCGCAGCGCCCAAGCCAGATTGTGCAGGCCCCAGTAGGAAGGCGCGCCGCTCCGACGCAGGAGCTCGAGGCCATGTTCGATCGCCTTCTGCGCCTCCTTTGGCCGTCCCGCTCGGATCAGAAGGCTGCCGAGATTGAAGAAATCCGAAAAGTTCTCTCTCCCGTGCCGCGCCAAGGTGTCCAGGGCACTTCTCTGGAGCCGGATGCCCTCGTCGAGGTTGCCCAAGTCCGCTTCGGTCATCGCGAGAGTGGCCTCCGACTGGGCAACCCTGGTTTCGGGCGCGCCTACCTTGCGGTACAGCTCGAGCGACTTCTGCAAATGGCTGCGCGAAAGATCGAGGTGTTCGTAGTCGTCTTTGTAGACATGGGCCTGCTCGAACTCGAGCTGAGCCTGGCGCCAATCGTCCCCGCCCAGCCTCTCAATGGAGGCATGGGCATAGCGCGTCCAAAGCTCGCCCAGGGGATGATCGCCCCGCTCGAAGCCCTCTTTGACCGCGAGCACCATGAAGGCGTCCGCAGCCAAACCGTCGTCGCGTCCCTCGATGGCAGCGGCGGCGGCGGCGTGAGTGAACGTCCTCGCCTCGTCGGTGCGCTGGAGGCGACGGAGCGCGTCGCTGCACAGGTAAAGCGCCTCAGCCTCGACTGGCTTGTAACCTGCGCGTTGGGCCGCGCGCACAGCGTCCTGCGCGACGGGAAGCGCGCTGGCCCATTCGCTCGTGCCGAGGAGCGCCTTGGCGCGGGCGAGCAGGCCCTTTGCCTCCTCGAGGTGGGCGCGCGCCGCGGTGTCGCTTGGCGGGGCCTGCCGGCTGGTCAAGGCGCGCGCATCGGCGCAGCGCGATAGCGGCGTCAGCTTTTCGACGGCCTCATCGGCGTGGGCGGCCATCGCGGGGGTGGCATTCTCAAAGAGTCGGGCCAGCGCTTCGGCCTCGCGGCGCCGATCGTCGAGGCACTGCATGCGTAGGTCCAGGAGCGCTTGCGACTGCTCCCCGCGGCGCGTGGCGAAGCAGGCTTGCGCTCGCGTTGCGATCCAGTCCGCACGCAAGATTTGCAGTGCCGAGTCGATACGGCCGAACTCCTCCGCTGCCGAGGACCCGAATGCCGCGCGCACGGCTTCCCTGCGAGGGGCCGACCAGACATCCCCCCACGCTTGTTCACCGCCTGTGCATTGCGGGTGCATCGAACGCCAACCGGCGAATAGGAGCACACCCATCAGGAGGGCGGCTCCCGCCGCTCGCGGAAGGGTGAGAAGGGGCGGACGCTGCAGCTCCGCAAGCAGCGCCTCCATCGAGGGATGGCGCTGGACAGGATTTTCGTTGAGCCCCTTGAGCAGGGCGCGCCGAATGCGCGCCGGCACCCGAGGAACGGCGACGGCGCTCAGCGAAGAGACATCGCGCCCGGCGGCTGGCCGCTGACCGTACAGCGCCTCAAACAACGCCACGCAAAAGCTGTACTGGTCCGTTCGCGCGTCGGTGCTAGCGCCGCGCCTTTGCTCGGGAGACATGTATGCGGGGGTTCCCATCAGCGTGCCCGTGCGGGTCAGCTCGGCGGCAAGGGCGGGCGAGCGCGGCTCGGCACCGGCACCGGCACCGGCATCGGCGGGGAGTGCGGCAGACCATTCGTCGACGGTGCGCGCGAGGCCGAAATCCGCCACGCGCACGCGGCCCTCCGCGTCGACCAGCGCGTTGTCGGGCTTGAAGTCGCGATGCACCAAACCCTTGCGATGCGCTGCCGCCAAACCATGCCCAGCCTGGACAAACGCGCGCACGATGTCGCGCCACGAGCGCGTGTGCTCCGCTAGCCAGCGCCGCATCGTCACCCCGTCGATCAACTCCATGGCGGCGAACACCCGCCCATCCATTTCGCCGACGTCGTAGACTGTCACGACATTGGGATGCTGCAGCCTCGCCGTTGCCTGCGCCTCGCGCAGCAGACGCGCCTGGGCCTCCTCGCCTGCCGACGCTACGGGGCGTAGAAGCTTGAGCGCCACCTTGCGGTCCAGCTCCGGGTCATAGGCGGAGAAGACGACTGCCATGCCACCCTGACCAATGCGGTCGAGCACGACATACCGGCCAAGGGTCGCGCCGCGCTGAAACGAGACTTCACCCGGCCCCCCCGGCTCGAGCGCGTCGGCCACCTCCCGCATCAGTGTGTCGCCGTCGGTCTCCGCGCCCGTGCGCTTAGATGGCCTATCGGCAGACTCCATCACGCCCCCTCGAGGTGGCAAGACGAAGATAGCCGTCGGCCGATCGCAGTGTCCAGTCTCAGCGACGCCTGTCGCGGTTCCAAGGTCGCGCGCACCGGCATCATCAGAGGGCCGATCCCAGGCGCACCGGCCGATCCGCTTCCGCGATCTGTGCGGGACAACGGCAACTTTGCTCGCGCGTGCGGGTGCCCCGCTCGTCGTCGCGCAGCGCATCCTCCGGCACAGCGATCCGCGCCTGACGGCGAACGTCTACAGCCGCGTCGACCTGGGCGACTTGCGTGCTGGGCTAAACCGCATCGACATCCACGGCGATCCCCAAGCTCGCGGCTGCGAGCGGAGTTAGCCGCGTTTGTCGCGCCTGAGCCGAACTAGGGAAGTTGAACCCTCCGCTCACGGCGCCGGAGGGCGCGCGCCGACTTGGTGTGAGCACGGCGACGTTGTACCGTGCTGCGACCGTTGCGAGTTGCCGCTTACGTGCGCCAATAGAAGTGTGACAGGCGAGGCGAAATGTTCGCTCGCATCGAATCGACTACCCAGCCGGAAGTCTTCACTCAGTTGGAAAGTTGCGACTTGATTGCCACGGTGTGTTGTTGAGCAGCACTGAGACGTCGTTGGACGTAAAGTTGGCCACGCCCAGGTCCAGCAGCCCATCGCTGTTGAAGTCCCCCACCACCACCAAAATAGGGCCAGCAGGGCCATCGCCCGTGCCGAAGTTTCGCGCCGCCTGGAAGCTCCCATCCCCGTTCCCCAACAACACCGAGACATTGTCGGAGCGTTCGTTGGCCACGGCCAGGTCGGCTACCCCATCCCCGTTGAAGTCACCTACCGCCACCGCGTGAGGCGCGCTGCCCGCTCCGAAGTTTCGCGCCGGCTGGAAGCTCCCATCCCCGTTTCCCAACAACACCGAGACATTGCTGGAGACATAGTTGGCCGTGGCCAAGTCGAGCACCCCATCTCCGTTGAAGTCCCCCACGGCGACTGATTCAGGGAAGCTGCCCACGCCAAAGTTTCGCGCCGCCTGGAAACTCCCATCCCCGTTCCCCAGCAGCATCGAGACACTGTTGACGTTGCCCAAGGCCAAGTCGAGCACCCCATCCCCATTGAAGTCCCCCACCGCCACGGAAGAGGGACCTGCGCCTACGTCAAAGGTTCGCGCCGCCTGGAAGCTCCCATCCCCGTTCCCCAACAGCACCGAGACCACCCCAGAGCCTGCGATAGCCACGGCCAGGTCGAGCACCCCATCCCCGTTGAAGTCCCCCACGGCTACCGATTCTGGGAAGAGGCCGGCGCCAAAGTCTTGCGCCGCCTGGAAGGTCCCATCCCCGTTCCCCAGTAGTACCGAAACATTGTTGGAGCCGTGGTTGGCCACGGCCAAGTCGAGCACCCCATCCCCGTTGAAGTCCCCCACCGCCACGGAGAAAGGCCCACCGCCCGCGGCAAAGCTTTGCGCCGCCTGGAACCTCCCATCCCCGTTCCCCAACAGCACCGAGACAGTGTCGTTGTCGCCGTTGACCACGGCCAAGTCGAGCACCCCATCCCCGCTGAAGTCCCCCACCGCCACGGAAGAAGGCTGTCCGCCCGCCCCGAAGTTTCGCGCCGCCTGGAAGCTCCCATCCCCGATCCCCAACAACACCGAGACATTCTGGGATTGTTCGTTGGCCACGGCCAAGTCGAGTACCCCATCCCCGTTGAAGTCCCCCACCGCCACGGAAGAAGGCGCTCCGTCCGCGCGAAAGTTTCGCGCCGCCTGGAAGCTCCCATCTCCGTTCCCCAACAGCACCGAGACGTTATAGGAGCCAGAGTTGGCCACGGCCAAGTCGAGCACCCCATCCCCGTTGAAGTCCGCCACGGCTACCGAATCAGGGAAGGTGCCCGCGCCAAAGTTTCGCGCCGCCTGGAAGCTCCCATCCCCGTTTCCCAACAGCACCGAGACGTTGTTGGAGCGGATGTTGGCCACGGCCAAGTCGAGCACCCCATCCCCGTTGAAGTCCCCCACCGCCACGGAA
>WNFC01072222.1_pt1 | contig 10607 bp, 10 predicted proteins | sample 5400541 | NCBI WGS metagenome assembly WNFC01 (sample SAMN13153342, study PRJNA577476) | soil metagenome | isolation source: 120 cm saprolite under Douglas fir tree site 2 hole 2 replicate 1 | place: USA:California | collected 2015-04-18
GTCTGGACGTCAGCTAGCAAGAACAATGCTGCATATTCTGCGCCTTCAAACGGCAGGTCCAAGAGATGCCGCACGGTGCTATGCGCGCCATCGCAGCCGACGACGAACGCTGCGGTAAGCTCTCGGCGCTGGCCTTTCTGGTCCAGCGTTACGATCACATAATCGTCGTGCCGGATCGCTGAAACGAATGACGTTTCGTACTCGGCGGCTCTGCCTTTACGCTGTAGCTGTTCCGCAAGCAGTCTCTCGGTTACGTCCTGGGGAACCATGGCGATGAACGGATAGGGGCTTTCCTCGGGTGCGAACCGCATGTGGGCAAGCGTGCGTCCACGTGCCACTACAGCGACCGACGTGACGCGGTTCGCCTTTTCGAGGAAAGGACCGACGAGCCCGGCCATGTCAAAGATCTCAAGCGTCCGGGGGAAGATTGCGAGCGCTTTAGAATGTACCGACTGTGACAAGCGCGCCTCGATGAGCCGCCATCGCAGGCCTCGGCGAGCGCATTCATTCGCCAGAAACAACCCGACAGGCTCGGCGCCAACGATCAAAACATCCGTATCGACTTTGCGCATCCGTAAAACCCCTCGCCACTTTTGGCCAAGCAAAGGTCCATCCCGACCAGGTCGAAGCGGCTATCCCGCTTTTGCCAACCTGGGCTGACTGTTTGTTTTTTGGATTTTGTCCTCGAGGCCGTCACGAAAGCCTTTGCGCCAGCTTAGCCATTCGAGTTTCCAGCCGAGCAGTGACTTAGCTTTCTGGTTGGAAGCGCCTCGAATTTGCGTCATCATCGCCACCCCCTGTGGGCCCACAGCTAATCGTCCGAGCCACGTTGGAATATGTCTCGGTACCTTGGCCCCGAGCGTCTCTGCAAGGAAGGGCAGCCATTGTGAAACTGGTGCGGGTTCGTCATCACACACGTTATAGAGCCCTGGCGCCGAAGCCTTGACGGCGGCGAGTGTTGCGGACGCAGCATCGTCAATGTGAAGAAAGGACCAGTATCCCGTCCCTTTGCCGACGATCGGTACGCTCCTTTTCTGTATGTCCTCAAGGAACGAGCCGCCCTGGCCGAGCGACGTGCCCGGTCCGTAGAAGGAGCCATAACGCAACACGAATCCCTCGAACGACCGCTCCTCAAGCACTGCATGCTCCACATGCAGAATTGCTTGGAAAGTCTGACGCATCTGTGGCTCAGGAGATGTTAGCAGGGGATCCTCTTCTACCTTGATCCACGCGCCGGTGCGCGCGTAGGGCCATCCCGCATAGCTTTGAGCGATAAACCTGCGGCAGCCTACTGCGCGGGCCGCTGCCAGAAGGTGGTCTGTTCCTTCGCTACGAAGCCGGTTGGTTAAAGCAAACTCCTCGTCAAAGCGGCGCAGATTGAAGCTGGCCGGAATCGCGGTCAGCTGATGGATGATGACGTCTGGCTCCGCCCGTTGAACGGCTTCGAGTACTTCTCTTGCACTAAAGGCGTTCACCGTTACGGGTGTAGCTCCTGCCGACCTGATCGACTCAGCCTTGCCCGGATGTCGTGTGGTCCCCGTGACCTTGTGGCCTGCACTCACCAACAAGGGAACCAGGCGCTTTCCAATGGCTCCCGTCGCTCCAGCTAAGAACACTTTCATGAGAAACCTTCCTTGTCTGAGGTCGACAACGCAGACTCTCTGTTTGGGGTGAGCAAGGCTGCAGCCAATCCAAGAACGACGGATCCACCGACGATGCCGAGCGATTCGGGTAATTCCGGTTTTGCCGTCATCAGTAAGAGAATTCCGAGAAAGACCGCGGTTCTGATACCCAGCGAAATCTTGAGAAAAGGGTGCTGCAGCAGGTCCAGGACTTTTGATTGATTCGTCATGCTGCTCCCGCCCAGGCGCCGCACGTGACGCATGCGTCTGCCCGTCGCAGCACCCAGCGGTGCCATCAGCAGAAAGGCTGCAATCGTGACCTTGAGCCACGCCAGGCCGAAACCTGACATCTGAATCGTCAAGTAGACTCCAGAAAGAAGAATGACAAGGAGTGATCCGAGGGCAACCGCCGAGAGACCGGGAACCGGCTCAATCCAAAGTTGAACTTCGGGCAAGGTGGATGCTCGCCGCAAATGAAGCAGCGAGAGTATCTCCAAGCTTAGGCAAGCAAACAGAGCAAGCATGGCTGTGACATGTCCGAACAAAACAAGCGAATAGAGCGTCATGTTTTCCTCATTTCTGATTAGTTAGAGATTCCTACGATCTTGCCGATCGAGGAGCGATTCTCCACTGCCTGGATCATGAAGTCGGCCACATCCGCGCGCGAAATTTTGAAACCGAAAGGAGGCAGGTGTCCCTCTCGCACGCGATACTTCCCCGTGTAAGGCTTGTCGGTCAGTTCGGGTGGACGCGCGATCGTCCACTCAAGTCCGCTTTCTTGAAACAACTTCTCCATAGCGGAAGCGTCTGCAACGACACTCGGGTAGAGCAACCGTCCAAACAGGTATGCAGGCGGAATAATGGAGTCTTTAAACAGGAATGCTACCGACTCGACTACAACACGTTTGACTCCGGCTTGAGGCATGGCGCTCGTCAACGCGCCACCGAATTGGCGTAAAAGATTTGCGTCCGCCTTCGGCACAGGCAGCCGCGGTCCAAATCCTGACAAAACCGCGTCATGCCCCTTAATGACCGGTCCAAGCTCCGCACTGTCCAGCAGATTTCCCTGCTTGACAGTAATGCGGTCCCGAAACGGCTTGAGCCGCTCCGGCGAGCGAACAAATGCTGTCACGGAATGACCGTGTTCAATTGCTAGCCGCACGATCTCCAGTCCCGTGCCCCCTGTGGCTCCCAGTACAATCAACTTCATGCTGCCTCCCTTTCCAGAACGCCCGACGCTCTCCGACTTAGTGTCGCTATGATCTTGCATATTCGCTTTAGATGACTATACTCAATATAGGTTACTTATAATTGTTGGGCGCCGAACATGAGAAAACGTCCGTACAAATCACTAGTTCGCCAGCGCCAGGCAAGCGATACGCGCCGGCGCATCGTCGAAGTCACGCGGCAGCTCTTGCAGAGCGAGGGCTACGATGGAATGACCATCGAAGCTATCGCGCAGCGGGCGGAGGTATCTGCCCAAAGCGTGTATGCCATCTTCAAGTCGAAGACGGGAATTCTGATCGCGCTTCTTGATCAATCCACGTTTGGGCCCGATTACGTCGAGGTCGTGGGGCAGGCACTGAGTGCGAGTGATCCCGAAACCCGTTTGCGGCGCGCAGCCAGCGTTGCCAGGCAGATCCGCGGCGCGCAAAGTGCGGCGTTCGATCTGATGCGGGGTACAGGTGTGGTGGCCCCCGAACTGGCAAAACTGGAACAACAGCGCGAGCGCCTACGCTATGAGAAGGAGGAAAGCATGATCACCTTCCTCCGCGAAGCAGGAGGGCTTCGATCAGGGCTTAGTCACAAGACCGCGCGGGATATCTTCTGGATGTTTACTGGAGGGGATGTGTACCGGATGTTAGTGCGCGAGCGTGGGTGGTCTCCTCAGAAATACCAAGACTGGCTGGCCGACACTCTCGTGCACTCTTTGCTGACTCCGCCAAAACCGAGTCCCGTTCGAACTTTGGCAGCAAAGCGTGATTCATCTTAGGGGCACGTTTGAAGATAGAGTCTCGGACGTTGTCACTTTGAGTTGTGATTCTCAACCCCCGCGATAATTCCCGGATGGTCTAACCGGAAGCTATCCGGATTCCAGGCAGAGTCTTTAGACGCAACGTTCTCGAATCTCCACTGCGGCATACAAATTCGGTTGGTTGCAGGGTTCGCGGAAATTATTGAAAGGAAAGAAATTTTGGTTGCGTGGGCGTGATTTGAACCGACGACCTCTGGCAGCGACCCTGCTCACGAGGCAGACGCGTTGTTAAGATGCCGACCCTCTTGTGTTCCCGTTATAGTGAACTCATGCGAGGCCGTCATCCGTCCAGTGTCGAGGCCATGGTGCGAGGAAAGTCTCCCTGGGCAATGACGGGCATTGGTGTCTTCTTGTTCTTTGGCTCTGTCATGGCCTCGCTTGCTGGAGCGACATTGATTTGGCGGGGGACTCTCCTCGATCACATGTGGACTCTGAATGCGCCCGCCTACAAGCAACTCTCACCGCTTGGAAAAACAGTTGGCATTCCTTTTCTAGTGCTTAGCGCCACACTGGCGGCTGCCGGTGTAGGTTGGTTTGGACGACGCCTATGGGGATGGAGGCTTGCCGTGGTCATCATCGCAACCCAGGTGCTAGGAGATTTGGTCAGTATTTTACTGGGTCATTTCGTTAGGGGCGCGACGGGTGTCACAATCGCTGGTGCGCTGCTGTTTTATCTTTTTCGACCAGAGGTCAGGGACGCGTTCATCCCACCTCGAGCCATCGAGAGATGACTGCAAATTCCTCCCTTGAGTTCCTCACGTTGGCGTCGTAGAAATTGTGTGTGGCAGCCTGATCTTAGTTGGCTTCTTGACCAGACTGGCCGCGATACCGCTCTTGATCAATATTTGTGTTGCCCTCTATACGACAAAGATCGTGTCGGGAAAAATGGCTTTTGGAGCACGCTATACGAGGCGCGCACCGATGTGAGTATGGTGCTTGGTTTGGTATTCCCTCTCCTGGTGGCGGGCGGATCCCTGAGCCTCGACGCCGTCTTGCGTTCCCGGCGCAAGCTAGCATAAGGGAGCTTGAGAAAGCATCGTCGGGGCGGGCGACGGTCCTCGGCTTGCGCCACCTTCTGCGTTTTCTGGATTTTGGCAGGAGAGCACATGCGCTTGCAGTTGCTCGGCGTGGACTCACGAGGACGGAGCGATTACGACAGGGAATGCCGCTCGAATAGCTACTTAGCACCGTCTCTAGCGCTACTCATTGAATCCAGGAAAGCCAGAGCCAGCCAAACAACAGCGTTAGAAGCGTGACGGGCAGACCGATTCGAAAATAGTCGAAGAAGCCGATTGCTACCTCTTTGCGAGCCCGTTCTACCACGATGATGTTGGCAACGGAACCCGTGATGGTCAGGTTCCCTGCAAGGGTGCTGGCCATTGCCAGCGTGAGCCAAGCCGTATGAGGGTTAGCAAATCGAGTCACGAGGGATTTCAAAAGCATTACGGCGGGCACGTTGCTCACCAAGTTCGACAATATCGCGGTCACCGATGTGAAGACGCCTAGATGCTGCAGATTGAAACGCTCGCCGAAACCTAGCAAGCGCTCCGTCAACCCTGCGTTCTCTGCACCTCCCACTATCAGAAAGAGCCCGACGAAAAAAACGAGAAGGCCCCAGTCCACTTCTTCGTATACCAGGTGAGGGTCGCGCGTATGTGTGATCAACATGATGGCTGCCCCCACTGCGGCGACCAGAGGTGGTGGGAAGCCGGCAAGAAATCCAGCCAGAACTAGAACGGTTACTAGACCAGCCTTGACCAGAGCTGCGCGGTCAATCTGCACCGCATCGACGAGAGCTTCGGTTTGGACATCGTGAATGGGCCCACGGAAGTAGAGCCACCAGAGTACGAGCCAATTCAGAAACAAGCCGACGAGCGCAACGGGACCCAAGTGCCATAGGAAATCCCGATACCCAATGCCGGAAAAAGACCCGATCAGGATGTTCTGCGGGTTCCCCGTGATGGTTGCGGTGCTCCCGATGTTTGACGCCGTTGCCACTGCTAAGAGATAGGGTATTGGTTTGACTCCCATTCGGCGGGTGGCTTTCAACACGAAAGGAACCATGACAATACAAATGATGTCGTTGACAAAGAACGCGGAGAGAAACCCGCTTAGGAAGATCACCGTGGGGAGAAGGTGGTGGGGCTTGAGTCGGGTCACGACCAGCTCCGTAATCCAATCGAAGAAGCCCGCCAAGTGCAGACAGGCCACCACAAGCATCATCGAGAAAAGCAGTACGATTGTGCCGAAGTGAATGAAGTGCAGCGCATTGTGCGCCTGCACGGCGCCGAACGTGAACATCAGAACCGCGCCAATGATGGCCGCTCCGGGGCGATCAATCTTCATTCCCGGAAACTTACCAAGCGCGAATACGACGTAGCTCGCAATGAAAACGGAATAAGTAGCTATGGTGGCGAGATCGGACATCGTGGCTCCATCGACACGAGCGGCTCATCTTAGCTTCAGATATTGCGCTGAGCAATCAAGCCGACGCTCAGAGGGAACGGTTTGGCGGTTGGGGAAAGCGACTAGGTGAGTATCCCGCTACTCTCACCTAATGCTGCAGGCAAGCGGCAACTCCAGACGACAATGCTGCGTGCGACAGCCCCGACCCATGGACAATCAGAATTGCAGGCTGATTCAGTTCTAGAAGATTTGATAAATTTGGTTTCCCGCTTAGAAGGCAGACGCTCTATCCAACTGAGCTACCGGCGCACGCCTTTGAACTGATTCAGTTTACGGCCTTTCTTGTACCTATCGCAACGGGCACTTCCCAGCAACGCGGTTCATTGTGCCTATTCCTTGGGCCATGCTTCAACGCATGAATGACCATTACATTGCCTTCGGTTTATTCAGTGCAAGGTCACAGCGTCTCGGCCCCCACACTGGCATGTCTGTAGAACCATGGGCGGAAAGCTTCGGGCCGAATCGCAGCACGCCGGCTACGTAGTCGTGCGGGAATTTGCCGTCATGACGTTTGGCGAGTGTGGTGAGATCCGGTGAGGGAGTTTCGATCAGGAGAATCTGATATCGCGCGTCCTATCGGTGAGTGAGCTCAGCGGCCTCGCGATGCGCCGACAAATGCGGATTCATTCTCGCGGCTCACGTTAGAAATGTTATCGAGCACGGCGCGAACCACGTGCATCCGGTAGTAGACATAGACGAAATACATCGCCGGCATAACGAGCAACGTTACGCCCAAATTGTTGCCTTGGCCTGCCGCACTTGCCAAGCCAGCTACGGCCGCGCCCACGAGAAAGTACGGGAACGTCCATTCATAGCACGAGGACCAGAGCTCTGTTAGGGTGCGTCCCTCTGCTAAAGAGATGACAAGCGAGACCATTCCGGTGTTCATCACCACGTAGACGCAGGCTCCCAAGACCATCATCGCGGCGAGAGAATTCAAACCCAGCATTGCCAGGACACCGTGTGAGGTCCAAAATGCCGCCGCTGTAGCACCTGCACCACCTTCGGCCGCGTCTGCGTCTTCCAGAGCGACTGTACGAGCGCCCCGCCGAGACCGATCAGCACGGTCTCGCCAAAGCTGAACAAAGCAATGCCGGCCAGAATGAAGACAAAATTTGTGGAGATCGTGGTCTTAAAGCCCGGCAGGCGGATCTTCATTGTGGAGGCCACCATCGCCAGCGCAAAAAAGAGGACGAAGTGTCCAAGATTTTCGGGGTTCCATCGAGAGGCCACTAGAGTTAATACGACCGTGGCAACCGCGGCAATCATTGCGATGTAGGCTTTGGCTAGGTTTGGCACTTTCTTTATTTCTCCTCTCGTTCCTTGCGCCTGTGCCTGCCCATCATTGGTCTCCTCCAGCTCCCTCGCTATTGCCCCAAACAACGGAGTTGCCCCAAACCACGGAGTTACCCCAGACCACAGAGTTACCCCAAACTACGGAATTGCCCCAAACTACAGAATTGCCCCAGACCACGGAGTCACCCCAAACCACGGAGTTGCCCCAAACTACGGAGTTATTCCAGATCGTCGAGGAATCGCTAACGAGTGAGACGGTGTTCGTCAACGAGTTATACGTGACTTTAGGGGACTTTGCGGCGCCCACGTTCGAGGGAGCGAGATCGGTATTGGCCAGTGCGGCGGAAGCATCCACCGCGCCTGCGCCCACTGCAAACGTGTCCTGCTCGATAGTGTAAAGGGTGCCCGTAAAGAGGTCCGTCGCCGTTGTGTAGGAAGAAAACCCTTTCCAGGCGGTCTTCATCAGACGAGCCTTCACCTGATCGGGTGTTAGTGAGGGCGTCTTCTGCAGCAGGAGAGCTGCAGTGCCGCTAACCACCGGCGTCGCCATGCTGGTGCCGGCGAGGCGCATGTACCGGGCACTGCCGAATTGCGAGCCGCAACTGGTTCGTGAAGAGTTGCACGGATAGACGGCGAGTGCGGGGAACAAAGTCACAAGCGAGTTGCCCGACGAGGCCATGCGTGAGACCACCGCATTGCCCGGAGCGACGAGGTCCGGTTTCACGATGTGATCGAACGCCGTCGGACCCTTGGAGCTATAGCTGGTCATCGTCTGCGCGGTTTGCGAACCTGTGCCGTGGGTGTTCGTCGCGCCCACGGTAATCACATAAGGATCGTTCGCTGGCGCGCCGATGGTGGCATATCCGTTCGTGCCGGCCCCGTTGTATTGCCCCATGTTGCCAGCGGCGGCAACGACAACGATTCCTGCTCTCCAGGCGGATTCCACAGCTTGGCAGAGCGGATCGAGCGCGTAGCTTTCATATACGCCGCGGGACAGCGAAAGATTGATGACCCGGATGTTGTAAGTGCTCTGGAGGGCGACAGCCTGCTGGATGGCAGCGATTACCGAACTGTCTGTGCCCAAACCAGTGGAATCCAGGGCGCGCAGGTTGATGATTTTGGCTTCCGGCGCGATGCCGCGATAGACGCCAGGGTAGTATGACGTCGAGGAAGCGTAGGCGTTCCCCGCGATGATTCCGGCAATGTGCGTTCCGTGGCCAAACGCGTCACCGGTGGACGAATCGCCGGACACAAAGCTCTGACTGTAAGCAATGCGCGACGATTGATTGTTGTCGGAATTTAGGTCATAAGCGCTGCTGACACCGCTGTCAATGACTGCGATTCCGACGCCTGTGCCATTCCATCCGCTGGCGTAGGCAAGATCTCCGTTCACCGCAGCGATTACGTGATCGAGAGAGCCTCTCACCGGACGATTCGGCGAGATATAGGCAACGTTGGAGTGAGCGGCAAGGTTTGGAAGACTGCTGCCCTTGATCGTGGCCAACTGGGCGTGCACCAGCGGCAGATCAGCCTTTGCCGTGGCTCCCTCCGTCGCAAGGTCGGAGGCACCCGCCGCATTCTTGAACTGGACGATAACGTCAATCGGAGCTTCGGGATCGACTCCCTTTAGGTCCGGGGCGATCTTTGCGGCCGCTACGAAGTGGTCGTCGTCGGGGCTCGTGCTGGGTGAGCCGACACCGATGTCATTGATTCGAGCGCTTGAATGGCCGACATCAACTTGATTCGAACGGATTGGTTTCGGAGCAGCGGCAGATGCCGAAGCCGAAACTTGCGACACTGCAGTTTCGACTGGCGATGACTTGGTGTGGAGAGGGAGAGCCCTAGGAGATGCTCCGGTCTGCACGGAGTCATTTTGAGTGGGCGTGGCAGAATAAGAAGCCGCGGACTGGCTCTGCTCCACGAGGTGCGCGGAGGGACCAGCGAGGTCGCCAGAATGTGTCCACGGGCTGTATCCGAGGACCCCTGCCACGAGGATTACAGCAGAGAAAGCAATCAGCGCGCCCCAAGTCGTCGTTTTGAGTACGCTGTTACCGGTGCGGCTGGTTTCGTGCTTGCCGGGCATGAGCTTTACTCCTGCACTGGATTCCGGGCCCAAAATCCCTCGCAGGGACCGGGGGAAACATGGCATTCTCAATGCACGAAGTATCGCGGGCAGCTCGAATTGTCGTCGATGGTACAGGAGGTCCCCAGGTTTAGTACTAAAGTACAGGTCGTCCCAAGAGCCAGGTTGGTCGATTGAGGGGTGCTGTTGTTCCGAATTGGGACCAGTTGCGCCACCACTTTCTCTCCACCTGAAAGACAGTATCCCTTTATATACAAACCACTCGCCGTACTATTCCCAACCCACTCAACATTTAATAGAAGCAATAGCCTCCGCCGTTCGTGTCGAGTTGGAGCTTTGGCAGTTCCATAGCCGTCCACTCTGACCTGTTCGCGGCCTGTTGGAATCTCCGTCTGTTCGGAGGGTTCCGGTGCGTCATCCTCAGGTACACGAACATTCGCATCGGGACTATTGAGAGCGAGAGTTCGAGTGGAAGTTACGAAAAAAAAATCCTATTGGGCCAGTATCTGGCTTGACTTGGAAACCCTCGGGGTTCCTGCGGTCACGTTCATTTTCACCCAGCTCATTGGCGGGCTGCCGCTCTTGCCGTACGCTATTCTTCACTGGCATTCGGATGATTTGTTCCGGTATGGGTGCTTCCTGGCTGTTGCTCTCGTTGCTTCCGTACTCAAAGTGCACTTGCCCGGCATAAAAGCCACGATGTCGGCGAATTTCCTCTTTATTCTCGTCGGCCTCCTTGACCTCTCCTATTCCGAAACCCTGTTGATGGGTTGTCTCGGGGGACTTGTCCAGACCCTTTGGCGAGCCAAGCCGCGTCCCCGCCCGATTCAATGGCTCTTTAACCTGGCTAACCTCGCTCTATCCATTAGCGCCGCAGAACTGGTCTTTCATAGCAAAGTTGCCGCCGGTGTCGGCTTTCGCTGGCCGCTCTTGATGGCCGCGGCAGCGACGACCTACTTCGCCTTCAATACTATTTCCGTTGCCGGCATCATCGCCATGACCGAAGGGCGGAATCCTGTCCATGTCTGGAAGGAATGCTATTTGTGGGCCTTCCCTTATTATTTGCTCGGAGCGTTGATTGCCTGTGGGGTGAGCGCCATCAATC
>WNFC01019384.1_pt1 | contig 10606 bp, 8 predicted proteins | sample 5400541 | NCBI WGS metagenome assembly WNFC01 (sample SAMN13153342, study PRJNA577476) | soil metagenome | isolation source: 120 cm saprolite under Douglas fir tree site 2 hole 2 replicate 1 | place: USA:California | collected 2015-04-18
GGTCATCCTGATAGGCGTCGCGCTGGCGGTGACTGTCCTGGCGCTCATCAATAATGTGGGTGCCCTGGCCCCCCTCAAGGGCTTTTCCGGTCCGTTCCTGATCATAGCTGTGCTCGCCAGTCTCGTCGCCACGCTGAGCCGGGAGGCGTTTTCCTCCCAGAGTTAGCTTATAGAGGAAAATGAGGTTCAAGTACACATGATGTCGGCTCTTCGAGTAAACATTGCCGATCCCATTTTTACCCCTGGGGAGCAAGCTTCTCTTGTGGATCGCGCAGGCAGATTGAGCAACTCTTTCATGCTAGCTTTGCAGTTAGATATGAGAGTCGCTTACTCTGCCTTTCCTGTTTTGTCCGGCCAATCGATAAAGTCTAGCTTAATTGTGCGCTATCCCCCGCCGTCGATGTATCCACTCTCCCCCGGCCAAAGGCATCGATGCGGCCCCAACGGCCTGGGATGTCGAGCAGTTCGAGTTGGCCAAGCATCGAGGGGATGGCGGGATCAATGAGAAGGTGGTCGCCGGTCGGCTCCAGGCCAAGCATAGCGCGCAGCAGCAAGAGCGGCGCCCCGCTGGCCCATGCCTGCGGGCTGCACGCGGTTGGGTATTCCACCGGAAACTCCGTCAGTGCACGTGAATAGCCTGCGAACGCCTCCGGCAGGCGTCCATTGAAGTAGGTGGCTGCGTCCAGCATATTCATCGCAACCCGTGCAGCCTCCTCACGGTAGCCGTAGCGTCGTAACCCCATGGCGATAAACGCGTTGTCGTGTGGCCAGACCGTCCCGAGATGATAGCCAATCGGGTTGTAGCCACCCTCGCCTTCCGCCATGGTGCGTACGCCCCACCCAGAATACAGCTTGGGACCAATCAGGTGGCGCACAACAGCCTTCACCTTGTCCTCATCGACGATGCCGCTCCAGAGCAGGTGCCCAATGTTCGAGGTCAACGCATCAACCTTGCGCCCGTCACCATCGATGGCGAGCGCGAAAAACTCACGATCCTCGAGCCAGAAGTCCTGATTGAACCTGCGCTTCAGTTCAGCTGCTTCCTTCTCTAATCGGTTGGCGAGTTCAGGATCATGCCAGAACTCGCGAGCGAGACGCGCGCAGCGCATCTTGGCGTCGTAAACATATCCCTGAATTTCGCACGTGGCACGCGGCAGGCGCGAGAGCGTGCCATCGGCGAACAGGATGGAGTTCCAGGAGTCTTTCCAGCACTGGTTCTCCAGTCCCGTCTCCTTGTTGCGGCGGCTGTACTCGACATAGCCATCGCCATTGCGATCCCCATATTTGTCGATCCATGTGAGTGCAGTTCTGGCTTCCATCTCAAGCTGCCGTACAAGCTCAGCATTGCCGGTCCAGCGCTCAAACTCATCGAGCAGAATGAGAAACAACGGCGTGGCGTCGGCACTTCCATAGTAGGGCGAGTGCGGACGTTCCTCGAACGCGGTCATCTCACCGAACCGCACTTCGTGCATAATCTTTCCAGGCTCCTCATCGCGGAAGTCGTCGATCCTTGTTCCTTGTTGTTCCGCCAGTGCCTGTAGTGTCGCTGCGGCCAGCTCGGAGGTGAAAGGGAGCGCCTGGTAGCTCACAATCATGCTGTCTCTGCCGAAGAGTGTCATGAACCAGGGTAAGCCAGCAGCAGGGAGCGCCTGTCCCGGCAGCGTGATGGGAAAAAAGCGTAGCGCCGCCAGGTCGATAAGACTCCGACGGTAGGTCACCTGGAGAGACGGCCAATCACACGACAGGCGAGGTAAAGCTTCACCCAACTTCTCCAGACTCCTCTTCACGTTGGACCTCACTTGCTGGTCCCCGTGTCCGTTGGTTGTCTCCTCGTGATTTTCGCCGAAGCCAACCAACACAGCAACGACCTCAAGGCTGGTCGTCCACTCACCATGAGGCTCGATATGCACAGCGAAGCTCAGACCGTGCTCGTCGATGTCGGCCCTGGCACTGGGGGTAATCAAGGTCTCACGGATGAACTGTTCACGACGATAGCCGAGCACCAGGCGATCACTCTCGATCCGATGGTAGAATTCACCCTTCTTTGTAAGTTTATCCTTGACCTCGAACAGGTCAGCAAAGTCAGCCGCCGCCTCCATGCGCACCTTGAGGTCAACCGGTTGGTCTTTGTGATTGAGGATGGTCACATCCTCGTGGAAGCCGTTTCCGACTGCTCGCTTGCGGATGATCGACAGGTCGGAATCGACATAGACGGTGCCGGTTCCCGGAACGAGGAAGAACTGCACATAGAAGTAATCGAGGTCGTCCGTCGACAGGACGTTCGGACGCTGCCCGTCCACCGTCAGCAGCCAGCGTGAAAGAAAGCGCGTATCCCACGCAAACAGTCCCAGCGGCTCACTTGGCGAGGCGTCGATGTCTCCGCGCAAGTCACTGACCACGAAGTTGTTTCCCTCGAGGACACTAATCGTTGTTTTCTCACCCATGGTCTTCTCCTTTATCCCTGTTTTTCGTCGGCCAGGCTCTCATCGGGAAAGAGACGCTGGAATTTCTGCGCCAGGCCGAGATTGCCTGTGATCTTCATCCTCCCTTGCATGAACAGCGTGGTTGGATTCTGCTTTCCCACTACCATGCGGTCGAAGTCTTCCCGGCTGCACGCAAACAAGCAGTCTGCTCCAGCCGTATCCCTGCTCACACTTAGGGACCCGTTTTTAACGGCAACGAACCAGCTTCCCGCATCCCCGATATCCAAACGGATGGTTCCAGAGACGCTATGAAGCAAGGGTTCGTGGCCACGTTCGGCCAGCCGCGTGAAAAATGCTTCGGTCGTATCAATCATAGGTCCTCCTCATTTGTTCAAAGTCCTGCTCTATCTGATCAAGAACCATCGAACGGAGGGCCTGCTATCGTCTACCAGATTGACGGTAGCAGCCCCCATAGGCGTCAAGTTAACTGAGGTCGATGCCCGTGTGCCGCCCCGCTTCCAGAGAGGAGAGGGTAAACCAGCGCCTGTACCCTATACGAGTGGTTATCTGGTTCGTTTAGGGTAGGGTGCGTATCCTTCCTGCCCTTGCGGTCGCCCTGGTAGCTGTTTCAGAGTACCATGAAGTGGGGCACGAGCACTTTGTCGATGACGTGGACGACGCCGTTGTCAGCGCTCACGTTTGCCCGTGTGATGGTCGCACCATTGACCTTAATACTTTCCAGCAGGGTTGAGGTTACCGTGTCTTTAATGACGTAACTATGGGCATCTGAGCCGTCTTCCAACTTCTCACTACCTGGTCCGCTGGTGGCTGACGATCTGATGGTGAGCCGCTGTCCTTCCATCGTTTTCAGGAAGATCACGTCGAGCAGGTCTGCCGCCTTGTATATGCCCATTACGAAGTGATACTTGACCACCTTGCTCAGATCGTCTCTATCCTCGAACAGGTCTTCGAGCATGTCTGCGTGCATCTGCGCGAAAGCGGCGTCGGTCGGCGCAAAAACAGTGTAGGCTCCCGGCTCCCTCAGGGTTAAAGCAAGCCCGCTCATTTCCAGGGCGCGAGTGAATGTTGTAAACGTCCCGAGCCCATGGATGGTATCGACAAGATTTGCCATCTTGACACATTCCTTTCTCTCCCGCACCGGTCAATAACAATAGTCATCACTGCGGCGCTGCTGCGCAGCAGCGTCGCAAGGAAGTACACGGCTATCGGCCAGTGCAGTTTGTGGCGAAGTGCGCCGGTAGGTTAGTTCGCCGGCGTGTCGTTTTTCGGTTGCTTCGCTTTGTGCGCGAGGAACTTGATGGCCCATTGTTCTATCTGCCTTCTGGCTTCCGCTTTCGTCACGCCATAGCGTTCCTCGATCTTGCCGGCCAACATCTCGACATCGCCTTTGATCTGCTCTACATCGTTGTGTGTGAGTTTGCCCCACTCGTGGTGTACGCCTCCACTCAACTGTTTCCAATTGCCCTGAATCCTGTCCCGTAAAGAGTTGTCTGTCACCTTTTGGTTCTCCTTTTGTCTGCGTAGCATGTACATGCTACGCTGTTCTTTGTTTCTATCTCCCCTTAAAGGCGGGGAAGTTACGTGTGTAACTACATGAATAGCGTACATGTAGCGCGTGAAGAAAAGCGTTGGCAGCAGTATAAAAATTTCTAGAAGTCGTCTCGGGGAGATCGAGCCAGGTTCAATTGCTCAGCAGAGATGATCGCCTCAGCGACATTTGTCCAGCTCAAATTGGCTGCGCGCACATTCGCATTGGTAAGGTTCGCTTCGTTCAGGTCAGCAGAGGTCAGGTCCGCCCCGACAAGACTGGCTCCGCTCAAATCGGCCCCTGAGAGATTGGCCCCCACCAGCTTCGCTCCACTTAAATTTGCATTGTTCAGGTCAGCCTCGCTCAGATCGGCCCAGGAGAGGTCGGCGTTGGCGAGATCCACGCCGCCTAAGCTAGCCTCGGTCAAGTCAACAGCCTGGAGTTCAGGCCGCGTGTCGGGATATTCCAGCCTCCATCTATTCCAATTCTCTGTTACACCCTGCCTCAAAAGATCCAGTTGCTGCTGGTTTGCCATCATGTTCACTGTCTCCTTTCGTCTGATACGTGTGGCAGCCTCTTACGCTGCTACATATCGAGTGTTCTCTGTCGAAATACAAGCTGATGACAAGCTCCTGAGATTTTGGCTCACCCACTCGCAGTTTGGGCCAGGGTGCTGGATACGGCATGGTCGAAGATCGCGAGGTTTGGTGTGCCGAGACCTGTTGTGTAGTCCCAGCCCGGCGTTGCTGAATAGTACAGGTTATTGCCATTCGTGACATCAAAGTAGGCATTTGCGCCAGCATTGCTGTCCGCAACTGCATAATAGAGTCGCGGTGAATACCCGAAGGTGCGCAAAGTCTGCATCGTGTCTTCATTCACCAGCGCCTGGCCGGCAGCCCAGATTGGCGCGGCGGCGCTTGTTCCACCAACGGCCCCCCATGATCCCTGGAAGTAGACGGCCAGGTTATCCGCGACCGCCGACAGGTCCGGCAGTTGACGATCGTTCTGCGAGTGGCTATTATTGACGCCGTTGGCCTTCTGCCAGTCTGGGCGACGGAACATGCTACTATTTCCACCACCGGTGCCCCAGCTATTGTTACACTTAAAAATGTTTGGAAATTGCGACCACGCCACCTCATCTGTGCGGTTGCCCTGGCCATCGACGGACAGCTTTGTACCCCCGACAGCCACCGCCCACGGATCACTGGCCGGAAAGCTCACCGAAAGGTCTCCGAAGGTCTCGCTGGCAAAAGCTCCGCAGTCGCCGCTCGCGACGAATACCGTCATATGCTCCACCTGCGTCAGTTGTCGCAGGCTGCTATCGAGGGCACGGACGTCGTCGGATGAGATATCTGCTTCGTCTATGCCCAGGCTGATGCTCACAACGCTTCCCGCATTTGCGTTGCTTGTATTATCATCAATGATGCGCTGCAGTTCATCGTTCACCTGCGTCCAGGGATCGTCTCCATTTCCATCGGCCTGATACACCTTGATCGAGGCCGCCGGGGCCAGACCTGCGACCATTTGTACGTCCAGTGTCGATTCACCCTCCGCATCCGAGGGGCCGCCATCGACGTTGATGAACGAGAGGTGCCCCTTGAAGTGAATACAGCCCAGATAGTTCTGAATATCATCCGGGTACGAGCCGTCAGTCTCCACCAGATTGATCGTCATATTCTCCCCATGCAGACCGCGCTGATAGAGGGTATTGTAGCCGTATGCAGTGGCTACGTCACTCGGGAAAAGCGTCTGGTCATTGGGACTACAATCGAGCGCTCCATTCCGGGAAACGTGTGATGCCTGGGGATAGGTGATATCCAGCGCGTGCCTGGGAGGCTTGCTGTAATTATCCAATCCTGTGATGGTATCAATAGAATTGGCTAAAAAGGTAGGGACTTTGGGCTGCGTCGCGGGCGCATAGAATGTCCGGCCCTTGTACTGGTGAATGACGAACTTTGTTTGCAGCAACCGGGCAACGGTTCCTGCCTTCGCTTGAAATGACAGGTAGGTCCGTAACTTGCTCAGTTGCAGGGCAAGCCCTCCTGCGTTGAAGAAGCCTTTGATCTTTTGATAGGTGCTGTCATCGATGCCGATGCGCTTGGCAAAGGCCTCCAGGCTGGAACTCTGCCCAGGCTGGAGCTTAAGATGGTCGGCTTGATCGAGCAACCGCGGATCAATTTTGAAGGTGATGCCGACGTGCAACTCTGTAGTGTCGGGCAATGGGCCCTTGACGGGCGATTGCAGCGCCGCGGCCGGGATACCCAGATTGAGCGACGTATATTGAAGAGGCGCGGGCTGACTACAACTGACCAGTGAAGCGATCGAGAAGAACAGTATGAGTAACAGCGCAGAGAGATGAACTACCCTGGCGCCATAGACTTTTCGCAATGCTATCATAACATACCCCTCATAACTTCCTTTGGGATATATAGAAACGACTTCTGCTGCGTGCTCTTGTCTGTGACCATGATATGCGTACCTCTCTCTTCTTTACTCTCTGTCGGGAGTAGAGACATTCACGGGACTTCATTTGGGGTATCATTAAGCAATATTATAAGCAATATTATTCGTCTCGAGAATACCAATTGCGCGTGAAGGAATGCGTTTGCCGGAGCGTCAAAAAGCACTCCTCGACTCCAGTGGAGCAAGAAACGTATACTACGAGAGCACTCTGAGCTTTTTTACGCTTCCGGCCACGCTTTTTACTACGCTCTGCGAATAGTATTGAGTTATCCCTACCTATCGATCTATTGGCCTCATACATAGTGTGCTCGTCGTCCGCTCTCTTGGGAGGCTTCGAGCAATACACCACGTTCTGCTTTTACCTTTGCAAACAAGAAAGCGAGTTGTCCATGCTGAATACGCGAGAACGAACAGAGGTCCTCTTCAAGAGGCTCTCCGGGCTGTCTCTCCTACGCCTCGTGCGGAAAGTCATCCTCGGTGTATTGATAGTGCAGGTCCTGACCGCAGTCGTCCTGCTTGTCATCGCCGCGTTAGGAAAACGGCGCAAACACGAGATACGCTTTCCCCATGCACCCTTCGAGGAAGTGCATGTTGGCGAGAATTTTCTCCAACTGTATATCTACGGGCGCGATCTGTACGATGCGATGCTAGAGGCAATCGATGCGGCACAAGAGAGTATCTATCTAGAAACCTATATCTGGAAAGATGATGCCGTCGGCCAGGAATTTCAAACGCACCTGGCACGTAAAGCGGCAGAAGGTGTTGCGGTCTATGTCATCTTTGATCGTTTTGGCAATCTCGTGGTTCCACGTGCCTTCAAATCGTCTTTTGCTCCTCTGATGCATGTGCTCGAATACAGTGCTCTCCGCCGTCCGTGGAATCTGCTCGATCCTCGTCGCTACGCGCTAGACCACCGCAAGCTGCTCGTCGTCGACGGCACGCTGAGCTTTATCGGGGGCTACAATATTGGATCGATCTACGCAACGGAGTGGCGCGATACGCACCTGGGCCTGCGCGGCCCTGCGGCTGCGGAACTCGCCCGGTCTTTCGTTGCCTTCTGGAATCGCTTCTGCCCGGCAAAAGAAAAGATATCGCAGCGGTATCACCTCCGCGTTGACTCGCGTATCACCGTCAGTCAGAATGAGGCTATGCGCCTATCTTTCCCAATTCGCGATCTCTACATCGCTGCGATTGATGAGGCAGAGCATCCAACCATGTCGTGGTGGACTGGATTGCGCATAGCTACTTTACTGATTGTCTGCGAGGCGGTGTTCGCATCTTTGGCTACCGGTATACCATGCTGCATGCGAAGACCTGCACCGTTGATGGACAGTGGTCGACGGTCGGAACGTGCAACCTTGATCGCTTGAGTCTGGTTGGGAACTATGAAATCAATGTCGGGATCTACAGTGCAGAGTTTGCCCGGCAGATGTCCGCGCTCTTCGCAGAAGATACGGCCGAGAGGTTTGAACTGACCCTGGAGCAGTGGAAGAGTCGACCGTGGTATAACAAAGTGAGTGAGCGCATCCTGGCTCCCCTACGTTTCATGATGTGAGGTGCTGCTTCTCTCGCGGGAACACCTTTTTCGTGACAAGAGCTGTACAAGAGCGAGTGCTCATGGAGGAACGATATGACAACCGACCAGCAAGTGGTTCCATCCGAATGGGCGCCGCTGCAGATCGCTGCTTTCCGCGCGATCTGGTTCGCGTCGCTGGCGGCAAATGTCGGGACGTGGTTCCAAAATGTGGGGGGCGTGTGGCTCATGACGAGGTTCACCGCGTCTCCCCTCTTGATCGCGCTGATGCTGACGGCGACGACTTTGCCCGTTTTTCTCGTGGGCTTCCCCGCCGGGGCGCTCGCCGATATCGTGAACCGCCGCCGCCTGTTGCTCGCCACCCAGGGCCTGATCCTGGTCACCGCCGTCATGTTGAGCGTCCTGACCTTTGCCGGGCTCATGAACGCGCCCCTGCTGCTCGGCTTCACCTTTGTGCTTGGCCTGGGTGCGATTTTGGCGAATCCGGCCTGGCAAGCAGTCAACGCGGAACTCGTTCCACCCGGTGAACTGCCAGCGGCGGTCACCCTGAGCAGCGTCTCCTACAACCTGGCGCGCGCGGTGGGCCCGGCATTAGCGGGCCTCATTATTGCGGTGGCGGGGCCGGCCGCGGTGTTCCTCCTCAACGCCATCGCCTTCCTGTACGTGGTCGTCGTGCTCTTTCGCTGGCATCCGGCTCCCCACAGAGCGGTCTTGCCCGCCGAACGCCTGATCGGCGCTATGAGGACGGGGGTGCGCTTCGTGCAGAACTCACCGGAGATGCAGACCGTACTGATACGCACCTTCTTCTTTATCTTTTTCATCAGCGCGCTGTGGGCGCTGCTGCCGGTGATCGTCAGGCAGGATCTGCGCCTTGGTGCGGCTGGGTACGGACTGTTGCTCGGCTGCATCGGCGTGGGTGCCGTGTTGGGTGCGGCCGTGCTGCCGCAGATCCAACGCAAGATTCCCGTCGTCGATCGCCAGGTGATCATCTCCACCGTCGTTCTGGCCCTGGTGATGATCGCGCTCGGCTATCTGCGTAACCTGCTCGTGCTCTGCCTGATCGCAACAATCGGTGGGACAGCCTGGATTATGCTGGTATCCTCCTTCAACGTTGCCGCGCAGGAGGCCGCGCCCACCTGGGTGCGCGCGCGGGCGTTGGGTGCCTACCTGGTCGTCTACCAGGGCGGGACCGCCATCGGCAGCCTGCTATGGGGAGCGGTTGCGGCTGGCCTGGGAGATCCCTTTGCGATCTTGCTGGCAGCTCTCGGGGCCGTATTGGGGCTTGCTGCGGGACTGCGCTGGCATTTAGCGGACAGCGAAAAGCAGGATTTGAGACCCTGGCACGTCTCTGTGCCCAGATTGCTCATCGAACCTCGCCTGCAAGAAGGTCCCGTCATAGTGCAGGTCGAGTACTGCGTCGAGCCGCAGCAGGCCGAGGACTTTCTCCGCGCTATGCACGAGGTGCGCAGCATGCGCGAAAGAGACGGCGCCTTCGGCTGGTTCGTTGCGTGCGATCCGGCCAATGAAGAGCGCCACGTCGAGGCGTTTATGGCCGAGTCGTGGCTGGACTATCTGCGCCAGCTCGATCGCATGACCAACGCCGATCATGCTATAGAAGACCACGCTCGCTCCTTTCACCAGGGCAGCGCGCCCCCTACCGTCACCCCTATTATCGCGGAGCACCCAAACTGGGACGGAGCCACGGATAGAATGGGATAGGCGCAACGACCCGCTCAGATATCCCTCATCCATTGAAATGGTATAATAACAAATAACAAGTTCGACAATTCGAAAGGAGAAACACTATGCAACTTGCATGGAGGGTTGATGAAGGCAGCAAAGTCAGGTTGAAGGATTACGATCCCGGCTTTGTTGATACGTCTACGGATCGCGCATTGGCATCAGCAGAGCTAGAAAAGCTCAGCGAAGAACTTGGCGAGTTGCAGCAGTTGTTGGCGGCGGCGCAGCATCACAGCCTGCTCATCGTCCTCCAGGGGATGGATACGAGCGGCAAAGATGGCACGATTCGCCAGGTCATGGCGCAAGTCAATCCGCTGGGATGCGAGGTGCGTTCGTTTAAGGGACCTACGTCCAGGGAACAGGTGCATGATTTCCTCTGGCGCATCCATCGGGTCGTTCCAGGCAGAGGCATGATCAGCATTTTCAATCGTTCCCACTATGAGGATGTTCTGGTGGTGCGTGTGCATGATCTGCTGCCAGAAACGGTGTGGCGGCGACGGTACGCAGCCATTAACAACTTTGAGCACATGCTGACCCAGAATGACATGCTTATTCTGAAGTTCTATTTGCATATTAGCTACGAGGAACAGGAAAAACGCCTACTGGCTCGTCAGGAGGATAGGACCAAAGCCTGGAAACTCTCGTCTGCCGATTGGGCGGAGCGCAACTACTGGAACGATTATCAAAAAGCCTATGGGGATGCGCTCTCCAGGTGCAGTACGGATGAAGCTCCCTGGTATATCGTGCCAGCTAATCGTAAATGGTATCGCAATTTGCTCGTGGCACGTACACTCGTTTCTACCTTGCGTCCATATAAGAAGGAGTGGCAAGCCAAATTAGTGAAGCGAGGAGAGCAGGAACTTGCGCGTATAGAGAAGTTGCAGCAGGCGGGAGATA
>WNFC01009826.1_pt1 | contig 10602 bp, 11 predicted proteins | sample 5400541 | NCBI WGS metagenome assembly WNFC01 (sample SAMN13153342, study PRJNA577476) | soil metagenome | isolation source: 120 cm saprolite under Douglas fir tree site 2 hole 2 replicate 1 | place: USA:California | collected 2015-04-18
TTTCGCCAACCCGCCCTGCAATCCCGTCGCGCGCAAAACGCTGCCGCGTCCACCGCATCCCATGCCCAACGTCCGTGACGATCGCGATACGCCCCTCTGTGGGCCGGGACGGCGAGAGTTCTAGATCTGATTTGGGTGGATTGGGAACAGAAATATTTTTCGGAATAACCGAAAAAAGACTCGACAGCCCCGTCGACAAACCGCCCGACGGGCAAATCAGTCGACGGAGTTCGGTAGTCTGTACGGCGGTAAGCCCACCGGGTCCACGCAAGGCGCGGCCCGATGACAGGCTCCGGCGTAACCCGCCGCGTTATCGTCGGTGAACGGCGGATTACGCTCCGCCGCCTTACGCGCTATTATGCTGTGGCCGTACCCCGTTGGACGAGATCGACATGCCCCAAACCATCAATCTTGGCTCGTTGCAGCTAAAATTTCTGCAGAGCAAGGAAGACACCGTCGGCAGCCTGACACACGCGAATCTGCATCATTGACTCGCGTGAAGCATCAGCAGCTCGGCAATGCGCTTATCGGCGCGGCGGAGCCGCCGACAAAGCTCGCGGTTGATATTCTGCATCACCATCACATACGCATGGATGTCGGCCTTGTAGCACCTGTAGAGTTCTCGAGCCGTGAGCTCGTACAGCACGGTTGGGCTCTCCGCGACGACGCTGGCGGATCGGTTCTGCATTTCGATAAGCGTCATTTCGCCGAAAAAATCACCAGGCTCGAGACCCGCCATGCGAATTACGTGCCCGGAATCCGCCAGCTTGCTCACCACCAGCTCGCCGGAGTGAACAATGAACATTGAGCGCCCCGGTTCTCCTTCCGCTACGACACTGGCACCGACGTCGAAGCGGCGCTCGACCAGCATTGAGACCAAGAGATCGAGGCTTGCGTCTGAGAGGCCACCGAAGAAAGGTGTGGCGAGCAAGAACGCTTTCAGATCGGGGGAGCTGACAGCCATCGACCTAATATACTCCCGCTCCCAGCGGCGGCAAGCGGGCCATGCCCGACGGAACGTATCTACGATAAATACTTGCGCGGGGGTGTCGGGCTGCCGATCGAGCCCGTAGGGCGGGTTAGTGCCAAGCCGACAGCCAGGTATTCACGCGAGGAGCACAAGTGCATTCCTATATTTCAATGCGACACAGCGGGAGGATTGGTGATGGAGCGCATAGCGATCGTGAGCTTTCTAGCCGCCCTGTTAGTCCCGCTTACGGCGGCAAGAGCGACTGCGGATGGCGATTATAAGAAGATTTGTCGGGTGAGCGAAAACCTAAGGGTGCTTGACGACAGCGGCGATGCAAATTCATGCAGGGAGATTGCGGTCGGCTCCCAGGCGCAAGAATATCAAATTGGATGCCGTGACAGTGAAAACGAGGGCACCATTATCGTTACCGCCCCCTTCAACATAACCGACAAAGCCGCCAGGGTAACTGGTTCAAAACTGGCAGCGAACACGCAAAACACGGCCACCCCGGAACAATTTGCGAAATGCGCAAAGGCTTGGGGGAGTCGGTAGCTCCAGGAAAATCAGATCTGCTCTACGGAACGCCCGCCCGTCACCCGCGCTCGATCGAATAGTTACTGCGCTGGCCGCGATACGCCCGACAGCACGACCAGCACCCTCCCGCGAGAGCGGGTTCGTTCTGTGGCACCTTTGAGACGTGCCGACTGACGCTGAAAATGTCTGCTTATCGGGGTAGATCGGAAGTGGTCGGCGCATAGTCGAAATGACGCGATTAACCCGAAGCGGTATTTTGTCTTGAACAAACCTCAAGTGAGCAGTTCGATATCGCATCCGACCAAAGCCCAATTGTGTCGATGATAGGTCGAGCCGGATATTGTTATGAATGCCGCCAGAAAACCCTCGCCCGGCAGGGGAAAGAAAGGGTGTTCGGATGATGCCAGATAACGTCGCCTTGTTCGCCACTATCATCCTGCTGCTTCCGATGATTTATTTCCTGCTGGCGGCGCCCGCCTTTCTGCTGGTGAGGCTGGACATCCCAGCTGTCGCCCTGCTGTTGCGCGCCATGTTCAATGGCTATTTCCTGACGTTGGCCATTGCCGGTGTAATCGCGACGATAGCCGTTGCCTTAGCTGGTCGCCTGGTTTTAGCCATTGGCATTGGCTTGATCGCGGCTTTCGCGGCCTCGTCGCGCCGCTGGTTTATGCGGCAGATGGATGCCCGGCTTAGTGACAGAGATGCCGGCGATGCCGATGCCGTACGCCGGCTGCGACGGCTGCATTGGGGCGGCATGCTGAGCAATGCGATCCAGCTTGCCGCTGTCGTGGCCAGCATTCCTTATATCGCTGTCGCGCCGACTTAATCAGGTTTGAAGGAGCCAGGCTTTTCAGGCATTTTCCAACCACTTGAAAATGATTCGCTTTTCGTCATGGCCGGGCTTCGTCCCGGCCATCCACGTCTTGCCTGCTTAGGTGCAGCTAAGACGTGGATGCCCGGCATCGCAGACAAGTTTACGCAGTCTGCGCAAGGCGGACTGCTATGGCCGGACGAACTCCACGCAGAGTGAGGCTCAGCCTCGACGAGACCGAGCCGCATCAATCGCGAGGGCCGAGACATCTCGGCCCCCGCAGGTGTTCATGTCACCAGACGACACAAGCGTCTGATGATTTCTCGCTCACATATGATTGGCCATGGCCAGGTTCACATGCATCGCCGCTTCGTCGTGGTGGCCGCCGTCGGTTGCCCCGTTGGGCAGCACGCCGTCGTCCTCCAGCTGGTAGTGCACGCCGGCGGGCAGTTCGCCGACTTTTTCGTAGGCGCCATACACGGATGTTGCGTCCGTCTTGATGTCGCTTGCCTTCACCAGGTTGCCATACACGGTGATCGTGCCCAGCAGATCCTCATCATGGGCGCCGGCAGTACCCTGCTGGCTGATGACGGTGATAAGGCTGTAATCAGCCCTGCCGTCGCCATTGCTGTCGAGGTGCTCGATCGACTTGACCTCGGCGGTGTGCGCCGAGATTTCGATCTTGTCGCCCTGCTTGCGGTTGAAGTCGGTGATCACGTCGTTGCCAAAACCGTCGACCCAATGGTCGTGAACGGCGTTGTTTTCGCCGGTCACGCCATGCCAGTCGATAGTGCCGTCGGCATTGACGTGTTTGGCAACGATCTCATCCTTGGCGTTGACAAGGCCTTCGAAGCGGAAGGTGTCGGCTCCACGACCGCCGGTGAGGATATCGTTTACCGCAGTAAACGCAGCCGTTTCGTCTGCGAAAATCTGCGTCGTGCCATCCTGGGCCGCCACCATCTCTCCGGCATCGGACCGGCTGAGCAAGACGTCGTTGCCGTCTCCCCCATCCATCCGGTCAGCGCCAAAACCGCCAACCAAAAGATCCTTGCCGGTGCCGCCCGACAGTTGGTCGTTACCCGAGCCACCCCAGACCTTGTCGTCGCCGCTGCCACCGCTGAGCATGTCGTTGCCAGCCATGCCGGCGACAGCATCGGCGCCCCTCCCGGCGAACAGGACATTGCCGGTCGAGGTGCCGTTCATATGATCATGACCGGAGGTGCCACCAGTCCACGCAGCGAAAAAGTCCTCGAATTGGCTGCTGTGCAGCAGTCTATCCATCATATTGAAGCGTGCCATTATCAACCCTTTGTCAGATGAAATACCCCACACGCAACGAGCGATCACCACGGCTTCTTGTGCATGAGATGATTCGCGCGGGAGGGGACGTGAGGCACAAGCCCTCTCCCGTGCCGCGAAGGAAGTCTGCAAACAAGCCCGAAGCTCGGCCTATTCTGGGCGGTTGCTGCGGCGACGAGTCACATCCTGGCAAGCGCTGGAATTGACGCCGTCTTTCTTCCCGCAAGTTTCCGCCGCCATCCGCGAACCAAATATGGCATCCTCATTGGTACCTGAGCATTTGAATCCAGTGTTTCGGGCGACAGAAATGAAAACGAACTTCGTTCGCGTGCTCGAAAAACTTCCTGTTTCCGAACCACGCGCTGCGCGCCGGGGCAAGACGCTCTGATGATAGCGAAGGCCGCACAGGACGCCGGTTAGCGATTGGCGCAATGCAAGCAATGAACGGCTTTTGGCGGCCCGATGTGCATCTGCATTCATGACAGGCGACGGTGAAGCGATATGGGCCACTCCACCGGCCTGTCCAACAGACGGACAAGTTCGAGCAGCGTCGGCAACTCATCGACCGGCTGATCTGAGGTGATCGATGCCTGAGTCTTGCGCCCCGCGTTATCGCTGGCTCAATGCAAGCCTTTTCGTGTCAAAGGGGCGGCTTCTTGGTACTGCAAGACATCACTGCCTGCTTGTTCAAGAGAGATTCTAAACTGATCTGATCCTGCCGGTTAGCTGGCGTATTAGCTGGCGTATTCTTGGCAGGTGCTGCGGCGACACGTCACATGCCGCCGAGCGCCAAGATTGACGTCGTTGTTTTCTTCCCGCAAATTTCTGCCGCTATTCGCAGGCTAGGTCTGGCTTCGTTGTTAGTACCCGAGAATTTGTATCCAGTGTTTCGGGAGACAGAAATGAGATCGAACGACGTTCGCCTGCCTGCAAACTCCTTGGCTCCTGACGAGGCGTTGAGACCGGACCTCAGCGATCTGAAGATCGCGAAGGCCAGACAGGACGTATCCCACCAAAAACTGGACAAGTGGATCGCGGCTGCGATCGCTGAGCTGAGCGATCAAAAACGCGCAGCCTAGAGCTTTCTCCGTTTCGCTTTAGCAAATCACGCGCGGTGCATTGGCGCGCTTCTTGGGTAACGCATCGGCACAGAAAAGCCCCGGCCGGTGCCGGGGCTTAGGCATTCGCTGGAAATCCAGATCAGTAGGTCGAGGCGATCGGGCCGCCCCAGCGGTAGTTGATGCCGACCTTGACGGTATCAACGCGCAGCCTGGTCGCAACGGGATTCGAATCCAGTGTCCCGACTGGCGCAGTCACCGTGCCAAAGCCGTAGTGCATGTATTCGAGCTTCGCGCTCCAATTCGGAGTGAAACCATATTCGATCCCGGCGCCCGCCGTGTAGCCCCAACGGTCGGTGGTGTATGAACCGGTGGCGCCCAGGGCGGGCAATCCGCCCACGGCCGTCAATGCGCTAAATCGGGTGTTGGCGTAACCCAATCCACCCGTTCCGTAGAGCAGCACCGGACCGGTCGCCCAACCAAGCCGTCCCCGGAATGACGCCAGAGCCCTGGTATCGGAAGCACAGGAGGCGATGGGATTGGGGCAGAGAGCAGATCCGCGAATATTGGCCCAGTCGCCATCTGCTTCCAGGCCATATACCCACGAACCGGTCTGCCAATTGTAACCGATCTGGCCGCCCGCAAGGGCACCTGACGGATCATGGTTGGTCGGGACCCCGCCTGGTACCCCGTACGAGCTGGCGCTTCCCCAGCCGTAGCCGCCGTTGGCGCCGATATAGAAACCGGTCCAGTTGTAGAATGCCGACGGCGCCTTGGTGTACGGGCGAGTGGCGAGATCGGCCGCAGACGCCGCGCCGACGAGTCCCGAAATTGAAAGTAATGCAGCCCCAACGAAAGCAAAACGATGCATTTCCAGCCCCCCGGCTTGATCGACAAAACAGCCGTCCATTTCCTGCCACAGGACACGATCCCGTAACAGTTGTATCGGTGTACCGCGTAACTTTTCAGGAAGTTTGTTGCCTAATTATCACGAACGGGCTCGCACCTGCGCCGGCAAGGGCGGCGTGCGGGTGGCTCAAGCCGGTATCCGCTTCGCTCGGAAACCCCAGAGCATGATCCGGAAAAGTGGATACCGGTTTTCCCTCGGGACAAACGCGAAGCGTTTGCCCGGAGATCATGCTCAAAACAAAAAGATAGAGCGGGATGACGATTCGAAGAAAAGTCATCCCGCTCTAGCGTCCCTTGAAGACCGCCTTGCGCTTTTCCTTCACCGCCGACCCTGCTTCGCGGGCGTCTTCACTTTCCTTGACCTCGCAGAGTGCGCGCTGTGCCCGACCGGATTGTTCGGAAGGTCCGTGCACCAGAACACCTTCCGTTACAAAGCGCTTCAAGGTCTTCAGCACCAGCGGCGAGAACTCGGTCATCTCGCGTGCCATCTTCAGCGCAACCGGGACCTGCTGTCCTGTCGGCACAACCTCGTTGACGAGGCCGATCGTGTAGGCGCGCTGCGGATCGAGGACGCGGCACAACAGCATCATTTCCATCGCAACCTTGTGCGGAATCCGCGCCGCCAGTCCGGCAATCAGGCCGCCGGTAAAACCCAATCGCGCTTCGGGATAGGAAAACTTGGCGTTCTCCGCAGCCACCGTGAGATCGCACATCATCGAGAGCACCAGAGCGCCGCCGACACACCAGCCGCCTACCGCGGACACAATCGGCTTCGTGGTCTCAAAGCCGACGGTGGGAATGCAGCGCCAGAGTTCCGGAAAATTGCCGGTATCGGCGCCGCCGGAAAACGCTTCGTTCCCGGCTCCGGTGAGCACCGCGGCCTTCTGCGTGCCGGAGCGCTCGAAATCCTGAAACGCTTTTTGCAACATCAGCGCCGTCTCGGCACAAATCGCGTTGCGGCGTTCCGGCCGGTTGATCGTGATCAGCGTGGTGCCGTCGGCATTGTTCTCGACCAGGACCTTTTGCATGGGTATTCCTTTTCAGCAGGCCCTGCAGCGGACGTAAAGAGAGCCCGTAGGGCGGGTTAGCGAAGCGTAACCCGCCACTTAATCCGCGGTGAGCGGCGGGTTACGCCTTCGGCTAAAACCCGCCCTACGAACGTCAACCCTCGATCACCTCCAGCACCTTCGGCGGCGACATCGGCAGGCTGTAGAAGCGCTTGCCGAGCGCGTTGTGGACGGCGTTGGCGACCGCGGCCATCACAGGCACCAGCGGCACTTCGCCGACGCCCTTCACGCCTTGCGGATGCTTCGGGTTCGGCACTTCGACCATTACGGCGTCGAGCATCAATTCTAGCTCATTCAGGGGCGCTTCTCATTGCGCCGACGGAAATTGACATTTGCAATTTGTCGGCTAACGCGATCAGCCGCCGATTCATCGTGATAGAAATCGACATTCGATTTTCATCCATGATCAAGCCGATATCCAAGTTCGTTTCGATAATTTCCTCACCAAGGACCAACTTGGAAAGCGCGACTTCGTTTCGAGTCAAAAAGGCGACCATCGCCTCCGTTAATTGCACTGCCGTCTCACCTTCGGCTACGTCAAAGTACACACAATCGAGCGCCGCGCCATTCTGGCCCGCTTTATCGACCCGGAACGAAATAGTTTGGCTTCATTACGTCGGCCACACCTTCCACGTTAACACGCGGCCCAATTATCCGAAGTGTGCAAAGGGCTTTCATCGTCAATTTTCATCTTCCTCGGTCAGAGCCCGCAGCGCAGGTTAGCCAGTAGTCCGCATCGGTGCCGCGATATGCGGGGATCAGAAGGGATGAGTCCCCGGATGTCGCTTCGCTCGTCCGGGCTTGCTGCGCTTGGCAATTCCTCGATTTCAAAAGCATTGATTCAATTCAACCGGTTCCTGTGATCGCGTTGCTTCAGGTGAGCGCCGGGCTCGGGTCACCGGGTTTGGCGATAAACCTTGCGACCTTGATTTCGCTGGCGCGGCGTCGGGCCTGCGCAATATCGTAGCTGTTCTGCATGCGCATCAGCGTGTCCATCGAAACGCCGAACGCCTTCTCGATGCGAAGCGCCATTTCGGGCGACAATGCCGCACGCTCATTGAGCAGGGCCGACAGCGCGGGGCGGGTCACCCCCAAAGCCTTGGCGGCGTCCGTCACGGACAGATCCAGCGCCTCCACGATTTCGCTCCTCACGAACCCGCCGGGATGGGCCGGGTTCTTCATCCGAATGCCTACTTTTGCGCTCATGCCAACCTCCTAATGGTAGTCCTCGTAGTCGAGATCGATAATTTCGACCTCGGTTTGATCGATGCGGAACGTCAGTCTCCAGTTCTTGGTGACGAACAGGCTCCACGTTCCTTTGCGGTCGCCAGTCAGCTGATGTGCTTTCCAGCTCGGCACGGTCCGGAGTTCATCCTGCTTCTCCATGTCCTGGAGGAAGGAGATTATGCGGCGCAGCTTCTCCGCCACCGCGGCCTGAATCCCGCTGGCGTCGTCATGTTCGATAAGGCGACGCAGTCCCTTATGGAGGACGTTCCTAATCCTCATGGGCCAAGAATAGCCGACAATCTGTTGCGTGTAAAGCTACAGTTTACGAAAACGAGAGCGAGTGGCCCGTATGAGCGATATGCGGGGGTTTAAAGAAACTCCCAGATGTCGCTTCGCTGATCCGAGCCACGCCTCATGTTACCGAGCATCACCCCTTCGCTTCCAGCAGCTCCAGCACCTTCGGCGGCGACATCGGCAAACTGTAAAAGCGTTTTCCGAGCGCGTTGTGGACGGCGTTGGCGACCGCGGCCATCACAGGCACCAGCGGCACCTCGCCGACCCCCTTGACGCCTTGCGGATGCTTCGGGTTCGGCACTTCGACCATCACCGTGTCGAGCATCGGCAGATCAGAACAAACCGGCATGCGATAGTCGAGGAAGCCGGGGTTATCGACCTTGCCGTCCTTGTTGTAGATGTATTCCTCGTTCAGCGCCCAGCCGATCCCCTGCGCAACGCCGCCCTGCATCTGGCCCTCGACATACCCCGGATGGATGGCGCGGCCGACGTCCTGCACCGCGGTGTAGCGGATGACGCGCACGATCCCGAGTTCGGGATCGACCTCGACGTCGCAGATGTGGGTGCCGAAGCCGCCCTCCGCGCCTTCGGTGTTGAGCTGCACGCCGGCGCCGATCGGCCCGCCCATCTGCGGGGCTTTTGCCGCAAGCTCGGCCAGCGTCAGCGGTTCGAACTGGCCGGCGTTGGGGCTGGCCGGATGCGCCGCGCCGTTTTCCCATTTCACCGCCTCGGGATCGATCTCCCAGATTTTCGCGGCGCGCTCGCGTAATGTGGCGATGACCTTGTCGGTCGATTGCGTCACCACCATCGCCGACGCGAACAGCACGCGGCTGCCGCCGGTCAGGTTGGAGAAGCCGATGGTCGCGGTGTCGCCGATCAGCACCGACACGCGGCGGTAGTCGATGCCGAGCAGCTCGGCGCAGATGTTGGCGATCGCGGCGCGCGAGCCGCCGATATCGGGATGGCCTGTGGTGACGACGACGTTGCCGTCCTCGGTGATGTTGACCTGGGCGCTCGATTCACCGCCGGCGTTGAACCAGAAGCCGGAAGCCACGCCCCTTCCCTGCAGCTTGCCTAGCGGTGCGGTGTAGTGCGGATGCGCCTTCGCGGCCTCCAGCGTCTCGATATACCCGATGCGCGGAAACACCGGGCCATGCGCGGCCTTGGTGCCCTGCTTGGCGGCGTTCTTCAGCCGCAGCTCCAGCGGATCCATCTTCAGGGCTTCGGCCAGCTCGTCGAGCACGCACTCCACCGCATAGGCGCCGATCGGCGCGCCCGGCGCGCGATAGGCCGCAACCTTCGAGCGGTTGGAGAGAACGTCGAACCCCACCGAAAGCACGTGCGGGATGTCGTAGGGCGAAAAGCTGCAGCCGACGGCGCCGCGGATCGGCGAGCCCGGCAGCGCGCCGGCCTGCAAATAGAACGTGCCTTGCGCGGCGACGATCTTGCCGTCCCTGGTGGCGCCGATCTTGACCGTGCTCTTCGAGCCCGAAGTCGGCCCGGTCGCCCGCATCACCTCCTCGCGGGTCATCACCATCTTCACCGGACGGCCGGATTTCTTGGCGAGCAGGGTCGCGAGCGGTTCGAGATAGACGATGGTCTTGCCGCCAAAACCGCCGCCGATTTCCGCCGGAATGGCGCGGATGTCGCTTTGGGGAATGCCGGTCAAATACGCCGTCATGGCGCGCACCATGAACTGGCCCTGGCTCGAGCTCCAGATCGTGGTCTTGTTGTCGGCGCCGACGCTGACGAGGCAGGCGTGCGGCTCGATATAGCCCTGATGCACCGGGCGGGTGGCGAAGCTGCGCTCGATAACGACTTCGGCCGCGGCGAAGCCCTGGGCGATGTCACCCTTCTTGACCTCGATCCTGCCGCCGATGTTGGACGGCTTGCCCTCGAACTTCATGAAGTCGTGCAGGATCGGCGCGTCGGGCTTGATCGCGTCCTCGATCTCGACCGACCACGGCAGCACCTCGTAAGTAACTTCGATCAGTTCGCAGGCCCTTGCCGCGATCGCCTCTGACGTGGCGGCGACGGCCGCGACCGGGTGGCCGGGGAACAGCGCCTTCTCGCGCGCCATCACGTTGCGGCACATCCAGCGCATGTCCTGGATGCCGAGCATGACCGACTTGTCGATCGGAAAGTCCACAATATCTCGCGACGTGACCACGGCCTTCACGCCGAGCAGCGCCTCCGCCTTCGAGGTATCGATCGATTTGATGCGGGCGTGCGGATGCGGGCTGCGCTTGACCTTGCCCCAGATCATGCCGGGCATCGTGGTGTCGGCGGCAAACGCCGCGCGTCCCGTGACCTTGTCGGCGCCGTCAGGGCGAATGGTGCGCTGGCCGATCCACTTGTTGTTGGTGATGACGTTCATTGCGCTGCCTCCCGCATGTCAGCGGCGGTTTCCAGAACCGCGCGCACGATCTTGTC
>WNFC01010977.1_pt1 | contig 10602 bp, 10 predicted proteins | sample 5400541 | NCBI WGS metagenome assembly WNFC01 (sample SAMN13153342, study PRJNA577476) | soil metagenome | isolation source: 120 cm saprolite under Douglas fir tree site 2 hole 2 replicate 1 | place: USA:California | collected 2015-04-18
CTAGCACATTGGTACACTCGGAGCATGAGCGACTGGCGGGACAACCTGGCCGAGTCGAACGCGGAGCTGGCCGCGATCCTCGCCGACACGAAGCGCATCGCGGTGCTCGGCATCAAGACGGCAGCTCAGCGGGGACAGCCGGCCTTCTACGTTCCCGAGTATATGGCCAAGGCGGGCTACGAGATCGTGCCCGTCCCCGTCTACTACCCGGACGTCGTCGAAATCTTGGGAGAGCCCGTGTACCGGACGCTCGCGGAAATCCCGGAGCCCGTTGACATGGTCAACGTCTTCCGGCGCCCGCGGGACATCCCGCCGCACCTGCCCGATCTCCTTGCCAGCAAGCCGCGTGTCGTCTGGATGCAGCTCGGCATCAGCCACGACACCGTCGCCGAAGCGCTCGCCCGCGCCGGCATCAAGGTCGTCCAGGACCGCTGACTGATGGTCGACCACCGGCGGCTCCGCCGGTGACGGTGAGACGATAGCCGCGGGTTACTTTGCGCATTTCAGAGTAGCCGGAAGGTGCGTGGCCTCGTCGGTGTGGGCGGCCCGAATCTGATCGCACGTGAGTCCCTTGGCATTGGCGAGGTTCGCCGCTGAGAGATTCACATTGGCAAGGTTCGCCCTGCCGAGGTCCGCGTCGGTGAGATTCGTCCCGCTGAAGTTCGCCTCGCGCAGGTCGGCCTCGTCGAGGTTCGCTCCGGGGAGGTTCGCGCCGCGCACATCCGCTCCGCGGAGGTTCGCTCTGCCGAGGTCGGCCTTCGGGAGATTCGCCCCGCGGAGGTTCGCCTCGCGGAGATCGGCCCCGCCGAGGTTTGCCGCGGGAAGGTTCGCGCCGCGAAGGTCAGCCTTGCACAGTGAGGGACGACTCCCCTGCGTCAGAAAATCATCGGGAGGACGCTTCCCGGCTAGCGGGCAATTTGCGACCTCTGCCGCACCCCGGGCCGGCAAGGCCAGAGCGAATAGTAGAAGGACGGCCGCTGCCGTGGGTCTCACTCGTGCCCGCGAGCTCTTCATGAGAGCTTAGATAACATAGAACCAGTTCTCAGTCACGGCCTGGCTAGCGGTCACGTCCCTGGTCCAACGCGCTCAAGGTCCTTCTGCGCATCGCCTCGCCCAGAGCCCGTTCGACGAAGCGCCAGGCAAGCCCACCGGCCACGATCGAGCCCCCGAGACCAACCATGCAGGCAAGCCACAGCGCGCTCAAGGCGAAGAAGAACTCGACCCAGATGTAGCCTTTCGAAACGATGGTGTCGTACCAGAGCGCACCGGAATAGCCGAACCACTCGTGATAGTGGAAGAGCACGATCAGATATCAGGACCCAAGTGCCGACTGACGGCAGTCGGGAGGACAGGAATGGTCAGGCCGGGGCCCGGAACAGCGAGAAAGACCGCATTCGCGCCCGCGTCTCCGCCTTGGAGGTCCGGCGCGAGGCCCGCCGCGAGTGGCACGCCCCTCGCACTCTCACGACAGCATGGCACGTCGACTGGGGTGGCTCGGGCTGCTGGTGTTCCTGATGCTGGGTGCCGTCGTGTGGACGCTGTGGCCGGCGCCGTGTGGCAAGCCGGTCGCGTATCGCCTCGGCCCGGTCGACGACCGGTTCGGATTGAGCGGCGACGAAGTGCTCGCGGCGCTGGGCGAGGCAGGGGCGCTCTGGGAGCACGGCCTGGGCCGGAAGCTATTCACGCACGACCCGCGGGCACAGCTTACCGTCACGCTCGTCTTCGATGACCGCCAGCAAACGACCCAGGGCGGCCACCGCCTCCGGAGCGCCATGCAAGACCTCCAGGCGTCCCACGAATCCGTGGGCAAGAGCTACGCGGAATGGCTGGCGACGTACGAGCGCCGCGCCCGGAACTACGAGCTCACGTACGCCGACTATCAGCAGCGCGCGGCGGCGTTCAACGCGCGCGTGCAAGACTTGACCGCGCGCGGCGGCGCCTCTCCCGAGACCCAGGCCGCCGTGCAAGCCGAGCGGAATCAGCTCGACTCGATGCGGCGCGCGCTCGAAAACGACCGCGTCTCGGTCGAGTCGCTCGGAGCGTCCGTGCGGTCTCTGGCCGAGAAGGGCAACAGCCTGGCCGAAGCGCACAACCGGAACGTCGCGACCTTCAACACGCTCTACGGCGCGCCGCGGACATTTCACAAGGGCGAGTTCGACGGCCGGGAAATCACCGTCTTCGAGTTCCACGACATGCGGGACTTCACGATGGTGATCGCGCACGAGCTCGGCCACGCCCTTGGAATCGGCCACGTCGACGACCCCACCGCCATCATGCATGCCGTGGGAGGCGAGCAAGCCATCGAGCCACTCGGCCTGACCGCTGCCGACCTGGCGGCGCTCAAGGCCGTTTGTCGGCGTCCCTGATCCAGGCCCCTCCGGCTAGAGAGCGGGCAGGACGGTCGAGGCGAAGAGCTGCGTGCCGTCGGGTCGGGGCGCGTCCGCGAAGTTCACGGTGAGCCGGCGGGCCCCGCGCCTGATGATGCCGCTCAGCGTCTCGACGACCGCGGCCGGCGTTCCGGCCAGGCGGATGTCCTGCATGGGGCGGGTGCCCGGCTGAACCTTCAGCCGCTCGACCTCGCCCTCGGTCTCGGCGATCAGGATGCCGACGCGGATCACCTGAACGATCTCGTCATAGTCGCGGCCGACGTCCCGGCAGTGAGATTTGAGCACCTCCTGCTTGTGGGCATACGTCGCGTCATCGCGGAAGCTGTAGTTCCACCAGTCGGCGTGCTTCGCCACCGCGCGCAGGAGGTATTTCTCGCCGTGGCCGCCCACCACGACGGGCGGGATGGGACGGGGTCTGGGCTCGCAGTAGGCGCCGCTGATCTGGTAGTGCTCGCCCTGGTACGTCGCCGGCGACGTGCTCCACATGAGCCGGATCAGCTCGATGGCCTCGCTCAGCTGCGCGATGCGCACGGGCGTGGGCGGAAAGGGCCAGCCGTAGGCGCGGTACTCCTCCTCGTTCCAGCCGGCACCGATGCCCAGGATGACCCGGCCGCCGGAGAGCGCCTGCGCCGTCGCGACCATCTTGGCCAGATGCGCCGGATTGCGGAAGCTGTTGCAGAGCACTTCGTGGCTGCAGAGCTTGTCGGGATAGCGCGCGAGGGCAAAGGCGAGCAGCGTCCAGCCCTCGGCGACCTTGTTCGCGCCGTACTGGACATGATCGGGGAACCAGAGCGAGTCGAAGGGCGCGACGGTCTGGTCCAGGTATGGAAAAAGCTCCTCGACCAGCCTCGACCACACGTTGAGGCCCACGGGCACGGCCATGGCCTCTCCTCAGAACCAGCTGGACTTGTCGACCACGTTGCGGAGCGGCTGCCCGGCCAGGAAGCGGCGGCTGTTGTCGAGCAGGATATCGTAGCGGCGCTCATCCAGGTAGGGCCCGAAGCCGGCGGTGTGCGGCGTGATGAGGACGCCGGGCATGGTCCACAGCGCATGGTCGGCCGGCAACGGCTCCTGCTCGAAAACGTCGAGCCCGGCGCCGGCGAGCTCGCCGGCCCTGAGCGCGGCGGCGAGGTCGTCAAGCCGTGTGGTCATGCCGCGCCCGATGTTGATGAAGAAGGCCGTGCGCTTCATCCTCTGGAAGCGCGCCCGGTGCATGAAGCCCTCGGTCGCCGGCGTATGCGGCACGGTGAGGATGACGAAATCGGCGCGCGGCAAAAGGGAATCGAGTGCCTCGGCACCGTGAAGCTCCACCATGCCGGGCGGCGCATCCCGCCGGCGCGCGTCCACCCCGATCACCCGCATCCCGAAGGCGGCGGCGAGCCGCGCGGCCTCCGCGCCGATCCCGCCCACGCCCACCACGAGCGCCGTGGCCTCGGGCAGGTGGATGACCCCGGAGTCGAGCGGCGCCGGGCGCCACATTCGCTCGAGCTGTCGCGGCAGGTACAGGTGCAGCCCGCGCGCGAAGGCCAGGAGGAAGGCCATGATGTGCGCGCCGATATGGTCATTGTAGATCTCGCGGAAATTGGTCACGACCGCCGGGTGCGCGACTAACTCCGGGTAGTACCACCCGGCGGGCGGCGCCGCCTGGGGCGCCTGGATCCAGCGGAGCCGCGCGGCCTTCTCCAAGAACTCGCGCGGCATGGTGCCGTACGCGGCCTCCGCCTGGCCGACGGCCCGCGCCACGGCACCCTCGTCCTCGGCGACGAGCACGGAGAGCCCGGGAAGTGCCACGGCGAGCCGCTTGGCCCAATCGCGCGTGGTCGGTGTCTGCGGCGGCAGCATGAGGAGAGTCGCGGCCATGGAGCTTCGAGACTACGCGAGTCCGTGCGGCAATGCTAGCGTCGGCGGAGCGCGGCGAGCGCGGCGCCGAGCGCGGCGGTCTCCTCGGGCGACAGCGTGCCCTCGCCGAACCGGCAGCGCTCGTAGGCGGCGGTGAGTCGCGCCACTGCCGATGCGAATGCGGGGGCCTCGCCCTCGACGCGTTGTGAGAACTCGCGCGCCGTCTCGGTGGAGCCCCGGCGGAGACCTCGGCGCGCCAGCGCCCGCAGCGCCTCGATGTAAAAGCGGGGCACGGCGGCGGCGGTGGCCCGCCGCGCTGCGCCGGGCGCGTTGCGCCAGAACACCCAGGCCGCGACGAGCATCGTTGCCGCGAGCGCGGCCATCCACCCCCGCGGCACTGCCCGCAGCGAGTCACGCAGGCCGCGCAGGGAGACCTGCCACTCCACCGTCCCGCGGTGCATGGAGGCCGCCACCGCCACCTGGTCGCGCAGGCTCCAGTTGACCACGTAGCGGTACCAGCGCATCCGCAGGGAGTCGAGGTAGAGCGCCATCACGCTCCGCGTCTCCTCGGACGCCGCGCGCGGCGAGGGATCAAAGGTGACCCAGCCCGGCCCATCGAGGAACGCCTCGACCCAGGAGTGCGCGTCCTTCATGCGCACCATGAAGTAGGCGCCGTAGGGATTCCAGTCGCCACGTTGAAAGCCTCCGACGACCCGAGCCGGAATGCCCACGCTGCGCAGCATGACGGCCATCGCGGCCGCGAAGTACTCGCAGTTGCCAGAGCGGCGCACGAAGAGAAATTCCTCGAGCGGGTCGAGCGTGGTCTCCTGCTTGAGGATGAGCGTGTACGTGAACTGCGTGCTCAGGTAGTGGTTCAGCTTGAGGGCGGCCTCGTAGGGGCTCCGGCTTCCCGCCGTCACTGCGCGGGCCAGGGCCGGGACGCGCTCCGGCAGCGCCGGCAGCTGGAGATAGCGCGCGGCGCCCGGCGGCTGCTTGACGGGAGGCCAGGCAGCGTCGCGAAGGCCCCGGGGCGGGGTGAGCTCGAGCTCCGACTCCACCGAGTACTGAAGCCGCCCCGACGAGGCCGGCGCGCTGATGCTGCCCATGTCGTCGAGTCCGACGGCGCCCAATCGCATCTCGAGGCGGAGGGCGTGCGGGGCGGCGAAGACGGCATCGGCCCCGATCGGATCGAGGAAGATCTCCTGGCGCACGACGGGCCCGGTGCCCCGGGCCTCCTCTACCCGGAACACGCCCGACGGGTCGCGCCGGAGGAGCCCCCGCCGGCGCGGGCCGGCTTCCCAGACGCGTCCGTCGAAGCGGTCGAAGGCGAGCCCGCGCCAGCGCAGGTTGGGCAGCTTCTCGGGATCCTTGACGCTCTCCGGGAAGTGCACGCGCATCACCACCGTGTGGTCGGTCTCGATCTCGCCGTAGGCGCCCAGCTCCACCCGATCCGTGAAGCCGGAGATCCGCTTGCCGAGCTCGGCCCGGAAGGGCAGCGTCGCCTGCCCCACGCGCGGAATGATGAAGAACATCACCCCCGCGAGCGCGAACGTGCCGGCTGCCGCCACGAGCGAAACCCTGAAGAGCGGGCTCCGTGGCCCGATCCCGCCCCCCGTGAGATCCGTGAGGCCTGTCTTGGCCCGCTCCGACTCGGAGACGACGTGGTGCAGGATCAGCATCCACGTCCCCAGCAACAGGAAGACGATGAACACGAAGAGAAAGCTCACGTTGAAGGTGACGGCCGACGCCGCCACCAGCATGAAGAAGGACAGGAACCCCGCATCCCGCAAGTCCTTCAGCGAGCGACGGCGAAAGAGGCGGAGCAGGACGAGGAGGAGCAGGAGGTGGACCATGCCGTCGAGCAGGCTCTGGGCGAGATAGAGCAGATCGAGCGCGATGGCGACGGCCGCGGCCACCACGATGGCCCAGCCGAAGAACGGGCGCACCGGCATGCGATCACGCACCTGGTCGATGATCCAGCTGCCGATGAGGGCAAGCGCCACGATGGCGCCGCCGACCGGACCCAGCAGCCCTGCGAGGGCGAGCGCGGCCACGCCGGCGCAGACGAGGAGATACGTGATGAGGCGGAGTGCCAAGAGAGCGGACACTCAGCCGAGCTCCACGCGCATTTCGCGCAGCGAGCGCCAGCCGCGGGCACCGGGGCCGAACCCGCCCGCCCCGGCCCCGGGCACATGCGGATCGTAGAAAGCCAGCTCGGTCAGGATGCGCCGTCCGTGGCCAGGCCCGCGCCCGAGGGGCACAAAGAGGCCTGCGCCCACGAGCTCAACACCGGCGCCCGCGCGTACCAGGTGTACCGCGATGGAGGCCGCCTCGGACAGGGCCGCCTCGAGCCTCGTTGCGTCCCGCTCGCCCCTGCCCGTGAGGACGACGCGGGTATCCTCGGTCGTCTCGGCTTCCATCTCCCGCACGAGGAGCGAGTCCACCTTGGCGCTCGACCGCCAGTGGATGAGGCGGGGGTCGTCCCCCGGCAGGTACGTGCGGAGGTTGTACAGGTCATGGCCGCGACCCCGCCGTCGCACGGCCGAAGTGCCGGCGCCCACGAGCTGGAGGAGCGCCTCGGGCGAGATCGGGTGCACGGCCGGGAAGACGACGACTTCGCGGTCGAGCATCACGCGGCTCGCCTTGAGGAAGAGCGCGAAGGGAAAGCGCGTGGTCAGCCGCACGCCGGCCAGCCGCTGCCGCCCGCGGGCGGGCAGGGTCTCTTCCCACGTCAGCAGCCGGTCGCGTTCCGCCTCGAGCCGCGGGATGTAGATGAAGCGCGTGGGCGCGCCGCGCGTGAGCAGCTCGAGCGTGACCGAGTACGAGGTCAGCCAGCGCTTGCGGTTGGCGAGCACGGCGCCGAAGAGCGCGGGCGCCCGCGCGAAGATCTCCGCGGGCACGTCGGCCTCGAGGCGCAGCCCCCGCATCGACTGCTCCGACAGCACGCCGGAGACCACGATGAGGCTCAGGAGGAGCGAGACGAGCAGGTAGAGGAGATTGTTGCCGGTATTGATCGCGGCGACGCCGAGGCCGATGACCACGAACAGGCACCACCAACCGTCGCGCGTCGGCCAGATGGTGCGGCGCGGCCTGAACGGCCGCCACCACCACTCGCTGTCTCTCAGTTGCCGCAGAAACGTCGGGGACTTCATGACCGCGGTGCGGCGCTCAGCGCGGGACGACGACGTCCTGGACGATCGACCGAAGCACCGCCTCGGCGTCCAGGCCTCCGCCCTGCTCGCCGCGACCCTTGACCATCACGCGGTGGGCGAGCGCGGGGACGGCGAGGCTCTTGATGTCGTCGGGCACGAGAAATTCCCGGCCGTCGGCGAGCGCCTGCGCCCGCGCCGCGCGCAGGAGCGCGAGCGACCCGCGCGGGCTCACGCCCAGTGACAGCAGCGGAGAGGACCGGGTAGCGGCGACCAGCGCCATGATGTAGTCGAGCACCGATTCGTCGGCCTGCACGCGGTCGGCCTGCTCCTGGAGGGCCATCACGTCTTCCGACTGGAGGACCGGCACCAGCGTCTCCAGCGCGGACGAGCCCGCGCCGCGCAGCACGGATTTCTCGTCCGATGCGCCGGGATAGCCGATGCGGATGCGCAAGAGGAAGCGGTCGAGCTGGGACTCGGGCAGGGGGTACGTGCCCTCGTGCTCGCGCGGGTTTTGCGTCGCGAGCACCATGAAGGGCCGCGGGAGCGGGTACGTCGAGTGGTCGAGCGAGACCTGCGCCTCGTTCATGGCCTCGAGCAGGCTCGACTGCGTCTTGGGGGTGGTTCGGTTGATCTCGTCGGCCAGCACGATGTTGGTGAAGAGCGGGCCCGGCTTGAAGACAAACTCGCTCTTGGCTGGCTCCCAGATACTGACGCCGATGACGTCGGACGGCAGCATATCGGAGGTGAACTGGATGCGCTGGAAGCTGGCCCCGATTGAGCGGGCGAGCGCGGCGGCGAGCGTGGTCTTGCCCACGCCCGGGACGTCCTCGATCAAGAGGTGCCCGCGCGCGAGGAGGCCCACCACGGCCAACCGCACGACCTCAGGCTTCCCCACGAGAGCGCGGCTGACGTTGGTTTCGAGGCGGTGAATCAGGTCCAGCGTGCGGGACATGGATTCCCAATATACACCGAAGCCAGCGCCGGCCTCGGGTATCAGCGGGGGGATCTGTTCGCTCACGACGTAAAGAGCGCGCGCGTGAGATCGCGCCGCGGCTCGTCGGGAAGCTGGGGCAGGTAGTGGTACATCGTGCGCGCGGCCCAGCAGGCGTGCTCGTCGTCGGCGCGCTTCATCCCCATCAGCGTGACGCGAAGGAGATCGGCGTCCTGGCGCGGCATGCGGGACAGGAGCAGCTGGAGAGCCCCCGCCGCCTCGCGGCTGCTCGGCGTCACCACCTGGCGGCCCTTGAGCTCGGCGATGGCCGCGGCGTAGAGCACCTCCATCCAGGCGTCCAGCATCTGCGGGTCCGCCTTGTCCAGCCGTTTCATGAAGGCCGCCGACACGCGCGCCTTGGCGAGCGTGCCCTTGACGATCCCGCCGCAGGTCGGAACGTCCAGGTCTTCCAGGAACCACGCGAGCATGCCCGCGGCCGACGCGAGCGATGCGTCGTCGAGACGCGAGACACCCCGGAACCCCAGGTCGTGCGCGATGTCCATCATCTCCTTGCGCGAGCGGCCGCGCGTGCGCTCCTGCCACTCGGGAAGCGCGGTGAGCCGGGCCTCGAAGCTCTCGACTGCGCGCTCCGCTCGGCTCTTCGGCAGGATGGGGGCGGCGAAGCCGCGGAGAGCCGGGGCGACATAGGGCGTGGTCGCCCCCGTCAGCATGACGATGGCGATCGTCTTGAGCGCGGTGCGACCGACCCCGCCCCTCCCGAGTACCAGCTGGAGCAGGACGCCGTAGAGCCCGCCGAGGACGGCGGCGACCACGACATTCCAGATGACGAGATTGCGCATGGTTTGGCCTCTTGCTCGTGGAGGCTGCAAGCCCTCTGCCAGCTCCCGCTCCCGCTTCACATGACAGGCGCCCGAGCGGTCTGCCTTCAGGACCGATGAGTTACGTCGAGCGGCGCGGGCGCGCGGAGCAGGTCGAGCGACACTCTTGGACACCAGGCCTGCCGTTCCCGCGCAGTGGCGGCCGCCGAGGCCGAGCACGACTTGACGCCCGCGAGCGGACCGCTTAGACTCCCGGCGGTTCATCGCCTCGACTTGCGAAGCGACGGAGGATGGTCCATGAGAGCAGCTGTCGTGCTGGCCACTGCGCTGCTGGTGACCGGCTGTATGGGCGCCATGGCCAGGCCGCCCGAGAATCCCGCGGGCGCCGGCGGCCTGACACCCGTGACCGAAGATCCCGACGCGGGGCTGGTCGGCGTCGCGGGAGGCTTCGAGCTCAAGCGGTACCCGCTGTTCCTGGTGGATCGCTTCACCGTTCCCTCTTCGCTGGTCAAAGATGAGGAGGACAAGAAGTACGCCGCGCTCTTCCCTGTCGCGCTCCAGAGCGAGATGGTCGCGCGGCTGCGCGCGACGGGCCTCTTCGACCGCGTCGTGAACCTGAGCGAGACCCAGTTCTCACCGGGGGATCAGCCGGCATTGCGGCTCGAGGGCACCATCACCAAGCTCGATCCCGGCTCACGGGCCCTTCGCTACATGGTCGGCTTCGGCGCCGGCGCCGCCAAGGCCCAGGCGGAAACCCGTCTCATCGACGTGCAGACCGGCAACGTGATGGTCGTGACAGCGGATCGGCGCGAGGCCTATTTCGGCATCTTCGGCGGCGACAGCGAAGACCACATGCGCGAGGCGCTCTCCGACATGGCCCGCGACTATGCCAGGTTCATGGTCCGCCTGAAGACCGCGCCGATCGGCACCTGGCGCGGGACCCTGCTCTTTTCCGAGCGCGGGCTGGCGGGCCCGCCCAGGGACATTCCCGCCACGATCCGGATCTTCGAGGACGGCGGCGGTCTCCGCTGGACGCTCAGGAGCACGCACTTCGGCGCGGGGGTCGACGGCTCGGGCACCGTCAGCGTCGCGGGCGACCAGGTCAAGATGGCCGGCACCTACTCGAGGCGGGCCCCGGGCCGCGGACAGAACATCGTCGTCGAGTACGCGGCCAGCCTCGACGGCGAGACGCTCCAGGGCACGGGGATTGGCGCCGACAATGTCCCGCAGAGGTTCACCCTCAAGCGCGCCGGCCGCTGAGTCCACGGGTTCGTGCCGCACCGCGTTCCGCCTCGGCGCCGAATCCCCTTGACTCCCCGGGTCCCGTGCGGCATCTTTCCCGCACTCGGAGGCACATACCGGCAGGTCCACGCCTCGGGTTCCGGACGGTTCCTTCCTTCACAGGCGAAGAGAGAAGGAGAGCCACAATGAAAAAGGACATTTCTGGCCCGATG
>WNFC01012272.1_pt1 | contig 10602 bp, 8 predicted proteins | sample 5400541 | NCBI WGS metagenome assembly WNFC01 (sample SAMN13153342, study PRJNA577476) | soil metagenome | isolation source: 120 cm saprolite under Douglas fir tree site 2 hole 2 replicate 1 | place: USA:California | collected 2015-04-18
CTGCCTGCAACAATGTTGGCATGACTCAGCATTACGCCCTTAGGTTTGCCCGTTGAGCCGGACGTGTAGAGAATTGCAGCAAGATCCTTCTCGATGCTGGTCTCCCGCCAGTCTGCGGGGAGGGTCCGCGCGCTGAACTCCTCGAAACGATGAACCGGGAGCCCCCCCGGCGCTTCTCCCGGACCGACCACAACCAGAAACTCCAGAGACGGAGCCTGTGGTAGCACCTCGGCGAGCGATGCTAGCTTCGACGCGGTGGTAATAAGACCTTTCATCCCGCAATCGCGGGCAATGTGCACTACCTGTTCAGGATGCAGGAGCGCGTTGATCGGAACATAGACAGCTTCCGCGCGCGAGATTCCAAAAATGGAAATAGCCTGTGCAACGGAAGAATCCAAATAGATGCCCATTCTGTCGCCGCGGAGCAGCCCGGCGCCTCGCAATCCCGCAGCAAGTCCGTTCACGCGGCGAGCGACTTCGCCGTAACTTAGCCGTTCCGCCCCATGTACCAAAGCTTCTTTATCCGGCGAACGCCGGGCGCTCTCACGCAAAAGATGCCAGATCAGGAAGTCCATAGCGACTCTTTGGAAACCTTCTCTCCCCTAATTCAGCGACGACTGCTTACGCGGCGGCACCGTTAGGCGATTTAGCTCGCGGGAGCGACTTTGCCATTGACAGCGCCACACGTTTCACAGCGCGTCCGCCAACGTGACGAGCGATGGCAAGAACGCCGCGCGGTGTGCGCGGGTTCAGCGCAAGAATTCCCCAGCGCTCCCGCCGTTGGGACATCCAGTCTTTTTTGTAACCATCGTCACCGGACAGATAATCTACCTCCGTCACCTTATCGACGTCCAAAGCATGCTGGAAAAGAGTGGCGGAGAGGATTGTCCCGACGGACAAGTCTGCGAAGCGTTCGTCGTAGGCAAGCTTGTAAATCAACGCTTTCCCATGGTGCACAATCCAAAGCTGGGCCGCCGCGGGTTCGCCATCCACGCAAAGAATTCCCAACCGCAACGCCCCCATTGCCGCGCACATTCTTATCAGCCCTGGAACAAACTGCGGGTAGGCCTCAGGCTGCTTCCAGCTGGAGATCCATTTTCGCCCGTCCCGACTTCTCCAGCTTCTTTCTTTTGCGGCTCAGTGTGTTTTTCAGCATGGAGGGAAGCGTTTCCGAGTATTCCGCAAAACTTCGTCCGTTCACAGGGAGATACCAGTTGCCAAAAGAAAAGTACGTCTGCACGACGAAGCCCGCCACCTTGAATGCTCTGACGAGTTCACGGAAATCTCTTGAGTCTCCGTCCATGGGCTTGACTTCAACCGCGTCCCAATGTGGTTTTTCCTTGGCGATAGCTAATGCGAGCGCTTGAAGGATCCCGCCTGATTCGCCTGCGGAAACAGCAAGGTGCGGTGCATAAAAACAGCTGTAATAATTGGCCAAAGCTTCGAGTTTTCGCAGGGGAAAAAACGACTTTGACTCGCGCGAGCTGTGCATAAGCAGCATTCCCGAAGATGCCCCTTTCACATCTCTTGTGCAATAAATACGAACTCGGTCGCTATGGCCCATCCCAGTCTGAGCAAGATTTTGAAACCAGGGCAAGGTCAGAAAGATACTTTGACGTCCTGCTTCCTCGAAGAGATTGAGGAAAGACTCAGGCAGCTCCCCCCAATCCGAATAGACACGGACTTGAGGGAAAGCACCCGCCCCTCGCACTGTGAAGTCCGCGGACCCCGCCTTGGCTCGTTCATCACTGGTTGTCGCCAAGGGAAGACTCATCGATCCTTCCTGGTCTTTTTCAGAACGAATGCAGAGAGGGTCCCAAGCGTTTGGAAATTTTCCGGCATCAGTTCATCATCGCTGACTACGACGGAGAACTCGGTCTCGAGAAAGCTCACCACATCCAGAATTCCTAGTGAATCCAAGATTCCCTTTTCGAGCAGGCCAGTGTCTCTCCCGACTCCGGCCTTTCTCGCAAGTGGGAATTTTTCCGTCAGAAAAGCGTATAGTCTCTGTTCCGTCGAGTTTACTGTCGCCTGATCCATTCCTTCGTCCTCGATGCTAACTTTCTCTGTCTCCGTGCGTTAGATACCAGCCATCGGCACCTTGATCGACTCTACGATTTGCCGCCCAAGGCAAAGCAAGCACCATGACAGGAGTTGATTCCCGCGGTTGGAATCCGCAATATTCGAAAATCTCGCGTCCAACGTGCAAGCCGAGGAACGGGGCGCTCAGGGTATTGGCGCCGTAACGCCGCATAATCGCAATCGTCTCAATCAGCAAGGCGGTACAGATCTGGTCTTCTTCCGCGAGGAGATCAACCACCGTTCCATCCTCGCCAGACCAATCATAAATCAAATAACCACAAAGTCTGCCTTTCCTACGGGCCGTCAGAAAATGATAGCGTCGCTGCGGGTGTTGCAAGAATCGCCAGTTCAGATATGCGGCAGAACGATCAGCGCAAGTACCCATCCGCGCCCCCCACTGTTGGAAAGCAAGCGTAAACTCTTCGCCACAGGGCGTATTCTCCTGCGCCATTGTCCACTCGCTGGATCGACCCAAGCCAACATCACGTATTCGTAGCGCCGCATTTGCTGCAATAGACAAAGTGCGCTCGGCCGCTTTGTTGGTAATCCTCCTCCGGATTTGGCGGTCGGCTCGCAATGGCTTGGCAAAACGGATCACTGATTCCTGGGGTTCGATTCGGAGCCGTCTATAGATAGCCAGCATGGAAGTACTGGGAAAATCAAAAACAAACCCGGCATCCTCCGTAGAGAGATCCTCAAGGACGCATTTTTGGAGGGCTACTGCCGGACCCAGACTGCGGTAATCTGGATGAACGCAAAAATCGCCCAGGACATAGCCTCTTACCACTTTCCCCCGGGATCGTATTCGGCGGGGAAATGCCGCCGCCGCTCCGACTACCATACCCGCGTCACCCGTGCATGCCACCCAAACTCGTGCAACCCCCTCGGGGTTCTTACAGTACAACCACTCGTAACGGGCTTCGTTGGCATCCGGCGACAGATATGTCGACAAGAAGGCTGTGAGAGTTGCCCTTTCCTGATGGACTTCCGCGGAACGAATTACATTGACCATTTGTCGGGCACTTCGATTCAACTCCACTTTCAAGGAGAGCAGGACATCCTGAGATGCGGAGTGCTTAGCCATTGCTCTGGTTATTGGCAGGAAGTAAAGCGACATCTTACCCTTACCCGCGCGAAGCTAGGCTCGTTTGGTTGAGCAGCACGCTGCCTGCCAAAGAACTATTTTCTCGTATGTCATTCATATTAAATATGGTTAGTCCAACATTGGAATTCCAAACGACAAATCTCGCCTCATGACGATAATCTGCCTCAGGATCCAGCAGAGGTTCCGGCTCCATTAGAAAGGTGAAATTCGCTGAAATTCTGGGCTAAATCCTTCAATTTCAGTCTGAAGACGTAGCGCTGCGGCGTCCCGGGTCCGACACTTTGCCGGGAACAAGTATTTCCCATGTGAGTAAGTCGTTTCCCTGGGAAAGAAACTGAAGGGTCGTAAAAGAGCCCTTCAAGAACTATGTAGTTTCCCCAACCCATTGAAAAAAAGCATCTTAATCTGACTTCAGATAGCAGTATCCCAGCAAAGCCTTTGGATGGTGAGTTGCCTTGTCTAGCGGTGGCGGCAATGGTGTCGTGGCAAGAAAGAGGCAAGCCTCCTCATCTCAAGCATCGAAGCGGCCGACACTCGATTCTGTGAATCTGGCACCGCTTCCATAGCACCCCGAAAGAGCCCATGCTGAAGATCGGTGGCCAAAAGATTCCGATGACGACCAAAGTCTTGGTCGTCGGCGACGCGTGTCTGATCTCCTTCGGACTTTGCCTGGCGATTTTGATCCGCCTCCATGATTTCAGGTCCGCTTTGCACTATCTGCGCCTTCCCGACATGCCCTTCCGCTTCGGGATTGTGCTGGCGACGTGCGCAATTTCTCTTTACTACAACGATCTATACGCATCACGCGTGGTGAACAGGCGCAGCGAGTTGTTTGTTTATCTCTTTCAGGCTGTGGGAACCGCCTGGGTCATTCTTGCGATTCTGTATTATCTAATCCCGGACCATAGTCTCGGCCGTGGAATTGCCGTACTATCCGCCCCCACAGTTTTGCTATTCCTGCTGTGCTGGCGTCTGATCTTGCTGGAAGCGGATTTTCTTTTGCCGAGGCAACAACGCGTTCTTGTTGTCGGGACAGGTCCTTTGGGTGTGTCTCTGGTTCGGGAAATCCTCCACCGGCCGGAGCTCCATCTTAAGGTTGTAGGGTTTCTCGACGAGAACGCTGAGAATATCGGTAAGCCATTGGTCAATCCCGGAATCATCGGTGCAGCCACAGATCTTGAAGAGATAACGGCCCGCGAAAAGATCGATCGCATCGTACTCTCCCTCAAAGAGAGGCGTGGTCAGACGCCAGTAAGAGAACTATTGCGTTTGAAGTTCGCTGGTGTAGAGGTCGAAGATGCGCACACGGTTAGCGAACAGATTGACGGAAGAATTCGTCTTGAGCATTTGTCGCCAAGCTGGATGATTCTCTCGGAAGGTTTTCGTAAATCAGCACTTTTGGTTGCCGCGAAGCGCATTTTAGATGTCCTTGCTTCTTTGTTTCTTCTGCTCGTTGCTCTGCCAATTATGGCAATCGTGGCCCTTGCCATTTGGCTGGAGTCAGGCAGTCCGATTCTCTTTCGACAAGAACGTATCGGATTGGGCGGACGTCCGTTCCAAATCCTGAAGTTTCGCTCCATGAACCACAATGCCGAGGAGCATGGTCCGAAATGGGCGGCAGATGGCGATCATCGCGTCACCCTTGTGGGACGCATTATCCGCAAACTGCGCCTGGATGAGCTGCCGCAGGCGATAAATGTTTTGCGAGGAGAAATGAGTTTTGTGGGGCCGCGTCCCGAGCGCGCAATCTTCTGCCGCATGCTCGAGGCTGAGACGCCATTTTATGCTTTGCGCTATTCGGTTCGTCCGGGAATTACGGGTTGGGCTCAGGTAAAATATCAATATGGGGCGAGCATCGAACAGGCAAAGACGAAACTCGAATATGATCTTTTCTACATCAAACACCTCTCTCTGACCTTGGATTTGGTCATTCTCTTTGAAACAGCAAAGGTCGTCCTGTGGCAACGTGGGGCGAAATGAGAGCGGCCCAGCTGCTGGATAAGCGAAGAGCATCTCATTAAGCTCTTTGGATTTAGGAGATTTAGAAAAATGACGCTTCAGACGCACAGGCGACGGGCGACGGATGTTTTGTTGCTCTCAATTTGGGTAATGAGCTATCACGCGCTGATTCGCTCGTTCGCGGCATTGCAGCGAATCGAGCGGTTCGTGTCTGGTTTCAAACTAGAGGGGGCGAAAGCATCGCGCCCCATTTGATTTATCTGGTAGGACGGCTGAGATCCAAGAGATTTTCGATTCCCGATTGTTAGGCGGCCTTCCCGGGTCGTGGAGGTGAGTTCATAATCCAGGAAACTCGTTTCCTGTGGTTTTGGTGATGCCGCGCGAGTATTCTCTAAACATCTTCTTTCCAACAGTTACGGGAAGAAGGCGTTTGGCTGGAGCATTGCTCTTCGTATCAGGTTTGGGAGAACGGAGGTAGGGCTTGTCTTCTCGGTATCTTCTTAGGGGAGTGGCAGTTTCCCTCTTTCTTGGCTTCCCGGTCTTGGGGCTGCTGGCGGGTCCGTCTGGAATCCTTTCCCTGCCGAATCAACAATCGGCGCAGTCTGGCTCGGGTCCAGCCCCGTCTGCGGACAAGAATTCCAAAGACAAAAACGAGAAACCCTCCACGGATAAGGGCGCAAAGCCGGAATCTATGCCGCCATCGGCGCTGACTCCAGAGCAGAGGCTTACCTATATCATCGGAGTCGAGGACGAACTTCAGATTTCTGTGTGGCGCGAGCCCGAACTCTCGACCGCAGTCGTCGTTCGTCCGGACGGAATGATCACTCTGCCGCTCATTAATGATGTGAAGGCGGTGGGACTTAAGACCGAAGAATTACAGAACGTTTTGATGGACAAGCTGAAGAACTTTGTAAACGAACCGCAAGTCACCGTCATTGTCCGAGGGATTCGCAGCCGAAAAGTGTATCTTGTGGGTGAAGTTGGGCATCAGGGTACCTTTCCTCTCAATGGGGATATGACCGCTCTGGAGTTGCTCGCCGCTGCCGGAGGAGTTGGACCTTTTGCAAAAGCTGACTCCATCTACATTCTCCGCGAACAGAACGGCAAAAAGATACGCATCCCCTTCCACTACAAGAAAGCGGTGGCCGGGAAAAGCGAAAACGTAACGCTTCAGCCCGGTGACCTGGTTGTGGTTCCTTAGTGTTGCCTTACCGAATTCTTCGAGGTGGGTGAGAGACATGCAGTGCAGGAATCAGCTTCGCACAAATATCTGGCTCATTTTCTCCCTATTCCTTGCTATTTTTTTGCTCCCGAAATTGGGATTGGCTCAGGATGCAGGTCAGGACGCGGGAAAACAGAAGCCTCCCGCGCAGGACGCCTCGAAAGAAGGGAACAACAAGGGCGCCGAGCCCGCAAGTCCGTATGGATTGGCTTGGGCGGATTCGTATATCCGGCAAATCGGATCTTCCGGATTGCTGGCTGGAAACCGCGTGGGCATCGGCTGGGGGAGTTTATACATCCCTTCAGCTGGAGTCACCGGAGTCGTGGACCAGTTTGAGGGAACGAGCACCACGCCCGGCACAAGTTATGCATCCGCTGTGCTCCAGGGTACAGTGGTCTACGATCACAGGCTCGGCTCTAGCCGGATCGCTTTGCAATATCAGCCCAGCATGGCCATCTCCCAGGGGCAGGTGGTTGGGAATTTCTCAAATCAGAATACCAGTCTGGACTGGCTGATTTACAGTCGTCCGCGATGGAACGTAAAATTGAGCAACGGTTTTAGGTACTACTATACCCAGCAATCGTTCGGATCATCGTATCTCGACGTGAACACCGTTACTTCGGGCATCGCTACCAATAATTTCCTAGACGGCCCCAGTCGTTGGCTTTCCGACGACGCCACACTGTCCATTTCCTACGCTTTGTCGCGGCGGGCTTCGCTGACGATCGCTCCCAGCTATACTCTTTCCGAATCGGGAACGGGCGTGAACCTTTCTCGTGGCGCCTCTTACGGCGGAAGTGTGAGTTGGAATTACCGCACCAGTGAGCGACAGACTATCGGTGTCCAATATACGGGCCAGCTTCTCCATTTGGCGGGATTGGGAACTTCCGGTCTTTCAACGGGCGCCCCTACAGACACGGTTTTTCACACAATTGCCTTGACCGCCGGTCGCCAGCTGAGCGCGACCCTGTTTGCTAGAGGTTCATTGGGTGCTACAACTTCCTCTTTCGGACAAAACACAAGGCAGTGGTCCGTTTACGGGACGCTTGGCTTGGTAAAGCAAATAGGACGATCTTCCCTCGGCCTCAACTACTCTCGCGGTGACACACTCTCGAATGGATTGATTGCGAATCAATACGCTGATCGAGTCGACCTTACCTACCAAAGCCGCCTAGCCGCACGGATTAACTGGACAGTTGGAGGTGGATATCTGCGACAAGTCGAATCGGGGGGATTTTCCGGATGGTATGCTACCTCCGATGTGCAATTTCTGCTGGCGCCCCGAGCTGGCCTTTTTTCCACTTTTGATTATTACCGTAAGAACCAGTCAGCCAATGTGAATAATCTTTTCAGCGGCAACCGAAATATCTATTCCTTCGGAATTCGCTGGCAGCCCGGCCGAGTGGCCCACTGACGAGCTTTCGCGTCTACTGGGATACGATTCGTACCATAATCTGGCCGTGGTCCACTCTAAGGGCGACCTGCGCTTGCAGATCTGCTCTTGCCAATCCTTGGATTAGCTCCCAGAGGGAACATACAGAGATATATGGGAAATGGGTTTCCCTTAGCCGCTACCTGGCAGCTGATCCGCGCTTTGCCGTATCAGGGATTCTTCTCTAACTATTTGACAATAATAGCTTTAAATTTCCGTCCCGGCCGAATCATCCCTTGAATCTCTGGAATGTTGCTTGCTTGTAAGGTCGCGTCGGAAATTTTTTGACCGAGCGACGAGCGAACTGGAGGAGAGTCTTTGAGCGAGCAACCGACTTTCTCCGCTTCAGGTGATGCGGGGATTAACGTGCAGATTCGAGAGTACTTAGATCTAGCCCACCGCCGGAAATTGTGGATCATCCTGATTACGCTAGGTATCTCAATCTGTATCGCAGTAGTTGCCTTGCGCCTTCCTAGCGTCTACAGGGCAGAAACGGTCATTCTGGTCGATCCCCAGAAAGTGCCGGATAGCGTCGTCCCGACAAGCGTGAGCGGAACCGTGGCAGACCGCCTCTCGACGATTCGCCAGGAAGTCATGTCTCCCACTCAACTCGGGCTGTTGACCAAGGAAATGAACCTATATCCCGAGTTGCGGGAAAAGGTGTCCGAACAGCAGCTCGTTGCGCGGATGCAGAAGTCAACGACCATTGAAGTAGTCGATTCCGGAGGCCAGCGCCTTAGTGCATTTCGCATCGCGTTTACAGACACGGATCGAAATCAAGTGGCGCGGGTTGCCAACCGGCTCGCATCTTTGTTCATTGAACGAAACCTGAAAGCGCGACAGTCGCATTTCAATGGGACGTCCCAATTCCTCGAGACCGAATTGCAAGAAACAAAGCGCCAACTCGAGGAAAAAGAGCACCTTCTTCAGGACGTCAAGAGCCGCTACATCATGGATCTGCCGGAGTCCAAGCAGTACCACTTGGAAGCCATGAACACCCTAAGGGACCAGTTGAGAAATAGCCAGGATCAGGTGAATCGCGATCGTCAGAGCAAGGTATACATCCAATCCATGGCCGGAATGGCGACGCAGACCATCGATCTCGATCAGCAGGCTAACGCCTCCAAGTCTCCCTACCAAGCGCAATTACAGAAATTGGAGATGCAGCTGAAGGACATGCAGGTTCGTTACGGGCCAAACTATCCCGATGTTCGCAAATTACGGAATGAAGTCAATCAATTAAAAGCCAAAGCCGAGTCCGAGAAAACCGGAGCCGACGCGCCGGACCCGCAATTGAGCATCCCAACGCACCAAACTCGCAATCCAGTCGTGGAAGCCGAAGTGAACAAACTCGATCAGGACATCGAGGATCAAACCAAGGTCCAGGCCGAACTTGAGAAGCAGATTCAATATCATGTTGGCAAGATGCAACAGGTCCCAGTGTTCGAGCAACAGATAGCCGGGTTGATGCGTGATTACGACTCCCTGCGCAACCATTACAACCAGCTCCAGGCCAAGAAGCTGGATGCGGTGATGGCGGGAGAGCTGGAAACGCATCAAGCGGGAGAGCGTTTCGAAGTCCTGGACCCGGCCGTCCCTCCAGACGGGCCTGCGGGGCCAAAGCGTGGAATGATGATTGTCGGCGGACTGTTTTTCGGATTGCTCTGTGGAGTTGGAGTGGCTTTCCTCGTTGAGGTCAGCGACGAATCTGTGAGGCACGAGAGGGAAGCGGCTCAAATCTTCGGTAAGCCCGTGCTTGCAGGTATTCCAAAGATCACTAGCGATAAGGAGCATGCCTGGGCCCTTTGGCGGATGGCCAGCCTGACGGCCGGTATCGCCGTCGCCGCCGTTGCATTTGGCCTGGTGATTTCGCGGTTCGTTTCGTAACGACCAAATGTACACGACCTTCTATAATCTTCGTGAAGAGCCTTTCCGGCTCACCTCGGACCCGAGGTTCTTTCACCTCGCGGAACCCCACGCGGCCGCACTGGCCACGCTGGTCGAAGCGGTCATGCGCCGCAAGGGCTTCGTCCTGATGACCGGACCCATCGGGACGGGCAAGACTACTGTCGTTCACACGGCCCTGCAAATCCTCACGGAGAGGGCCGCGACCAATCACCCTATCTCTTCGGCGTTTATTCTTAACCCGACTCTCAGCCGCGAGGAATTCCTGGAAATGCTCCTCTCGGAATTTGAGATTCCCTGCACTTCCGCGAGCAAGCCGGCGCGTTTGGCCGCTCTCCAGCGCATGCTTCTGGAGACGCAGAGAAAAGGCGGCACTTCGCTTTTACTGGTGGACGAGGCGCATTTGCTCACCCCCGAACTCCTGGAGGAGATTCGCCTGCTGAGCAACGCGGATACTTATCAGGAAAAACTGTTGCAGATCGTTTTGTGTGGCCAGCCAGAACTACTGGGTCTTCTCCGGAAGCCCGAATTACGCGCCCTTCGGCAGCGAGTTGCCAGCAGTTGCTCTCTGCGGCCGCTGAGCTTGAACGAGGTCCGGGCCTACATTGCCGAGCGGCTGCATTCCGCAGGCTTTCGCGGGACGACTTCTCCCTTTCCCGCCCGCGTACTGGAAGAAATTGTAAGGCTCACCGAGGGCGTTCCACGACTTGTGAATTTGCTTTGCGATGCATGCCTGACCATTGGCTGCAAAGCACACAGGCCGGTCATCGATCTAATCATCGTAGAAGAGGCTGCATCTGAGCTTGGATTGAACCAAACTCACATCGAGCCGGAAATTTCCGTAAACGGGAATGGCGGGAAAGAAGCGACCGGAGACGCAGCCATCGGATCGGCGCT
>WNFC01018355.1_pt1 | contig 10602 bp, 12 predicted proteins | sample 5400541 | NCBI WGS metagenome assembly WNFC01 (sample SAMN13153342, study PRJNA577476) | soil metagenome | isolation source: 120 cm saprolite under Douglas fir tree site 2 hole 2 replicate 1 | place: USA:California | collected 2015-04-18
TTCTGGCCGCCGGTCTGGGTCTCGACGTACTTGATCGGGTAGCCGTCACTTTCACGGATGTAGGCGTCGAAGGCATTGCCATCCCTGTCCTTGGCGGAGGCGTGCCAGGCCTTGCCCTGGGGCAGCGTCTCCTCACCGACATACTTCTGGTCGCTGGCGCCGGAAAACGCGTTTGGATCGATGCCGGAAGCGCTCTTGGACGACACCCACTTGCTGGAGGCCGGGGTCAGCCCGTAGTTCGTGCCGTCGAGTGAGATCTCCTCGATCGTGAGCGTTTGGCCGCCGACGGTCGTCGTGAATTTGAATCGTCCAGCCAGCTTGGGCTTGTAGACGAGCGCGCCGTCCCCAACCAGTTGGACGGTCACGCCGTTGTTGGTGATCTTGCCCGTCACCGCGAAATGCGCGTCTGTCAGGTTCGATTGTTGGGGCTTGGCCAGCACCTCCTTGGCGGACGGTGGCGCGGCTGGCGTGGGAACGCCGCAGCCCGCCGTCAGTACGGCGACCGCGAGGACCAGGAGGGCGCGACGCGGCTGCACCTTAACCCTTCACTACCTGCGAGGCCGGAGGTGCCGCGATCGTGACTCCGGTGTTGTACTTGTCGAACATGAGGGTGAGGGAATTGCCCTGCTGCGTGATCACGTACTTGAGCGGATAGCCGTCACGTTCCCGGATCCAAGCGTCGAAGGGATTGCCGTCCTTGTCGTTCGCCGACGCGTGCCAGGCCTTACCGCCGGCGAGGCTCTCCTCGCCCACGTACTTGAAGGCGGACGTCCCGGTGAAGCTGGATGGCCCCAGTCCCGAGGTGCTCGCTTTGGCAACCCACTTGCCATTTCCGGGAATGGTCAGCGTGTAGTCGGTCCCGTTGATCGAGACATCCTCGAAGCTGACCTGCAGTCCGGCGACCGTGGTTTGAAACTTGAAGCGGCCTGCCCCGGGTGATTTGTAGAGCAGCGCGCCGTCGCCGGTGACGCCGACCGTCGCCCCGTTCGTGGCGAATTTGCCGGTCACGAGGAAGTGCGCATCCTTGAGGCCGCTGGCATGCACGGGCTTGGAGAGCACGTCCTGCGGGCTCGGCGGTCCCAGTGGCGTTCCCGGTCCGCCGCAGGCAGCAAGCAGGGTCGCCACCAGCGCTGCGGCGGCGAAGCGTAAAAACTTCGTCATGCTAGAGACTGGACATCCGAGGCGGGCGGCGCGCTGATGGTCTGCCCGGTATTGAATTGATCGAAGGTGGCGGTGAAGGTCGAGCCCTGCGTCGTGCTCGCGTACTTCAGCGGATAGCCATCGCTCTCGCGGACCCACGCCTCGAACGGGCTTCCATTGGCATCCTTCGCCTTGACGTGCCAGGCTTTGCCCTGTTTGAGCGTGTCCTCACCAAGGTAGACGGCGTCCGTGCCCTTGAACGAGCTCGGGTTGGAGCTCGTGCTCGCCTTCACCGTCCAGCGCGGATTGTCGGGCGCCAGATCGTATTCCTGGCCGCCGATGATGATCTCCTCGAACCTGAGTGACTGACCGGCGATGGTGGTTGTCATCGTGAATTTCGACGCCTGCACCGGCTTGATTACGATCGCGCCGTCGCCCGTTGCGTCGAAAGCAACGCCTGCATTAACAATGTGGGCCACGAGCGTGAAGTGGGCGTCCTTGACGTTGGCACGGTCCGGCTTGTTGAGGATCTCAGAAGCCGTAGGGAGCTTGTCGGCCTGGGTCGCCGTCGCTGTGCAGCCGGCCAGCAGCAGCACGGCGATGGCAAGCGTCGCCCTTGGCTTCGCTTTCACGTGGCCCATCCTAGTTGATGGGCATGTTGAACCCTGCCGCCGGGCTAGACCAGGTCAGGTTCCTCGAAGATCACGGCCCCGGCCGGCAGCGTCGGTGGCGCGATGACTTCCTGAATGGTGAAAACGGTCTCGATCAACTCCGCGGTGCGCGTCCCCGATTGAAGTCGCTGCAGCAGCCGCGCCCCGATCCCGGGCCACCCAACCAGGTGGTTCCGAATCTCTTCCAGTCCGGGGTCGTAGCTACCGGGAACGATCCGCACGCCGTCGAGGTTCAGTTCCTCGAGCTGCCCGAGCAGTTGGTCGGTCAGCCGGCGAGGCTCAGTCAGCAGGGCGCGACGGCGCTCCTGATCGATTCGCTCAGCTTCGCGGATTTCGTGATTTGCCGTTCCGAGTGGTCCGATCACGCGGTGCTCCCCTCCTGGTGTCCATTGTTCAACAGCGGGCGCAATTAACGCCGCAAAAGCCAGCGGGCGTCGCGTGTCATTATCGCGATGACATAATCCAGCGCAGCCAGCGCGGAGAATATTAAGAGGACGCTCAGGAGGGACGGTTCTGATGGATTGGAAACTTGAACTCGTCGCGGTGCCGGTATCGGACGTTGACCGGGCCAAGGCCTTTTATGCGGAGAAGGTTGGCTTCCATGCCGACCATGACCAGCAAGTCAATCCGACGTTGCGCTTTGTGCAGCTGACACCGCCGGGTTCGGCGTGTTCGATTTACATTGGCACCGGATTGACCAAGATGAAGCCGGGTTTGATCGAGGGGCTGCAGATGGTGGTGCCGGACATTGAGAAAGCCCATGACGAGCTGGCCGAACGTGGTGTTGACGTTAGTGATGTTCAGGATCTGGCCTGGGGCAGGTTTGTCTACTTCAGCGACCCGGATGGCAATAAGTGGGCGGTACAGCAACTGCCGCAGTGGGGTTAGTCGGTCGTCGGCGGAAACAGCCAGCGCGTTGGAGAGCCCGTGAAGTCGGATTCGGTAAGACCGAACGCCCAGGTCGGCCGGACCCGAGAGCAGACGTTGCTGTCGGGGTTGAAGAAGTCGAGCGAATAGTCCGTCGCGTACTTCTGGTTGATCGCGGCCACGAAGCGGGCGATGGTTGGTAGGACCGTGATGGGCACGGCGTGCGGCCGGCCGTCGGGCCGGAGCGTCGCCATCCAGTAATCGTGCGAGCGCTCGAGGCGTTCGACCGCCCAGGACCATGGCAGTAGACCGGTTCCCTGGGCAGCATCGAGCAGGCCGTACCCCGGCATGTGCGGCCGGCTACTTTTCGGGTCCCCCATTCCCTTGATCAGCTCCAGGCCAGCTGGCTGCGTTCTTTCCAGTACTGATCAGCCGGCTCCGCCATCTTCGCGAGCTCCGCGAGATGATCCGGAACAAGCGGCATCGTCGCGGCCATGACGTTGCTTCGAAGCTGGTCCACCGTGACCGCGCCGGAGAGCACGACGTCGACCCACGGGTTGGCGAGGGCGGCGGCGATCGCGATCTGGTCCTGTGAGGCCAGCCGGCCGTTGGCCAGCGCCTCTTTGACGATCACACCCCAACCGGCGTCGTGCGCTTCGGCCAGCGCTGGGCCGGCCGATGGCTCGAGGACGTTCCAGGTCGCCTGCACCGACTGGAAGGGATTGACCCCGTCGACGCTCACCGCGAGCGCGCGGCGGATCACTTCGGCCTGGCGCGGACCGCTGACGGAGAGACCGATGGTCAGTCCGCCGGCGCGCAAGGCGGCGAGCTCAGATAAGACGGCATGATCGTCGAGCACCCCGCTCTCGAGTGTCGCCGAATGGATCTGGTAGAGGTCGAGATATTCACCGAGCAAAGCCCGGCTCTCCGCAATCTGTCGCCGGAGCGCGGCGAGTGAGTGATCTTTCACCTCATGCACGCGGGCGTCTACCTGCCAATCACCAACATAGGTGTAGCCCCATTTCGATCCCACCGTGACCGCATCCGGTGTGAGCTCGCGCCGGCGAAGCCACGAAGCCAGAAAGCGCTCCGCGAAGCCGTACGAACGCGCCGCGTCGAAATAGCGAATGCCCGCGTCGTAAGCGGCGTCGAGGACCTCGTGCGACCGGCGTTCCAGCGCCTCGACGCTGCGGTCGTTGCCGAGGTCGTGTTCCCGACCGAGCGTGATGTATCCGGGACGTCCGACAGCGGCCAGCCCGAACCCGATCGGCGTGACCTCGAGCGGGGTGGCGCCGAGAAGGCGAAGCGCTATCCCGGTGGCTCGGGCTACGGCTGCTTCAGGATCCGCGCCTTTTCCTCCTCGAATTCGGCCTCCGTGAGCACACCCGATTGTTTGAGCTCGCTGATCTTGCGCAACTGGTCGTAACGGTTTTCTGCGGGCAACGATGGTGCGGTCGTCGACGGATCCAATCCGGCGGACCGTTTCGCGTTGCTGACCGCGGCGCTGATGTCCGCCTTGATCAGTTTTCCGTTGATGTGGGCCGGGAAGGAGGCAGCTTGGGGCTGATCGCGGGTATCGACAATGATGGTGGAGAAGCCGATCGCGTGCTTCTGCAGCGTCACATCAAGCACATCGGTGAGCCGCAGGCTAACGGTTGAGCGGCCGGTCAAGTCACTGGGGCAGAACAGCCGCCGGGTGGTCAGCACCAGTGATTTGGTCGACACGCCCCAGTCCTTTGCCGTCTTGAGCACGACCTCGCCAGCCTCGAGACGGGCACCGCCCGGCAGCTCCACGTCGCCGGCCACTAGGGCGACACCTTTTCCATCTCGCGTGCGCCCAGCGCGGCGGCGGCAACGGCGTCGAGGTCGCTGTCGATCGATGCCTCGACCGCGGCGATCACCGCTCCTTCGACGAACGGGGCGTTGCTCAGGATGACGCGCCCCTGACCATTGCTGAGCTGCTCGATCGCCATCTGGGTGCTGAGGACCGCGCTGCCGAGGTCGACCAGGATCAGCACGCCCTCAGGTCCACGAACCTCTTCGATCGCACCAAGGATGGCAGTCGCGTCGGTGCCCAGGCGCCCGTCCGCCGTGCCGCCGGCAACCGCGATCTGCACTTTGCCCTGCGTCATCTGCCCGGCGAGTTCACGCACGCCCTCGGCGAGCTGACGGCTGTGCGACACCAGCACCAGGCTAACGGTACCCATAGGCCCTCGCCAGGATGTCGATCGGATGCGCCGAACGCGACCCGGCTCCGTGCTCGACTTGCATGCGGCAGGTTTCGCAGTCGGCCAGGACCGAGTCGCTCCCGGCGGCCTTGACCGCCTCGAAGAGCCGGCTGCCGATCTTCATCGAGAGGTCGTACTTTTCGACCTTGACTCCGTAGGTCCCGGAGATTCCGCAGCAGCCCTCGTCGACCTCTTCGACGCGCACACCAGGGATCAGGCGGAGCAGACGCATCGCAGGGTAACCGATTCCGTGCGACTTCAAGTGGCACGGTGCGTGGTAGAGGACTCGAGTGTCGACCGGTTGAAAATCGACGTCCAGCTCGCCCGCCTCGTACAGCATCCAGAGGTACTCGCAGATGTCATAGACGCGCGATCCAACCTGCTCGGCGCCGGGGATCTCGAGCAGATGCGCGTAGTCGTGCTTGAGCATCAGGCCGCAGGAGGTCGAGCTGGCGATGATGTCGACGCCGGCCGGGAGCAGGCTCAACCGCCGAACGTTCTCGACACCGTATTTGCGCGCCAGGTCGGTGTTCGAGTTGACCACCGCCGGGATGCCGCAGCACTGCTGGCGGGGGACGATGACCTCGATCCCATTGCGCTCCAGCACGGCGACCACCTGCTGGCCCAGACGTCGCTCGTTGAAATCGACCCAGCAGCCATAGAAGTAGGCGACCGTGCGTCGAGTCAGTGTTTTTGGCCGGGCGTGGCGCTTGAACCAGCTCTCGAAGGTCAGCCATTGGTACTTCGGTAGCGGCCGCTTCCGATGGATGCCGACGACCCGCTCCATCAGCAGGCGGAACAGCGGATTGCGATTCCCGAAATTCGCGAGCGGCGCCGTGAGGCTGCCGAACCGGCTGAGCAGCCGCGTGTGTCCCAGCAGCCAATCGCGCAGAGTGCGGCCCTTCTCCCTGGCGCCCTTGTTCTGTGCGCGACGGATGTACTCCTGGATGCTGACCTGCGACGGGCAGGTGACCTCGCAAAGCTTGCAGCCGGAGCAGAGGTCGAGGCCGGCGGTGACGGTCGCCTCGTGGGGGTCTCGGTAACGTTCCGATTCGGGCCCGAGGAACTTGGGGCCACGGAAGATCTCGGTCGAGCGGGCGACGGGGCAGGCAGTGTTGCAGGCCGTGCATTTGGTGCAGGCCTCGACCGAGTGCTCCTCTTCGACCGTGTCGGAAAATGTCTCCCGGTCTTCGGTGATCATGCGGCCATCGCTTCCTGTGCGGCCCGATAGCCGGTTGCGATCGCCATGCCGCCCCGAGCCTTGATGCCGGTCGGGTCGTAGCCGGCGATTCCGCCACCGGCCACGAACACATTCGCTGCCAGCGGTTGGCCATCCTTGTCGATCGGTTGCAGCCGGTCGCTGACGGGATAGCCAATGGTGGCGAACGGCTGCGGTTGAAACAACGACTCGTCGGTGCGCTCGGTCGGGGTCGCATGCTCTGCGAGCACTTGGTGAAAGAAGGGATCGCGCACCGTACGCGGTCCGGCGCGCCAGGCCCCGTCGACCGCGTCTTCAAGCGCGAGGATGTAGGCCCGGGCTTCGACGGGCTGTTCACGCCCGGCGGACTTGAGATGGATCCGCACGCAGCGTCCATTGGCAACCTCGGCGTCGTGCGCCGGGGCCGCCCAGATCATCTCGACGCCGGTTTCCTGGAGGTGTCGGCGCAGCCGGTCGAAGAGGCGGAGGCCGAGCACCGACGGGGGAACCGTGGGAATTTCGAAAACCGGGTGACCGGTCTCCTTCTCGAACTCCGGGTGGACGTCGCTGTCGTGCGTCAGGCCGAGGACGGCCGGCATTCCAAGCCGGGCGCCGTCGTCCTTGACCGCACGGCGCAGCTGGCCGGCCACGTCACCCCGGAAGGTCGCGTCTTCGAAGCTTCTTGCCAGGTCGATCGACGTGAAGAGGCGGTCGGGCTTGACGCCCGGCACCGATACGCGAACGGCGCTGACAGTACGGGGTCCGCCGTTCCAGCCGCGCGACAGGTTGGCGGCGGCTAGCTCCGGGATGAAATCCTGGTAGCCGTCGAAGCCGCAGAAGACGATCGGCTCCTTACGTAGCAAGTCGCCGGCTACCATCGAGGTTGGCACCAGGCAGCTTGGCTTGGGCGTCCCGGTTGCGGTGGGGAGGAGGAGGTTGCGAGCCAGCGTGCCCTGCCAGTTGAACCCGGCCTCACGCAGCCACTCCAGCAACAGGTTGCTGCCGTCCCGCAGCGACGCCAAGCCGGCACGCGCGTAGGGATGATCCGGGTTGTCGGCGATCAGCTGGCGCACGCCGGTGAGTGGCTCCTCCACCGGCTGGGAGGTGGTGGCATTCATGTACCCGAGCACGTCAACCGTGGCGTTAAGAAAGTAGAGCGAGGAGAGCCCCGGCCAGATGAGGACGGGATGGCGGCCGGCTTTCTGGAGGGTTCGAGTGGCGACCAGCGCGGTCAGCCCCGAACCGACGACCACGATGTCGGCCTTCACGGCTGACCCACCGCTTCGACCGCTTCCGCGGGAACGCCCCCACCGTGACCCTCGGCCAGAGGGGGAGGGAGATGTTCCTGCAGCTGGCGGTCGACGTTGAAGAGCTCGAGGTGGACGCCGGCTGTCACCTGTGCCTGGCGCAGCTGGCTTCCCCAGAACACGTGCCGGACGCCGCGCCATCGTGTCTCGAGGAAGTCCGCCATGGCACGGGTCGCGGTCCGTCCATCGACGCCTCGGTCGGTGACCATGCGTCCCGCGAGCCGATAGGAGCAGATCGCCGCCTGGCACGGCCCCATCCCGGAACGGGTGCGCCGACGGATGTCTTCCAGCGTGCGGACCGCCGGGTCTTTCATCCACCCCTCGACGTCCTGCGGGCGCACCAGCTCGCACTCACACAGCAGCGGCTGGAGCGCCAGCTCGTCGCCGTGCGGCTTGGGCACCCCGAGCTGCGCTGGGCGGTGCCGCAGCTGGTCCATTTCGTCTTCGCGGTCGTTCAGCGGCACCTCCGCCGTCGTGCACGGGTTGGTCACGCCGAGCCGGCGCGCGACCAGGTCGGTGACGCGCTCCGCCATCAGGCGGTAGGTCGTGACCTTGCCACCGACGATGCTGGTAAATCCCGCAACACCGTCCCGTTCTTCGTGGTCGATGACGGCGAAGTTGCGGCTCATCTCACGCCCCTCGGCTTCCGCGCCGAGGTCGTAGAGCGGCCGCACGCCAGCATAGGCGCGCATCGCGCGCGCGGTGGTCACGCCGTCCAGCATCTTCGCCCCCTCGTCGATCAGCAGCTGCACCTCATCCCACTCGATGGGCAGGACCTCGGGGTGCGGAACCTTGACCGCCGTCGTACCCAGGATGGCGACGCTCAGGCCGGGGACGACGATGTCCCCGTCACCCGGTTTGTGGCAGCGGTTGATCGCGGCGTGCGCCAGGCGCCGCGAGAGGACGACCATGACGCCCTTAACCGGGACAACCTTGACCTCGACGTCGAGCAGCCGGGCGACGAAGCCAGACCATGCACCGGTGGCATTGACCACCGCCTGGCAGCCGATCGAGGTCTCTTCCCCAGTCATCGCGTCACGGGTGAGAACGCCCGAAATCCGATTGCTAGTCCGGGTAAAGCCGATGACCTCGGTGTACGTTCGGATCTGGGCCCCGCGACGGCGCGCGGACTCGACGTTGCCGACCACGAGGTAGAAGGGATCGAGGTGGCCGTCCTCGGGGACCCAGAAGACGGTGCGCACGTGCGTCGACAGCGCCGGCTCGCGGCGGCGCGCCTCCTCAACTGAAATCCGCTCGCACGTGATGCCGGCTTTCTGACATCCCTCGACGAACCGCGGCTCCCACGCCTCGTCCTCCTCCGACACCGAGACGAAATAGCCGCCGGTGTCTTCGACCGTGGTGCGCGCGATGCGGCGGAGGATGTGTCCTTCCTCGACGCACTCGATGGCGGCGGCCAGGTCGTTGACGCAATAACGTCCGCCGGAGTGGAGCAGACCGTGGGAACGGCCGGTGGTGCCGGACGCCAGGTCGCCTTTCTCGACCAGGATGGCATCGATGCCGCGCAGCGTTAGGTCACGGAGCACCCCGGCGCCCGTCGACCCACCCCCGATGACGACAACGCCCGTGCTGGTGTCAGGCATTAAGAGAAAGGGGAAAGGACCGCGCGGCCCTTTCCCCTCATCCTAGCGCGCTCTTCTACGCCTTCGCGCCCGCTCCTACCGCTTCTTTTGCCGGTTCCTTCTCGACCCAGCCGAGGGTCCGCTGAACGGCCTTCTTCCACCCGGCGAGCCCCGCCGCGCGTTGCTCTGCGGTCGACTTCGGCTCGAAGACCTTGTCAACCTGCCAGTTCTTGCGCAGCTCGTCCAGGGTGCTCCAGAATCCGGTCGCCAGCCCGGCGCCATAGGCCGCGCCGAGTGATGTCGTCTCCTGCACCTGGGGACGGATGACCTTTACGCCCAGGATGTCGGCCTGTAGCTGCATCAGGAAATCGTTCTTGACCGCCCCACCGTCGACTTTTAGGGTGGTCAGCTTGACGCCCGAGTCGGCCTCCATGGCATCCGCGACTTCCTTGGTTTGGTAACAGATCGCCTCGAGCGTCGCGCGCACAATGTGGGCCCGTGTGACATAGCGGGTCAGTCCGACGATCGCACCGCGCGCGTACATGTCCCAGTGTGGTGCGAACAGCCCTGAGAACGCCGGCACGAAGTAAATGCCGCCCGCGTCCTCGACCGACTTGCCGATCGCCTCGGTCTCCGAGGCATCCTTGATCAGCCCGAGGTTGTCGCGCAGCCACTGGATTGCCGCGCCGGTGATCGCGATCGAACCCTCCAGCGCGTACACCGACTTGCCCTGCTCCAGGCCGTAGGCGGCCGTGGTCAGCAGACCGCTCTTCGAGGGGACGGGTGACGTCCCGGTGTTGAGCAGCATGAAGTTGCCGGTGCCATAGGTGTTCTTGGCTTCGCCCGGTGTGAAACAGGTTTGCCCGAAAAGGGCCGCCTGCTGGTCGCCGAGGTCCGCGCAAACCGGTACGACGCCACCCACCGCTCCGTTCGCCTTCGTCTGCCCGTAGAACTTCTTGTCGCTCGACGGCCGGATCTGGGGCAGCATGGCCCGCGGGACCTTGATCTTGCTGAGCAGCTCCGCGTCCCAGTCGAGTGTCTTGAGGTCCATCAACATGGTCCGGGAGCCATTGCTGTAGTCGGTGACGTGCGCCCCACCGTCGGGCCCGCCCGTCAGCCACCAGATGACCCAGGTATCGATGTTGCCGAACAGCAGGTCCCCGCGCTCCGCCGCCGCCCTGGCGCCCGAAACGTTGTCGAGGATCCACTGGATCTTCGGCCCGGAGAAATAGGTGGCGACGACGAGACCGGTCTTACTCTTGACCAGTGGCTCGACGCCGTCGTTGATCAGCTTCTGACAGATGTCGATGGTGCGGGTGTCCTGCCAGACGATGGCGTTGTGGACCGGCTTGCCGGTTTTCTTCTCCCAGACCACCGTGGTCTCGCGCTGGTTGGTGACGCCGATGCCCGAGATCTCGTCGGCCTTGATCCCACCCTTCTGCATCGAGCCCTTGATCACGCGCTGCGTCTTATCCCAGATCTCCATCGGGTCGTGCTCGACCCATCCGGGCTTGGGATAGATCTGCTCGTGCTCGAGGTAATCGGTCGACACGACCTTGCCATCGTGGCTGAACACCATGAAACGGGTCCCCGTGGTGCCCTGGTCGACGG
>WNFC01021247.1_pt1 | contig 10602 bp, 11 predicted proteins | sample 5400541 | NCBI WGS metagenome assembly WNFC01 (sample SAMN13153342, study PRJNA577476) | soil metagenome | isolation source: 120 cm saprolite under Douglas fir tree site 2 hole 2 replicate 1 | place: USA:California | collected 2015-04-18
ATGGATGTGTTACTGGTCGAAGATGACCCGCGGATCGCCCGGGTTGTGGAACGGGCGTTGACGGATGTCGGGCACCGCGTGGAAGTGGCGCGCGATGGGCTGGAAGGGCTGACGAGCGCCGAACGAGGTAGCCACGACCTGCTCGTCCTGGACGTGATGCTGCCCGAAATGGACGGGTTCGAGGTCGCCCGCGAGCTGCGTCGCCAGAAGATGCGCACGCCCATCCTGATGCTGACCGCGCGCGACGCGGTGCCCGATCGGGTGCGCGGCCTGGACGCGGGCGCGGACGACTATCTGACCAAGCCGTTCGCCCTCGAGGAGCTCCTGGCGCGCGTGCGAGCTCTGGGCCGGCGTGCGGGCGAAGGCGCCGAGGACCAGTTGACGGTGGGTGAGCTGGTGCTCGATCTGGCCCGCCACGAGGCGCGGCGCGCCGATCACACCATCGAGTTGACCGCCAAAGAGTTCGACCTGCTGGCTTATCTCATGCGCAACACGGGCCGCGTGATGAGCAAAGACCAGATCACCGAGCACGTCTGGGGCTACGACAGCCAGGCCACCTCGAACGTCGTCGAGATCTACATCCACTACTTGCGTGACAAGGTCGACCGTGGCTTTGCGCGGCCACTGATCCGCACCGTGCGCGGCGTCGGCTACACCATCAAGGACTAAGTCGAGAAGTCGGAAGTCAGAAGTCAGAAGTCAGAAGTTAGACCGTGCAGGCACTCTTCGCGCGCATCCGCTGGCGACTGGTCGGCTGGAACATGCTGATCCTGGGGTTGATCCTTGTTCTGCTCGGCGGCAGCGTCTACGCGGCGCTGTCACGCAGCTTGCTGGACGAGGTCGATCGCAATCTGCTCAGCCGCAGCGACCAGGCCATGCCATTCTTGTTTCCCGACCGGCGGCCAGATGGCGCCGGGCCGGGCGGGCCGGCAGGTGGCGGGCCACGCCGCGCGCCGCAAGGCTACAGCGGCGGTGTCTTCTTTCTCGCGTTGTTGCCGGACGGCTCGGTCCTGGCCAACCCGCAACAGGTGAACACCACCGAGCTCCCGTGGCCTGAAACAGGCACGCCCGCGTTCGCGACGATCCAACTCGGAGACGGCGATATGGCGCGCGTCGTCCTGCGGCGGATGCCCGATGGCGGCATGCTCGTCACCGGTCAGAGCCTGCAGGCCGAGCAAACCGCCTTGCACTCGCTCGTCCTGGTGCTGGTCGGCGGCGGCGGACTGGGCCTGCTCCTGTCGCTCGCCGCGGCGTGGTTTCTGTCGGGTCGCGCCCTGATTCCCATTCAGCAGGCGTTCCGACGCCAGCAGGAATTCGTCGCCGATGCCTCGCACGAGCTGCGTACGCCGCTGACGGTCCTCCGATCGGCGACCGACCTGTTGAACAAGCACCGAGATGAGCCCATCGAACGCGAAGGCGAGCTGTTCGACGACGTGCGCGCTGAGATCGCGCGCATGGAGCGCCTGGCGCAAGACCTGCTCACTCTGGCCCGCTCCGACGCCGGCGGGCTCGAGCTGATGACCGCGCCGCTGGAGCTGACCGACCTCGCCACCGAAGTGGTGCGGCGGACGACGCTGCTGGCCCACAACGCCGGAGTTCAGCTGTCGCTGCACGCCGAGGCGCAGTCGTCGGTTCGGGCATCGCGCCGGAACACCTGCCGCGTATCTTCGATCGGTTCTATCGCGCCGACAAGGCGCGCGCCCGCGAGCGCGGCGGCACCGGCCTGGGTCTGGCGATTGCCAAGATGCTCGCCGACGCTCACAGCGGGCAGCTCCACCTCAGCAGCACGCTGGGGGTGGGCACCCAGGTCACCGTGTCACTCCCGTTGGCGCATCGACAGGCGACGCTGGGCGGTCGCCTCAACGAGCTGACGGCGCATTTGCCAGGCCATTGAGAAAAATGGCCGTCACTTCTGCGGCGTAGCGGTCGGCGCTCGGAAACCCGGCGCCGATGACGGGAAAGACTTCGCGACCCAGCACGTAGACGACCAGCATGCCCATGAACGCGCGCGCCGAGGCACGCGGATCGTGCGGGCGCAGGCGGCCGAGCTCGACCTGGCGCGCCAGGTAGCGCTCGAGGAAATTCAAGACGACGAGCGGCCCGCGCTGGGCGAAGAAGGCCGCGACAGACGGATGCCGGGCTGCCTCGGACAAGAGCACCCGCACGAAGCGGCCGATGACCGGCTGCTGGACCGTTTGCACGAACCCGTCGACCAGACGCGGCAGGACGATCTCCGGCGGCTGGTCGAGGAGCTGTTCGGCGTTGGCCACGACGCCGAGGAAGGGCGCCATCTCTTCGAGCATGGCCTCGAAGAGCGCTTGCTTGTCCTTGAAGTACCAGTAGATCAGCGCGGGTGACTTAAGGCCGGCGTGCTGGGCGATGCGTTTGATGCTGGCGCCGCGGAAGCCGTGCTCGGCCATGACATGCAGCGCGGCCTCGACGATCTGCGCCCGCCGGCCGCGGCCCTCCGGCGCCTCGTGGATGGCCGCTTGATTGATCATTCAATTGAGTGTACGATGGGGCCGCGAGCGCGACAAGCCGTGACTGAGACAGTTCCCCGATTGGGTAGCATCGCGTCGGTTGACGGACAAGTGTCGCCGCCGCCGAGGCGACGTGCGCATCGGCCGCCGCGGGCGATCGCGGCGGTGGTTCTGGTTCTACTCGTGGCGGGCGCGGTGGCTTACTGGCTGTCGCGAGCGCAGCCAACTACTGGCGCATTGACCGCGTCGGGCACGATTGAGCTGGACGAGGTCACCCTGTCAGCGGAGGTGGCGGGCCGCATTTCCGAGCTGACGGTCGACGAGGGCAGCACTGTCCTCGAAGGCCAGGTCGTCGGGCGCCTGGCCGATCCAGTGCTTGCCGTCCAGATCAAACAGGCGACGATTGACCCCGCCCAGCAACAAGTCGTTCAGGCGCAGCTGAGTCGCCTCGAGCTGCGCGCACCGCTCGGCGGAGTAGTCCAGAAGCGCATCGCGCACAAGGGCGAGTTCGTCGGCCCCGGCGCACCGATCCTGACCATCGCCGATCCAACCGACCTGAAGCTGACCCTGTTCGTCCTCGAGGGCGACCTCGGGCGCGTCAACGTCGGCCAGACCGTCAGCCTGCGGGCCGACTCCTTCCCTGACCGGGTGTTCAGTGGCCGGGTGCGGACGATCGCCACGCGCGCCGAATTTACGCCGCGCAATATCCAGACCCAGAAGGACCGCCAGAACCTGGTGTTTGGCGTCACTGTCCGCGTACCGAACCTGGACGGAGCGCTCAAGGCGGGGCTGCCGATCGACGCCACTTTCGAGCAGTCAGCAGTCAGCAGTCAGGAGTCGCGCTGATGGCTGATGGCTGACGCATCTGGTCGATCGTCCTGAAGGAGTTCATCCAGATCCGTCGCGACCCGCGCACGCTGGCCATCGTGCTACTCATGCCGCTGATGCAACTCATCCTGTTCGGCTATGCGATCAACACCACAGTCGACCACGTCGCGACCATCGTGTTCGACCAGGCGCAGGACGCGCGCAGCCGAGCATTCGTCAGCTCCTTCATCAACACCGGCTATTTCGATCTAGCGGCCAGGGCCAGCAGCCTCGAGCAAGTTCGACAAGCGATCGACGCGGGCCGCGTGCGCGTCGGCATCGTCGTTCCGCCGGACTTTTCGTACGACATGGTTGCGGGTCGGCCGCCAAAAGCACAGGTGCTCGTCGACGGCTCGGATCCCAACACTGCCCAAACGGCGCTGCTGGTTGCTGGCACGCTCGCGCAGCGTGGCGGCCCATCCGTCGACGTGCGGCCGGTGGTGCTCTACAACCCGAGCATGCAGAGCATCAACTTCATGATCCCTGGCCTGTTGGGGTTGATCCTGCAGTTCCAGACGCTGCTGCTAACAGCTTTCGCCGTCGTCCGCGAGCGTGAACGTGGCACGCTCGAGCAGCTGGTCGTCACGCCGGTCAAGTCGTGGGAATTGATGCTGGGCAAGATTCTGCCCTTCGTCGTCGTGGCGTTTGGCAATGTCTTGCTGGCCAGCGCCATCGGGCGATTCTGGTTTGGCGTCGAGTTCGCGGGGAACTATCTGCTGCTCCTCGCCCTGGCCGGACTCTTCGTGCTCAGCTCACTGGGACTCGGCCTGCTGATCTCCACGGTCTCGCAGACGCAAGCCCAGGCGATGCAGTTGGCGCTCTTTGTGATGCTGCCGTCGATCATCCTGTCTGGCTTCGTGTTTCCGCGCGAAGGCATGCCCCACCCGATTCGCGAGATCGGGTTGCTGATTCCGTTGACCTACTTCCTGCAGATCTTGCGCGGGATCATTCTCAAGGGCGTCGGCGTCGAGGTGCTGTGGCCCGAAGTTCTGGCATTGGCAGTTTTCGGACTGGTGGTCTTCGGGCTGAGCGCCAACCGCTTCCGCAAGACACTGGATTGACATGACCTCGGCCGTGAGCGCGCATGACCTGACCAAGGTGTACGGCGACCTGACCGCGGTTGACCGACTGTCGTTGGAGGTGCGCGAGGGCGAGGTGTTTGCCTTCCTCGGGCCGAACGGCTCGGGCAAGACGACGACCATCCGCTTGTTGTGCGGCATCATTACCCCGACGAGCGGTGACGGCCGGGTGCTGGGGTTCGACATCGCCACCCAGAGCGAGTCGATCAAGGCACGCATCGGCTACATGTCGCAGCGCTTTGCGCTCTACGAAGACCTGACCGTGCGCGAAAACCTGAACTTCTACGCTGGTGTGTACCAGGTCCGCGGTAGTCGGCGGGACACGCGCGTCCGCGAGTTGATCGGCATGGCCGGCTTGACCGGGCACGAAGGACAGCTGGCCGGCCATCTCTCAGGCGGTTGGAAACAACGCCTGGCGCTGGGCTGTGCGATCGTTCACCAGCCGCCGCTGCTGTTTCTGGACGAGCCGACGGCCGGCGTCGACCCCGTCTCGCGGCGCAGCTTCTGGACACTCATCTACGGCCTCGCGCGCGGGGGTGTGACCATCTTCTTGACCACCCACTACATCGACGAAGCCGAGCATGCTGACCGCGTGGCGCTGATGCTCGACGGCCGCATGGTTGCTCTGGCGCCACCCCGTGAGCTGCGCGAAAGCGGTCTGTCGGGCACGCTCCTGGAGGTGGAGTGCGAGCCAGCGGTCGATGCACTCGAGCTGCTGCCAGGTGTCCCGGGCGTTCATGAGGTGACCCTGTACGGGACCATGCTGCACGTCCTGGTTGATGATGGTCTGTCGGCGGAGAGTCTCACGTCGCTGCTGCGTCAGCGCGGCTTCACCGTAACCAGCGTGCGCGTGATCAAGCCGTCGCTCGAGGACGTGTTTGTCTCACGCATTCGCGCGGGACGGGTTGCGGCCAGCATCTGAAGGGCCCACCACGCCAGAGCTGCCGAGAGCAGCAGGTCGCCAATGCTGACCACGTTGGCAGTTGGCAGCCAGCGGGGCTGAGGAATGATGTCGGCAAGCACCGTGAAGTGGGAGTGGGAACTGAGTGGCGCAACGTTGCGCAGTCGCGCTGGCGCGCCTTCGGCGACGAGTGGGATACCTCGCGCGGCCATGCGCGCTTCAGGGGATTGGGGCATGTAGCCGCCGTTGGCCACGACGACGAAGATGTTCAGGGAGATGCCCAGAGCTGCCAGGCAAAACGCGGCGCGCGCCGGCTCTTTGAGCAAACCATTGCGCACGCACACCGCCAGGAAACCAATCAGGCTGGTTACCCAGATCCACGGCCCAAAGGTCATTGCCCAGGGTTGCTGATCGACGGGCGGGTTGTACAGGACGAGCTGGACCACGATCGACCCGACGGCCAGCGGCCACCACTGGACGCGGATCCGCTGCAGGCCGGCGGTTGAGCCGACCCACAGCGCGCCGATGACGGACGTCAGAATGATTGGCAGCAGTAGACCGAGCACCGCGATTAGCTCCAGCGCGAACCGGCGCTGCCGCCGAGAGCGAGTACGAAGAGGCTGAGGAGAGCGAGACCCAGGCGCAGGTGACTGGCCGACAGGCTGAAGCGGGTGATGATCTGGTTCAACATGGATCAGTCCCAGTGACAACCAGCGCTACCACCGAGGGCGAGGGCGACGAGGCTGAGGAGTGCGAGGCCCAGGCGTAGATGACCGGCCGTGGCGCTGAAGCGGGCGAGCTGAATGCGGCGAGCGATGTGATTCAACATGAGATCAGTCCCAGTGAGCGGAGGCGCTGCCGCCGAGAACCAGAGCGACGAGGCTGACGAGAGCAAGACCGAAGCGCAGGTGACCAGCCGACAGGCTGAAGCGTGTAATGATGTGATTCAACATTGGGTAGATCCTCTTGGTTTGGGAGTCTTTGTCCGTCGGGCCCGACGACAGCGGCACAATAAGCGGTTTCAACGCGCCACCCATCAGAGATGACCCTGATTCCCCGCCCTGAGCCGATCTATCAGGGTTTTCCCTGATAATGAGCGCCGCCCCTCCTGTCCCGACCACGCCGCTGATTGGTCGCGCGGCGGCGATGGCAGATCTGCGCGCGTTGGTGGCGCAGAAGCGAACGCGCTTGCTGACCCTGACTGGTCCGGGTGGTACGGGCAAGTCACGCCTGGCCCTGGAATTGGCGTATGAGATTGGATCGGCATACGGGAACCTGTGGTTTGTCGATCTGACCACCATCCACGGGTCCGAGCTGGTCGCCGGTGCGATCGCCTTCACGGTCGGCGTCCAGGAGACGGGCACCAGGCCGCTGGAGACCACCCTGGAGGAAATCCTTTCAGCGCAGCCAGGTTTGATCCTTCTCGACAATTTCGAGCAGGTGATGGACGCTGCCGGCGTCGTCGACGATCTGCTCGGTGCCTGTCCAGACCTGGTGGCGGTGGTCACCAGTCGCGAAGCGCTGGGCCTCCGATCCGAGCACGTGTATCTCGTCGAGCCGCTGCCGGTGCCCGACAAGAGTCAACTGGCTGATGCCGATGCGCTGCGCCAGGTGCCGTCGGTGGTGCTGTTCGAAGAGCGGGCGCGCGCCAGACGGGCGACCTTCCAGCTCACCGACGAGGCATTGCCCGCGGTCGCCAGCATCTGTGCTCGGCTCGACGGCTTGCCGCTCGCGATCGAGCTGGCGGCCGCTCAAGTAGGCGTTCTCACCCCCGCCGTGATCCTGGCCAGGCTGGAGGCGCGCGCCCCGCTGATCAGGGCGGTACATCGCGATCTGCCGGCCCGCCACCAGACGCTCGAGGCGACCGTCGCCTGGAGTTATGACCTCCTCGAGCCTACCGAACAGGCCGCGTTCCGCAGGTGCGGCGTCTTCTCAGGTGGCTTTACTGCCGCGGCGGCTGAGCGCGTGTGTGGCAACCTCGGAGCGGGCGCCGTGGAGGGCGACGCCCTGGCTGTCCTGGCGCAGCTGGTGACCAAGAGCCTGGTCAGGATTGTCGACGATGCTGTCGCCGAGCCGCGCTTCTGGCTCCTGGAGACGATCCGCAAGTACGCGGTCGACCAACTCGAGCTTGCCGACGAGCTCGCCGAGACGCGCGAGAGACATGCCCGGTACTTCGTCGAGCTTGCCGAGGAGTTGCAGCCGTCGCTGCGCGGACCGGCGATGGCCGCAACGCTCGACGCCCTGGCGCGTGACTACGGCAACTTTCGCGCGGTTTTCCAATGGGCGCTCGAAATCGACGATCTTACGTCCGGATTGCGCCTGGCCAACGCGCTGTACCGCTACTGGGTTGCGCGTGGGCATCTGAGCGAAGCTCGTGGCTGGCTGGAGAGTGCACTGGTACGCAGCCAGGCGGTGCTGCCGGCGACCCGCGCCGCGGCGCTGAACGCCGGCGGGGTCATGGCCGAAATGCAGCACGATCACGAACGGGCGATGGGCTATTTTCGCGACAGCCTGGAGCTGTGGGAGACTCTCGGCGATCCCGGCCGCGTGGCCGGCGCCCTGCTGAACCTGGGAATTGAGGCGAATATCAGCGGTCGCGCCGACGAGGCGCAACGCCATCTGGAACGAGCGCAGGAGCTTTTCCTCGCGGTCGGCGATCGAAGCGGGCAAGGCCGGGCGGTCGCCAGTCGAGCGCGGGTTGCCCGCGAGCAGGGCGACCTCGCGCGGGCCCTGCACCTGGCCGAAGAGTCACTTGGCCTGTTTCAGGCCGTGGGCGATCTTTTCGGGACCACGCAGCAGTTCGCCAACCTTGGTCATGTCAGGTTGGCGCTGGACGACCGGCCGGCGGCAGTGGATGCATTCCGGCAGGCGCTCGTGAACTGGCGCGCGATCGGCAACACGGTGGACGTCGCCGAATGTCTGGAGGGTGTCGCGGCGGTCGTGGCCAACGCCCAACCGCGGCGTGCTGCGCATCTGCTCGGCGCGGCCGAGGTGCTGCGCGAAACGTCGGGTGCGCTTGTCGCGGCGGTCGATCTGAGTCGTTACGCCCAACTCGTCGCGCGGGTGAAGAATCAGCTGCGTGCCGACACGTTCGCGACCGCCTGGCGTGAAGGCCGTGAGCTGCCGATCGAGGACGCGACGGACCTGGCCCTGCGCGAGGACGCTGCCGCTGGTGCTGCGGGCGATGTCGATGAGGCGGGCCAGCTCAGCCCGCGCGAGCGCGATGTTGCCCAGCTCATCGCCGCTGGCAGCTCAAATCGCGAAATTGCCGATGCGCTGGTCGTCTCGGTCAAAACGGTCGAGACGCACATTCAGCACATTTTCCGCAAGCTCAACGTCAAAGCCCGCTCAGAGGTCGCCGTGTGGGCAGCACGCCACGGGCTGATCTAACTATTGGGGGTGCGTGCGCAGCCACGCTACGTACTCGGCCAGGCCTTTTTCGACGCCGATCGTGGGTTTGTAGCCGACTTCGGACGTCGTTCTACTCAGGTCCATGTAGCGATTGCGCGCGTCGCCGCCGGGCGGCAACTCGGCTTCGAACTCCGGGACTACCTCGCGGATGGCCTCGACCAGCTCGGCGTTGCGCGTCGCCTTGCCGTTGCCGACGTTGTAGATGCGGTGCGCCAGTTTGGGCGCGGCGTGGATCATCTGGATCGCCGCCGCGACGTCCTTGACGTAACACGCGTCACTGCCGTCGTCCGCTTTGGGCGGACCGTAGCGCATGCTGCTGAAATCAGGCGCCGTGCTATGCGCGGCGGCGTGGGCCAGGCGGCTGGGCAGGTTGGCCATCGAGTGGTACATCGGGCCAAAAATGCCCGCGACCCTGAGCATCACCACGTCCAGACCCGTGCGCTGGCCGAAGAACAGGCCCAGGACTTCGAGCGCCTTCTTGTAAGCCTCCGTCGGGTTGGTCGATTCGGCCGGGAAGTGGACGTCCTCGCGCCAGGGCCGCGCAGCGACGTTGCTGTAGATCGCCAATGAGCTGCTGACGCTCAGACGCCGAACGCCGGCCGCGCGGCATGCCTCGAGGACGTTCAGGTAGCCGGCGGTGTTGGTCTGGAACTCTTGGGCCGGTGAGACGCCGCTGAGCGCCGGTACAGCCAGGTACACCACACCGTCCACAGCGTGAGTGTTGATGACGTCGGCCACGCGGGCGGCATCGAGAACGTCGAGTTGTTCGACTTTGGCGCGCTTGCCCAGGTCAGGCGTGAGAAAGTCAGGCTCGCGCCGATTCTGGTGAAAGGTCAGGACGACGTCCTCACCCGCATCAAGGAACCGCCGCGCGGTGTGCAGGCCGATGAAGCCCATCCCGCCGATGAGCAGCGTTGGTCCAGGCATCAGAGGTCCAGGGTACTCGGCGCGAAGATCTCCTCCATTTGCATCACCCGCGGGGTCAAGCCCTGCTCATGCGAGTACTCGGCGACCGTCTCGAGCACCTTCTGGTTCGACTTGACGCCGTACGGGTACGGGTCCACCGCTAAAGCCTTGCGGGCCTCTGGTCCGAGCAGGCCCAGCTCGAGGTGCGTCGAGGCCAGCTCGCGCAGCCGTGCTGCTGACCGGTCTCTGGCCTGGCGGAAGGCGTTGAAGATATTGAGCGCCACCCATGGGTGTTGTTCGTAGATCGAGCGGCGCACGACCATGCCGTGATTGATGGGATAGATGCCGGTCTTTTCGAAGTAGCGGCGGCCCTCGGCGGCCGGGTTGGGGAAGAGCAGTCGGAAGTCGGGATTGCCTTCCAGGGTGATGCGGCTGCGGTCGACCAGGTTATTGTCGGTCAGGTACAGTAGGGTGGCGTCGAGCTTCCCGTCAGCCAGCAGGGTGCCGATGCTCTGGTCGCCTGGAATGCGATTGAATCGCACGCCGGCCGGCGGCTGGAAGCCGGTTGCGCCGCCGTGACTACGCTCTTCGGTCCGCTCCATCCACCAATCGATGTCTGCAGGCTCGACGCCGAACTCGTGTTTTAGAACGCCGCGCGACCACAAGGCCGCGGTTTGCTGGTACTCGGGCACGCCGACGCGCTTGCCCTTGAGATCCTGTGGCTTCTGAATACCGCTGTCGGTGCGCACCCAGGACCAGGTGTGAAAAAAGCGCCTGGAGGTAAAGATGGGCAGCGCGATCCAGTCACGATTGCCGTGCGCCATGGCCATGAACAGCGACGACAAGGACATTTCCGAGACGTCGAACTCCTGAAAGCGCAGCTGGCGCCAGAAGATTTCGGATGGGTGCGCGACGGTACTGGTGAGCTCGATGCCGTCCGGCTTGACCGAGCCGTCCA
>WNFC01009827.1_pt1 | contig 10601 bp, 13 predicted proteins | sample 5400541 | NCBI WGS metagenome assembly WNFC01 (sample SAMN13153342, study PRJNA577476) | soil metagenome | isolation source: 120 cm saprolite under Douglas fir tree site 2 hole 2 replicate 1 | place: USA:California | collected 2015-04-18
GCTGAGCGAGTGAGCTCCTACTGGCTCGATGCCGATGTTCTGATACAAGCCGAGAACACGCTGTTCTCTTTTGACATAGCTCGTCCATTCTGGGATTTCCTAGAACAACAGGGGGAACTGGGAACGATCCGCTCCTCAATAAAAGTCTACGGTGAGATCGTCAACTATGAGGACGCAGAGGACGCGCTAGTAAAGTGGATCAAGCCGCGAAAGAATTCAGGACTATTTTGTCGGCCTGAAAAAGAAGTTCAGGAAGCCTTCGGGCGAATAGCCGACCACGTCATGAAACGATATGACAAGAGGCAAACCAAAGCGGCTGAGTTTCTGAAGGGGGGCGACGGCTGGATCATTGCTCATGCCCAACGCGACGGTGGGACGGTAGTTTCGCACGAATCTCGGCTTGATCCAACTGCTTTGACTCCGAAGATTCCTAACGTTTGCCGCTCATTCAACGTAGGCTGTATTGGTCTTCCCGCGATGCTCAGAGCGCTCAAATTTAAGTTCGGGAGGTAGAACGTCCATCGCGACGGCTCGCGCGGGGTTTCGCCGGGTAGCAGACTCGGGCAAATAGCCCAACTCATAGCCCAACCAAGGAACGGATGTTAGAATCGGATTGCCCGTAGGCGACGAACGATACGGCACTTAGATTCTCCTGACCCGAGTCCTACGAACCAGAAGGTCGGGAGTTCGAATCTCTCAGGGCGCACCAGATTTCACCCGGATCCTTCGCGCGAAACCCCGGGGCTCAGGATTTCGGCTGCGGGCTCCCGCTTCGCTCACGCCCGCATAGCGCCTCAAGTTCGAATCTCTCAGGGCGCACCATTCTTATCAAGCGGTTGCCGAGAAATTTCCAACCTCCGTTTTGGGTTCCATTAGGTCCAACAATGAAAGAAAGCCCTGCTCTACTTGCGGCTAGACGGCGGTATTCAAGTTCCTGATCCGTGTGCGAGTACCTATCCGTTAACCGCAAACTTAATGGGGTTTTATCGCCGAAGCTTCGATTGGCTGATCGGCCTCGGAAATCCGCTATAGGTTGCCCAGGAGAACTGAATACTCTTCATGGATCGAGCGTACCATTCGAGTATGAGCAGAATATATTTAGCAGTTCCGTCTGATAGCAGGATGGCCGACGCTTTGTTTCGAGAAGTTCCTGAAGACGACGAAGAAGACGAGGAGGAAGAAGGGGAGGACGAGGAAGAGGACGAAGACGAAGACGAAGATGAAGGCTATTCGGAATGAAGACCGCCATGGTCTCCGAAAAGTATTTATCCCGCTCGGCTTCAAGCAGACTTCTTTGTCGGCAGGCAGAACTCGATCACTTTCCCCCGTTGCAGTGGGGGAATCCACTTCACGCGCTTCGAGAACTTGGTCGGTATGTAAAACTCAATTACTTTTGCCACGAGTCAGTCCTTCAGGTCGTCTGTTCTTCCGCCACGTACGGGCTTGCCACCGACCTTCATTACGGATGGCCCAGCCATTCCCATCCGCACTGACAGCGCGTGGAATCGCTCAACCTGAGTTTTTTCAGAAGTGCCTTACACACCGCGCATGACCTCATCCACATTTTCTTGCTCCACTAATTCCCCACACAAAGTTGGACTCGCTGATCGTGGTGTGGGATGCAACAGAGTTGTCATTTGATTGTCAAACGAATGTTTTGCGAATGTCCGGTACAACCAAGGGTCAGTGACCTAGTTCCTTTCATTCCCAAAGTCACACCAACGGGCACCTCAGTCTCGGCCCACAATTATTGTGTCATTCGGAGCAAGGCCGTTTCACCCTCGCTTCGCCATCCGCTGCGCCAGTCATCAGGGGCTGAAGAAAAAGACTCTCGGGCTAATGCCCTACCCAGCCGTGCTGCGGTTCGCCACGAGCGTGCCATTTACCCGCGTTAAAGGAGAAGCTACGGTGCACTTGAACAGACTTTGGGGGAGGGCTGTTCGACGAACGCCTCATGACTCAATGAGTTTGGGGCGTTTCGTTTTTGCGGCAGAATCCTCTACCCGCGAGGAGAGGGCAGATTCTCCGATTTGAGTACGGGGGTTGTCGGTCGGAATCCATCAGGCCCACGGATCGACAGAGCGTCAGTCGCCAATCCTGCCGACTGCCAGGTATCACGCGAGCTGGCTTCCGCACTTCGGACAGAACTTCGGGTTCACTGCTTTGCCGAGGTATCCCTTGCAGGACGGGCACCGCCAATTACGGAACGTGAACACGGTCACGCTCGCCAGGGCGACGAGAAAGATCGTAAAAAACGTGTTTGCCGCTACACCCATCGGAGCTTGGTCCGGGTGATCGCGAAACCACATTGCCGCGATCACAAGCAGCATGAACGGTATCGTGACGATCCACTGCCGATTGCGACGTTCTTTGAAGATTTCAATGTTCTTCTGGGACTGAAGATCGTCGGTTGCCATGTTGTATGCCTCCCCGCATATCAGATCTGCCGCTCGAAAGTGTAACTAGAGTGGATCGTGGGAGGAAGGTTACGGCGGTCACATGCGCAGAACGAGGGGAACGAGTACTTCAGACCGGTTAGAACTTCCGGAGAGCACTTAATCGGCTACGAACCAGAAGGTCGGATGAAATCGGCCAGAAGGTTGGGGAGCAAACTGGCCGATAATCTAGACGCGGACAAACATTAGCGTGTACCCAACTTGGATTGGAGGTCTTGAAACAGGTTCTGAAGCAGAACCTGATCGTAGCCGCGGAAAAACGATCTCAGCGCCCCTCTGAACGTGTTGGAAACCTCGCCTGCGACCTGTACACGGATTTTTTGAACCATATCTGGGGCCGATGGGTTGGCCTTGGAATCGCCCGGCACACGAACCATTTTGACACTGATTTGCACCTTGTAGTTCCAATTGCCGCCTAGAACCACGACGCCCTCGTTCCAAGTGGTGCGGATATAGCCAGATTCCTTGTCCATTGTCGCAATATCGAAGTTATTCTCCAAAATGGTATTGAGTGTTGTCTGCCAGCACTTGTCGTACTGGGTTTGCAGTTCGTCACGAACTGGCAGTTCGCGCCAAACTGCATCGCCCGTTACGAACCTCGACCTGAGAGGCTTCGGAACATCGGCAGCGTGAAGGCTGCACGCGGCGAACACTAGCGCACAGATGAGGACGACGGAACGTCTGCTGTTCTTATTCATGCAATTCTCCTGGGAAAGAAGTGAATTACAGAGATTCCTTCTCGCCTGGTCCTATTCAATACTGGGAAGAGCCGCACTCGAAAGATGACTGTGGTACTCGGATTGGCACCTAAAGGTTGTAGCCTTTAGTGTTTTGGCTCAGCGTGAAATGCGGAGATTAGAATTCCGGGCGCTGGAAGTCCCGCGTAGCTGCTTGACTCAGCGCCCTTAGCTCAGCTGGATCGAGCGCATGGCTACGAACCAGGGGGTCGGGAGTTCGAATCTCTCAGGGCGCACCAGATTCCGCCCAGATCCTTCGCCCGAAACACCCGGGCTCAGGATTTCGGCTGCGGGCTCCCGCTTCGCTCACGCCCGCATAGCGCCTCAAGTTCGAATCTCTCCGGGCGCACCATTCTAGAAGCTACCCCGCATTGGCTTTACACCGCTCTCGCAGTCCGGCAATGATGATCATAGGTCTGTTTTGACCATCTTTTCTAAATCTCCACGTGCGACACTGCAGTAAGCGGAGCATGCCGTGAGCGGGGCATAACCATAGGAGCACCACATGACGACATTGAAGAAGGTATCGGGCGTGGCAGACATACTGGAACGGGAACTCAAACCTACGATCAAAGAGTGGCTGAGGCGGGTAAATCTGGTTCCCGAACTGACCAATACTAGACTTAGCGACGCGGACCGCACGGGCCATCTGCCTAAGCTCTACCATGACCTGATTTTCCGTCTGCGCCTTGCTAAGGATGCCCATCCGCCAATCTCCATCGCTGCTGCCGCGCAGGGAAAAGTCCGGCGTGCGCAGGGCTACACTGCCTCCATGCTCATTGAGGAGTCGCGGGTGTTTCAGGTCGCCACCTTCGGCACATTACATCTCAATAAGAGCGAACTCGATCAGAACCAGTTGCTCTTAGACGTAATGATCATCGCGGATGAGGTGGATGCGCAACTCAAGGAAACCGTGCGCAGCTTGATGGGAAAGAAACTCGCTGGGGCCGCAACCTAGCAGGTTTCGGAAAACCTCTGCCATGTACTAGCTCGACTACCCCTGTTCAATTTTGAACAGACAGGGTTGAAGAGCTTCCGATACCATTTGAACGTAGTCGACGAGAAAGCAGTGAGATGGATGCCTAGAGTTTTGCTAGCCGACGACGACGATGCTGTCCGCAACATGTTGTAGGTAACGCTGGAACGCGACGGATTTGAGGTCGTCGCGGTAGCGAGTGTAAGCGAAGCGCTTAGGCGCATCGCTACGGAGAAATTTGACGTACTGCTGTCCGACCTGCACATGCCGCAAGCCGGGGATGGATTCACTGTTGTCAGCGCCATGCGTCACACCCACCCAAACGCTGTGACGCTGGTGCTCAGTGGTTACCCAGCAGTGGACGAAGCCTTGGCTGCTATCCGCTTACAGGCTGACGAAGTGCTGGTGAAACCGATTGAAATTGCGTCACTGCGGGAGCTTATCCGCGAAAAACTCGCCAACCCTGTAGCCCGTAGGCCGGTGCCCACTGAGAGCGTAGCTTCCATATTGGAGCATGACCTCGATGCGACAATTCAGGACTGGATGGCGCTGGTAGAACAAGACGAAGAGCTCAGCCGTGTCCCGCTGAGCTTCGCGGATCGCACCGGCCATCTGCCTAACCTCCTTGCTGAACTGATTTACCGCTTACGCCTCCCACCCGTTGCGAAAGCGACCATCTCCACAGCCGCTCGAGAGCACGGCATTCTGCGACGTCAACAAGGTTACAGCGCTGCCATGATGGTGGAGGAATCGCGAATCCTGCAGGTGAGCATCTTTAAGACGTTGCAAAAGAGTCTGCCCAAAGTGGACTTCAGCAAGGTGTTGCTGGACGTTATGACCATCGCGGACGAAGTGGATTCGCAGTTAAAGCAGGCCATGCTGAGCTATATTGATCCGAGGTCCAGGGCCGCCTTCTCGGCGGCGTAGGGCAATCCCTAAATTCAGGTACGCTTACGCGCGACGCATGAGCCCGTCACGGTGAGTGTGGATAACGCGGGAAGGCTATTTGAGAAGTCGTGGGTGGACCCTAACTCGTCTTCGCCCTTCTGCTATACAGATCGCTGAGCATCGTACAACTTCGTTAGTCGCGTTACTAAGCGGGAATATGCAGAGTTGGTGCTTGTGCGCTTCCTACGCAGTTCGTGAATAATCGCACCGACACCCGACCCCGACGCCAACACCACAAGAGTACCGACCCGTAAAATAAACGCACCCCTGCGATCCGGCTTCCAGACACTCTCCCATTCCGTTGTGGCGAGAACTCCAATGCCCACTAAAGCGCCAAAAAAATGCCCAAGCAGAGGTCGCGACTTGCTCGTACCTCACTAATTCCGCCCTCGCGTAAAATATCGAACTCGTCACGGCGCAAGGGAACGCCTATTTCATCTGGAAGCTTAGACACAATCATGCCAGCCCCGGCTTGGTAGCCAGCTAGTCCGCGCGAAAATTTAAGGACGGGCGCAACCGCAATCCGTGCTATGCTTCCCCCCTTCGCTTGGTGAGAGGTAACTGGAGGAGGCTTCTCTTGCCGCAGAACACCGAGCCATCGGCCTTGCGGTGTGCGATCCGCACATTAAGGGAAGAGGTTGTCAATTTCAGTTTCGACTATCCCCTCGAAGTTGACGTCAATGCCGGACCTCGCGACTCACTCCACTATTACGTGTACAGCGATCGGTTGACGTGGGGTGCCATGAGAATGGATTCCGCGGGGATTCCGAGAGTTTGGTACCGGTGTACGGGCGCGGCCTATCGGCCCGCTTATGTGGCTTGGTATGCGTTAGTCAATCTCGGCCATTACCTGCGTGGGAAGGGTTCGCGGCACCTGGAAATCTTTCTGAATCAGATCGACTGGCTTGAGAGCCAGGCTCTGCTGCGCGATGATGGAGCTGTAGTGTGGGCCCAACCCTTCGATTACTCGGAGTGTGATGTTCGCTTACGGGCGCCTTGGGTCTCAGCCAACGCTCAAGGTTTAGTCATCAGTGCGATGGTCCGCGGCTGGCGGGTTACGAAAAAGCCCTCTTTGAGAAAACTCCTCGAAGGCTCCGCGAGAATATTCGATCTGGATGTGGACCAAGGTGGAATCCGCACTCGGATTGACGGAAATATTTTCTACACGGAAGTGCCCGGAGGGCGCCTCCCGGGGATTCAGGACGGCTTCATGAACTCCCTTCTAGGCCTGCATGATCTTTTTGTGGAGACCGAAGATCCCGAGGTTGGACAATTGTTCAGAACCGGAGTGGAAGGTCTTAAGAACCTTCTCCCCTGGTGGGACTATCGGCAGAAGTGGAGCTGGTATGGCTGCCGCGCCTATCTGTCTCCGCCCGCGTACCACTGTCAGAATCGTCTTCTGCTTAGTATTCTGGCTCGGCTGAGTGGGGAAACAACTCTCGCAGAATGTGCGGATCGCTGGGATCCCGCTAATTTGTCCCGGTTCGAGCGGAGCAAGATATATCTGGGATTCCTTCTGACCAAGAACGCGTTCCGGTTCAAGCACAGGACATGGCGGCAGAAGCGGTCGACCCTGCAAGCTGCACGTGCGGGGAAACCGGCTGAGTCATCAACGGCTCCGGTGGCGATCGCCATGGCTGATGGACCGACCGCAATGCCATCAAGCGTTTGCAACACGGATTGACAAGCAGACGCTGTTGGTTCAGACTCTGGCCGCGCTTATGCCTCTGCGCGCATGCGTCGCTTTCGGAAGGTGGAAGATGCAAAACGTGATTGGAGTAATTCCCTTCACCCTGTGCGTCGCATTATCCGTCACGAAGGCTGATTCCATTTCTCTTGCCTCCGCTCCAATCGAGACCAGAGTTGTCAGAGCTGAACCGGCCGCGATGATGCCGTCGCCGGCATCGCGAGACGGGTCGCCGTCTGTTCGGTTCCTGCCACGGTCGTTCTTTGACAAAGCGACCTTTGACAAAGCGACATATTCCTCCACCGTGACGACTGGTTCAACGGCGTATCTTTTCCTCTCCACCCTTGGCTTTGGAGCCAACTATCCTATAGGCCATAGGCAAGCTACCTTTCCTGCGGATGGAAGGCGCGCTGCCTTTGAGCGCGGGAGTTCGACGCACGCAGCGCGTGGTGGGATCGAGGAATTGGGACGAAGGGTATATCGTGTATTATTCGAAACTCGTATCCGAGTACAAAAACCGCGTCGGCGGTCAGATTAGCGTTTCTTGGATGTGGTCACAGATCACACGCCTGGCGGGAATTCTGAAACGGTGAATTTCTCCTGCCGCTACCGCCCGGTCATCCCCCAAACGGCCTTTCCCGCCCCTGACCTTGGTGCCGAGGTCGCTGGTTGATTAACGCCCGCTCCTGTAATTTTCTGCTAATCTCAGTCCAGTCTGCTGTCCCTGTTATCCAAGAGAAAGCTTCTTTCCGGGGCCAAAACTAGTGCACCATGGCTAAGACCGTTGACCAAGATATTTCTGTGTTGTCCGCCGCGAAACACGGGTTGGTCTATCTAACTCCGAACGACTGGACGCTCATTGCGGACAAGGCCGTACGAATGACTTTTAAGCCTGGCGAAAGCGTCGTTCACAAGGGCAAACGAACTAACGGCGTCTACCTGGTGCTGAAAGGCACGGTCCGCGTACAAATCCCGACGGGAGAAGCCTTGCCGGAAATTGGTCCCGGGGAAATCTGCGGTGAGATGTCATATCTGGACGAACTGCCGGCGAGCGCCAACGTGGTCGCACAGGAGACGGTCGACGCGTACTTCCTTGATCGCCCAACGCTGCAATCCCTATTCGAACTCTTCCCTCACCTGGCGTCCCGTTTTTACCGCTCCCTGGCGACCAATCTTTCCCGGAGGCTCAGGGATCTTATCGAGCCGAAGCCGGCACCGGGATTGCGCAAGAATTAGGCGCGCGGTGGGAGGAGCAAAAGGAATCAACCCTCCATGCATGTGCTAGCCTACGGAACAGCGTGTTCAGGATGCGGCGGTCCGCGTCCAGCATTCTGGCAAGACTGAGTTGTACGTCCCATGGTCGATTCCCTAAATTTGCGGCTCGCATTAACCTCAGCCGCGATGCTCGGCTTCCGTCACGGCCTCGACTACGATCACATTGCCGCCATCTCGGACATCAGCAGCATCCAGTCCAAAGCCAGTGATGCGATGCGTTACGGATTACTTTATGTGGCAGGGCACGCCACTACTGTCGCCGTATTGGGTGCGGCGGCGATCGCCTTTCGCATCTCGTTGCCGCCTGCCAGCGACCGCTGGGCAGAACGGTTGGTTGGAATTACCTTGGTCGTGCTTGGAGTTTATGTCTTGGGGACATTCTTCAGGGAGGCACCTCACAACCACTTACGACCGCGCACCAGAATTACTCTGCTCATCAACGGACTGCTGTGGATCTATTGGCGCCTGGGGCGGCTTTTCGGAGGCACTCGAGTGGAAGCTCCCCAAGTGTTTAAGGACGGCTATGGCACCAAGTCAACCTTTCTGGTGGGCATAATCCACGGACTAGGCGCGGAGACGCCAACCCAGCTCCTGCTTTTCTTGATGGCGGTAAACCTGGGGGGCACGGCGGCAGGACTGTTGGGTCTGCTGACGTTCATTGCCGGCTTGCTGCTCATGAACACCTTGATGTGCGCCTCGGCTGCCGGGCTATTCTCAGCCACGCTTGGCCGTCCTTTTGCGTTACGTACTTTGACCTTGCTGACGTCGGCCTACAGTATTGTGGTGGGAACTGTTTTTTTGCTGGGATCGGCGGGCAAGCTGCCTTCGCTGACTGGCTGAGGTTGGACCTACCATGTAGCGCTGCGAATCAGGAGAATCCGCCCACAGCTTCTGAGAAACAGTTCAAGAGTGTGTTGTCTTGGGTCCAGAGAGGGCCGAGAACGAGCCTCTTTGTTCGGAAGTCCAGGATCAGCAAGCGCAAGAGGATAGGCTTTAGTGTGCATCGGTTTGCAGTTTCAATTTTTGGATATTCGCTAGAAATCTCGTAACCCGTTTGTATTTAGAAGGTTGCGTTGACGATGACTTTGGCATGACAGGTGCTCCTTTCCAGGAGGCGTGATGTGTCGTACGCCAAGGGGGCCGAAAGAGCCCTCAAGGACTGGAACTCAAATAAAGAGGTTATAAGCAGGTTCAGGAGAATAATCATGAAGCGGATAGTTTTGATGGCTCTGCTAGCTCTGGCTCTCCCTCTGGCGGCGTTCGCCTCTAGCCAGGTGGACTTTACCAACAGCGGCGGTACCCTCTCTGGAAGCAGCGCGGGTATGAGCCTCAGTGGTTCAACACTCGTTGCAGTGAATGGGTTGGGTGGATTGGGTTTGGTTGCTGGCAACTTGGGTACCCTGGGTTTCTCCACTGGTAGCTTGATAGGCAGCGGGAACCTGCAAATGGGCGCCACGTTCAATGGTGGCGGAAGTTTCGTCGTTACCGGAAACGGAACCAACGGTATTCACAATGGCGTGATTTTCAATGGCAGCTTCAGCGGACCTGTCACTTGGACCCTGGTCACTTTGGCCAATGGGACACATAACTACACCCTGACGGGTACTGTGATGGGCACCTGGTTTACCGGGTCCGCAGTGCAGGGTGTGACGGTTCAGCTGACCATCAACACTGGACGTGCGTTCTTCAACGGCCAGACCAAGATTTCCAGCGGCGATACCAACATCGCAGTTCCGGAGCCGGGCACACTCGGCCTCCTGGGGACGGGTCTGGTTGGCTTGGCAGGCGCTTTGCGCCGCAAGATGAAAGCCTAGCCTAGCTCTGTCGTTCTGAAAAAAAGCCCCGCTTAGCAGACTGTTACGAAACACTGGGCTGGGCGGTAAACAAATGAGAAGATGCCCTCGCGGGAGCGAGGGCATTTTTCATGGCTTTCATTCAGGGAGAAGGTCGGGGTCATTTGCACGCTCGGTAGGTTTGGTGCGCGGCGGGTGGGTTGCCATCGATGGCGCTAAGTTCCGAGCGGTAAGCAGCGCGCGGAGCGTGCGCGCAAGGCAAACCATACCGCCATCATCCTGGAAGATGAAGCATGGGAGATAGGGCAGCTTCTCATTTCGTTAGCTGTGAGGTATGGAGCAGAGTCGCTTTCACCCGTCTAGCGTCCCATACTGTTATGACAACCCACACCCACCAAGACCGCCATTGAGCGATCTTTTTTCTCAGTTTCTGAATTGACAGAACGCTTGACACGAAGATAGGTGCGGCATAGGATTTTGCCGCCCTGGGTAAGCACGAAGGGAATAGCGGGCTCGAGGATGCAAGGCCTGCAGCGTACCCGTGCTTCGGCACTTTAGACGCGCCTCACTGTGCTACCCAGGTTTCTCTTCTTAGCTACTTTCCGTCGCAAAAGTGAGGTGTGAGAGGACCGTAAACAGCGAGGCTGGAGCCGAGGGTTGGAGTCAGAACGTTCAGTTTGCACAGTGGTATTCAAGAAAGTAATAAAACATTTTGAAGGCATATTGTTT
>WNFC01017127.1_pt1 | contig 10601 bp, 7 predicted proteins | sample 5400541 | NCBI WGS metagenome assembly WNFC01 (sample SAMN13153342, study PRJNA577476) | soil metagenome | isolation source: 120 cm saprolite under Douglas fir tree site 2 hole 2 replicate 1 | place: USA:California | collected 2015-04-18
CGCTATACCGAATTGACTCCACAACGGTTTCAGAACTTCTGGGAGGACTGAGGACTCCAAGTGGCTACGCCGTCACGGGGCATCTCGGATGCGATTGTCATAGCGTGGCGACGTATGACAGCTTCTCTATATTAGGGCCATTCTGGTCCGCGGCGATAGTCATTTTGCTACCCCGGAGGTCATCGATGTGATCGTCTCCTATCGCTGGACAGATTTTGTTTTTGGCCTCGCGGGCAATGCCGTCTTGCTCCGGCAGGCTGCGGCCACACTCCAGGAGGCGCGGCGTCTGCATCACCACCGAGTCGCACTGGCCCACGCCTATGGCCAGGTGCCACCGACCAGGAGCCGTCTCTATGACGAGTTCGTCTATGCCGCCGGGTCCTGGGCGCAACCCTGGCGGATCGTCCTCAAGGCGGAAGTCATGCAGGTAGACGAGAACCCTCGCTTTGTGGTCACCTCCCTGGCGGCCCCGACCCCTCAGATGCTCTACGAAGACCTCTATTGCGCCCGGGGCACTTGCGAAAATGCGATCAAGGCCGTGAAAAAGGATCTCCACAGCGACCGCACATCGGCCACGACCTTCCTAGCCAACGCGATGCGGCTCCTCCTCGCGTGTGCCGCCTATGTCCTCCATCATGCCTTACGGACGCATACCCTCCACCATACCGCTCTAGCTCAGGCGCAACCCTCGACCGTCATCCTCACCTTCTTCAAAATCGCTACGCAGATCAAACAGTACAAGGACAGGATGCTCCTCCACCTGCCCAGTTCCTGTCCGGTCAAAGCGCTGTTACAGCGGGTGACGACCTTGCTATGCGCTGTTCCTGAGCCTGTTTGCAACACGTCGTAAGCCGCGACACCCTCCATGCCACGAGCAGCGGCTTCCGGGTCTCCCGGAGCCTCGCTGCCACGCCTCAATCGCAGCCGTAGGGGGTCAACAGTGATGATTGCCACGCCCCTGAGAGGGCAAGGTGCGTGCGTTTGCAGAAGTTGAGACCTCTTGCCCTCGGTACAGAGTCCCCAAAATGGCTCGAACTGCACAACAAATTCCCTCAGTACCCCTTGTCCCTCGACAAAATACCCTGCAGAATGTGCGGTGCTACTGTTTATGAAAAATCCAGGCTGGACGTCCGCATGTTCTCTCATAATGAGGGACAGCAGCGTTCTAGGCTCTCAATTTGAGCACACGCAGCTCGGCTTGCGCCAAACGCGTGTCGTTTGACGGATAAAACGCCGGGGTCCGCCAGATAATGTGGCACGGTTTTCTTCACGCATAGCACGGAGTTCGTGCCACATAACCTGCCGAGACATCGCCCGGGCTGTGTGCTCGTGGTCTCCTGCACCATTTTGTCTGGCTTCCGACAGGATATCTGACCGAAACGCCATATTCTCTGGCAGAGAGCGGGCACGCACTCTTGGAGCCGTACGACGACGGTTTCCCCCATCTCGGCGCCATAATATCTGGCGGGAATCGGTCGCCCAGGGGGTCAAATGTCCCATATCTTGGCGGCACATTGACTACGTCCCTCATAGGACAAAAAGGTTGTATGAAGACGCGCCAAGTTATGTGACGACACTGTTTGAGCTTGCAGACTGTATTTACTAAGAGTTAGGAGGTTTTACGCCGTATTATCTGCCGGAAATTCGCCAGGTATCATGTCAAACAACACGCGCCTCGGTATTCCGGCCGCCAGGTCACCTACCAAGCGAGCCCATGGGCCTCTCGTGGTGCTTGGCACACTTCTTGCCCTCTGTGATTAGTGACTGATGAACGATGGGCATGGGGGCACGATCTCTACCCCAAGACCTCAGGAGCAGGGATCACCATGCCTCGCGTATACCACTATGAAAGGATGATGCCCATGATAGCTGTTAGTCCATACAAAGTCGCGCAACTGACCCCTGACGATCGTCCCTGTCTAGAGCAAGTACAGCATCTGCTCGATGAACATGCCCAAGAAGGGTGGGAACTCGTCACGGCCTTGCAATTTGAAGGAGCGATAGGACAGGCGGTCGACCAGATGATCCAAAGCCTCTCTAACACGACCAGCACCGTCTTCATTTTTAGGCGGGCCGCCTAAGCTCAACTATAGCCAATTGGGGGACTGATTGCAGGTAAAACCAAGGGCAAGATAAGCTAAGGGAGGCCTAGGAGTATCCTATGATTTTCGACTTCCAGGGCGAACGCCAGCGTGTCGCACACCAGATGAGCGATGCGCTGGTGTTCGGATGGCGAGCACTTTCCCGTGTCCGGCAAGACCCGGCCCGCCCGCCCCTCAGAGGGACTGAGTAGTGACCTCTCGCTAGATTCTGTCAGAGGATCGTGGTCAGTGGCTCGTGTCGGCTCATCAAGGGAGGGGTGATGCCTCAGAAGCCAATCAATAGGGAGAATGGCGGACGAGACACGTGGTGCAGATGCATGGCTCTCTTATGTTATGTGCGGACTGTTGGTGGCGTGCGGGGGCTGTCGACACTTCTCTTGGCTAGCCTGGTGCTCCTGCTCTGCATGGCCTGTGCTCTCATACGCGGACGGGAGACAGAGGTTCCAACCACAATGCCATGGTGACCAAGCCGCGGCCCTTCCTGCAGTTCTGGAAGCACGGCGAGCCCTATAATCCCCCTACCTTACAAGAGGATTTGCTGCGCATTAGGAAATATTATTTCGATCGTGCCTTTCTGGAGACGACCGCCCATGTCGAACGGGTGCAAGAAAACGCCGAGGAGAACACCGTCGCCATCGAGATCGCCATCGATGAAGGCCCTCCCACGCAGGTGGCAGAAGTACGCCTGACTGGCAGCATTCCTCCCGAGCTACCACCCGTCCAGAACATCATTGCGGCGTTGCCGCTCAGCGCCGGGAAACGTCTCAACAAAGCCGATTTTGACCGCAGTAAGCAGCAGCTCCTGACGCGCCTGCACAACGCCACCTATGCCCGTGCGGAAGTCGTGCCTAACGCCGTGATAGACAAGGAGGCGCACACGGCGGTAGCGACGTTTGAGCTGCATCCAGGCACCGAGACGACCTTTGGCCCGATCACCATCGAGGGGGAAAAGCTGGTCAATGAGCGCGCTATTCGCCGTCAGCTGCGCATCCGGAGTGGAGACCCATACAATGCCGACGAACTCAAGGAGAGCGTCGATGCCATCTACGGTCTCGGCATGTTTCGGGCGGTCACACCGCGGGTGCTCAATCCCGACGAACAGGGTGCGCCGATGGATATTGAAATCGACGTCCTTGAGCGCAAGCCGCACAGTGTGCAATTGGGCCTCGGCTTTAGCACCGTGGAACAATTTCGGGGGGAAGTGCAGTGGACGAATCGTAATTTGTGGGGCGGAGCGGAGCAACTGAACGTTTCCGCGAAGGCCTCGTCCATTCAACAGGCAGGCGAAGCCCGCTTCTTGCTGCCATACTTTTTGGCCCAACGCACGAGCTTTACGCAAACGGCCTTTGCGCGCAATCAACCAAAGCTCACGCAGGACCAATTAGGGTTGGGAAATACCTTGTTCGGCATTGAGAACACCACACCGGGCTATGCGCTCTTCAGCGTTGGGGGTGAGACGCGGGTCAAGCACCAGTTCTCCCGGACCTGGAGCGGCGCTGGCGGGTTCGAGTTCAGCCGTAATAAGTTTAGTAATGTCGACCCCGACCTCATCGGTACGGGGATCGCCGACGATAATACGCTGTTCATCCAATTCGGGGAATTGAAGTGGGATACTAGTGATAGCCTTCTCAATCCCACACGGGGCATGGTATTGCGTGGGGAGCTCGACCACTCGACCACAGCTCTCGTGTCCACGACGAGTTTCGTCAAACTCTTGCTGGAAGCCCGACATTACTCTCCCTTTATGGAGAGGGTCATCCTGGCCACTCGCTTGAGCGTGGGGGGTATCGAACCCTACGCCGGCAGCGAGACGGTCCCAGGGAATGTGCGTTTCTTGGCGGGGGGACCTGGTAGCATCCGCGGCTATGCGCCAAATCGAGTCGGCCCGTTGGACAGCCAGGATCGGCCGATCGGCGGTAACAGCTTGCTGGTGGGAAGCGTTGAGCTACGCTTCCCCATCACCGGCGATCTCGGCGGGGTCGTCTTCGTCGACGCTGGCAATGTCTACAGTGGTAGCTTCAGCTATAATCTCGGTGATCTTCGCGTCGGGGTAGGGCCGGGGATTCGCTATAATACTCCCATCGGGCCACTTCGCGTCGATTTCGGGATCGCGCTGAATCCGCGGGCTAGCGACAAATTTGGTCGCCTAGACTTCAGCATCGGTCAATCCTTTTGACAGGAGTCAACACGAGGTCAAAAGGAGGTGAAAAGATGGTGCGCAGACTGTTGATCATCGGAGGCTCGGTGGCGCTCCTGATAGCGCTGCTCGTATACGGCTTCCTCGCTGGGCTTTTCCTGCAGTCCGTGCGTGATTCCGCGGTGCGGGCTGTGGTCAGATATGTATCGACCAGCCTGCAAGGTACCCTAGAGGTCGGCACGGTGCGAGGGTCATTCCTCAGTGGCCCGGTGGTGCAGCATATCGTCCTCAAAGACGCTCATGGTGCGATCATTGGGCAGATCGATGAGATCCGCTTATCCTATGACCTCCTGGCGCTAACGCGCTTACGGCTGCCAGTGCATGAGATCGACATCATCGCGCCACGGTTGACGATCATTCAAGAGCCGGATGGTGTATTGAATATCAGCCGAGTCCTCTCGCCTGCACAGCCACGCAGTCCCGCTAAGCCTTCATCGAGCTCCGGACTCCCCTTCGGGATCGTGGTGGAGGATTTGCGCCTCCGCGATGGGGAGATCACCCTGGGCTTGCCCGCTCTCCCCGGTGTACAACAGGTGAAGGGGATGCAAGTGCGGTTGCAGGCGCAGATGGATCAGCAGGGGATGCAAGCGCGATTGCAAGAATTCACCGCCAGCACGATACCCGCGCAGGTGGATCTGTACACCCTACAAGGGGCTTTCCAAAAGGTCGGCGCAGTGATGCGGGTGGATGGCCTGCGCCTGGAGATGGGACATACCGTGCTCACGGCCGACGGTGTCCTGCCAAATGCGCAGCAACCAGCCAACTTCGCGCTGCAGATAGACCCCCTCGATATGGCTGAGATCGGACGACTCTTGCAGAATGATGCACTGCACAACGGGCTGCGCCTCAGGATGAAGGCTGAGGGACCCCCTGAAGCGCTCGTGGCCAGTGCCCAGCTCAGCCCTATGGGGGCAGGCGAGGTGGGGACGGTCGCGCTACGAGGAGAGGCCAACATTCTGGCCATGCCGCTGAGCTATCGGGCGCAGGTGGACATCGACCATTTGGACGTCACAGCGTTTCTCAACAAGCCGGCATGGCAAAGCGATGTGAATCTACAAGCCCGCCTTGAAGGGGAAGGTTTGGCGCCCCGGGAACTCCGGAGCGCAGTCCACGTCGAGCTTCACCCTTCACACCTAGGGGATATCAAGGTCCACCCTTCGCAAATCGACCTGCAAGCGCGACAGAACCGCTTCCAGGTACGGCGCTTCGATGTTGAGACATCGATGGCACGCATGCATGCGACGGGGACGATTGACCTGGCAGGGCACTCAGATCTGCAGTACGAGCTTACGGCTGAGCTTGAGCATCTGCGACAGCTCCTGGACGTCGAACGCCTGCATGGTGACGTCCATCTGCAGGGACAGGCCACCGGCGAGTGGCCTGATCTCAGTGTACGTGGCGCGCTGGACGTGCGTGACGTGCAGTACCAGGATTATGCGCTCGACTCGCTACGACTGACCTACGAAAGCTCTGCCCTCGGCACCCAGCCACACGCCACTACCCAGTTAGAGCTGCAGCGAGTGCGTCTGGGAACCGTTCCTGTGGCACGGCTCGAGGTGCAGGGGACATACGACGGCGCGACACGCCAGGCCCGATTCGGGGTCAGCGTGGACCAGGCCCCTGGCAATGGCATGAGCACGCAGGGGACGCTGACTCTCCAGGAGATGGGACAACGAGTGGATATCGATACACTGCGGTTACAACTCGCCGAACGTATCTGGCAGACCGCAGCGCCGCTGCAGGTCGTCCGCGAGGCCGAGCGCCTGCAGTTCACGCCGCTGCGTCTGGTGCATGCCGAGGAGTCGCTCGAAATCTCGGGGGGGATCGCCGGCGAGCAGTTGCAGGATATCCGCCTGCAGGCCTCGCAGATCGATCTCGCCGATGTGCAGCGCCTCATGGCTCTCCCGGACTCCATGAGTGGACGAGCGACCCTCCAGGTGCTGCTGTCGGGAACATTGCCGGCACCCCTCCTGCAGGTTGATCTCACCGTTCAGCCTGAAGGGCGGCGGAATCTCCCATTCCAGCACGTGCGAACCTCGCTGGCTTATGCGCAACAACTGCTCCAGGGCCATGTGGGTATCCAGCAGGCAGACCAAGAGACCCTCACCGTCGACCTGCGTCTCCCGGTCGATATGGCCTTGACCGCTATGGCACCTGAGCAGCGCTTGGTGGAGGGGCCGATCACGCTGGACGTGGACCTGAGGCAGCCGGATCTGGGGGCCTTCGCACGCCTGTACAAGGGGCTGCCGCAACTCGCTGGGACCCTGCAGGGCACGATCAGGGTGCAGGGCACTGCAGCGCAACTTGGCCTCAAGACCGACCTGCACCTGAGGAAACTTGGCGTCGAGGGCACCGCCGAGCACCTCGATGGGGCGATCAGCATGACGGGCCAGATGGTCGTGGCACCCTCCGTGCAAGAGGTGAAGCACGCCATCCAGCATGGCGATCCCACGGTGCTGGCCGACGCATTGGTGCTACGTATCCCGACATTGCAGGGGCAATTGCCAGCCCGGGAGGGGCCCGCGCAGCCCTTCGAAGTGCGGAATTTCGTCATGCGAGCTGGCGGACGCTGGAGCCCGCAAGGCCTCGAAGGCGCCCTGCAGACGCTGAGTCTGCAGGGCAAAGGGTTCGGATTGCCCCGCACGGAGCTCCTCCTCGAGGCGGACTTGATGCCAGAGCGATTTGACCTGAAGCGCCTGCAGGTGCGCCTGCCGCAGTCAGAGCTCCGCGGTCGTGGCAGCCTCACCATGGCCGACCAGCAGATGCAATTTCACCTCGACATTCCCCGCCTGCACCTCGACGAACTCCCCATCTCCTTACCCCCGGATCTGCCACGGCAGATACAAGGGACAATCACCGCCACCGGCAGCCTGAACACCCCGCGGGTGGAGGCGCGATTCAATTACGCTGGGGCGCGGATTGGTGCCAACCTCGAGGCGCAGTTGCGCGAGGCTCTTCCCAGCTACCGTGTGGCGCTGAACATCGAGTCGCTCGATGTCGCCAAGCTCTCACCGAACATGGCGGGAGAGATGCAAACGACGCTGCGGCTTCAGGGAGCCGGTTTCACCGGGGCGCAGCGCCGCGCCACCATGAATCTGGCGGTGGATAGTCGCAATTTTACGTTGGCACCTGGGCTGACTGTCCGGTTACAGGGCACCCTCGCTGGGGAAACCCTCAACCTCGAAGGGTTCCGTGTCACCAGCACGCCCGTGCAACTCACGGCCAGTGGCACACTATCAGCGGCCCAGGGAGGGGGGGTCAACTATACCCTTACCCTGGGTGACCTGACGCCGCTGCAAAAGGTGGTCGGTGCGGCACTACAGGCCACTGGTACGTTGACGGGTAAGATACGAGGGCCGCTCAATGCGTTACAGACGACGGGAAATCTGCGCCTCAAGACATGGCGGTACGCTGAGCTGAGTGGCGGGCGCATCGAGGCCGATTTTTCGGCCTCGCAACTCCCTACAGCGCCGCAGGGGAGCGTGAAACTTCAGATGCTCGATGTCCAGGCCCCGTCACTGCCTGCTACCTCCATGCGGTTGGAGGCCAACTATGCCCCGCCGCAGGGCAAGGTGTCTGCCACGGTGACCAAGGGGCCCTACCAACAGACGGGGTTTGCTGGCAGGATCGCGCTGAACGGTGGACAACGTGTAACGCTCGATCGCCTGCGGCTCCAACAGCAGGATCTGGTGTGGGAGAACGATGGGCCAGTGGAGGTCGCCCGCACGGCTCAGGGTGATCTCCGCATCCAACGATTCAACCTCCGCAGTCGAGCACAGCGCCTCAGTGTCGAGGGAGGGCTAGCGCAGAACGGCACGCTAGGGGTCGACGTGCGTGTGCAGCAACTCCAGATCGGTCCCACCGTGCGAGCGGTGAGTCCAAATACGGCCGTGCCAGAGGGCCAGTTGTCGTTGGACCTGACCCTTGGGGGTACGCTGCAACAGCCCCAGGGGAAAGGGACGCTGCAGCTCACATCGCTGGTCTGGCAGGGCCGCACGCTGGGCGAGATGCGCGCCGCGCTTGAGTTGGCTGATCGACGCGCGCGTACAGACCTGCGCTGGAACATCCAGGGACGTGAGATGCTCCAGGTCCAGGGGCATATGGGTCTTGCCGCTGACGGTGCCGTGGCGATGCAGATTCGCGCACCTGGGATCGACCTGGAGATGTTCAAAGGGTGGGTGCCGCAAGTGACGCAAAGCGCCGGCCAGCTACAACTTGACCTGCAGGTGAGCGGCACCCTGCAGCAGCCTCAGATGCATGGTTCATTCCAGCTCAATGATGGAGTGTTGCAACTGGCGACCACGGGACAACGATACCAGGACATCCAGATGCGGCTGGTCTTTGCGGGAAGTCGTGTAGACATTCAGCAGTTGCGGGTGGGATCGCCGAGTGGCGCGCTGGAGGTAATGGGGTGGGCTGAACTGGCGGGGCAAACGCTGCGACAAGTCGATGTGACCGTGCGGTCCCGAGATTTCGCCGCCATGAACACGCCCTTCATCCAAGCACAAATCTCGATGGATCTGTCCGTCCGTGGATCCCTCCAGGAGATGACAGCCGCCGGCACTGTCACGGTGCCGCGTCTGCGGGTGGAGGTCGATAAAATCCCCGGCACGGGCCAAAAAAACGTGCAACCGTGGGAGCTCACGGCGAAAGGCGTGTATGGCCCAGGGCCTGGGGCGGTGAGGAACGGAGAAGACGGTTCACCAAGCGCGCCGCAGATCGACGTACCGCTGCCCTTCTTGCGTGCCGACATCCGGGTGGATATCCCCCGCAACGCCTGGATACACGGCCCCGGTACAGCAATCGAGATCAGTGGTGATCTTCAGCTTACCAAAGCCCTGCAGCAGCCCTTCATCTTGAGCGGCGGCATGACCATGGTCCGAGGCTTTGCTACGGTCTACGGTAAGAAGTTCGCCGTGAAGGAGGGACAGGTGACGTTTACTGGCTCGCCGGAGATCAATCCCTTCGTGAATATAACGATCACGCACACGGTCTCGAACTACCTGGTGACAATTCACGTCGAAGGCAAGGCTCGGCAGCCCCAGATCAACTTCAGCAGCACGCCCGAGTTAGACCAATCGGATATCCTATCGTTATTGATCGTAGGCAAGACCATGGACCGCCTGACCAGTTCCGAGCAAGCGAGCCTCTCCAGCCAACTGGGGGGCGCGGCGGGAAGCCTGGTGGCGGGAAAGCTGCAAGAGGCTCTTGGGGGGGCGCTGGGCCTTGACACGCTGACCATCAACCCGGGCGATAGCTCCGGCGCCGCCGGCGTCAGCGTCGGGCAGTACGTCACCCAAGACCTCTATATGTCCTATGAAGTCGGCGTGGGCAAAGATGGGGGTAACCGTGTCGGCATCGAATATAGCATTAACCGGGCCTTGAAGCTGAAGGGGAGCACCAGCGATAAGGGAGACTCGGCCATCGATTTCCTGTGGCGTCGCGATTATTAGGCCTGGGGGGAGGATAGGGGGGAACCACCGACCGCCCTCGGCCAGCACTTGATCCACCGCACGGCAGGAACTGGAAAAGCACCTCACCGCCGGGGCTAAGCGCGTGCTGCTGACCGTGCCGCCCAACGACATCATTGATCAGGTAGTGTTCTAGATGTGGAGATGGCCACTTGAGACAAGCAGTCCAAAGGCATAGCGATTCACAAATAAGCCAATGACGATGTCGTGCATCTGGATCGATTTCGAGAAGCAGATCGTCTTGCGGACTAACCGTTTGATCCGCGTGCGCAACGTCAGATGCTTCCGCTCGATCTTCTGGGTGTTCCGTTGGTCGAGTAGAGCACAGGCGCGCACGGCTTTAGGCCGGGAGTTTCCGACCTTCGCTCTTTCGATTGCGAAGCGGGTTCCTCGTCCGGCCATAGCCCACGTTTCCTGCACCCTCTCTAAAATTCCGTACGGTGGGTTTTCCCCAGTACGGCTTCAAGCCGAGGTGTCTCCGAGATCAGGGTAGCGGGCATTTTCGTGCGATTTTATACGCTAAGGCGTAGTGTTTGGTTTTTCAACGCTCTGCGAAGAAATCGGGCTGACTTTTTCGGGATCGTCTCACAGACTAACTTATTGAGTTAACAATTTCTGCTCTAATTCTTGCGGCTCCATCTGAAGCAGGGGCCACCAGTCCGAGGTAGGCAACTTCAACCCCAGGAGCTCATCTGGTGTCAGGACACATTTTCTAAAGTTGCCTCTAATTTGAGCTTCACGTGAGGACACAGATCGTTATAAAGTGTTTTGTCCCGTTGGAGCAAGCTCACCATCGCGCTCACCAGGCCCAACTCACAACGGCCCCGACGC
>WNFC01009829.1_pt1 | contig 10600 bp, 9 predicted proteins | sample 5400541 | NCBI WGS metagenome assembly WNFC01 (sample SAMN13153342, study PRJNA577476) | soil metagenome | isolation source: 120 cm saprolite under Douglas fir tree site 2 hole 2 replicate 1 | place: USA:California | collected 2015-04-18
CGCCATAGGAACGCGCCGGCGACAAGCACCACCACGATCACGACCAGAATTACGATATTTCTGCGGCGCTTGGAAGTGCGCCGCACCGGCGGGGTACGGTCCCTGTCCGCCAAGGGCGAAGGATCGACCGAAGATTCCTTGCCTGTCTCAGGTACTGAACGGGATAAGTTTTCTTCCGCCATGATCACTTTCCTCTGAAAAACTCCTTGACGCCCTGCTCCGCGATGCCCAGAGCGCGAACCAGCGAAATTTTTGCATAATTGTAACTGTAGAGACTGGAGATGTACTGTTCGTGTGCGCTCGAGACTGCCTCTTGCGATTGCACCACCTCCACGGTATCGGTGACACCAGCGCTGAAACGATCGCGCGACTGCGTCAGCGTTTCTTCCGCCAAATCAATATTGCTGCGCGCTACGTTTACCTGATCCGCCGCCGACTGCAGGTTCAGCAACGCCGCACGGACATCGGAGTCGATCTGCGTTCGCAGATTGTCGAGGCGGTCGCGGCTCTGCTCGAGTCTCGCGTCGGCCTGCAAAACATCGGCGTGAACGCTCCCGCCCCGAAAGATCGGTATCGACAGTGTTCCGCGTACGTCGGCCACTGGCCTTGCCGTGGAGGGATGCGACCCCGCTAAGCCATAATCCGCGTTAAAGGAAAGCGATGGGAGATAGCCGGCGACCGCTGCCCTCCGGGAGAATTCCGCTGCGCGTACATCGGTCATGGCCGCCTGGTAATCGGAACGCGAAGCGTATGCCCGTTTCAGAGCCTCATCGACGGTGATGTCTTCGGACGGCTGGTACGGCGATTTGTCCGTCAAGTCGAATTCCTGCCCGGAAGCCAAGCCGATCACTCGAGCCACGGTCAGCTTCTGGATAGCGAAGTTGTTCTTCGCTTGGATCAACTGTTGTTGTCGGGTCTGGAGTTCGACCTTGGTGCGCAGGCCGTCGATGTCCGGCGAAGTGCCGGCATTTATCTGATCCGCTGCCTGATCGTAAAGCGCCTGTGCCGTCTTCACCTGCGCTTCTGCCGTTTCAATGCGGGCTTCGTCGGCAATGGCCTGCAAATAAACATAACCCACGGCGAGCACGACGAGGTCTCGAGCGTCCTTGAAAGTATAAGCGGCGGATTTCAGACCCTGGCTGGCCGCGCGGGTGGCGTTGATCGACTTCCAATCGAACAAGGTTTGGGTCAAATTGGCCCGCGCATCAAAGTAAGAAAAAGGGCCCACGGATGTCGGGATGCTAATTCCACCAAAACTCGTAAGGCCCAGCTCGGCCAGATTAATCTTGGAGGCCTCCACATAAGGCGCCGCGGTCACGTGTGGTAAGAGAGCGCTCAATTGCTCCCAGCGCTGTCCGCGGGCCGAGCGGATATCCGCATGCGAAAGCAGCAGTCCGAGATTTTGCTTCAATCCGCGGTTGATAGCGTCCTGCAACGAGAGCGGCATGACACCCGGAACAAGCTTGGCTGGCACGCTGCCCGCGAACGGGCTCACTCCACTCGTGCCGGGAATGGCTTGGCCTGGATTGCTCGAACCGGGTGTTGTCTCAGTTTGCGCAAGAGATATTGCTGCTCCACAAAGCAATACTCCAGAAAGCAGGAAAAGACGGCGGCATTCGTAAGTGAGCCTCAAGGGAGCCTCCTTGGCCTCGACTTTTTGCGGCGGCGGTGCCGAGGGGCAATATCCTAGTCTGGCCGTTTATTTCTAGCAAATGAATTCGATACTGATGGCCTGAAGCAGTTGGTCGAGGCGCTTTATCCTCGCCGCCTCATTATTCGTGGCCTGATCGCTCAGTTCCGCAACTCTTCCCGCAATCCATTCCCAAGCTGGACCACCAGCTAACACCGGCGACCGCACGGCGGTCGAGCCCAAGGAGACCCCACGTTCTTTGACACTCCCGTGCTCTTTGACCAAGCAGCGCAGGAATTGCTGCGCCATCTCGCGCACAAGATCACCATTACCGCGTACGGCGGTGACGGGGCTCCGGACAACATAGCCATTGAGTGCGAGAACTGCCGCGAACTTTTAATCGACTTCGTACCCGAGTCCAGCGCGACAGAGCGACCAGATCCGGAACCGGTGAGATACGAGGGCCACTACGACGCGGATCGAGATGTCTGCTACGTCGAGGTGTTCAAGCCCGGCAAGTCGCCCTATCCCTTGCAGGAACGCCAGAACATCGTCAACCATTCCCCAACCGGAATCGCCTGGGGATATGGAGGTAGCGGCCCGGCTCAATGTGCGCTGGCGATCTTGATCGATTACCTCGGCGATGAGGAACGAGCGCAGGCGCTATACCAGGATTTCAAGGTCAAGGTCGTTGCCAGATTTCCGAGGAACTCAGAATGGAAGTTGACCGGCCGTCAGATTGAGAACGCCATTTCCAAGATAGCTCTCTCGCGACAGGGATCCTAAAAGAACCTTAATTGGGGAAGGAGGTGCAAGCCGATGGCCATGAAAGATTCCTCAGGCCGGGTTGAGCCGGCTTGCCTTCCCGTGATTCCCTTGCCGATTGCGCTCTACGTCTCCGGTGAACTCATTTTTGAGCTCTATGACGGGGGACAACCCTGCCCGCCAATTCTCGATTCGCTGGGAAAGACTAAAGCCGATTGCAGAGAGGGCGGCAGAGAAATTGTCCCAGGAGCCTCAGGTTGTGTCCACAGAGTGACCCAAGGGTCGTATCCGATTTTCTCTTTCCAGCACCTAGCAGCCCGTGGTGAACGTGTGGATTTCTAGGAAGCGCGACAGGCGACGCGAGAGACGAGGCCGCTTTTTCCCTAGGCCCTCGTAAGTGAATCCCAAAGGTTATCCGGGTTAATATTGGGACCTGTCCTGCTATGGCCCGTAAGCGCAAAATCATCGTCTACGTAGCCACTAGTGCCGATGGTTTTATCGCGCGACCGGACGGCTCCGTCGATTGGCTTGACCGTCCGCGTCCGAAGGGCAAGTACGGCATGCGCTGGACGACCTGCCGGAGAGGTGGAAGCAGTACACGGAACTGAATGAGAGCTACGTGAAGGCAGGCAAATTTACACCCGACGAGTTCGCCAAGCACCAAAGCAAGTAGTCCTTGCCGCAATTCCACAACCGTTCCGTCTAGAAGGCAGAACCAGAGGACCGATTTGAGGCTGGCCGCTTGCTGGCCTCCCAACTCGGGATGCCCCCCTTGATTCAGTGAACCTCGGGTGATATTGTGACCCTGAGTCTGGGAGGAGGACAGGGCAATGGAACGACCGACCCGAGCGCCCACTCAGACCTCAAGGGCCGCGAAGTAGGCACCAGATCCGCCGAACCCCACGACATCCTCTCTCCCTCCTGCGGGAACAAGCCTGAAATTCGAAGGCAGAGCCTGGCTCATCCGCGCTTTTCCAAAGGCTCGATGGCTGGCTCAATTTCCAAGATTTGGAGGATGAATGTATGTGCTGGTTCTCGACTGAGTATGCGAGCCAGATAGAAGAGGCCAAGGCTGGACAGCGCCTTGGAATCAAGCAAATGCAGTGGCATTCGAATTGGGTAGTTCGGGAAACCGAGTTCGACGCCCCAAGGCCTCCCTCCATGGCATTTACAACTTCCCGAATTCCGTTTCAGGGCTGGATGGGTGTTTGTAAACAGCTGCGACACTTGAGTGCCAGACTGCATGTCACTCACAGACAAGTTTGGGGCAGCGCTTCGGAGTACCTTGTCTTTGACAAGGCCTAGGAATACCGAATCGCGGAAAACCCTGGAGTCCGAGCTCTCGTCACCACCTCGGCTTTTCGGCACCTCGGTGAGGGCGTTTGTACGGCATAAGACCAATAGGTGGGGTGGCATATGAAGCGCGTGAAACAGCCTATTCTTTTATCCATAGCGCTGGGGATGGTCATGAGCAGCGTCGCTTTCTCACAGATCTCGTCCACTTCGCTGCAGGGTACGGCAACCGACCCCAGTGGGAGCGCGGTCAGCGGTGCCAGCGTGGAGCTTTCCAACAATGAGTCAAAGCTGGAACGCACGATGGTGAGCGGAATGCAGGGGGAATACCGATTCTTCGCCCTTCCTCCCGGAACCTACACACTGACGGTGACTGCGAAAGGATTTTCCCGCTACCAACAGACCGATCTGCAACTCCTGGTTAACACGCCGGCCACGGCAAACGTCCGGCTGAAGGTTGGATCGGTCACCGAGAGCGTCAACGTAACCGGTGAGGCGCCGGCGTTGAACCTGGTTGATGCCTCCATTGGAAACCCTTTCAATGAAACCCAGGTTAAGCAGCTTCCGCTGGATGGCCGCAACGTTCCGGATTTGCTGAGTCTGCAGGCCGGCGTCACGACGATCGGGAATGGTGCGCATCTTGACGATCCCAGAGTCAAGGATCAGGACACGCGCAATGGCGCGGTAAATGGCGCTCGCAGCGACCAAAGCAACATCACCCTCGATGGCGTGGACGTGAACGACCAGTCAAACGGGTACGCCTTCACTTCTGTCCTGCCGATTACACCGGACTCCGTGCAGGAATTCCGCGTGACCACATCGAACTACAACGCCGATCAAGGAGAGGGCTCGGGTGCGCAGGTGTCACTGATCACCAAGAGCGGCACGAACAACTTCCACGGATCGTTCTACGAATATCACCGCAATACAGCCACCAGCGCCAGCGACTACTTCGTGCACCAGCCACTCAAGTTGATCAGAAATGTCTTTGGCGCATCGGCAGGAGGTCCGATTCAGAAAAACCGCTTGTTCTTCTTTGCTAACTACGAGGGAACGCGCCGGCGGGAAGAGGAGAGCACGGTGCGCGCTATTCCGACGCCGAGCCTCTGCCAGGGCATCATCCAATACCTGGACGTAAATGGACAAACCCAGACTTTGACACAGACCCAGCTTTCCAATCCGAGCCTGGATCCTCTCGGCCTCGGAATCGATCCTGCAATCGAGAACCCGAATCACACTGGCTATTTCGATAAAACATTCTGCACGGGCCAGTTCACAACCAATGACACCTCAGTTGGCGATGGCTTGAACTATTCCGGATTTCGGTTCCGGGCACCGATCCGCTTCGATAACAATGCTTTCATCGCCCGTCTTGACTATCACCTCACTGCGAACGGTAAGCACACGCTGTTCTGGCGTGGCAACCTGCAAAATGTGTTCAATCCACAGGATCCCTTCCTGCCGGGATCTGCGCCCGAACAGACGATGACCGACCACAGCAAAGGGTTCGTCGTGGGATACACGGTAGTTCTCAGTCCAACAATGGTTAATACGTTCCATTGGGGATTTACCCGCCAGAGCGTGGGCATCCTGGGGAACACGAACCAGGAATGGAACGTTTTCTACGGTCTCGACCAGCCCGTTTTCTACAGCCACAACGCCCAGACTCCGGTACAAAACTTTCTCGATGACTTTTCCTGGACCAAGGGGAAACATAGCCTTCAATTCGGCGGCAACGTTGGTATTGTCCGCGATCCTCGCCTCAGCCTCCAACATTCTTTCAGCGAGGGAAAGGGAGCCACCAATTGGATGTCGCCGACGGGTTTCGCCAATACCGGCGGCTACCTGGATCCTGCAAACATCGGCCTCCCCGAGCCAGCTTCGGCCTTTCAGTACGATTACCCGGTGCTTGGCTTGCTCGGCATGGTTTCAGACATCAATGCCAACTACAACTATGACAAGCAGGGTAACGTGTTGTCCAAGGGCACTCCTGTCAAGCGGAATTATGGGCTGGAATGGTATGAGCTCTATGCACAGGATTCCTGGCGCATGAAACCGAACCTCACGGTCACCTACGGCCTGCGCTGGTCGTTGTTTCCTCCGCCATGGGAAGTTAACGGGTTCCAGGCCTCTCCGGACGTTAATCTGGGGACGCAGTTCGATCAGACCGTAAAAAACATGAAGCAAGGCATGGGGTATGATGCTGCCCCGCTCCTATCTTTTGTCCTGGGAGGACCAGCCAACCACGGGCCCGGTTGGTACAACTTTGAAAAGTCAGATGTCTCACCGCGCATCTCCGTGGCTTACTCGCCCCGCCCCCATGGCGGATGGCTGAGAAACATATTTGGCGAGGGCGATAGAACAGTGATTCGCGGCGGTTTCAGCAAGGTCTACGATCGCGCTGGAATGCAACTGCTCAATACCTTCGACGCGAACCCTCCCGGCGGATTGGGTGCGTCGATCCAAAACCCCTGCTGCATTTTTGGCTATGATGATGCCGCCCACGTGCCCCGCATAACAAATATCAACGTAATTCCCACTTACGGCTGTAATCCCGCCAACAGCATTTGCAATGACCCGGCGAATCAAGTATTTTTCCAGCCGCCCCCGCCTGCGCTGCATCCTCTGCCAACCGGCCAGGCTATCACCTGGGGAGTCGATCAGTCGATGAAGACGCCTTACGCATACGCCTTCGATTTTTCCGTTGGCCGCGAGTTGCCAAATAGGCTGTCTCTACAAGTCTCTTACGTCGGTCGCCTGGGCCGTAACCTGCTTACCCAGCGCGACCTGCGGCAGCCGCTTGACATCGTGGATCCAAAGAGCGGAGTTGACTACTTCGCAGCGGCCACGGCGCTCGCCAAGTTGGCACGCGCCAACTCTGTCCTGATCGCCAATGGCACGCCCTACCAGACGACGCTTTCCGCAGTTACCGACTCGAGTGTGGGTCCCACCGCCGCCTACTGGCACGACATGTTGCCGACTCTGAACAGCGGCGCAACCAACTACACAAGTTTCGGTGGGGCGTCCATTGCTCCGGGCAACCCTGGCCTGATCCAGGCCGTTTACGATCTTTACTACGACCCGTTCCTCTCCTACGTTGGAAACGAGGTCGTTGGGATTGGCGATATTGACCTCTACGGTGGTCTCGGGGATAACTTGGGCGACTTCTATTCCTTCTGCGCCCAGCCCGGATGCACCGGCTCTGGGGCGGGGCCAGTCTTTGGGGGAGGGTTCGGCAATTACCTGAACAATCAGGCCACCAGCATGTTCGCCTGGAGCTCCATCGGCAAATCGAATTACAACGCGCTCCAGGCCACTCTCAGAAAGCAGTTCAGCAGCGGGTTGCAGTTCGATCTCAACTACACCTATTCCAAGTCGATTGATATTACTTCCTCCGCAGCGCGTCTTGGGTGGGCTTCTTGTTGCAACGTAGGCGCTCCCGGAACCCGTCTGGTGAATGCTTTCGATCCGAACGGTCGTCGAGGAGTCTCGGATTTCGACACCACCCACCAAATCAATGCCGACTGGATCATCGAACTGCCGTTCGGAAAGGGCAAGCGCTTCGCCGAAAACGCCCTCGGCGTCACCAATGCCTTGATCGGAGGTTGGCAGCTTTCTGGCTTGGCTCGCTGGACGAGCGGCTTCCCGTTCACGGTGGATAACGGTAACTACTGGCCTACAAATTGGGACGAGCAGGGTATCGCGCAAATGATCGCGAGGCCGCGGACCGGGCATTTCAGACAGCCGAATGGTTCGATCAGCGTTTTTGCCAACTCGACGGCGGCGTTTGCCGATTTTCAGCATCCCTTCCCAGGCCAGAGCGGTTCGCGAAATGTGGTCCGTGGGGATGGCGACGCCGGTTTGGATATGGCCTTGAGCAAACGATGGCTGATGCCCTTCGAAGGCCATAGTTTGCAGTTCCGCTGGGAAGTTTTTAATGTGCCGAATCTCCACCGCTTCAATGTCGCGTCAGGCCTACAGACCGGAGCTGCCTGCGCCTGCATTGCTTCATTGCAGCAGCTGCCTGACTCTTTCGGCGCTTACACCGGTCTGCTGACGCAACCGCGTGTCATGCAGTTTGCTCTGAGGTACGAATTCTGATAACTCATCCGGGGCTGGGGCGGCCATTCCCCACGACCGCCCCTCAGAAAAATGTATTGATAGCCTTCGCCCCGGGCGCGCGAAGGCAACCCTTCGGTTCAATTCCATGACCACTTTAGCCCGCAAACTCTGCCTGGTGGATTACTTCGCCCTTGCCTTCGGCGTGATGGTGGGGACGGCGTGGCTTGTCGTGATGGACGATATTTTACAGAGGGGTGGTCCCTTGGGCGCGATCCTGGGATTCACGGCGGGCGCGCTGATGTTGTTGCCGATTGGCTATGTTTACGGCCATCTGGTGCAAGCGATTCCCGATGCCGCGGGAGAGGCCGCCTACGTTGCGAACTTTTTCCCTAGAGGCATCAGCTTCGCCACCGGCTGGATGGTGTTTCTCAGCTATTTCCTCACTTGCCCGTTTGAAGCACTCGCTGCGGGAAGGATCGCCGGTTATTTGTTTCCTTCGCTGAACACGCTTGAGTTGTATCGCTTGGGAGGGCACCCGGTCTATCTGCCGCACATCCTGCTCGGGCTAGTCATCACGATCACGCTGACCTGGCTCAATTACTGCGGCATACAAGCAGGCGCACGCTTGGGGAAATGGACGACCTTTACTTCCTTACTCTGGTGATCATTTTTGCCTTGGCTGGCGCGCAACATGGAAGCGCGGCGAATCTTCATCCCCTTTTCAGCCACGCGCCGCTGGTGTCCATCTTATTAGTTTGGCAGGTTGTTCCGTGGCTTCTGGGAGGTTTCGAATCCGTTGGCAAGTATGCTGAAGAAGCCAGCCCTGGCTTTCGTGGCGGCGGTTTTTCGATCGCCATCGTGCTCACGATCTTTGTCGGACTAGCTTTCTTCTGGGTCGTGATCTCGGCGGTTGCGTATGTGGCGCCATGGGAAACCCTGAACAGCAATCAACAATTTCCTACTGCGATCGCATTTGAGCGGGCGCTGCACGCTCACTGGATTGTCGTGCTGATCATGGGGTCGGCGCTGGTGGCGCTACTGCAGGCCTTCAATGCCAACCTGATTGCTTCATCGCGGTTACTCTTCGCGATGGGCAGGCGCCATCTGCTCACACCCGCGATGGGATATATACATCCTTCAAATCAGACTCCGTCAATTGCGTTGGTTGCCGTCGGTGCGGCGACACTGCTTGCGATGCTGCTAGGCGAGGCCGGGCTGGTTCCTATCCTCGAAGTGGGCGCTGTCGCATCGGCCATCGGCTGGATGGCGGCTTGCGCCTCGTATTGCTGTATGAAACCGTCAGTGCGTGGGCTTGCCGCCGCCATCTTTGGACTTCTCGTCACGTCGCTCATGATCTTTGTGAAGATTGTTCCGATCATTCCCGGGCACTTCACGCGTTACGAATGGATCGCTCTCGCCATCTGGGCTGGTATTGGACTCTTGATCAGAACATCCCCGAACGAAACATATTTCAGGCAAAGGCCGGACGCCACACCGGCCTCGCCCAGCACAGGCGTTAAGACGTCGTAGTTTCCTTGAATCCGATTAGTTCAGGCGAGATTGCCCTCGTGACAGTGCGAAGACGTGCAACGGTGCGTCCTGCTCCTTCCGCGAGCCAGTCCAGGCATACGACCTGAAAGCTCGTGGAGAAAGGCCAAACTCTTTCTTGAAAGACTTGCTGAAATGAGCCGAGTCGCTGAAGCCCCAGAAGAAAGCGATCTCGGTGATGTTCCTTTCGCTCAAACGGGGATTCAACAAGTCATTCCGGCAGCGTTGCAAGCGCCGCTCGCGTATCCATCCCGCGACGGTATGGCCCTTGGACAGAAAAATACGATGCAAATGCCGAACGGAAACCCCGACCGCCGCGGCAATTTGTGACGGATTTAGCGAGGGTTCCGCCAGGTGAGTTTCAATGAATTGTACAATTCGTGCCCGGTGCTCCGCGTAGCTGCCCAGCTTGTTTGAAGCCAGCTCCGGATGCACAATGCAGCCAGCCAATACGTCGAGGTAAGCCTCGATCGCGGCTGCAGCTTCCTGCGCACTCATCGATTCTGCCTCCTGGTAGAACGACGTGGCAAGATGAAAGAGTGCCGCTCCGTTTCTTGACACTCCAGAGATCTGTGGCAATACGGGCAACGAGTTCATCCGCAAATGGCTCTGCACGCGCCATCGCGGAATTCTCAAATAAAGCCGGGCACAGTTGCCGTCGCACTCCGAGCTCCACGGGTGTCCGGAATCGACTAGGGTGGTGTCGCCCGGCTTGAGCAGGGCGGTGGTGCTGTCCTGGCAATAGCTCCTCACGCCCTCAAGTTGCGTGATGAGGATGCATCCCCTGTCTTCTGCGCGGGCACTGACCGCGGGAAACTTGGCAAAGGATACTGGACTGGAGGAAAAGCGGGTGAATTCGAGGCCGGCCAGGATCCGACGCTCAATCGAGCCATGAAAGGAATACGCCTTGGGGAATTGAAACCGGCTGTCTCCGCAAATCTGTTTTGCTGTCCATCGCCAAGCTTCCAACCGATCCGAGGCGGGAACCAAGTCCGTCGAAAACGAGTGCGCCATTGGCTTAGCCGTAGGTTCGACCTCGAGGACAGCTGGCGTCCTCGCTCTAACCCCAGACAATACGCAAAAAGGCTTCCCCTTCTCTGCAACTAGCGGGACCAGGGCACGCTAGCACAAGTCCGAAGTTCGGCGCAAGAGGGAGGAGCAGAATTGTCGTTGGTACATGATATGTCCGGTTGAGATAGCACGTGATATGTCCGCTTTTCGGGCGGTGAGGATAAGAGACCATGCGAAGCATGGTTTCTTATTCGAAGGCCGCGATGGAGCGGGCGATGAAAGTACAGGAAG
>WNFC01012306.1_pt1 | contig 10600 bp, 11 predicted proteins | sample 5400541 | NCBI WGS metagenome assembly WNFC01 (sample SAMN13153342, study PRJNA577476) | soil metagenome | isolation source: 120 cm saprolite under Douglas fir tree site 2 hole 2 replicate 1 | place: USA:California | collected 2015-04-18
CTCGCTTCGAGATTGTTCGCTGCGGATTTGGTTCTGCAAAGAGTCCCGCCGCTAACCGTCGAGCAGGTGCCGGCCTATCCGCAAAATCTCGCCCGCTATCATTTCGGCGCTCAAGTCGAAGCCGCGCCTCGGAGCAATCCGATCGCGAGCCTGCAACTCAGCTCAAACTCCGAAGATCATAACGTCGCCGAAACCGCATTGCTCTGTGATGATCCAACCGTCGGTTATCCATTATCCAACGGCAACACGAGCTTGCTGATTACGCTCTCCAAAATCGAGAACATCGACAAGATTTCATTTCGCAACAGCGGTGCGAAAGGCGAAGTAATGGTTGCGACCTCGAGCGCGAAGTTGCCGGCGGATAGCGGGCAATGGCACCAGGTGATGCGACAGCAGCTGACTTCAAACGTGGTCACGGCGAACGTCGGGCCGAGCGACGCAAAATACGTGAAACTGACGTTCAACGTTACGGAACCGGGTCGAATTGCGGGATTGGGTGTGTATTCCGTTCCAGCCGTAGCGGACTTCGCGATGCCGCGCGCGCGTAGAGCGACTCAGGAAAACTCGGAAAACATCGCGTTTATTAGTTACAATCTCTCCGATGTCCACGCTAAGGCTCGTGCGCTTTACGTCAGCTCGGGCGGCAATTTGCAGCAAGCCAATAACATGATCGATAATCAGCCGGGCACGAGTTACACGTTTAACGCCGACGATGCTACACCAACTGCCGTTATTGATTTGGGCAAAGAAACGGCCGTGCAGCGTATCTCTGCAACTTATTCGGCACGAGAAGCCATGGTGGATTTTTATGTGCTGCGAAGCTTGCCTGGCGAGCAAGCAGGCGGCGCAGTTGCACCAAAAACGTTGCGCCTGGGCGATAATGATCTTGCTGGTTTAAAACCGGTTGGCTCCGTCGCTGATACTGGAAAAGGGCGCGCCGCCATCGATTTCGCGCCGGTCACCGGACGTTACATCATGGTGAGATGGACCCCGGCGGTCCGTCAAGATACGCCTTTTTCGGCGGATGAGATCGCCGTGTTTAGCGGAAATGGCTCAAAAGGTTTGATCGCTGCGAACACCGGTTACGACGGAAAAGAGGCGAAGGATTTAGGCGAGGGTAAGGAAGCGAAAGAAATGCCTGGAGAAGGTCCGCCGGGCGAAGGACCTCCTCCGAGCTTACCGGATCCGCCGCCATTCGTGTTTGTGCCCGAGATCATTCCCACGAGTCCGTAAGTCCGCTCGGTATTCAGCCGGTTCCAAACCTGCTGGGCGCACACAGGCCACAGATCTGTGTTGCGATCTGTGGGCATGTCGATGTAATTGCAGAGGCAGTTTTCGCGATTAAAGCTCGTCGCGAATAATTTTAAAAATTTGGGTATTGTCGATGGAACCGCGCAGCGTCTCAGTCGCTGGTCCCGTTCCGAATGCAACCACATCTTCTACCGTGTTGAGTGCAGATTTCGTGTAGAACGCGGCTGGCTCCGAACCGTCACTCTTCACGGTTTCGGGTTGACCATTTCCTTCCGGCGTCTTTGGTGTGCCGTATGATCGCGTTCCCTTTGGTCCGCTCGCCCAAGTGATCCAGGGTTGTCCGGCCGAATTCAGACCGAGCAATGCCAGGCCGCTGTCTTTGCGAAAAGGAAAACCATTCAGACTCAAGCCGCCAATCGCGACGTCGCCGCAAACAATGATTGTCGATTTTGCTCCGGCGTAACGCCGCGCCACCGAGACTGCACGATCCAACTCCGCTGTTTCTTCAAACGTTCTTTCGGCGTCGTTTTGTTCGGCGGCCTTGCCCATGAGAGCGGCATCGACTACGAGCAAGTAACCCCCGGCGTTGTACTGCAAGAGCTCGATCGCACGACGCACCATGTCGGGTAAACTGGGCTGTTCATTCCATTGGTCGAGTTGGCTGGCAAACGCCAATTCGCCCTTCCTAAAAACTCCGAAAAGTTTCGGACGACGCCACGCCGGAATCGCTTCCAGTTCCGCGCGATTGGAAACGATGTCGAAACCATTCCCGCGCAACTCCAGCAAGAGATCGCGACCATCCTGGCGCTGTCCGCCTTTTGTTTCCGGCAAGAACTGCACGCCGCCGCCGCCCATTGCAATGTCGATCTTTCCGCCGTCGATCAACTGGGAGGCGAGATTGTCTTCATCGCCCGCGTCCCGAGCGTGAGCGTAAAACGCGGCGCAAACTGGACCGGTCAGTTTTCCATTCGTCAGTAGCCCGATCGCGCGTCCACGTTGCCTCGCCAGCTCCACGATGCTCGTGAGTGGCTTGCCGTTTGGGCCGATTGCGATGGCGCCATTGTTTACTTTCGCGCCCGTAGCAATTGCTGACGCGGCTGCTGCTGAATCGGACACGGCAAAATCTTTCGACGCGTTGGTCATCAAGGCCGCATAGCTCATTGAATCGAGCGTGAGATGCGCGTCCGCGCCGCCAACATAAACGCGCGTAGCCGCCAGACGTTCCGGTCCGAACCCTTCCCCAATGAACAAAATTATGCCGAACGGTTTTTGGATGACCCAGTGTTGAAAATAGAGCACGCCCAGTCCGGCGAAAACAAAAAGACAGAAAAGCGCGAGCAATTGATTGCGCCATTTCACCAGGCGATGTAGCGGCCCGCTCTGTGAGTTGTCAATCCCGCAACCGCGGGAAACCGCTTGTCGATCTTCGCATTCGTCGGCAGAGTGCCGCAAATGGCGGCGCCCCTGATGCTCATCATTCGTGATGGTTGGGGTGTCAATCCCGGCGGCAAAGAAAAACGCGAGGAAAACGGCGATGCTACGCTTCTGGCGCGCGCGCCGGTTCACGACCGGCTCTACCGCGAGTATCCTGGAAGCAAGCTCAGCGCGAGCGGTTCGGACGTGGGCTTGCCTAACGGACAGATGGGCAATTCGGAAGTGGGTCATCTGAACCTGGGCGCCGGCCGAATCGTTTATCAAGATCTGACTCGCATTAACAAAGCCATTGCCGGCGGCGAGCTCGCCCACAACCGCGTCGTGCAGGAGGCTTTTGCAGCCACGCGCGGCCGGCGCCTTCATTTGCTCGGGCTTGTTTCTGATGGCGGCGTGCACAGCCATTACTCGCACATGATCGCGCTCGCGAACGCAGCCAAAGCCGCTGGCGTCAGTGAGATTTTCGTTCATGCCTTCACCGATGGGCGCGACGCTTCGCCGACTGGCGGCCGCGATTGCCTGAAAATTTGCGAAGAGGAGTTGCGGGCGAGCGGTGCGACGATCGCAACCGTGGTGGGTCGATACTTCGCCATGGACCGGGATCGCCGCTGGGACCGAACGAAGAAAGCGTGGGACGCAATTGTGTTCGGCCGCGGCGAAGTTTGTGCGGGCTCGCCGTCGGAAGCCTTGGATCGACAATATCAGCTCGGCAAGACAGACGAATTCATGCCGCCGCTCGTTTTTGAATGCGCGGGTCAGCAGCGCGTTCGCGATCGAGACACCGTTTTGTTTTTTAATTTCCGCGCCGACCGCGCGCGCCAGCTTTCCCAGGCGTTCTTGTTCAAAGACTTCAACGGCTTTGATCGCGAAGCCTGGCCGCAAGTCAACTTCGTCACCATGACGCAGTACGATGTGACCTATCCGTCGCCGTTTATTTTTTCCCCTGAGGAACTGCTCCACATTTTGGGCGAAGTGGTGAGTGCAGCAGGCAAATGGCAGTTGCGCATCGCCGAGACGGAAAAATATGCGCATGTCACTTATTTTTTTAACGGCGGCATCGAGCGCGCATTTTCAAAAGAGGACCGCAAGATTGTGCCGTCACCGAAAGTTGCGACTTACGATTTACAGCCGGAGATGAGCGCGTTCGAAGTCACGGATGAAGTCCTTGCGTGCATGGAGAACTACGACTTGATCGTGCTGAATTTTGCCAACCCCGACATGGTTGGACATACGGGCGTCATTTCCGCTGGCATCAAAGCGGTCGAGACCGTCGATGAATGCGTCGGACGGATCGTGACGAAGTTATTGTCGATTCACGGAAAATGTCTCATCACGGCCGATCACGGAAATTGCGAGCAGATGCGCAACCCAGACGGCTCGCCAAATACTGCGCACACGACCAATCTCGTGCATTTCATCTACGTTGCAGAGGACGCCGCGAAATTCCGCTGCCAGGAAGGAATCCTTGCCGACGTCGCGCCGACACTTCTGTTTCTTCTCGGAATGAAGCAACCGTCCGAAATGACCGGACGCAATTTGCTTGTGCCCGCGTAAGCGCGGCTCGCGCGAAACCGATACTTCATTGATCGCTGCGGGACACGGCCATTGAGCGCTGACTTGCTTTTGCACACGCGCAAACCTGGAATACCTTTCACGAAGACCCTTCACGAAAGGAGAGAAAAAATGGCTAATTTTGTCTGTCTTCTTCAGTTTACCAACCAGGGCATCCGCAACATCAAGGACACGACCAAACGCGCCGAGGCCGCCACTGCCGAGGCCGAGAAAATGGGCGCAAAAATCACGCAGGCATTCTGGACGATGGGCGCCTACGACGTCATCCTCGTGCTCGAAGCGCCCGATGACGAGACCGCGAGCGCTTTCGCCGCCAAGCTCGGATCGCTGGGCCACGTCAAGACCCAGACCATGCGTGCCTTTGGCCGGCAAGAAATTGAAAAAATTCTGGCGAAGATCAGATAATTGGGCCGCGCGCGCTCCTTGTTTTCATCACGCACGGATCTCGCGCAGGATTGCGACAAGCTTACGTGTCCTCACGGGTTTGGTGGCCCTCCGTTTTAAAGCTCGCCGCTGCTTGTTCGAGAAGCGACCGAAGCCGCGTGCAGTCGCACGGTTTCTGCAGATGATAATCGAACCCGGTGAGCCTTGGCTCGCCCACTTCATCCGGATAACTGTAGGCAGACAACGCAATCGCCAACACATCGATCCCGCGCCGCCGCGCCTCACTGATCAAGGCATAGCCCGTTCCGTCCGGAAGCGCGATATCGCTGACAATCGCGCCGAACCGATGAGTTTCTAATAAGTTCAGGCCGTTTTTCAACGTTCCGGCACTGAGAAAGTCATAACCGCAACGCGCAACAAGGCGCTCGAGGACCACGCGGGTGTCCTCATGATCTTCCACAACTAGAACACGCATCAATTCCTAAATTCGGATTTGCCAGGCTGAAAGGATGCCACTTGGCCCTGAATAATCTGGTCTACGGGGAGGGCAAGCGGTTGCCGGTTCGAAATCTGGATCGCCTCGTGAAATCTCTTCACGCAATCTTGCATCCTCATCGTACGAGTAAACGGCGCAAAGCCGCAAGTCAACGCACAAAAACTTCGCTCCGCCTGGTTCAGCGGCTCGAAGAGCAATACGCCTGCGACAGCCGATAAAAGAAAAATGCCGTAATTGAGATGATGCACATGTGTCCCGCCCAGGTGCAGAAAGAGATCGGGCATTTTGCGAGCCATGATCAAAATTACCAGTGTCCGCGACGCGATAAACGTGAGGAGAAACGCCACAAACGTCAGCCGCGCCAAATGGTGCAGCGGATTTGCCGGACCTATCGCAGCGCTCGCCTTCATGGATCAGCTTTTCCCTGTCGCTCCCATCTCCCGCGTCCCAGCTCCTATCCGCGAGAGTCCTTTTGAGGCTCCGATTTGTTCATCAAGCGCACTTTCAGGGTCGGACGTCCATCAATCTTGAGGTACGTTGCCTCAGCTTTTTGATCGCTGCGCTCGAATCCACGTTCTTTCGACGCGTCGTGGCGCGTCCAGGTGGCGTGGGCTGCATTCGCCTTGAGGAATTTGGAGATTTCCTTAGCCGAAAGATCGCGACCGTCGATACGGGAATACGTTTCTAAAACGCTCCGACGCTTATCGAAAACTACGAAGTAAAGATATCGATCCTTGTGATAAAGCATGCTGACGGTTCCATCATCGCGCAAGCGTCGCTCGACCAACCTGCCGTATGAATCTTCAATCTTGTCGTCGCTATCACCCAAATTAGCGCAGACAGAGTTCATCCCCGTCAAAATCGTTAGAAATAGGACGGAATATCGCTTCATAATAATCCGTTATTCGACAATTCTGCGAAGTCCACATTCGCCTTTCCATCCAAACCTCTCATCTTCCCATTAACCAATAACACCTCAAGTTCGGGGCATCGAGGTCGTCGCCGTCGGCCTTATGCACTCACTGAACATGGTGCGATCACGGCTGCAAATGTTCTCAACGGCGCACGGGCGGTGCAGATGAATACGACGTGCGGGGACGCCGTTGGATGGACTGCATTGGTCGCATGGTGATGCGACCGAGCGTCTCGGGAGAGCGCGAGTCAACGTTTTCGTGGTGTGACCGTTTCTTCGGCTGCCGATTTTTCTTCCCTCCTTCATCCCATATCCTTCATCCTTCCTCCTTATGAAAATTCTCCTCGCAGGCATTCTGGGTGGCATCGTCATGTTTATCTGGACGTCGATCGCGCACATGTTTATGCCGCTGGGCAAAGCAGGCATCAGCGAAATCCCGAACGAGAAAACGGTGCTCGACGCCATGCAATTGAACATCGGAGAAAAGTCGGGCCTTTACTTTTTCCCCGGCACCGGTCTTGGTCCGAACGCAACTCGCCAGGAAGAAAAGGAGGCGATGAAACAAGAAATGGAAAAGATGGCTAGCGGTCCATCGGGTCTGCTGATTTACAACTACGCGCGCCCGTTCGCGTTCGGTAAATCGTTGGGAATCGAATGCGCGACCGAACTGATCGAAGCGATCCTGGTCGTCTTTCTTCTCGCGCAAACAAGCATCGCGGGTTTCGGCGGGCGCGTCGGTTTCGTTTTCGTCGCCGGAATTCTGGCCGCCATCGCGACCAATGTTTCCTACTGGAACTGGTACGGCTTCCCCTGTGTCTACACCGCAGCGTACATGTCGATCCAAATCATCGGCTTCCTCTGCGTCGGCATTGTCGCTGCGCTCGTATTGCGAAGGAGCGCTTCGCAAACCGCGTAACACATTTAGTGGATTTAACGAGTCAGTGATTTAGCGATTCCTTAATCGCTCATTTGGTCGTTACTTCTGTTGCGTTCTTTTCCGGTAAGCGGAATGCAGCGGCACCAGAATAGCCATCGAGAAATAGACCCAGCCGCTCCAGGCGATCTGGTCTATGGGCAAGGTAAGAGCCAGCAGCAGCGAGACGAGGCCGACGCCCACCGGGATACTCCATCCCGTTACCTCGTAGCGCGTCAGCAATTTTTCCCGGTCATTCAGCCGTAACGGATCCCGCAATTTCCAGGCCCGCAGATTCAGCAGCAGGATCTCGAGTGCGATCGCGATGAACCCGACAGCGAAGAGCGCAAAAAGTGTTTGCGCTTGCGAGTTGGGATGGAGCCCAAGTTTGTGGCCTACTCGACCATCGCTGAGAAGAAACCACATCGACCCAAAAATCCCTTTTAACGGGTAGATATAGATCAGAATCGTGACCAGCATCGCCCAGCTAATGAAAATCGAGATGCCATCTTCGAGACCGTAACGCCGGCTCCATAACCAATGACCTCGCCAGAAGATGCCGAGCACAATGATGCTCGTGACAAAGGCGGGCACATTCCTGAACGCGCCCAGAAGCGCATCGATATTGTCCGGGATTTGTTGCGGAGCGATCACCAGCATCGAGATGGCAAACGCAAAGGCGGCGTCGATGAAAGTTTCCAACCGTGTCATCTCGATGCCACGCAAACGAAACCCGCGCAGCCGCGGCAGCACATCCAGCTCTGTCGGCATTGCCGACGCGATCTCTTCTTCGCGCTCAGTCATCACTGCCGTTTTAACAGGTTATCGCCTTTAACGCCTCAAACGTTTTTTGTACAATCTGACATCTGATCCGCCAGAGGACGGATTCGCCGTGGCGAACTTCTGGCTTCTAGTGCTTCGTCACCGTCTAAGCAATGCCAAATCAAACCGTTAAGAACCTCGCTTTTGGAATCGGCGGGACGCTTCCTTTCCTCGCCCTGGTTATTTGGGGTTGGGCCGATTGGACAACTTTCTTTTCTCATCCGGCGCGGGCCGGCCTCATCGTCCTCATGTTGGCTGGCGGAATCGCGTTCGGATTTTCCGGAAGCAGCAGTTTCGGGATCGGCCGGCGCGAAGATCCCTCCAGCCGGTGGATCTTCATTCCGTTGATCATCATCGCCATCATTTTCGCGTGGCTGCCGCCCCGCCTCGATCGTCTCGATCGCTGGACCATCGACGGCGACGCTATCCGTTATCTCGGATTAATCATCACCGCCATCGGCGGTTTCGCCCGCGTCGCCACGGTATTCGAGCTCGGCCATCGCTTCAGCATCTTTGTCGCACTCCAATCCGATCACCGCCTCAAAACTGACGGCTTTTACCGGTTCGTTAGGCACCCCAGCTATCTCGGAGCGCTCCTGGCAATGGCCGGTTGGGCGCTCGTCTTTCGCAGCACCATCGGTTTGCTTTTAACGGCGGCGATGTGCGTGCCCATTATCGCGCGCATCCGGGCCGAAGAAGATTTTCTCGTCCGCGAATTCGGCGACCAGTATCGCGCGTATCAACGCCGCACCCGCTGGCGACTTTTGCCATTCATCTACTGACCTCTGCCCTCTGCCTTCTGCTGCAACATTGGACATTGGGCGTTGAGCGCTCGCCGCGCCGCAGCTCATCTCCCACCAAGGCGGGTTGAATGTTTTCCGCTTCCGCCCTCCGATCTACATCCTTGCGGCCTTTGAATTTCGAAAATCCTTTATGCGATCTTGGAAAAACAGCCGCGCAAAGCTTCCGATCGAGGTCCGGCAATCGCGTGTCCACGGGCACGGCGTTTTCGCGACCAAACGCATCCGAAAGAACGCGCGCATCATCGAATACACGGGAAAACGCGTCCCTTGGGAAAGTGTGCCTGTCGACTCCGACGACGCACACGCATTCCTGTTCGGTTTGGATGACAGTGTCCTTGTGATCGACCCCAGCATTGGTGGCAACGACGCGCGCTGGATCAACCATTCCTGCGACCCGAACTGCGAAGCGATCGAGGAAGATGACCGCATTTTTATTTATGCGTTGCGAAACATCGAGCCTTGCGAAGAACTTTTCTACGATTACGCCCTGGAACTCGACGAACCAATTACCGAACAACTCAAAGACGAATTTGCGTGCCACTGCGGAAGTCCAAACTGCCGCGGCACCCTGGTGGAACTGGTTTGAGCGGCGAGAGTTTCCGGTTTCAGCGATTCGCAATTTGTCGTTCGCCCTCCGTCTTCAGCTCTGCAATTGGGCATTGGCGCGTTGAGCGTTGAGCGTTGAGTGTTGAGTGTTGAGTGTTGAGTGTTGAGTGTTTAGGGCGTGTTGCCCAAATCGCAGCCGGCAAATAAAATAGTACCCAAGCCGGGAAGAATTTGGTAAGGCTCTGTTCCCATGATGGGAGAACAGAAGAGTGAAGCGCAGTTATTCAACTACGCGGTTAATCTGGAGAAGCGAGTGAGGAGCAATCATCCGCTGCGCCAAGTCAAAGCGGCGATCGATTTTGGATTTGTGCGCGAGGAAGTGGCGCACTGCTACGGGAAGAAGGGCAACTAACCGCTCGTTTTAGCCGAACGCGATCTTCCCCACTCCAATCCGCCTAACGAATCAACTCTGAACCAAACTCAAATAGCTTTGGGCAACACGCCCTTTAGATTTGATCCCATTTTTTTCTTTCCTCTTGGAAAAGAAGTAGATGCCTGTGATCCGTAAGGAATTTAAACTGCACACCAACTCCAACACGTAATGCCGCTATGACTTACAATTGGATAAGTGCCGAAGTTTCGTCAGATTGCGAGCAAGCTAATATCCATTTGATAAAATTTGAAGGTATTTTCCTCCCCGCTGCCATCGGCGGCTACTGCTCGGTAGCGATCCAGAACATCGTTGATGAACTCCTGCCGTTCGGCTTCGGGCAAACGGCGCGTCCATTCGACGCAGCCTACCGCACAGAAAGCGGAAAAAGCCGCACGTGACCCAAAATCCCACGCATGATCCTTGGTATCAACACGCAGCACCCGGAAGCCATTACGCTCTGCCATGGCTGTGTACTCGTCTGATGTCAGGTGCAGATAAGGATCGTGAAAATCCCGGAAGTAAGCGCCCCATTTCGACGTTCGACGTGTCTCTTCTGCGACATTTTCCAAACTCTTGCGCGCACCTGCCGCGACAAGCCGAAGCTGCGCTCCGCCCTCGGAAATCAAGGCAGAGTGGATGGAAGTAAGAGCCGCATCCTGCTCGGGAATCCAGTGCAGCGCATTAAAAGAAACCACGAGATCAAACTCGTTTTTGAAGGGCAGGCAACGAGCGTCCGCCACCTCAAATCGAAGGTTGGACCGCGTTGCCGGACCGAAGTGACGCTGAGCGAAGCCAATCATGTCACGTGACGGATCGACCCCGACTACCGAACCTCGCGGGGCGCGAGAGGCGATTTCCGCGGTGATCTTTCCATCGCCGCATCCGACATCAAGGATTCGCTCCGAGCCCTTAAGATCGAGCAGAGCGAGTACTTCCTGAGCCATCGCTTCCTGCAGCGACGAGCGGCGATAGTACTCGGCAGCGTCCCATTCTGTCATGTGCGGTAACAAGGAATGCCGCACCTTATTCCGCCTCT
>WNFC01014219.1_pt1 | contig 10600 bp, 6 predicted proteins | sample 5400541 | NCBI WGS metagenome assembly WNFC01 (sample SAMN13153342, study PRJNA577476) | soil metagenome | isolation source: 120 cm saprolite under Douglas fir tree site 2 hole 2 replicate 1 | place: USA:California | collected 2015-04-18
TCGCAGCGCCGGCAGGACGGCAACTACAACGGCGGGTTCTTCCAGTACTGCAATCACCTGACCGACGTGCAGGCGCGGATGTCCCAGCACTTCGTCTTCACCAAAAAGTGACGCGGACGGGCTCCCGCGGTGCGAACGCTTTATGTGGGGAAGACGAGATGACCCGCGCGCACTAAACGGGTTGACTAATGGGAATCGCCCATTTGCACAAACGCTTTAGTTTCAACCGAATCTCGGTTGTCTTCTCGCCGAATAGCTGCGAGTGGGCTCGATTATCTTCTTGTGGGTCGTGCGCGAGACGTTGATCGGGAAGACCACGAGCGTCGCGCGCTCCGAATTGCAGCACGCCGTTTATCTCAGGATTCTTCGCTCGTTCCTTCGTTTGTGCAGCGGTAGAGTACTTGTCCCAGTCGCATGACATTACCGTCGTCCGCAGGTATATTTCTGAAAAATCCGCGCTTGACGTCACCGTTATCGAGTAGCCAGTCCCTGTGGATTCGCATGAACAAATTTGCATCATCTGGAATCTGCTCTTGAGGAAAATTATCTGCTTGATTCGTCAAGCTGTTTATTGTCCCCCATCAGCCAAGACCAAAGTGCACGTCTATAGTCGGAATCTTTTAAGGGGCCGCCCACTTTAAACCCAGACTTTGAATCACCGTAACAGGTAATTGATTTGCGCGGATCAGCCGGAACATTTAGAAGAAGTTCAGCGTTGTCATCCTTCCAATAGATATCAATGCTGCCGTACGGTCCTTGGACTAGCTGGGGAGCGTCAACAATGATTCCGTGCCTCTTCCAAAACCATCGAGCGTGGTTCAACAGAAACCGGGCGGCGCGTTCGCATGTATCTTTAGAGTAGCCTGGACTACCTTCTTCGTCCCAATCTTCGGGAAGTTTAAGTAGTTTCAGGCAGGCTGCTTGTATCAAATCAACCAACGGTTGTACCGGGTCAGTTTTCTCTGTTAGCTCCTCGAGAAATTCCGATACTGAAAGAAACCTCGAACCCACCAAAGAAGAAGGCTCAACACGTGGCCGCAACTGTAGCTTCAGTATCTCGTCGAGTTCGCTCGGCACTAACCATTCAACTGGCTTCAGAACACTCTTCTGCCACGCCTCTACCGATCCCGCATCGCCATTCGTCTTGACTTGAGAGTTTTCCATTAACTCGTTTACTCCGCTTTAGTGCGCAGGCAGGGCAATCCCATCTTATCCGCAAGTTGGCGAAGGCTCGCCTCTTTGTTGACCGCGCGCTCAAGGATTCCTCGCAGTTGGTCAAGGTCTTCGGTGTCGAGGGCTACAAAGAATTCTTTGACACTCTGGCCTGCATCCCGATACGCGATTCTGAGATTGTGGATTCCCTAGCGCCCTGGTCGTTACACCAAGCGATTCATCTAGCGAGAGAAGTTCTTCAAGGTGCTTCCGAAACTCGGAGGCGTGTTCTCCTGAAAGCTGAAGATCCTTGTTTCCTGTCTGCTTCAAAGCTCCAACAGTTCGTCAAAAAATTTGCCGAAGGTAAGGCGCTTCTCCACCTTGAGAGAGTAGAACGAAGCGAGAACCGATATGACTTTGGACGCATCCTCCCCAGAGAATGGAACCGAAGACGCTATTTGCTCGATCAGTTTTGGAAGAACGAGCCTTGGACTAGCTCGCTTCAAGGCTTCCTTCAGAGAAGACATCTGCTCCTTGGAGAGCTTCGTCAACAGGACGAGGCCACCTTGAGCTGCCGCTGCACTCTCAGGCGTGCCATGCGTTTGCCTCCGACATTAGCGACAATAAGATAAGCACGTTCATAACCATAAGCGGACTTGATGCGAATAACAATTATCGGGCGAGCACCACTTAACTACGAAACTGGCAAGCGGGGCAAGGGCGCTTACAGGAAGTTTACGCCGACATCGTGTGGCCTTTGTCACGGCAGGAAGCAAACCGGCACAGTCAACCGTACGCATCGATGATGCGTACGGCGGCGCCCCGGACTGACAGGGTGCGGCGTAAATGCCGCCGGGTGCCTTAGGCGCGGTTGAACGCAATCACGCTGCCTTCTCCGTCGGCGGCGAGATAGACCCTGCCGTTAGCAGCAACGGCAATTCCCGCGAACGGCCGCAGCGGTCCCGGCAGCAGCCCCGGTATCCCCGCCAACACTTTTGGCACGACGCCCGGAGGCGCACCAACCCCGAGATTGGATGCGACGGTCTCGCGCTGCTTCGTCCTGAGCGAGAGTGCGATCAGTTCGTGCGCACCGGCGTCGACCACGTACAGGGTGTCGCCGCTGATAGCCAATCCCTGCGGTTCTTTGAGGCCGCCAACTACCTCTGTCGCCGCGCCGCTCGCGTCCAGTTGAACGACGCGGCCCTTGTCGCTTTCCGCCACGTAACACGCGCCGTTGGCCGCGACTGCGATTCCGGTTGGGCGAGCGAGACCGCGCGCCTTCACCTTAACCTCGCCGGACGCGATTTCGAGCACGCGGCCCTCGCCGCCCTCGGCGACGAAGACGGAGCCGTCCGTACCGGCCGCGACGCCGTAGATTTCGTGCAGGCCGGTCGCGAGCACGTCCATCGCATGCGTCACCGGATGATAGCTGGTGACGTCTCCGGCGGAGGTAGTTACGACGAGCGATCCGTTCGCGCCCCGCGCGACACCGCGCACGAAGCCGGGGAATTGGCCGTCGAAGAGCATGCCCACGCGACGGGTTGCGCCGTCCGCCGCGACGGCCGCCATACTGATCCCGTCAGCGGCATAAATCGTTCCGTCGTCCCCGATCGCGAGACCCATCGGGCCAAGGAATCCCGGTCCGACGAGGCGGCGCTCGCTGCCGTCGGGCATGATTTCGGCGACGCCGCCGTCGGTGAAGTGCGAGAGGAAGAGGCGGTCGTCGGCGGTCAGCGCGAGGTTGTCGATACCGGGACGCACCTTCGCGCGAACCCGTTTCTCGCCGCTTTGCACGTCGAAGCGCAGGATTTCGCCGCTCTGTCCCTGCGTGGAGAGTAGGAAGCCCTTGCTGTCGAATTTGACCGCCGTGGGCACGGCGAGGTCGCCGGCGAATTTCTCCGGTGTTCCACCCTCGGGGGAGACCCGCCAGATTTCATTCGCGCCGATCGCGGGGAAATACAACTTGCCGTCGGGGCCGACCGAGAGCGCGTTCGGCAGCGGCAGCTTATCCGCGAGTTGACGGGGCGCGCGTCCATCGGGGAACAGTTCGAACAGGCGTCCGTCATGACGGCATTCGTCCATGAACAAGCGATCATGCCAGGCCGTGATGCCGTTGGCGCCGGGAACATTGTCGGCGATGATGCGAACCTCGCCATTGGGCGAGCGCGCGCATACGCGTTCGCTCATCACTTCGGTCAGATACAAGGTACCGCGGGAGTCGAAGGCGAGATCATCGGGGCCAACGATCGGTCCGCCGATTCGGCTTACCGTCGTGACTTCTCCGCTCGTGATGTCGATGGAACTGACTTGGCTGCCGAAGGCCTGCGCAACGTAGAGGCGGCCGTCGGGTCCGACGCGCATCCCGTTGGCGCCGAACAAAGTACTTGGCGCGGTGAGGCGGCTGGCGGTCCATCCCTTGGCGGCGCCAACGGTCGATTCGGCGCTGAAGCGGTTCGATTGAGTTGCCATAATGCGGCGATCCTCCCGATGTGTATTCAGTTGAGACGCTCGTCGGCGCCGAGTTGAGGCGCAAGGCGGCGCAGACGTTTTGCTACCTATGCATCAGCGGGCCGCCGAATGCAAAAAGAACCAGGGCCTCGCCTGCTCCGAGGCAACGGCTGGACCCTATCTGGTCGCGCCGATGTCGCGTCTGATGCGCACGCCTCTCTGGCTATCTTGGCGGACCCACCGGGGCGTTTTGAGCTTCCTTCTGCAGCCGCCTGAACACCGTATCGAACCCAATCCCGGCCGAAATCGCCACCAGGACAGCTGATGCGAATTGAATTTTGTCGGTTGCCATCACGGTCTCCGCTTTGGGCGCAAGCACACCCGGCGCACCGACCCATTGCGGGATAAGGTAAGCGAGACCCACAACAAATCCTGCTATACTGCCAAGGAGAAGCGAGGCGCGAGGGTCTGTCTTTCCTGGTTCCCCAAGCATCCCTCTAACCAGGGCACCGGTGGCTCCTGCCGATATGAGCCCGACGAACATGACGACGGGATAGGTTGAGGCGGGAGGAGTATGGACCATTCCGAAGAAGATCGCGGTCAGTAGGAAGACAAAGGCACCACCAGTGTATGCCGTTGGTAGCCCCTGCGCTGTGAGTGCGGCCAGGATCTGTTCACGGCGATACGATTCCTTGCGTCTCGCGGATACTGCCTCAAACTCGTTCCTTAATTGGGCGACGAAATCTGCGACCGGGCGCTTTCCCCAAGAATAATGATTTTTATCAGGCGATGCTTGGGCAAGTTGGTTCCATATCTTCTCAGCCGAACCGCCGAATGCATCAACCGCCAAGATTGGAAGTCGACGAGCCACCGCGATCTGCCCTGCGATGAGCGTTGACTTGCCTCCCCCAAGCAGCAGCACCGCGTCAACACCTTCTTCCTCGGCAAGCGATCGGTAAAATGGCGCCTCCCAATCGTCACCGGGAAATAGCCGATGCTCGAAAACTTCCCGCCGTTCCGTTTCCTCGTCGAACTTGACCTGCCCGCGCTGCGACTGTGCATAGCGAACACGGATCGCACCGCCGCCGGCGGTCAGAGCCGCGATGTATCCGGAGACTACATGGGGTTCGACCGAGCGGCGATCTGAAAGATACACAACCAGGCCAAACCCTGCCTTTGCCAATTCGGCTCCAATAGCCTTTGCAGCGTCGCTAGCGGCGGCTGCCGTGGCATCGTCTAGTTGCCACAACCCGCCTATTACTGCGACAAATGGGAGATAGGAGTTATCCAAGAATGTTCCTTACCAGAGCCACGTCGCGAGCCAGCTTTCCATCCAGTTGTTGCTTTCCCCCGTTTCCAAGACAGCCGGAGTGACGACAAATTGCTGACGCTCTTCCGCCGTTAGCGGTCGCGGGACGATCTTGTTGGCAAGGTCAATTAGCGACTGAGTATTCGAGAAACTGCGCCACACCAGCGCGGTTTTATCCTTAGAGGCGGTCACGATGCGCTTGGCGTCCGGGCTGAACGCTGCCGAAATGACCGCATCCGTATGGCCTTGCAGGGTCATCAGGCGCTGCCCGCTAGCGGCGTCCCACACCCGCGCGGTGTTATCCTTAGAGGCGGTCACGATGCGCTTGCCGTCCGGGCTGAACGCTGCCGAAAAGACGATATCCGTATGGCCTTGCAGGGTCATCAGGCTCTGCCCACTAGCGGCGTCCCACACCCGCGCGGCTTTATCCCTAGAGGCGGTCACGACGCGCTTGCCGTCCGGGCTGAACGCTGCCGTCCAGACCTCACCTGTATGGCCTTGCAGGGTCATCAGGCCCCGCCCGCTGGCGGCGTCCCACACCCGCGCGGTTTTATCGCTAGAGGCGGTCACGATGCGCTTGCCGTCCGGGCTGAACGCTGCCGTATGGACCGCATCCGTATCGCCTTGCAGGGTTATCAGGCTCCGCCCGCTGGCGGCGTCCCACACTCGCGCGGTGTTATCCACCGAGGCGGTCACGATGCGCTTGCCGTTCGGGCTGAACGCTGCCGAAGAGACAATTTCCGTATGGCCTTGCAGGGTTATCAGGCCCTGCCCGCTGGCGGCGTCCCACACCCGTGCGGTGTTATCCCCAGAGGCGGTCACGATGCGCTTGCCGTCCGGGCTGAACGCTGCCGAAATGACCGCATTCGTATGGGTTTGCAGAGTCATCAGGCTCTGCCCGCTGGCGACGTCCCACACCCGCGCGGTGTTATCCTCAGAGGCGGTCACGATGCGCTTGCCGTCCGGGCTGAACGCTGCCGAAGAGACCGCATTCGTATGGCCTTGCAGGGTTATCAGGCCCTGCCCGCTGGCGGCGTCCCACACCCGCGCGGTGTTATCCTCAGAGGCGGTCACGATGCGCTTGCCGTCCGGGCTGAACGCTGCCGAATGGACCGCATCCGTATGGCCTTGCAGGGTCATCAGGCCCCGCCCGCTGGCGGCGTCCCACACCCGCGCGGTTTTATCCCAAGAGGCGGTCACGATGCGCTTGCCGTCCGGGCTGAACACTGCCGAAAGGACCGCATCCGTATGACCTCGCAGATCCGTCAGTTCCCGGCTGTCTAGCACAGCAGTGTAGAGCGCGGCCTCGGCCTCTACTACGCAAGGCCGGTCGCGGCTTCTCATGTTCCGGGGAAGGGCGGCTAAGGCAAGTAGCATCCCGGTAGTCCCGTTGCCCGAAGCGGTTTCCTGCTCAGACCACGACGCCAAAGAAAGTGACTGTGCAATCAGGGCCTCCTTATGTGCGTGCTGCGCGGCAAAGAGCGCCAGGACAGTTACGGCGACTAAAGCGAAGCCCGCGGCAAAGATCAGCATGCTGATCCCTCTATGCCGCCACTGGCTCGCTATGAGGAACTGAATTGCCTGTGGATAATCGGGAGCATATCGCGCAGCCCACACTTTGTTCGGTCGCTGATCCTTACGCCAGTCAAGCGCGAGCTGCAGGTCCGGACCTCGCCAAAGTGCCGCCTGTCTTTCGCGATAGCGTGTGGCCGCGTCCGCAAGCCGGCGATACAGCGCGGCCGATTCCGCTTCTTCCCGAGCCCAGTCGTTCAGGCGATTCCACAACCTGATCAGGCTTTCGTGGGATATGTCGATTACCGATTCGGAGTGAAGGGGTTCACTCGCGGGGGGTGTCAGGAAAGTACGATCGCCGGTGCGAAATTGATCAATCACTGCGATCAGCTCACCCTCCGACGCCTCCGCCGCCGCAGCTAGTTCTGCCAAGGCCGTCGGTCCACGCGTCTCGCGGTTATCGGTACCCAAATCGGACAGCCGCTGGAAGACACGTTTCGCGATGGCCTTGCCACGACCGTCCAATGCCTCGAACGCCTCGTCGGCATGGCGAGAGAGCGCGGTCTTCATTGTCCCGATGCTCTCGTAATTAACCAGATCGATGGAGGTACCCGGACCGCCGTTTCTGTGCCAAGCGTCCCACGTGCGCATCAATGCATGCTGCAGAATCGGAAGCTGGTCGGGATCGTCTCCGACATCATTGAGGAGCCTTTGGACAAGGCGCGGCTCAATCGTCGCGCCGCTTACCGCGATCGGTCCTTCGATGACCTCGCGTTGCTGGTCACGCGTCAAACGCGGAATGAGAAACTGCGAGCGGTTGAGTGCTTCGGGCAGGTCGCGAAATTCGGCACAATCACCCAGAAAGTCGGAGCGCATTGTGAGCACGACGTAGATGGGGTGTTCACGCTGCTTCACCGCTTCGAGCATTAGATTCACGAGTGCGGCCGCGTCATGATTGACGGTCCTCGCGCCGCGGCGCGGGACACTCAGGCGAAAGATCTCTTCGAACTGATCTACCAACACCAGCAGGTTTGTATCCGGGCCAATTTGGGCCTGCTGCACGGCTTCGACCAAGCCGAGACTGCTCCGGCGCAGGGTGGTTGCCAGAATGATTCGCCGCTCCGCACCATCCACGTCCCTCTGCCCGAGTGCCCCCGGGGTATCCAATGCCTGCGCTAGCGCGCCAATCGGGTCGGCACCCGGGCGTATGATAGCAACACACCAACTCGATCCGGCTTTGGCGATAAAGCCGCTCGTAAGTCCGGGGAGCATCCCGGCTCTTGCCAAGGACGACTTCCCGCTCCCCGAGGTGCCCACTATTGCGACGAATCGATTAAGCCCGAGCAAGCGCAATAGTTCGTCACTTTGGCCGTCGCGACCAAAGAAGAGATGGGTCTCGTTCGGCTCAAATGGCCGCAATCCAGGAAACGGGTTGGCCATCTGTAGGTGATCGACCTCGGTGCTCACGAGTTACTCACCAGCCGCGCGACGAACGGCTCCAATGTCTGCGAAAGGGGCACTGTGGAGGCCTGCATCATCTGAAAGTCGCGGGTCTTGAAGTCTCGCTTCTCCGGGCCTTGAGGCTCGTCCACGTAAACTGCGTTGGCGCGGAAAGGGGTAGTGCGACCGAGTCCACGGATGCGGGCGAGATCGCGCAATTTCGCGCGTAGCCAGGCCTCGCTCGCGGCACCCCAATAGATCAGTACGCCGTCGGCCACCCGTAGATTGTCCTGATGATCCTCACGAAGCTCCTGCGGCTCACCGTTCATTAACGGTCGAATGACTTCTAACCCACGAGCATCCAGATAATCGTGGAGGGGTGCAGCCGCCGCACGATCTCTTTGATCGTACACAAGATAGACGCGGCCTAGCGCTGCTGAACCGTTAGATTTGTTCGGCGGCGCCACCACTGCTTTATCGGCCCACGCACGTCGTCGAAGGCGATCGATAACGAAGCTCTTGAGTTCCTCGATCGAGGTTTCGAGCAGTTCGAACGCGGTCACCTCAGCGCGCTGATTCCGGATACGGTCCATAAGTGCTTGCTGACGATCCTCCTTCGGCTTTGTGCCGGGAGGAATCCAGACAACGCAGGAAAAATTCGGATCAGCACGATGTGCCGCTAACTCATACTGAAGCTCCACGATTGAGCGCGTTTCATTTTCAGGTACAAGCCCGTAGCGAGCGCCCAACGGGTGAATCGAAAGCGCGGACCGCGACATCTCTTGGTGTACTGACTGAATAAGTTCATCCGAGGTCAAAGGAAACGGCCTTTCAGGGAGCACCTGAAAGCCGCGATCCTCCAGCTCTCGTCGCAACTGATCAACATGACCTTGAATATCGAAACTCGAAACAGCCAGATAAACTGCGGTTGCACTTTCGGAGGGAAAGATTACGTTCGTTTGTTTTGTTGTCATCAGGTCGATTAATCGTTTGATTTCAAACGCGACATCATCGACTTTAGCCCAGTACGCCCGGTCGCCATCAGGGCTCGGGTCAATTAGAAATTCTCGGGGAATCTCCGAATCGGGGTCTACCTTATAGAAGAGATAGCCTAGAACGTCGTCGAGGATTTGCGGAAGCTCCGCGCGGGGAACGAACGTCTTCAGGACCTTGACCAGCCTGCTCTTGTTACGGATCCGAACAGTGGTGTTTGCCGCGACAAACCCTTCAAGCTCGCGCCTGCACCAATCGGACCGTACATAAGCCGGTGTGACAACCGAGACGAGAATAGCAGACCGGTGCAGTTGGTCGATGGTCTCATCGGAAAAAACATCCGTACCGGCCGTTTTGCTATCGCGCCAAATCGTTATGGGTTGCCCTAGCCAGTCGCACACCCGAGTCTCGAGATCGTGATGAAACTTTGTGACCCAACGGATATTTCCCGGGCCAAAGGGTTTGTCATCGACGTGACTATAGCTAACGAAAATGTCAGCCAAAAACTCCGGTAAGAACGCCATGTCGCTTTCTATCAAAAAGTGGCGCTAGAGGGAAATATCGTACGGTTAGTAGAAGCAAGTCCACTGGCGTGTGTGGCAAAAAGCCCGTCCCGGTGCCACCCAAGGCCATCCGGGAAAATCAGCATGATGATCTGTTTTTACGCGTGCGCCGGTGTCTCTCGCAGCGGTCCCTTCAGCGCGGCGATATCGCTGAAGTGGCCTGATCACGCAGCGAGGATTTTAAGAACAAAGTTACCGAGAAGCACGTCACGGAACTCATGCCCAGCCGTGCTCCGGCGGATCGCATCCTCGATTCCGAGGAAGGCAATCTCTCGGGCCGCCCCTATTTCGCCTCCTCCGACGCATCAGCTAGCCCCTATCTGGTTGCGCCGATGTCGCGTCTGATGGGCACGCTTTCCGGTTCGTCGGCAACTTCGGAATCGGGCGCGGCCTCCAATTTTCTGCCCTGCCGCCAATTCGACAATCGCTGCACGATGACGAAAAGTACCGGAACGAGGAAGATCGCGAAACCGCTCGAGAAGATCATGCCGGTGATCGTAACCGTACCAATCAGGCGGCGCGCCACCGCACCCGCTCCCAGAGCGTTCAACAATGGCAGCAGGCCGAAGATAAATGCGAACGAGGTCATCAGAATCGGCCTCAGGCGCTGGCGCGCGCCGTTAAGCGCCGCGGATACGACCGACTCGCCCTTCTCCAATTCCGCCTTGGCGAATTCCACGATCAATATCGCGTTCTTTGCCGAGAGTCCGATCAACATGATCAAGCCAATTTGCGCGTAGATGTCATTGTCTAACCGCCGCGACCATAGTCCGAAAAACGCGCCACAAACCGCAACCGGGACGCTCAAGAGAACGCTGAAGGGCAGCGACCAGCTTTCGTACAGAGCGGCGAGGATGAGAAACACGAGGACCAACGACAGCGCGAATACTCCCGCGCCACCGCCTGCCACGGATTGCTGATACGATATCCCGTTCCATGCGGTGCCCATGTCGCGCGGAAGAACCTGGTCCGCGACTTCGGTCACCGCGCTCATCGCGTCGCCGGTGCTATATCTTGGCGCCGGCTGCGCGAAAATTTCGATGCTCCGATATTCGTTGAAGCGCGTGGTGAATTCGGGACCGAACACACGGTTCATGTTGACCAGGGTCGACAGCGGAACCATCGCACCCGCATTGTTGCGCACGTAAAATTGCCCGATTTCCGTTGCCCTGGTCCTATACTG
>WNFC01026422.1_pt1 | contig 10600 bp, 15 predicted proteins | sample 5400541 | NCBI WGS metagenome assembly WNFC01 (sample SAMN13153342, study PRJNA577476) | soil metagenome | isolation source: 120 cm saprolite under Douglas fir tree site 2 hole 2 replicate 1 | place: USA:California | collected 2015-04-18
TCCCGGCCGAGCCCGCAAAGGGTTTTCTCGTTGAAGAGGGTGACGAGGCTGCGCGTCAGCGATTCATAGACGACGAGACGAACCGAATTCGAGCCGATGTCGATGACCGCGACGCTGGATGCGCGTTTGCGCGGCCGCTTCACGTGAAAAATCCCTTATGGCGATTGCTGACGCTCGGTACGGCGCGTGAGGCGGCGCGGCGAAGATTCCTTGAGCGACTTTCCACGGCCTGACAAACTCGGATTCGTCATGAAATAATTATGCAGGTTGAAGGGCTCCTCGCCCCTGGCGGCCTTCATACGCGTTGACGACCCGTCCGGCAACAACTGCCAGCTCTGCTCGGTATCCTTGAGGTTCGCGACCATGATCTGTTCGAGAACCTGCTGATGCACCGTGGGATTTTGCAGCGGGCAGAGGATTTCGACACGCCGGTCGAGGTTGCGCGGCATCATGTCGGCGGACGAGATATACACAGCCGCTTTTGCGCTCGGCAGGCCGTATCCCATCCCGAAGCAGTAGATTCGGCCATGCTCCAGAAAGCGGCCGATGATCGATTTGACGCGGATGTTCTCCGAAAGTCCGGGAATGCCGGGCCGCAGGCAGCAGATTCCACGCACTATCAACTCGATCGACACGCCGGCCTGTGACGCTTCATACAGGGCGTCGATGATGTCGGGATCGACCAGCGAGTTCATCTTTAGCCAGATCGCCGCCGGCTTGCCGTGCCGGGCATGGCCGGTCTCGCCGCGAATATGTTCGATCATGCGCTTGCGCAACGTCAGTGGCGACACCGCCATCTTCTCGATATCGCTCGGTTCGGCATAGCCGGTGATGTAATTGAACACCCGTGCCGCGTCGCGTCCGATGATCGGATCGGACGTGAAGTAGGACAGGTCGGTGTAGATGCGGGCGGTGACCGGATGATAGTTTCCGGTGCCGGTATGAACATAGGTCGTGAGGCTGCCGCCCTCGCGGCGCACGATCAGCGACAGTTTTGCATGGGTCTTCAGTTCGATGAATCCATAGACCACCTGCACGCCGGCGCGTTCGAGATCGCGGGCCCAGCGGATGTTGGCCTCCTCATCGAATCGCGCCTTGAGTTCGACCAGCGCCGTCACTGACTTTCCAGCCTCGGCGGCCTCCGCCAGCGCCCGCACGATCGGCGAGTTGTTGGAGGTGCGATAGAGCGTCTGTTTGATGGCGACGACGTCGGGGTCGCGGGCGGCCTGTTGCAGGAACTGCACGACGACGTCGAAGGATTCGTAAGGGTGATGAACGATCAGATCCTTCTGCCGGATCGCCGCGAAAATATCGCCGCCGTGGTCGCGCACGCGTTCGGGATGACGGGGGACGTAAGGTACGAATTCGAGATCGGGCCGGTCGAGCCGGGTCAGTTGCGACAGCTCGTTCATCGCCAGCACCCCGTCGACCAGCAAAACCTCGTCGTCGGCGGTGGAAAGCGCGCGCTGCACGAACGCGCGCAGCTCTTCCGGCATCTTGGCCTCGATTTCCAGCCGGATCACGGATCCTCGCCGGCGCCGCTTCAGCGCGGTTTCGAACAGCCGGACCAGATCTTCAGCCTCTTCCTCGATTTCGAGTTCGGAATCCCGGATGACACGGAAAGCACCCTGGCCTTTGACGGTATAGCCGGGGAACAACCGGCCGATGAACAGACCGGTAGCCTGCTCCAGGGTAATCAACCGCACCGCACCATCCTTGGCCGCCGGCATGCGGATGAAGCGATCGATCTTGCCGGGCATGCGAATCAGCGCGTTCATCGGCTTGCCGTCGGAAACCCGTGCCAGATGCAGCGCCACGGTAAATCCGAGGCTCGGAATAAACGGGAAGGGATGCGCCGGATCGATCGCAAGCGGCGTCAGCAACGGGAACAGCACGATGCCCACCTCGGCCAGGATGCCGCGCAGATCGCGCCAGATGCCCTGCTGGTCGGTGGCGAGTGTTGAAACGGTTTCGTTGATGAGCACCAGCTGTTCCGCCGGCGTCAGACCGTCGGGACTGCGCTCGGCGATGCCCTCCCGCACCTGGGCCTTGATGCCGGCAACGCGGACCATGAAGAACTCATCAAGGTTATTGGCGGAAATCGACAGAAACCGCACCCGTTCAAGCGCGGGGTGGCGGGGATTGACGGACTCCTCCAGCACGCGGCGATTGAAGTGCAGCCAGGAAAGCTCGCGATTGATGAAGCGTTCGGGGCTGGTGCCCATTGCGGAACCAGGCGCGACATCCGCTTCTTTCTCTGTAATTACAATAGCTTGCGCGGATTCCATCAAGTTTCAGTCCATACCGAGGAGGCGGCGGCGCGATTGCGAACAAATGCGCCACAAAGCATGTGTTATCGCAATGACGTTTCAATGACATTGATGTTCCTGCTCTCTGCGCCGTCAAGATGCGAGATTAGGCTGCGGGGTTAAGCATTTCGCAGCAATTCGGCCGCCAGCGCCCGGGTGACCGGCCGGCCCAGCCGCAGGGCTTCACTGTCCAGCAGTTCGACCGCCTGTCGTGCGGCTGCGAAAGACCGCTCGATCCGGGTTGCGAGATAGCTCACGACAGTCTCATCGATGGCCATTTGACGGTCCGCGCAAAATTTCACGATCAACGCGCGAAACAACTGATCGTCGGGCGGCAACAGCGACACCATCGGTACCGCGCGCAGACGTGACCGCAGATCGCGCAGCTCGACCTCGGTCGCCGAAGGTGGCAGGCGTGCAGTGATCAGCACGAACGCCTCGTCCTCCCGCGCGAGATTCATCAGGTGAAACAGCGCGCGTTCATCGAAATCGGACGATTTCAAATCCTCGATGACCAGCGCGCCGGTCGCCAGCGCGCTTGGCACCGCCGCTGCGGTCAGCGCATGCGCCGATGTCGAACGCGCGCCGGCTTGCTCGGCCCAGATCGAGGCGAGATGGCTCTTGCCGGAACCCTCCGGTCCCGTCAGCAGCATGATCCGGTTCGGCCAGTCCGGCCAGTTGTCGACCAGCGCCAGCGCGGCGGCATTGGCCGGTCCTTCGAGAAAATTGTCGCGCGTCAGGCTCTCCGCGTGCGGCAGCGCGAATGCGAGCTGACGAGGATGAACGCTGCCTGCCACGCAAGTCTCCATGCCGGGGATCGTCGGCGCATCATAACACAATAAGCAATCTAGCTTGCCTCGATCGTGCTCATGTGCCGTACCCACTCCACGAGATAGAGGGATACCGAAACCAAAGTAAAGACCGTTACAAAACCCATCAGGATCAGATCATACGGCGTCGAGTTGAAGCCGAAGCCGAGTGCTGCAAGGACCAACGCGGCGAATGCCACCTGCGCCACGGTATTGAGCTTCGATACCATCAACGGCTTCATCGGGATCGGCTTGCCGAACAGCCATGACACAATCACGGCCGCTACGATCATGATGTCGCGCGAGACCACGAGGATCACGATCCAGCGCGGTATCGCGCCCCAGACTCCAAGCGCCATGTAGATCGAGACCAGCAGCGCCTTGTCAGCCAGAGGATCGAGCAGCGCGCCCAGTTCGCTGGCCATGTTGAAGCGCTTGGCGAGGAAGCCATCGACCGCGTCGCTGACACCTGCGACGATGAAGATCGCAAACGCGATTTCCATCTGGTTGGACGCAATGGCCCAGACGATGATCGGCACCAGCAGGATGCGACCCAAAGTGATGATGTTAGGAATACTCACACGGCGCTTCCCGGCTACCGGCCTGATTTTGCAAAAGATCCGGCCCTTTTCAGGCCCGACCGATTCCTGCCTACATAGTATATGCACGCGCCGCTTGCGAGCCATGCCTAGAGGGGGACTATATACTTGACTGAATATCATCGATGGTTGTACGCTTCAAACACTGATTCGGAAACGTGTGCTCATGCGTCTTTCCGGCGCGATCTCGCCAAGCGGTCGTTACGATACCTTGTGAGGTCTCGACCACGATCATAGGCGCCCCGCCACTGTTCAATGAAACAAAGTTTCCGATTGCTAGGCGCGGCTCGCGCGCGTTGGGAACATTTGTGCGAACAACTTCGAGTTCGGCCGGTGAAAAGCTGGCTTGCTTAATCTTCATTGAACGAGGCTCATGTGATGGCTACGGAACTCAATATTGGAATTGTGGTCAAACTGAAATCGGGCGGTCCCCTCATGACGGTCACAGCCCATGGCAAAGATGCCGAGGGCAAGCCGAGAGTGACTTGCACTTGGTTCGATAACGACATGAATGAGAAAAACGGCGCGTTCCCGGTCGAAGCACTTGAGCCGTATACGCCCCCGATCCCCAAGCGCATTGCGCCCACGCGGGTTAATAGGCGGATTTAGACTCCACTTTCATGCGCCCTTTCTTGGGGGCTGAACGCTTTTTCTTCGCTGTTTTGCGAGGCTTCGGCTTCGTATGCAGGAACGTCTGCACCACCTTCTGAAATTCTGGGTTTTTTGTCGGATCGGGCTTTCTATCAGACATGTCGCAACCTCAGGGCAAATGCGTCTTTTGCGGCGGGACCAGCCTAACCAAGGGTCACGTCTGGCCAGCTTGGCTCAACAAGATACTCCCTGTCATGGCGACCCACCATGAGCAGATCGTCGGCAAATTCGAGACGTTCACCCCGACGATCCCCGGGCCGGAATATTCGGTCGAAACGCGCCAGGGTCACGCTCGGACTCGGAAGCCGAGGAACACTTGCAAGCGGTGTAACAGCGGGTGGATGAGCAGGATAGAGGATGCTGCCATCAAGCCGATGACGCCACTTATCTTCAGCGTGGATGTCCCGCTTAGAATGGAGGATCAGCGGTCGATTGCGGCGCTGATGTGCCTGATCAACATGCGATTAGAATTCTTGGGCGACTTCCGAGCCATCCCAGCATCGGATCGCGCCGCACTAAGAGAGACCGGCTTGCCGCCCGCAGGATGGTGTATGTGGCTTGCCAAGTTCACAGGCAAGAGAGCCGATGACCTTGTGTCACGCTACAACGCCCTGATGGCAGGTATGCTAACGAAACCGAAAAACATCGGTCCCGAGTATTGTAATACGCAAGTGACCACGCTGGTCATCGGGCAGCTTTGCGCGCACCTCTTCAGATCCAGCTTTGTGCCGTTCATCGAGTACGATGGCGCTCGCTTGGCCAAGATTTGGCCCCTCACCGGATACGACATCAACACCCAGTTTCTTCCGACGATTTCGGACCAGGGTGTCTTGTCCCTTGCCGAAGCACTGCCCCGCGCGGCTTCGGAATCGCCGCACAATCCTTGACCTAGCCATCGCGCTTTTTCCTTCGATATGCAAGGAAAGCGCGCGCCTTCTGCTTATTCGTGCGCGGCTTTGTCAGCAGGACGATACGTGAGACGCTTGCCCTCAATACCTTTCAGGGCAATTGCCGCACGTTCCCCGTCCTTGACCTTGCGGGTGTTCCACTTGAAGTCCCATTCCACGAGGTAGCGCGGCAGATGGGCTTCGCTGATCGAATGGTGAGTGCCGAAAACCGCACGCTTCATGAGGCTGAAACGGCATTCAGACGTGTTGGTATGAGCATCGCCGCGAACATATTCGTCTGCGCCGCGGTTCACGCTCTCATGGCGGTCAAACTCTTTGCCGACCCGATAGTACTGGCCGCCCTGATCCGTCATCAGGGATGATTTTCGGCTGACCTGAGAGACAAGGATCGGGCGCAACGTCTCGCCTGAAACAGTCGCAACGCGGAATGATCGGGACTCGCCGCCGCGCTCGGTAAGCGCAACAACGGCTTGCTTACCCATGCCGCCGATGTTTTTCTTGTTGCGCTTGCCGACGTGTTTGTTCGCCCCTTTCCTTTCCCGCCGATGTAGGTCTCATCCGCCTCAACGATCTTGCCTTCGCCGCCGAGCGGTCCCGGCTTTTCTGCAGGCGTCATCGCGGCGCGAATACGATGGCACATGAACCAAGAGGACTTGTAGGTGATCCCGAGCATGCGGGAGAGCTGAAGCGCGCTCATGCCCTTCTTGCTAGAAACGATCAGATGCGTAGCGAAAAGCCACTTGTGAAGTGGGATATGGCTGCGCTCATAGAGCGTACCGACGCGCACCGTGAATTTTTCGCGGCACTCATTGCAGAAGTACCAGCCCGGTCCCATCGACTTGCCGCCGAGAGCCTTGACCGTCTCCATCTGGCCGCAGAACGGGCAAACCGCACCTTCCGGCCAGCGCGAGGCTTCCAGAAATTCGCGGGCTTTGTTTTCGTCAGTAAAGGCCGGGTTGGTCAGATCGCAGGACATGGCATTTCTCCGATGTTTCAGAGCATGCCATATTGGGCTTGTTCAGTAAAGTATATAATTCCCGCCTAGAGAGGGTGGCTCGGTACCCCCCTGGTGGCTTGCAAATTCGGGCCAAGCCATCACTTAAGAGGTGCTGATATGCTACGAATCTGATTGGTTAACCTTGCCAAATTCGCATTAGATGGGTTGACTGATTTAGCCAGCTTTTCTACTACCCGGCGGCTTAAGCTCGCGTTTGCAATACGAAGTCCGCTGTTGATGGTAGGTGCCGTCGGCTTGTCGGGAGGTTGCAGAACTGCTCCGATTGGCAAGTCGATTCTAGTTGGAACCTAAACAATGGTCGCGCTCGGGAAAAAGAAGCTGCCCACTCGGACGACTTATCGCGACGCCGGGGTCGATATCAGGCTAGCTGACGATTTCATCAAATCTATCGGGCCTATTGCGGATGCTACAATCTCGCAACGTCCGGGCCCAATGGAAGGCCTTGGCGGCTTCGGTGCTCTTTTTGATCTCAGAAGCGCCGGCTTCCATGATCCAATCTTGGTCTCATCAACAGACGGCGTAGGCACCAAGCTTAGGATCGCGATCGAGACGAACCATGTTGATACAATTGGCATCGACCTTGTTGCGATGTGCGTCAATGACATTGTCGTGCACGGAGCTGAGCCCCTCTTTTTTCTGAATTACTTTGCACTTGGCCAACTTGACAATGAACTCGGAACCCGGGTTTTGCGTGGTATAGCTGAGGGATGTAAACTTGCGGGCGCCGCGCTTGTTGGGGGTGAGACCGCCGAAATGCCGGGGTTCTACGCTAAAGGAGATTTTGATTTAGCAGGCTTTACAGTCGGAGCGGTCGAACGTGGCCAAGAACTTCCCCGCCGCCGTGATATCCAAAAGGGAGATGCTCTCGTCGGCGTTGCCTCTTCAGGCGTTCACTCGAATGGGTATTCGCTTGTTCGTAAGCTTGCTAAGAACTCGGGTCTGGGATGGTCTGATGTGGCTCCATTTGACCACAGCAAGACACTTGGCGAGGCGTTACTTGAACCAACTCGGATATATGTGAAATCCATACTTCAAGTGCTCAAGAAGACAGATGGCATTAAAGCGTTAGCGCATATCACCGGTAGCGGCGCGCTCGGAAAATTGCATCGTATCCTTCCTAGTCCCTCGGTTGGGGGTGTTAGAGCTCGTATCCAACTAGGTACGTGGCAGGTGCCGGCCGTATTTCGTTGGCTTCGCGATCAGGCGAACTACACTAATTCTGCAGAGGACGAAAAAGAGTTGTTGCGCGCATTTAACTGTGGAATTGGAATGGTTGCCGTAGTGGCAAAAGACGAGGTGTCGCCGGTATTGCGACTTCTTGAAGAAGTTGGCGAGAAGGCATTCCTAATTGGCGAGATCGAAAGCCACAGCGAACCTTCAGGGAAATGGCTTGAGGTCGAAGATGCAGTGGCGCTTACGGGGGACCTAGCATTCGAAGAATTGGCACGCGCTTCGGCGCGTAGACCGTAAGTGATTGGCAGACGCCACGGGTTCGGCGGATTGTTCGATCTGAAGGCCGCGGGCTTCAAGGACCCGGTTCTGGTCGCAGCCACCGATGGCGTCGGAACCAAGCTCAAGATCGCCATCGAGACCGGCCTGCACGGCGGCATCGGCATTGACCTCGTGGCGATGTCGGTCAACGATCTCGTCGTCCAGGGAGCTGAGCCGCTGTTCTTTCTGGACTATTTCGCCTGCGGCAAGCTCGATCCCGAAGCCGTCGCCGCGATCGTTGCAGGCATTGCGGAAGGTTGCCGGGAGTCCGGCTGCGCCCTGATCGGCGGCGAGACCGCCGAAATGCCCGGGCTCTACAGGGATGGCGATTACGACCTTGCCGGCTTTGCTGTCGGTGCAGCGGAACGCGGCACGCTGTTGCCGCGACCCGATATCGCTTTGCTGTCGGTGCAGCGGAACGCGGTACGCTATTGCCGCGACCCGATATCGCGGCCGGCGACGCCGTCCTTGGTCTCGCCGCGTCGGGCGTCCACTCCAACGGATTTTCACTGGTCCGCAGAATCGTTGAAACCTCGGGGCTCGGCTTCGAGGCGCAGGCGCCGTTTTCGCCGGTCATGACGCTGGGCGGCGCGCTGATGACGCCGACGCGGCTCTATGTCAAATCATGCCTGCGCGCGATCCGCGAGACCGGTGCGGTAAAGGGTCTGGCCCATATCACCGGCGGCGGCCTCACCGACAATATTCCGCGGGTGCTGCCAAAGCATCTCGGCGTCGGGATCGACCTTGCGCGTCTGCCGGTGCTGCCGGTTTTCACGTGGCTGGCAGAGCAGGGGGGCATCGCCGAACTCGAGCTGCTACGCACGTTCAACTGCGGCATCGGCATGATCGCCATCGTCAAATCGGACGCCATCGAAGAGGTCACCGACATTCTTACCGAAGGCGGCGAGAGCGTTGTGCTGCTGGGCGAAGTGATTCCGGCAGCGGGCGAGCATCGCGTGGTCTATAATGGTCATCTCGACCTCACATGGTGAGATCGATCTCGCATGGTGAGGCCATGAAACGCCGTGTCGCAATCCTGATTTCCGGGCGGGGATCGAACATGGCCGCGCTGATCCAGGCCGCGACGGCAGAGGATTTCCCGGCCGAGATCGTCGTCGTGATCTCCAATCGCGCCGATGCCGGCGGTCTCGAAAGGGCAAAGGCCAGCGGCATCCCGACCTTGTCAATCGAAAGCAAGCCGTTCGGCAAGGACCGCGCGGCGTTCGAGGCGGTTTTGCAGTCGGCGCTGGACCAGCACAAGGTCGAGCTGATTTGCCTCGGAGGCTTCATGCGGTTGTTCACCGCCGAATTCGTGCAGCGCTGGTACGGCCGGATGCTCAACATTCATCCCTCGCTGCTGCCGTCGTTTCCCGGGCTTGATCCGCAAGGCCAGGCGTTGCGCGCTGGGGTGAAAATCTCCGGCGCGACCGTGCATTTCGTCATTCCGGAAACCGATGCCGGTCCGATTCTGATGCAAGGCGCGGTCGCGGTTCGCGACGACGACACGCCGGCAACGCTGGCGGTGCGGATCCTTGCGATCGAACACCGGATCTACCCCGACGCACTGCGGCTGGTCGCCAGTGATAAAATCCGGCTCGAAGGCGGTATCTGCAAGACCGCAGGCCGTGGCGTTTCCGACGACGTCTTGATTTCGCCCACCGTCACCTAGACTTGTTGCCGTCGGGCTGCTTGCACGGAGAGTAAAATGGCGAAAATTGCGGTTGTCGGCTGTGGCGCGATGGGGTCGGTCTATGCCGCGCTCATGGTTGACGCCGGTCACGAGGTTCACGCGGTCACGTTGTGGCCCGATCACGCCGAGGCGATGGCTTCCAGGGGCCTGCGTTGCGAAGGCGCCAGCGGCGACCGCACGGTGCCCATTCATGCCTCCACCACGACCGGGGGAATCGGGCCCTGCGATCTCGTCATCATTGCCACCAAGTCGTTCGACGTCGAGGCGGCGGCGCATTCCTGCCTTCCGCTGCTCGGCCCCGAGACAATCGTGCAGACCATCCAGAACGGCTTGGGCTCGCCGGAGATCGCAGCACCGATCCTGGGCGCGGATCGGATTGCCGTCGGCGTCGTCGGAGGTTTCGGCGCGTCGATAAGGGCGCCGGGCCATGCCCACCATAATGGAATGGAGATGATCCGGTTCGGCGCATTTGCCGGGCTGCCGAAGCAGTTGCTGCAGGCCTCCGCCAAGGTCTGGGAGTCGGCCGGCTTCAAGGTCGCGCTGTTCGACGACATCAAGCAGATGGTCTGGGAAAAGCTGATCATGAACGTCGCCTTCTCGGGCACGTCATGCACCACCGGGCTGACGGTCGGCGAAATCCTCGGCGACGCCAGGCTCAACGTCGGCGATCCGATCGAGCACATCCGCAAACTCGGTGGCAAAATTCCCGATGCGCGTCCCTCGATGCTGCTGGACTATAATGCCGGGCGCCGATGCGAGGTGGACGCCATCAACGGCGCGATCCCGCGGGTGGGCAAGCCGCTCGGGGTGGCGACGCCAATCAATGACGCCGTGGTCGGCATCATCAGGGCTCGCGAACGCCGGATGCTCGCGTGATGGGTCACGAAACCGACAACATGAAAACAAATTCCCCCGGCGAAGGCCGGGGGTACATCCTGATTGCTTGCGCGGATCGTGACGAAGTTTAAGAGACCTTGAGATTTTCCGCGGAGCTTTTGCCGCGATTTTCCACAAGGTCATATTCGACAACCTGATTCTCGTTGAGGGTTGAGAGCCCCGCACGCTCGACCGCCGAGATATGGACGAACACGTCCTTATCGCCGGCCATCGGCTTGATGAACCCAT
>WNFC01009834.1_pt1 | contig 10599 bp, 10 predicted proteins | sample 5400541 | NCBI WGS metagenome assembly WNFC01 (sample SAMN13153342, study PRJNA577476) | soil metagenome | isolation source: 120 cm saprolite under Douglas fir tree site 2 hole 2 replicate 1 | place: USA:California | collected 2015-04-18
AACGCAACCGGCTATGCGACGGATGAACGAAGCTTTAATGGCTTTCCGTTCAAAACAAGATATGCGACCTACGCCGCCGATGCGACATTTCAGTTGGACCTTTTTGGCCAACTGCGACGCGCCACCGAGTCGGCACGCGCCCAGTTGTTATCTACGCAATACGCTCAGAAGACCGAGATTCTGACCCTGGTGAGCGACGTGGCTAGTGACTACTTTGCGCTGCTCGCACTTGATCTACAACTCCAGATCGCACGCGACACGGTCAAGACCCAAGAAGAGGCCGTCAAGTTGACCAGGCACCGACTGGACCACGGCGTCGCCACCCGGCTCGATGTGCTGCAAGCTCAACAGGTGCTCGACACCGCGAACGCGCAGATTCCCGACTTGGAGAGACAGATCGGGCTGGAAGAGGATGCGCTCAGTATTCTTTTGGGCGATTACCCACACGGCGTGGCGCGTGGACGCCCGCTGATCGAGCAACCAATACCCCCTGAAGTACCTGCCGGGCTAACTTCCTCGTTGCTCGCGCGGCGTCCGGACATTCTCGAGGCTGAGCAAAACCTGATTGCCGCCAATGCCGAGATTGGAGTCGCCAAAGCTGCTTTCTTTCCGCAGATTACGCTCACCGGGACCGGTGGCGGTGCGGTCGGGAGGAGCACCGTATTTTCGTCCCTTATAAACTCCAACATAGGAACCTGGGGCGCCGCCGCGCAACTTACTCAACCAATTTTCGAAGCCGGTCGATTGCGCGGGAATCTGCGGGCCGCAGAGTCCCAGCATCGACAGGAACTGATCGCCTACAAGTACGCCATCCAGAGGGCGTTTAAAGACGTCTCCGATGCCCTGATCGGCTATGAGAAATATCACCAAGTGCGCGTGGCGCAGGAAACCACGGTCCAAGATCTCAGCGATTCTGTTAGCACATCGCTCAAGCGATACGGCGGCGGCATCGCCACTTACCTCGAAGTCCTCGACAACCAGCGCTCTCTGTTCACCGCCCAACTGACCCTGGCGCAGGACCGCGGCAACGAGTACCAGAGCCTTGTGCAACTTTACAAGGCGCTTGGCGGGGGCTGGCAGCAATAGTCAGTGAACAATACGCCCAAGGGTATAGAAGGAACGAAGGGGTAGACCTTGAGCGAGCGACAGCAAATCAACCCTCACAATGTAGGGAAACCGCTTTCCGTCGGTCCTGACTTGGGCGGAGGCATCGCCGGCATGCTGACAAGAGTCTCGCGAGCATAGTGATCAGGAGGCCCCACAGCGGGACAGAAAAATGGGTGCGCCAACGGAAATAAGGCAGAGGGGCGAGCTGCGCGACTATCTCGCGGCCGAACGAACGTTTCTTGCATGGATTCGCACTGGTCTTGCCCTGATGGGATTTGGTTTTGTTGTGGCGCGGTTCGGGCTTTTCCTGCAACAACTCCGACTTGTCGACCACGCTCCCTCAGCACCGTCTTACGGGGTGTCGCTGTGGTTCGGTACCGTGCTCATCGCTGTGGGAATGGTCGTGAATCTCTCTTCCGCATAGCACCATGTTCGGTTGGTTCGTGAACTGGACCACGGCGAACCTCCGCGTTGTCGCTCTTTGGCCCAAAACGTTGCGATAGCTCTGTTGCTGGCGTTGGTAGGACTCACGATGGCGATCTATCTGATTTCAGTCCGCGACTCTGTGCATTCACATTCTGAAAACAGCAAGGAGATATCGATGGCACCGAATATGAACGACGGGATTCTCGACAAGAGAAGCAATCACACAGTGGACGAGACCCTAGAGAGGCTCAAGCGTGCTTTACAAGCGAAGGGAGTAACCATCTTTGCGACAGTCGACCATTCCGGTGAAGCGGAAAGAGTGGGCCTGAAGATGCGCCCCACCAAGCTCGTCGTCTTCGGCAGCCCCAAAGCAGGTACGCCCCTCATGCTGACTGCTCCCAGCATCGCCATCGACCTGCCTCTGAAGATTTTAATCTGGGAGGATAAGGAAGGAAGAGTCTGGGTTTCCTATAACAGCCCAGCGTACTTGCAAGCGCGTCATGGCATACCTCAGAATTTACTGCAAAACATAGCAGTGGTCGAAACCTTGGCAGCCGCAATCGCGGAGTAGTTCCGTCCCGCCAGCCAAGGGAAACTGATCGTTTCCTGCCAGGCTCCCTATCGCGGCTGCGACACCACTCTAAGGCCGGCGGATTCTCTCGCGGCGTAGGAGCCACTTCGCATATATTTCTGTCAGCGCCTATGATTCGCAGAATCCTCGGCGACGGTGAAACTCCAAGTTCGCGTGCCAACGAAGCTTGACGGGCGCAAAGGTTCTGACCACTGCAGGCTACAACCTGCCAGCATCCACCTCCGAACAAAGAATCAACCGACGATCAGCGGGGTTGTCCCAGTGCGCTCAGGTGGTGGTTTTTGCATCGAAAGTTTTCATAAAACCCAGAATCATGTGAACGACAGCCTCATCGCCAATCGCGGTATTGATCATGGTGTGGTAGACGGCGCGGTCAGGCCATTCGACGCGGAAATACTTCTGGATGAAATCGACGCGCTCGCGGTCAACGGTATCCACCAGCTCCTGGGCTTCCTTCTCACTCTTGCCGCGAGCCAAGAGGCGGCGCACTTTATTTTCTCTTGGAGCGTAAAGAAACACACGCAACGTGTCTTGGCGGCTCCTGAGAAAATGCTGTGACCCCCTTCCGACGATGACAGAGTTTCCGGTCTTAGCGGCGTGCTGAACGACACGTTCTGTAATCTTCAAAATGCTTTCGCTGTCGACCAGGTTGAGCTTGTGCGCATTTAGGCTGCCTTCATAACTTCCGCGCAAGAAGGATTTGAAGAGCCGGTAGTAGAGTGGATCGTTGCGTTCCTCCCGGACCTCAACGACGGCTTTGGGGCAATTCGCAAGCCGGGCGATCTCCTCCGTCAGCAACTGATCCCAAAGTTTCCAGCCCAGCTGCGTCGCAAGCAGTTGAGCGATTTCGCCTCCGCCGCTTCCATACTCCCGTTCAACTGTGACGATTTTGATCACGTAGATCTCTGCGGCAGACTGCTCGCTGCACGCTATCCTAATCACATATCATTCCACTTCTTTTAATCCACCGCTACTCTCCGGGCACCACCAGGATCATTCTTCTTCAAAAAAAAAGTCAGACAGAACATGATCGCTGCCCCCACGGAAAGGACCATGAAGGTATCGATGTACGCCAGACTCGCCGCCTGCGCCTGCAAGCTCTGGTAAATCCTGGCGTAGGCATGCGTGAGCGCGTCGTGCGTGCTTAGTCCGGAGCGAGCCAGGGGCTGGGCAAGGCCGTTTACGGAATTTTGGAAATTAGGATTGTCGGGCCTGGCGTACTCGACCAGCCTTGCCTGATGGAATTGCGAACGACGTGCAATCAACGTGGTGACCATGGAGGTTCCCACGCTGCTTCCCATATTGCGCATGAAGTTGACGATCCCGGCGACGGCGTTGTTCTTCTCCGGCGAAATTCCGATATAAGCCACGAGCGTGATAGGCACGAACAGGAACCCCAAACCAATAACCTGGGCGATGCGCAGCCACACGGCGGCATTGAAGCTAATCTGCAGGTCGATCCGCTGGGTGGAATAGAACATGGCGATGGACAAGGCAAGCCAGCCGAAGGCGATCAGGTGACGTGCTTGGAACTTCGTTGTTAATTTGCCCATGATGGGCATCTCAAACAGCAAGACAAGGCCTCCCGCCGAAAGCGCAAACCCAGCCAGTTCGGAGGTGTATCCCAAGAGCGTTTGGAGGAACTGCGGCATCAGGACTAGGCTGCTGAACAACGAGATTCCCAGGGTGAACATCATCAAGCTCGAACTGGCGAAGTTAAAACTCTTGAACATGCGGACGTCGATGATCGGAGCCTTTTGAAACCACTCCCAGATAACCAGCGAGATCAGGCATACGGTCGCCACCACGACCAGGGTCGTAATGAAGCGCGACCCAAACCAATCATCTTCCTGGCCCTTGTCCAGCAGCACCTGCAATGCCCCGATACCCAAAGTCAGAAGAGCGATGCCAATGTAGTCCAACTTGACCCCAGCCGCCTTCAACCGGCTCAAATAGGGCGGATCTTCGACAAAACGCCGCACAAGAAACCAGGTGGTTACCCCGACCGGGAGATTGATGAAAAAAATCCAGCGCCAGGAATAGTTGAAGGTGATCCACCCGCCCAGGGTTGGTCCGATCGTGGGCGCCATGATAGCCGTGATCCCATAAAGAGCAAATGCCAAGCCTCGCTGTTGCGGCGGAAAGGTGTCTGCCAGAATGGCCTGAGCCATCGGCTGTAGCCCTCCGCCGCCTGCGCCTTGCAGCACACGGAAGAAAAGAAGAAGGCCAAGACTCGGGGCCAACCCGCAAAGCAAAGAGCTCACAGTAAACACGCCCAAACAGGCCATGAAGAAACGCTTTCGTCCCAAGGCGCCTGCGAGCCACCCGCTGATTGGCAGGATGATGGCATTCGAGACCAGATAAGAGGTCAGCACCCACGTACTTTCATCATTGCTCGACCCCAGATTCCCGGCCATGTACGGCAGGGCCACGTTGGCGATGCTGGTGTCGAGGACCTCCATGAAGGCTCCCAGCGCCACGACAACAGCAATCAGCCAGGGATTGTATTTGGGCCGCCAAACGTCCTGGTCGATCGTGAGAGCAGCGGAACTCATTGGAGGTATACGTCCGGCACGACGTTCATGCCGGGCCGAAGCTGACGGTCCCGGTTCTCGCCCGGTTCAAGAACGATCTTTACCGGAATCCTTTGGACAATTTTCACGTAGTTGCCCGTGGCATTCTCCGGCGGAAGCAAGCTGAAGAGGGGGCCCGTCGCCCCCGCAATGCTGTCCACGCGACCTTTTAGAGTCCGGCCGTTCGAATCCACATGGATTTTCGCTTTCTGTCCGACGCGCATGTGCTTCAGCTGCGTTTCCTTGAAATTGGCGGTGACCCACACTTCATCGAGAGGCACCACGGTGAGGAGTTGCTGCCCAGGTTGAACGTTTAACCCAACGACAACCGTTTTATTCACTTCGCCGGTGACCGGCGCAACGATCTTGGTGTATTGGAGGTTCAGCTCGGCTTGCTCGAGCAGCGCGCGCTTTTGCTCCACATCCGCGATCGCAGCCCGCGCGCGAGCCCGAGTGGACGACACCTGCTGCGGTCCGGTCTCCGCGGATTGGTGGTTCGCATCCGCTTGCACCAGACGGCTGCGGGCCTGTTGCACGAATTGTGGCGCTGCGGACTCATTGGCACGGGCTGCTGCTACCGCCGCGGTACTGGATTTGGCCGTGGCCAATGCCTGATCGTAGACCTGCTCGGCCACTTCCCGTTTGTCCACCAGCAGCTTGTAGCGGTGGAGATCGTCTTGCGCCCTGACATCGTTCGCCTCGGCCTCTTCCAGCTGGGCATGGGCGGCGGTGAGCTGCCGCTCGGCGGCGATGACCCCTGCGCTGGCGTTTTCGATGTCCGACGCAGTGGACGTCAGCTGGCTCGAAGTGTTCACCGAAGTAATGGGAACCGTGATATTCAGCGATTGGGCTGTCGCTTCGGCATTGGCCAGATTGGCTTGCGCCTGCGCGACCGCAACTTGGTAGTCTTTCGGGTCGATCTCCACCAGCACGGTGCCTTTCTGCACCCATTGGTTGTCGTCCACGTTGACTTTGATCACATAGCCGGAAATACGCGCGCTGACGGGGTACAGGTGGACATCCGCCTGGGCGTCGTCGGTCGATTCATAGCTGCTGAAGTAGCGCCACAAGAACACGCTGGCGACAAGCACCACCGCAATGACGGCCAGAATCATGATGTTTCTGCGGCGTTTGGGACTCCGGTACGCCGGCGGCGCATATACTGTGTCAGTCAAGGGCGACGGCTCGATCGGGGATTCTTTGCCTGCATTAGGCACCGAACGGGGTGGGTTCTCGTCCGCCATGTTCATTTTCCTTTGAAATATTCCTTGACGCCCTCTTCCGCCATGCCCAGAGCGCGAGCCAGGGAAATCTTTGCAAAATTGTAGCTGTAGAGACTCGAGATGTACTGTTCGTGCGCGCTCGCCACCGCCTCTTGCGATTGCACCACCTCCACCGTATCGGTCACACCCGCGCTGAAGCGATCGCGCGACTCCGCCAGCGTCTCCTCCGCCAAATCAATGTTGCTGCGTGCCACGTTGACCTGCTCCGCCGACGACTGCAGGTTTAGCAGCGCGGTGCGAACGTCAGAGTCGATCTGCGCCCGCAGATTGTCCAGGCGCTCGCGACTCTGCTCGAGTCTTGCATCGGCTTGCAAAACGTCACCGTGAACACTGCCACCCTGAAAGATTGGAATCGACAGCGTACCGCGCACGTCGAATACCTGCGTCGCTGTCGAGGGATGCTTCGCTCCCGCGCCATAGTCGGCGTTAAAGGAAAGCGACGGGAAATAGCCCGCCACCGCCGCCTTCCGGGTGAAGTCCGCCGCGCGGATGTCGGTCATGGCCGCTTGGTAATCGGAGCGCGAAGCGTAAGCGCGTTTCAGAGCTTCATCAACGGTAATGCCTTCGAACGGCTGGTAAGGCGACTTGTCCGTGAATTCGAATTCCTGCCCGGGAGCCAGGCCGATCACGCGCGCGACGGTCAGCTTCTGGATGGCGAGGTTGTTCTTCGCTTGAATCAACTGCTGCTGCCGCGTTTGCAGCTCGACCTTGGCGCGCAGCGCATCGATGTCTGGCGAGGTGCCCGCGTTCACACGGTCTGTCGCTTGATCGAAGAGCGCCTGCGCCGTCTTAACCTGCGCTTCCGCTGTTTCGATGCGAGCTTCGTCGGCGATGGCCTGCAAATAGGTATAGCCCACGGCGAGCACAACGAGATCGCGCGCATCCTTGTAGCTATATTCCGCGGACTTCAAGGCCTGCTTAGCGGCGCGCTCATTGTTGATCGACTTCCAGTTAAACAGGGACTGGTCCACACTTACGCGCGCATCAAAATAGGAAAAACGAACGGTCGACGGGAGATTGACTCCCGGAAAGGAAAACTTGATGCCCAGTTCCTGGAGATTTATTTGGGATACGTCCACATAAGGCGCCGCGGTTACGTGCGGCAGGAGCGCACTCAGTTGCTCCCAACGCTGTCCGCGCGCCGAGCGAATGTCCGCATTGGAAAGAAGCGCTCCCAGATTTTGCTTCAATCCGCGATCGATAGCGTCCCGCAACGAAAGCGGCATAACGCCCGGAACGAGCTTTGCCGGCACGCTACCCGCGAACGGGCTCACTCCCAGCGTTCCGGGTATGGGTTGGCCCGGCGCACTCGAACCGGGTGTTGTCTCGGTTTGCGCGAGGGATGTTGCTGCTCCGTAAAACAAGACTCCGGCCAGCAGGCAAGCGCGGCTGGGTCCGTAAGTGAGCCTCAAGGGAGCCTCCTTGGCCTCGAAATTTCGGCCGCGACAAGGCCCAGGGAAACAATATCCTAGTCTCGCCGGCTGTTCCGGGCAATCAGATATCTCCCCAGCGTGTCTGACTGGTCTAACTTCCGAGGCCGTGCTGGCGCAGCAGTCGGCGAAGAGTTTCGCGACTGAGCGAAATGCCCTTGCATTCCACCAGCTTTTCGCAGAGATGGTGGTCGTTGAAGCCGGCGTAGGTGCCTCGTGAAAGCTGCACGATGCGCTCTCGCACGGCCTGGGGCAGGCGACGGCGACTGGGCCGCCCGCGATTGGCGTGTGCCAAAGCCGCCTCCCCCTCTTCGCGCAAACGCTTCTTCAAGCGCTTAATTTGGCGCACGCTCAGGCACAGGAGTCCGGCGGCTCTGGCACACGCCAACTCCCCCTTCACGCATCTGGAAATAACCGCCACTCGTTGTAGCTCTTTCTGGCTCAATGCAAATGTTCCCCTGTTCATAGGGTGACATTTTCACGTTGCCGTCCAGGGGTGACAGAATCATGGAGCTAAAACAAGACGAGTACAGACCCTCGTCGGGTTGGGGCTTCTGTAGTATGATGGTTTTCCTCGGAAAGCGGGTTGCGGAACCCAGCTCTGACGCGATCCAGGCGAGGCGAGCCATGGACAGCGGCTCCTCCACATTCGACCTCTCTACCTCCGGTTCCGTCCTACGTTCTGTTCCATGCTACGTTCTCGCGCTTACGTCGATGCAATCGCACTTGGGTTGGCGCTTCTCCTTCAGGGATATTTCAGCGCGTGAGGTGCGCTTTTCCTGACGGCTATCGCCGTAAACATCTGGTATGCGTTCGCGATTGTGCTTTCCGGAGCATGTCTACGACGTATGTGAGGTGAACTATGGCGACCGAGAGTCATTCCGTACAGTTCGCCGGAGGCAATCTCGGCGGGCAACGTCACATTTGCGCTTTCTTCAACAGTATCGACGAGGAGCACAGGGTGCTTCGCTCGTTCATCAAAGAGGGCCTCGAGCGGGGGGAAAAAGCTTTCCATGTCGTAGACCCCGAGCTACGGGAAGAACATCTTAAGCTCCTCGCCGAAGCAGGCATCAATGTGCATCGCGCGATCGACACCGGCCAGTTGGAGGTGCGGCGTTGGCAGGACGCTTACCTGCGCGGGGACCACTTCGACCAGAATGCGATGTTGGCATTGATCGAAGAGGTGCTGCAATCGGCCGATACGGCCGGGTACCCGCTCACCAGACTGGTGGCGCACATGGAATGGGCGCTGCTCGACAAACCTGGCGTCGATAACCTCGTGGAATACGAGACACGGCTCAACTACGTGCTTCCCAAGTACGATGATCCGGTGGTGTGTACGTACGATCTGTCGAAATTTGGCGCAAACGTGACAATGGATATCCTGCGCACGCACCCGGTCGTGATCATCGGCGGGGTGCTGCAGGAGAACCCGTTCTTCGTTCCACCGGACCAGTTCCTCCTCGAGATAAAGGAGCGACGGCGGGTTCGCAAGAGCGCAGGCACGTCGAACTAAATGCCGGTCGACCCAGATGTGAGATCCCCGTGCGTATGTCTACTACGCGTGTGAGGTGATATATGGCTGTCAATCATTCCGTACAGTTCGCCGGAGGCCATCTCGGCGGGCAACGTCACATTTGCGCCTTCTTCAACAGCATCGACGAGGAGCACAGGGTGCTTCGCTCGTTCTTCAAAGATGGCTTCGACAGGGGCGACAAGGCTACGCACATCGTGGATCCTGAGAAACGGGAAGAGCATCTGAAGCGGCTCGCGGAAGCGGGTATCAATGTGCAGCAGGCGATGGACACCGGGCAGCTCGAGTTGCGGCCGTGGCGGGAAGCTTACCTGCGCGGAGATCGGTTCGACCAGGATGCCGCCGTGGCATTAATCGAAGAAATACTCCAGTCGGGCGCAGCGGCCGGCTACGCGCTCACCAGGCTGGTAGCACACATGGAATGGGCGCTGCTCGACAAACCTGGCGTCGATAACCTCGTGGAATACGAGACGCGCCTCAATTATGTTCTTCCCAAGTACGAAGATCCGGTGATCTGTACGTACGACCTGTCGAAATTTCAAGCCAGCCTGGTGATGGACATCATGCGTACGCACCCGGTCGTAATTATCGGCGGCATCCTACAGGAGAACCCGTTCTTCGTTCCTCCCGATCAGTTTCTCCTCGAGTTGCGGGAGCGGCGGTCGGCTCGCAAAAGTGCAGGCTTGGCGAACTGAATGCCCACAGAATCGCATACTGAAAGTGTGGCGCTGCGAACAGCGCTCCGCGAGCTGGTGGCACTTTCGACAATCCCAGCGGCGTGGGTGGGAAGAGAACCGCCTATCATTGCCGCCGGGCTTGCCGATGTGCTGGTCGGATCACTGCAACTGGATTTCGCCTTTGTGCGGTTGTGCGATCCCAAAGGGGGTGGCGCAATCGAAGTCACGCGCGGGCACGCATGGAAAGCATTTCCCGAATGGCTGCGAACTCACCTGGGCAGCGGCGACCAGTTTTCGTGTAAGGAAATCGTCGCTGACATTGGCGGCGCGGAGCCATGCCGGGGTGTTGTCATTCCCATTGGCGTCAATGCCGAGGCAGGCCTGGTCGCTGCGGCGTGCAGTCGCACCGACTTTCCCAGCGATATTGACCAGTTGCTGCTTTCTGTGGCTGCCAATCACGCCGCGGCAGCGTTTCAGAACGCGCGCCTGCGCCACGAACTCGACGAGAAAGTGGCGGAACTCCGTCAAGCGCGCAACGAACTCGAGATGAAGGTGGCGGAACGGACTGCCGATCTGCAGCGGAGCCAGGCCTATCTAGCTGAAGCGCAGAGGCTGAGCCACTGCGGCAGTTTCGCCTGGAATGTCTGCGGAGAGGGAATCTACTGGTCCGAGGAAACCTATCGGATCTTTGAGTGCGATCGGGCGAACGAACCCACACTGGAGTTCATACTGCTACGAACGCATCCTGAAGACAGAGCCCTCGTCCGGCAAGTCAGCAATCGGGCGCAACAGGAGAGGAGGCATTTTCATTTTGAACATCGACTGTTGATGCCCAACGGCTCAGTCAAACATATCGAGGTTGTGGCTCATGCGGTAGAAAGACACGAATCGGACAATTTTGGATTTGTTGGTGCAGTTCTGGACGTCACCGACCGCAAGCAAGCCGAGCAGAAATTCCGCGGGCTTCTGGAATCCGC
>WNFC01009835.1_pt1 | contig 10598 bp, 9 predicted proteins | sample 5400541 | NCBI WGS metagenome assembly WNFC01 (sample SAMN13153342, study PRJNA577476) | soil metagenome | isolation source: 120 cm saprolite under Douglas fir tree site 2 hole 2 replicate 1 | place: USA:California | collected 2015-04-18
GGCTACAACACGCTGGAGCTTGCAGTGCGTGGCTCGCAAACCGCTGACAAAAGCACGCGCGTCATCACCCCGGAACTCCTCGAAGACGTGCTGCAACGAAAACTCCTGCGTTACGACAAAGCCGGCGAGGAACATTTCAACCTCATTTCCGCGTTGCACAAATCCGTGCGCAACTCCGATCCCGACGCCGCTCTCTACTGGCTCGCGCGCATGCTCGAGTCCGGTGAAGATCCTCTCTACCTCGCGCGCCGCATGGTGCGCATGGCCAGCGAAGACATCGGCCTCGCCGAACCCGGCGCCCTCGCCATCACACTCGCCGCCAAAGATGCTTTCGATTTTCTTGGCGCGCCCGAAGGCCATCTGGCCCTCGCGCAAGCCGCCGTCTATCTCTCGCTCGCGCCAAAATCCAATGCGGTCTACACTGCCTACGGCGAGGTCCTCGATGACGTTCATAAAACCGAGGCCGAGCCAGTCCCTCTCCACATCCGCAACGCCGTCACCGGTCTCATGAAAAACATCGGCTACGGCAAGGGCTACAAATACGCCCACAATTTCGATGATAAAGTCACGGACATGACCTGCCTCCCCGACAATCTCGCCGGCCGCACCTACTACAAGCCCACCGACCAGGGTTTCGAGCAGCGCCTCCGCGCCCGCCTCGACGAAATTCGCAAGATAAAATCAAAGGCGGCTGCCGAAAGATAGGTGACCCGATGAAGCGCTTAGTTCTACTTTTCGCAGTTCTGCTCTGCTGCTCCGGCACGGCCAGCAGTGATGCTCCCAAGCGCCCCCGCATCTTCGGCATAGTGCGTGTTCAAATTTTGACGAGCGACATTTCAGCGGCGCGCTCTTTTTACAGTAAAGTTCTGGATCACGCTCACGATTGCAATTGGTGCGAAGATCTTCCTGGTCGCAGCTTCTTGGTAAGCTTGACTCAGGGTATCGGGCTCTCCCTAGACTCTTCACCTGCTCCTTCAAATCGCATCGAAGAAATCACCTTCGCCACAGACAACGTCCGCGAACTCCGGCGCTATTTGACCGAAAATAAAATTCAAGTCAGTGAGGCGGGCGAAAAAGGCAAAGCAACAGGACCATTTTTCTCCGTCGTTGATCCTGAGGGGCACCGCATCAGCTTTATTCAGTCTCTCGGCCTTACTGCTTTGAAGCCAGGCTATCCGCCGGATCCGGAGCTACCAAGCAACCTTCAGCTCATCCATGCGGGCTTCGTCGTCCGCGACCGCGCGGCCGAAGACCACTTCTTTAAAGACATTCTTGGCTTCCGCCCCTATTGGCACGGAGGCATGAAGGACGACAAAGACGACTGGGTCGCCATGCAAGTTCCTGACGGGACGGACTGGGTCGAGTACATGCTCAACATTTCAGCCACGGCCGACAAGCACACGCTCGGTGTGATGAATCACATTGCGCTAGGCGTTGAGGACATTCACGAGACAGAAAAGCGCCTCATCGCCAATGGCTGGAAACCGGGAGAAAAATCTAAGTTGGGCCGCGACGGCAAATGGCAGCTCAATCTCTACGACCCCGATGACACCCGCATCGAATTCATGGAATTCACGCCCAAGGAAAAGCCCTGTTGTTCTGAATTCACTGGCCCCCATCCCGGCCCCAAAAAATGACCTGCCTCTTTTCTCTCAGCCGATTTCGTTTGCTCCGCCGTCTCTGTTCACTGGTGTGCGCAATCGTAGGCTGTTGCTCTCTGCCGTCGGCCAAGGCCCAGAATCTCGACAAGCCGCTTGTGAACATTGACGAAGACATTACCGCCTTCGCCTACGCTCCCGATGCCCGCATCGCTTACGCCGTCCATCGCAATTTCAAAACTAAGGAATACGACCTCGAGCACGACGATATCTGGATTCAGGACGCCAACGGCAAACGCCACCGCTTGCTAGAAGGCCAGAAATTCAACCGCGGCAACCGGCCTTTCAGCTACATTGTCGATTCTCTGCGCTGGTCGCCCAATGGGCGCATGCTGCTCGTCGAGCTTCTAACCACGACCGTTGTCGACGATTCCGGCAAAGCCGAAGACTCCTTCCAAACGCTGCTCCTCGACGACTCCGGCCACGAAATCCGCGTCAACAAAGGCGACAGCATCATCCTCAACGCCGCCAAGGCCACCTGGCTCCCCGACAACGCCACCGTCGCCTACCTTTCCGAAGACGTGAAGCCTCGCCAGCTTTTCTCCTTGAAATACACGCGCCCCGCCACCGGTTCCTTTCGTTCCTTCTACGAAGGGCGCACCTTTCGCGACGTCGCCTGGCTTCCTGCCATGAATTCCGCCATCGCCGTCGAACAAAATCGCGCCATCACCGGCCCGCCGCGCCTCGAGCGCATCGACCTCGTCAGCGACGATAACAAGGAATTGGCCACTCTCGACGGCTACGAAGGCGGCCTCAGCGTCTCGCCCAGCGGCAAGAAAGTTGCCTATTTTATTGACAAGGAAGTTTTGGAGATTCGCGATCTCGCTTCACTCAACCGCGTTGCACGCGTGCGCATCGGCCTCGGCGTTTTTCAATGGTCGCCCGACGAATCGCGCATCCTGCTCAAACGTTCCATCGAAAAAAAGTCTGGCGATCTCGTCTGGATTGTTCTTCCGCAGCTCACAGCAGTTTCATCCGGGCAGATCATTCCCGTTTCGGAGACGCAAGGCCTCCCCATTCTTCACGGTCTCACCTTCCGCGAATTCGCTATTTCCCCGGACGGCCGTTTCCTAGCCGTCGTCGCCCCCGGAAAGCGCAACCTCCTCGTCTTCCCGCTTCCCCGCTAGCCAACAGAGCTGCTCTGCCCGATGCTATCGCAAGCTGCTCTTGCGCTTCCTATGCTCCACGTGGATGCAAGCATCCTCGACTGCCACCAGCCCCGCCGCACGCGCCTTTTCCGCCGCTGCCTCGTTCTCGACGCCCAGCTGCATCCACACGACTTTCGCGCCAACGCGAATCGCGCTCTCCACCGCTGCGGCTACTTCCTCCGGCCGCCGGAAAATATCCACGATGTCTATTTTCTCCGGCACATCTTCCAGCCGCGCATAACTCTTCTCCCCCAGCACTTCCCTCTCGTTCGGGTTCACAGGAATAATCCGGTATCCTGCGTCTTTCATATACTGGGACACGCCAAAGCTCGGCCGCATCGCATCCGACGACAACCCGACCACCGCGATCGTCTTGTACGTCTTCAAAATTTCTGTAATTGGATCTTCGCCGGCCGAAGCTCCGCGCTTCATGCCATCGGGGAGGTGAATTCTCATCGCCTTGCAAGTTCGCCGTTGGCGGCTCGCCGCAGAACAGCCTGCGCCATCGCCGCCAGGCACTTTTCATTTTCTTCCGCTGTTCCCACGGAAATGCGCATCGCTTCTGGAAATCCCATCCAGCCCAGCGGCCGCACAATCACGCCCAGGTGCAGCAGTTCTTCGCTCAATGCTTTCGCTTCTGGCCCGACCGTGATGAACACAAAATTCGCTTCGCTCGCAACCGGTTGGTATCCCAGCTTCGCCAATCCCTCGGTCAACCGTTTCCGCTCCACGGCATTCGTCTCGATACAACGCGCCACGTGCTCCTTGTCGTCCAGCGCAGCCAGCGCCGCCGCTTGTGCCACTCCCGAAGTATTAAACGGAGTGCGCAACTTGTTCATCGCCGCCACCAGCTCCGGCCGTCCAATGGCATACCCGATTCGCAGCCCCGCGAGCCCGTACACTTTCGAAAACGTCCGCAGGATCAGCAGATTTTTTCTTTTGCGGTACGCTTCCACCGAATCCCGCAATCCCATGCTCACCGCGTAGTGGATGTACGCCTCGTCCAGCACTACCAGCACGCCATTCGGAACCGCCGCGAGAAATTCCCCGAATTCTTCGCCTCCAAACGCGCTCCCCGTCGGATTATTCGGATTCGCCAGGTAGATCGCCGCGGTTTTTGGCGTGATGGCTTTCGCCATGGCCTTCAAGTCAAACGCGAACTCTCGTTGCGGCACCAGCACCAGTTCCGCGCCGCTCGCGCGAATGGCCACGGAAAACGGCGCGTATGTTCCTTGCGACGTCAGCCCCTGCACTCCCGCGCGCAGCACCACTCGCGCCGCCAGGTCGATGATCTCGCTCGATCCCAGTCCGATTAGAATTTCTTCAGTGGAAACTCCGCGGCGTTCCGCCAGCGTCTGCCGCAGCGCGTGCGTTCCGCCGTCTGGATAGCGGTTGGCATCCCCGAGCACCGCCTGCGCCGCCGCAATCCCTTTCGGCGAAGGCCCCAGCGGGTTCTCATTCGAAGCGAGCTTCACCGCATGAATCTTCAGCTCGCGTTCCACTTCTTCAATCGGTTTTCCCGGAACGTAAACGGGCAGGCCGCGCAGGTAATCCGGTATCAACTCTTCAATCGTTCGCGTCATCTCTTCCAGTTTACTTCCATCATCATCCCGCCGCCAATCCGTGGTTTACCTGGCATGGCCATTCCCCCACGGTACCCATTCTCTCCAAGATTCGTCGCGCGAGTTGTAGGCGCGCTTCAGTGCGTCCCTCCGGCCGAGGCAGCGACAGCCGTTCTCCAACCAGCTACGCAAAAAAGCGAAAATTGTCATTCTGAGGGCATCCGACAAGGATGCCCGAAGAATCTCAACTTCAACTGTCTCTCGGACCCGCAACAGCGCTGCACCGCTAAGGTCCCGCTCTTCTCCTTTACCTCCTTTACCTCCTCGACCTCATTTGCTTCCCTCCGCAAGACTCTTCAATTGCGCCACTTCCCGCACCGTCAGCGCGCGATATTTTCCCGGAGCCACATCCAGCACCAACGGCCCCAATTGCACGCGCTTGATTTTTTCCACGAGAAATCCCACGCGCTCGAACATGCGACGAATCTGGCGATTCCGTCCTTCGATCAGAATCACTTCATACCAGGGATTCGCGCCATCCTCCACCAGCCGTATTTTTGCCGGCGAAGTCTTCACGCGCGTCCCATCTTCGAGCTCAATCGTAATCCCAGATCGCAAACGCGCGATCGCCCGCTCGTCGGGCTTTCCGCTGATTTTTACCAAGTACGTTTTCGGCGCGTGCGAACCCGCCTTCATCAGCTTCTGCGCCAGCGCTCCATCGTTCGTCATCAGCAGCAATCCTTCGCTGGCATAGTCCAGCCGCCCCACCGGGTACACGCGTTCCGGGCATTTTTTCATCAACTGCATCACCGTAGGCCGCCCTTCCGGGTCGCTCACCGTGGTCACGTAGCCCTTCGGCTTGTGCAGCAGGAAATACAGCAGCCGCTCCCGGGTTTTCAGCGGTGCGCCATCCACGCAAATCACATCTCGTTCCGGATCGGCCTTCGTGCCCTGTTCCACCACCACTTTTCCATTGAGCGTCACTCGCCCCGCCGCAATAATCTCCTCCGCCCCGCGCCGCGAAGCCACCCCGCAAGCCGCCATGATTTTCTGTAATCGTTCTTGCATTTTCTGGATTTCGTCTCTCGGGAAGCGTTGCTCCGTCAAGCCAGTCCTCGCACTAAGGGCACGAGGTCAAAATGTTGTCATTCCGAGCGAAGCGAGGAATCTGCTTTTTCTTCTCTTCTCTGCGTCCTCTGCGTTCTCTGTGCCCTCTGCGTTAAACTCTTGCTTCTTTCCTCATTGCTTTGCCCGCTCTTCTCAAACTTCCGCAATTTCTCCGCTTCCTTCTGCTCGATCATCCGGTATCTCCCCCGAGGAATCCCTTCCACGGTCAGCGGCCCCAATCCGATGCGCTTTAATTTCTCCAGCGGATGCTTCTCCTTGAACAGCATGCGCCGCAGCTCTTCCTTCTTCGAATCCCGCATGCGCACCTCGTACCAATAATTCGCCGCGCGCCCGCGCGTCGCGTCCGGCTGCCGCACCGTTTGCATCCGTACGCCAATCTCTTTTCCCAGCCGCTCCAGGTCCGCCAGCGTCAGCATGCCTTTCACTTTCACCTGATAGACCTGCTCCAACTGCGCCCAATTCTTCAGCATCTCCGCCGCCAGGTCGCCGTCATTCGTCAAAAACACGAGCCCTGACGCCGCATATTCCAGATTCCCCACAGGAAACACGCGCTCCGGCAATCCGCGCAAACAATTCCGCAGCGTCTTGCGCCCTTCCGGGTCCGCCATCGCCGACACCACTTCTGGCGGCTTGTTCAGCAAAATGTAAACGCGCCGCCCTTCCTTCGTTTCAACGACTCGTCCCGCCGCCTCAATCCTGTCTTTCGCGGCGTCCGCCTTGGTCCCCAGCTCCTTCACCACGTGCCCATTCACGCGCACCTGTCCGCTGGTAATCAGCAGCTCCGCATGCCGCCGCGAAGCAATCCCCGCCCGCGCAATTATCTTCTGCAGTCTCTCTTCCATGATTTTCTTTCTGTCTTTTCCGCGTCTTTATTCTTTGTTTTTTGTGTAGGGGCGGACTTCAGTCCGTCCCTCTTTGGTTGTCGTTGCTATGTAGGGGCGGGACTTGCCCCCGCCCGTCTCCGGCGCGTGGGCCGCTGCGAACGACTTTTTGCGTGGTGCCGTGCCTTAGCCCGGCTCTCTTTTCTATTTTCTAATTTCTATTTTCTAATTTCCCTTTTCACTCCCCCGCCATCGCAGACTTCGCCGATTCGTCGTCTGTCGCCTCCGGCATCCCCTCATTATTCGCCGCCGTCTCTTCCAGCAATTCCTCCCGCGCTTCCATCGCCGCATGCGCGCGCTTCTCGCTGGCAGCCGCTTCATTGTCCGGAACTCCAACCGCGTCTGCCTGGCGCGCACCTTCGCTCGCCACTCGCCACTCGTCACTCGTCACTTCCGCCGGCGAAGCAAACCCCTCATCGCTCCCCAACGCTTCCCGCGCCAGCGCCTCAAACTCCTTCAAACTCGGCAACTCCTCCAGATCGCTCAACCCAAACCGCATCAAAAACTCTTTCGACGTCTTGTACAAAATCGGCCGCCCCATCACTTCCTTGCGCCCCGCCGTCGTAATCAAGTGCTTGTCCAGCAGCGTGCTGATCACGCCCGAGGTATTCACTCCGCGAATCTCTGAAATCTCCGGCGAAGTCACCGGCTGCTTGTACGCAATCACCGCCAGCGTTTCCAGAGCCGGCATCGAAAGCCTCAGCGGCGGCCGCAAACTTTTGATAAAACGCCGCACCACGTCATGCTGCTGCGGCTTGGTGTACAGCTTGTACCCGCCCGCAACCGCGCGAATGTCGATCCCGCGCTCTTCACCCGCATAGCTCGCCACTAATTCATCGAGCGAAGCCTGCACCGCCAGCTTCTCTTCTCCCAGCGCTTTCGCCAGTTGCTCGATCGTCGCCGGCTCATCCGCCGCATAAATGATCGCTTCCAACGCCGCTTTTCTCTCTTCATTCGTCATATGGTTCTTCTTTGTAGTGGCCGGTCTTTAGACCGGTTCTTTTCTCTGCGAATCCTTTGCGCCCTCAGCGTCTCTGCGTTATCTTTTTCCTTCTTACTCTTGACTTTTAACTTTTAACTGTTGACTGTGAACCCCTTTTATTTGTATTCCTCATCAATCATTTTGATCCCGCCGCTCTCATCAAACACCAAATCAAACATCTTGTGCTTTCGCACTACAATTTCTCCAAACTGTTTCTCCTGCACCAACGCCACCGCCTGCAGCTTCACCATTTCCAGCACTGCCAAAAACGCCACGATCATCGCGTGCCGAGAAGGGCACGCGTCAAAAAACTGAATCAGCTTCACCGCACTCTCTGCACTCGCCAGAATCTGCGCCCGCAACGCTGCGATCATCTGCGCCACGGTAAACTCTTCGTGCCGCAGCTCGATCCGTGAAACTTCCTTTTTCCGTTCCAGCACTTGCTGGAACACTTTCACCAAATCGACGAGCGAAACCACCAGCTCGCCTTCGGTCCCTTCGTCGTGGTACAGCGATTTGTCCGGCTTGGACCACACGTTTTCTTCAATCTGCTGCTTCTGGTACAAAAGCTGGGCGGCGTTTTTAAATTTTTCGTGTTCCACCAAACGCTGTACCAGCTCCGCCCGCGGATCGCCTTCCGCTCCTTCCGGCCCAGCCAGCGGGTCCGGCGGCAAAAGCATTTTCGATTTGATGTAGATGAGCGTCGCCGCCATATAAATAAATTCCGCCGACACATCCACGTCCAGCTCTTCCAGCTTGTGCAGGTAATCGAGGTATTGCGCGGTGATCTCCGAGATTCGAATGTCGTGGATGCTCATCTTCTGCTGCTTGATCAAATCCAATAGAAGATCGAGTGGCCCCTCATACATGGGTATCTGTATTTTGTAGGCCGTCTTCGGCGCGGTTCTTTCCACTCGCTCCTCACCGCGTGTTTCCGCGCCTTTCCCCGTCATCTTGTTTCCTGGCGTCGCCATTCGTTCCTTTTCTCGCTTGTCATCCTGAGGCTATCCGATAAGGATAGCCGAAGGATCTCAACGCTTACTTCAATAGAGGTGTTTCGTCAGGTGAGATCCTTCGCTTCGCTCAGGATGACACCAAGAACAAATTTCCCGCGTCTAGCCGCGCGCCTTCGCACCTTTCGAATCCTGACTTCCAATCTCCGCCCTCTTCTTCTCCCAGCCAAAGACGGCTTCGCGAACGCGCGCCATCGTGCCCTGGGCCACTTTGCGCGCCTTGTTCGAACCGGCGTCCAGAATCTCCAACACGCGCTTCGGGTTGTTTTCGTATTGCACGCGCCGTTCGCGCACCGGCGCAATCCACTTGATCAAGTTCTCCGCCATCGCGGCTTTGCATTCGATGCACCCAATTCCCGCTGTCGTGCACCCTTGCCGGACCCACTCAAGCCGTCCCGGCTCTTCCGCCGAGAACAGTTTATGCCAGTCATACACTGGACACACGTCCGGATTTCCCGGATCCGTACGCCGCTTCCGCGCCGGGTCCGTCACCATCACTTTCGTCTTCTTTCGAATCTCCTCATCCGTCTCGCTCAACGTAATCGTATTCCCATAACTCTTCGACATCTTCCGCCCATCCAACCCTGGCACCCTCGGCGTCTTCGTCAGCATCACGTCTGGTTCACGGAGACCTCCACTTCGAAAAAATTGACGAAGTTCGCCGGTGGATTCAAGAAAGTTATCGATTCCAACTTTCATGGCATGGGCGCGAATTGCCTTCTCAAACTCAGCTCTCAGCGACGCCTTCGACGCTTGGTTCAGGTCGGGAGGAATGTCCATTCCTAGTCCGCCCAAAATCGATGACATCACGACAATCGCCGGCTGAACCGGGGTCTCCTTATATGGGTCATAGAAACCCGGCAAAATCTCCAGGCCAAAATGAAAATTGAACTTGCGGACGATCTCGCGGCTGGTTTCCACATGCGAGACCTGATCCTCGCCTACCGGCACTACCAGCCGCGCACCTGGCTCGCCATAAATCACAATGTCCGCCGTCTGCAGCACCGGGTACCCTAGGAACCCGTAATTGTGCAGGTCCTTGTCCTTAACATTCTCCAGCGCCTCTTTATATGTGGGCACGCGCTCCAACCAGCCCAGCGGCGTCACCATGGAGAGCAACAAATGCAATTCCGCGTGCTCCGGGACCGCCGACTGCTGAAAAATCACGCTCTTCGCCGGGTCCAGCCCCGCCGCCAGATAGTCAATCATGATCTGCAGCGTGTTCTCCGCCACCCCGGACGTATCCGCGTAGTCGCTCGTCAGCGCATGCCAATCGGCAATAAAGTAGAAGCACTGATACGCAGGGTCATTTTGTAAGCGCACCCAATTCTGCAACGCCCCAAAGTAATGCCCAATGTGCAGCCGCCCCGTCGGCCGCATCCCGCTCAAAACCCTGCTCTTTTTTTCCAACCCTGTTGTCACTTTGGCTCCCAAACCGCCTTTACAGAAAAGCAGATTTCTCGCTTCGCTCGAAATGACAATTCTTCTTACGGGTTCAACGTGAACCCAGAGGGACGCGCTGAAGCGCGCCCCTACAAGGCTTATGCCCTTCCCCTTGTCCTATCCCAAATCATAAAACCACGTTACGTCCAAGGAAGAAACCAAGAAAAAGATAACGCAGAGACGCAGAGTACACAGAGACAACGCGGAGAAGAGGGGAAAAGAACCGGTCTAAAGACCGGCCACTACCCTCTCACTTCCGAGAGCTCCCTGCGGAAGCCAAGGAGTCATCATGAACCTTAGCCGTTTCTTGCAAAAGGTCGCGGGCAATGATCATGCGCTGCACCTCGCTGGTCCCCTCATAAATGGTAATTACCCGGGCGTCCCGGTACATGCGCTCCACATCCGTCTCCCGCGAATACCCCACGGCCCCATGCGCCTGCACCGCCTTATACACCACGCGGTTCACCATCTCGCTGGCGTAAAGCTTGGCCTTGGAAGCACTTGCGCCGACTTTAGTCGGATGCGCATCCTTCAGCCAGGCCGCGTAGTGCACCAACCCTCGCGCCGCCTCGATCTCCGTCTGCATGTCCGCAATCATCCACTGAATGGCCTGAAACTCGCCAATATTCTTCCCAAACGCCTTGCGTTGCTTCGCGTACTTCACCGTTTCTTCCAGCGCCCCTTGCGCCAAGCCAACCGCCTGCGCGCCAATCCCGATTCGCCCGCCGTCCAGCGCGCTCAAAGCAATCTTCAACCCCTGGCCCTCTTCTCCCAGCCGGTTCT
>WNFC01009836.1_pt1 | contig 10597 bp, 9 predicted proteins | sample 5400541 | NCBI WGS metagenome assembly WNFC01 (sample SAMN13153342, study PRJNA577476) | soil metagenome | isolation source: 120 cm saprolite under Douglas fir tree site 2 hole 2 replicate 1 | place: USA:California | collected 2015-04-18
CTCTTGTTTATGCCCGGACGAGCAGGTCTGGCGTCAGCTGATCCAGCTTCGAGACGCCCAGCAGGATCATCGAGGTCGCAATCTCCTCGCGAAGCTGGTCGAGCATGCGGCGGACGCCGGCCTCGCCGGCTACCGCCAGGGCCCAGAGCAGCGGCCGGCCGATCAGCACCGAGCGGGCGCCCAGCGCCAGCGCCTTGAGCACGTCCGTTCCCCGGCGGACGCCGCCGTCCATCAAGACCAGGCCATCTGAACCGACGGCCTCGACTACCTCGGGCAGGGCATCGAGCGCGGCAATCGAGTAGTCGAGCTGCCTCCCGCCGTGATTGCCGACGAGCACACCCCGGGCGCCTTGGGCCACCGCCCGGCGGGCGTCGTCGCCGCGGACGACCCCCTTGACCAGCACCGGAACCCGGCTCTTGCTCACCAGCCACTCCAGGTCCTTCCAGGCCAGCCGGGTTTCGAGCTGGTGGAAGTACTGGTTCAACGCGGAGCTGCCGGTGGCCACGTTTGCCGTCTTGGCCAGCGAGCCCGTCAGGTTGGCGTAGCTCAGCTCAGGCGGGAGGGTCCAGGCATTCCGAAAGTCCCGCTCGCGGCGCCCGAGTACGGCGGCATCGACGGTCAGGAGGATCGCCGAATAGCCGGCGGCCATCGCCCGGTCGACCAGGTCCTCCGTGATGCCCCGATCCTGGTACATGTAAAGCTGAAACCACCGGGGGCCGCGGGAGGTCGCCGCCACGTCTTCGAGCGAGGTGGTGGCCAACGTGCTGAGGCAGTAAACGACCCCGGCTGCGGCGGCGGCCCGGGCGGCCGCCAGCTCGCCTTCGGGGTGGGCCAGGCGCTGGGTGGCCGTAGGCGCCAGCTGGACGGGCATGGCTACCGACTGGCCGAGCAGATCCGTTGACAGCACGGGATCCATCGCCCCGGTCAGGACGTGGTAGCGAAATCGCCACTTCCGGAAAGCCTCCCGATTAGCCTGGAGGGCCGCCTCGTCCTCGGCCCCGCCCGCGAAATAGTCGTAGGTGGCCTGGGAGAGCACGGAGCGGGCCTGCGCTTCGAGCTCGGCCAGGTTGACGGCCGCCGCCGAGGTCGTCCGCACCGTTCCCATAGCCAGCATTGTCGCCGCTCCGCCAGGGTCTATGCGAGCGCCTAGCCACGCCTTAGAATCGCGGGAGGGCCGGACTCCGGCTCAAGGAAGGGAGGTGTGAGCGTGGTCGAAACCCTGGCGTTGCTTGCCACCAAGCAGGTCTACGACCCGGTAGCGAGCAGCATCTATCTCTCGGCGATCGTCGCGGCGATTCCGCTGGCAGTCCTCTTCGTCCTTCTTGGCGTTCTCCGTCTACGCGCGCATTGGTCGGCCATCACGGCTCTGCTATCGGCGATGGTGCTCGCCTTCGTGATCTGGGGCATGCCTGCCAAGCCCACCCTGGGCGCTACCACCTTCGGCCTGGCCTTCGGCCTCTGGCCGATTTCCTGGATCGTCCTGAATGCCATCTTCTTACACAACATCACGATTGAGGCCGGCGCCTTCGACACCTTCCGGCATTCCCTGGCCGGCCTGACGGAGGATCGGCGGGTGCAGGCGCTCATCGTGGCTTTCGCGTTCGGCGCTCTGATCGAAGGCATCGCCGGCTTCGGCGCCCCCGTGGCGATCACCGCGGCCATGATGGCCAGCCTCGGCTTCGACCCCCTGTATGCGGCGGTCCTGGCGTTGCTGGCGAACACCGCGCCGGTCGCGTACGGCTCCATCGGCATCCCGATCACCACGCTGGGGAACCTGATTGCGCCCATCATCGGCCCCGGCTGGAACAAGAGCGGTGTCATCCTGGGCCTCAGCCAGATGGTGGGCCGGCAGCTGCCAGTCTTTTCCATCCTGATCCCCGCCTACCTGGTCAGCGTCATGGCCGGCTTCCGGAGCATGTGGAAGATCCTGCCGGCGGTGGCGACCTGCGGCATCAGCTTCGCCGTAGTGCAGTTCGCGGTTTCCAACGTGGTGGGGCCCGAGTTGACCGACGTCCTGGCCGCGCTGGTCTCGCTGCTGTGCCTGTTTGCCCTGCTCCGATTCTGGAAGCCGGCTGAGATCTGGCGGTTCCCCAACGAGCGAGCTGGGGCGGCGGCGGCAGCGGTCCCTGGGAGGCGGGGGCCCGGCGCGATGGCCAGGGCACGAATGGGAGTCGCCCGCGCCTGGTCGCCCTATCTGATCCTGGTGGTGGTCATCCTGGTCGCCAAGCTGGACACCGTGGTCTTTGGCCTGACCAAGCATCACCTGGGGGGCTTCAACCCAACGTTCTTCCTCACCGGGCTCGACACGAGCGGCACCGTGCCCAAGCCCTACGCGTTCTGGCCGATGCGAGGGTTAAATCTGAGGTTCACCTTCCCGACCTGGGGCATCAAGTGGCCGGGCCTGCACAACGTGATGCTGCGGCAGCCGCCCATCGTGGCCAAGGCGGCGCCCTACCCGGCCATCTTCACCTGGGACTTCCTGGCCGCCGCCGGGAGCGTGGTGCTGATCGCCGCCATCATCGCAGCGCTGGTGCTCGGCGTGGGCCCAGCACGGATGGTCGCGGTCTACGGCCGAACCCTGCGGCAGATGGCCCTCCCCTTCGTGACCATCGCCTGCATCCTGGGGATCGCCAACGTCATGAACTACTCAGGAATGACGTCAACACTGGCCCTGCTCTTCGCCAAGACGGGCTATTTCTTCCCCTTCTTCTCGGCGTTCGTGGGCTGGCTCGGCGTCTTCCTCTCCGGGAGTGACACGGCGTCGAACACCCTCTTCGGACCGATGCAAACCATCACCGCCCAGCAGTTGCACCTGCAACCGGTGCTGATGGCTGCCACCAACAGTAGCGGAGGCGTGATGGGGAAGATGATCTCGCCGCAAAACCTTTCGGTGGGCGCGGCCGCCATCGACCGGGTCGGAGAAGAGGGCAACATTCTGCGCCGCACGCTGGGCCACAGCCTGATCCTGGCCGCCGCCGTCGGCATCGTGGCCATGCTCGAGGCCTACGTTTTCACCGGCCTCGTCCCAATGCCCTTCAAGCTCTAAGGCGTAAGCCGTCTGAGGACCGGCGTCGATGGTGGCGCCGGTCCTTCGGAGAAGGGAGCCCGAGATCGCTAGGCTACAAGCGTGGAAGCCGCCGCCCGCACCCGGTTGACCGACCGGCTTCGCGAGGTCGTCGGCGACCGGTACACGCTCGCCGACCCGTACGAGATCAGGCTCTATCAGTACGACTCCAGCCCCGAGACGGCGCTCCCCGACCTGGTGGTCATCCCGGCCAGCGCCGCGGAGGTGGCCGCCGTCGTCAAGATCTGCGCCGACGAGGGCTGTCCGCTGGTCAGCCGGGCCGGGGCCACCGGGCTGGCGGGCGGCACGGTACCGGTCTTCGGCGGTGTGGTCCTAGCCTTCTCGCGAATGGACCGGATCCTGGAACTGGACTACGAGAACCTGCGAGCGGTGGTCGAGCCGGGCCTGGTCAACCTGGCGCTGAGCAACGCTACCAGGCCGCGCGGCTTTTACTACGTCCCCGATCCATCCAGCCAGGGGGCGTCGACGATTGGCGGAAACGTGGCTACCAATGCCGGCGGCCCGCACACGCTGCTGTACGGCGTCACGGTCAACCACGTCACCGGGCTGGAGCTGGCGCTGCCATCCGGCGAGCTGGTGCAGGTTGGCGGGGGCCGGGCGGCGGAGACCACGGGCTACGACCTGACGGGGCTGGTCGTGGGATCGGAAGGAACGATGGCGGTGATCACCAAGGTGTGGGTCAAGCTGACCGCGGTCCCGCCCCAGAGCAAAACGCTTATGGCCATCTATCCGGACGTCCGCAGCGCGGGCAACGCGGTTTCGGCCGTCGTCGGGTCCGGGATCCTGCCGGCGGCCATCGAGATGATGGACAACATTTCCATCCGCGCCATCGAAGCCGCTGTGCACGCCGGATATCCGACCGACGCCGGCGCCGTCCTGCTACTGGAGGTGGATGGGCTTCCGGACGTCGTGCAGCAGTTAACGGAGCGGATGGTGGCCATCTGCCGCCAGCACGGGGCCACCCAGGTCCGGGTGGCGAAAGACGAAGCCGAGCGCCAGGCCCTCTGGAAGGGCCGCAAGGGCGCATTTTCCGCCATGGGCCGGATCTCGACCGACTTCTACGTCATGGACGGCGTCGTCCCGCGCACCAGGCTGCCCGAGCTGCTGGACCAGATTGAGCGTATCAGCCAGCGCTCCGGCTACCGGATCGCCAACGTGTTCCACGCGGGAGACGGCAATGTCCATCCGCTGGTGTTGTTCGACGCCTTTCAGCCCGGCCAGTACGAGGACGTGCTCAAGATTGGGGACGAAATCCTGAAGCTGTGCGCGGACGCGGGCGGATCAATCACCGGCGAGCACGGCATCGGGCTGGAGAAGCGGGAGAACATGCGTTACATCTTCTCCGAAGATGACCTGGCGGTGATGGACCAGGTGCGCCGAGTCTTCGATCCCGATCGGCGCATGAATCCCGGCAAGCTGTTCCCGACCGACGGCGCTGAGCGTCCTCGGATTCAGGCCGTGCGAGGACAGCGGGCGGCCGCCGGCGGCTCCATCACCGGCGAGGAGCCATGGATTTGAAGACGGAAGTGGGGCAGCGGCGGGACCTGGCCGTCGACGGGCTGGTCCCGAGCACGACCATGACCCCAGCGTCGGTGGCCGCTGCCGCCGCCGACCTCGGTCGCTGTTACGAAGAAGGTCTGGCCGTGATCCCGCAGGGAGGACGGACCCAGATCGGGCTGGGCGCCGTGCCCCACCGGTACGACGTCGCCTTCTCGACCACCGGCCTCTCCCGACTGCTGGAGCACGAGCCCGCCGACCTCACCTGCCGGGTGGAGGCGGGGATGCGGCTGGGCGACCTGCAGGCCGTGCTCAACAAACACGGGCAGCGCCTGCCGCTCGATCCACCCCATCCCGAGGAGGCGACGGTAGGCGGTTTGCTGGCGGCGAACACCAACGGGCTGGGGCGAGGGCGGCACGGCACAGTCCGTGACTGGGTGATCGGCGTTACGGTCCTCTACCCGGTGGGAAATCCCGCTCGGGTCGCGCGCGCCGGGGGAAAGGTGGTCAAGAACGTGGCCGGCTACGACCTCATGAAGCTGCACATCGGCGCCCTCGGCACCCTGGGCGTGATTGCCGAAGTCAACTTCAAGGTGCAGACCCTGCCCGAGGCCAGCGCCGATATGCTGGCTTGGTTCGATACGCCGGCGGCCGCCTTGCGCTGCGGGCACGGGCTGGCGCTCGGCTACCTGCTGCCAGCGGCCATGGCGGTGCTGAACCGGGAAGCGCTGGGGCAGTGTGGCGTGACCGCCCCCTGGCCATGGGTGTTGGCCGCCCGGCTGGAGGGGTACCAGGCCGAGGTCGCCGCCGCGCGCGACCGGGTCGCGGCCGCCGCCAAGGAGGAGGGTGGCCAGGTCGAGGAGCCGGCCCCAATGTTCTGGGACGCCGCCCGGGGTTGGCCGGCGGCGCCGCCCCCCGCCGTTGTCCTGCGGGCCGCGACCAGCCTGACCGGCGTTCCGCGGCTGGTGGATGCTATCGGGACGGACGCGAGCGTGATGGCCCAACCGGGTGTCGGTGTGGTCCACGTTCGACCGCTGCCCGGCATGGCCGAGTCGGTCGTCAACCGGTTGCGCGAAGCGCTGGGCCCGGGAGGCTCCGTGGTTGTGGAGCGCGCCCCGGCGGCCGAGAAAGCATCGCTGGATGTGTGGGGGCCGCCTCCTGCGGGATTCGCCTTGATGCGGGGACTCAAAGCCAGCCTCGATCCGCGGGGCGTCCTCAATCCCGGTCGGTTCGTGGGCGAGATCTGATGAATCGTCCGCTCGCCACCCTGGACTTCCAGCACCACGTGCAGCAGGCGGGGGTCCCCGACGCCGTCACCGACATCGACATGGCCAAGGTGCGCGCCTGCATCCATTGCGGTCTGTGCCTCCCCAAGTGCCCGACCTTCCGCATCCTGCGGCACGAAGGCGACAGCCCGCGGGGACGGGTGTGGCAGATCAAGGAGGCGAATCTCGGCCTCGTGGGCTTCGATGACCCGCGATTTCAGACCCACATCTACCAGTGCTTCAACTGCCGAGCCTGTGAGACGGCCTGCCCCTCGGGTGTGCAGTTTGGGGCCGTCATGGAAATGGCGCGGGCGCATACGCCGCCCCAGAATCGGCGGGACCAACTGGTGCGCGCGCTGCTGCTCAACGGGCTGCTGCCCCACCGGGGCCGGCTGGTCGCGGCCGGAGTGGCGTTTCGCACCATGCAGGCGCTGCGCATCCCGGCGCTGCTGCGCCGCACCGGCCTCTGGCGGGTGCTGCCCCTGGGCAAGTTCGCCGCCTTTCCACCGCCGGTCGACCGCGGTCCCTTGCGCGGTGCGCTGCCGGAGGTGATGCCCGCCCAGGGCACACGCCGGGCGCGAGTGGGACTCCTCTCCGGCTGCATCCAGGACCAGTTGTTCCGATCGACCAACCGCCGCACGGCGCTGGCCCTGGCGGCAAACGGCTGCGAGGTGGTGATCCCCCGGGAACAGCTGTGCTGCGGGGCGCTGGCCTCGCATGCCGGGGAGGCCGCCACCGCGGCCAGGCTGGCCGCCCAGACGCTCGACGTCTTTCAGCGAGCGGGCGTTGAGGCGGTGGTGGTGAATGCCGCCGGGTGCGGCTCGAACATGAAGGAGTACGACCTGCAGCTGAGGGCCGAGGAAACCCTGCGGCTGGCGGGCGAGGTATTCTCGCGCACCGTCCGCGATGCGTCCGAGTTCCTGGCCTCGCTGGCCCCCCTGCGGGCACCGCGTCGCGGCCTCCGCCTCCGCGTCGCCTACCAGGACCCTTGCCATTTGCTGCACGGCCAGCGCATTTCCCAGCAACCACGCCAGATGCTGGCGGGCATCCCGGGGGTGCAGTTGGTGGAGATGAAGGAAGCCGACTGGTGCTGCGGCTCGGCCGGCGTGTACAACCTGACCCACCCCGAAATCGCGGAGGCCGCCCTGGCCTGGAAGGTCACCAATATCGTGGAATCGGGCGTCGAGGTGGTGGTCTCGGCCAATCCCGGTTGCATCATGCAGATCGCGATGGGGTTGCAGCGAGCTGGGCATGACATTCCGGTGGTGCATGTGATGGATCTGCTGGGCTGGGCCTACGGGGACGAGGGCGCGGCGCCGCGGCTGATCGAGGCCCGGTTCACCGGGTGATCTCCGCTCGGGAGTCGGCGCTTGACGATCCTTGGCTGATGGGCCTGCGGGATTTCATCTGGGCCAAGCCGGCCTTCTCCATGGTGCCGATCGACTACGAGGCGGTGCCGCGCCACCCCTCGCGGAGCCGACCTCCCGCCGGGCATGGGCTGCGGATTGTCTTCTGCGGCATCCCGTCGGATTACGGCACGGCCTTCCTGCTGCACCTGCTCGAGGAGGACGCCAATGTGGTGGCGGCGGTGGCGAGCACGCGCTGGCAACGTACCCATCCCAAGCCCGACTTGATCGGGCGTATCGGCGGGCACCTGGGCCGTCCGGTCGAAGTGGCGGCCGACATCAACGCCGAGCCCTTCACCCGCTGCCTTCGGGAATACGCGCCGGACCTGGTAATCATGGCGAGCTTCGACCAGATCGTGCGTGCCGACGTACTCGCTATCCCGCGGCTCGGCTGGCTGAATATCCATCCGTCCCTGCTACCGCGCCACCGGGGCCCGGAGCCGATCTACTGGGCTATCGCGCAGGGAGACCGGGAGTCTGGGATCACCCTGCACTGGGCCGCCGAGCGCGTCGATGCCGGCCCCATCCTGGAGCAGCGGACACTGCCGATTCTGCCCACCGATACCGCAGGAACCCTGTGCAAGCGGCTGGTGGCGGCTGGGCTGGAAGCCCTGGACGCCACCCTGATCCGGCTGGCAGCCGGCGATACGCATGGGCACCTGCCCGATCTCACCGCCGGGTCGTACGACCCTCCGGTACGGGCTGCCCAACTGGACCTGCGGCAGCCGTTTGCGACCCTCGACCGTGCCGTCCGGGCCGGCCAGCCGGACCAGCGTCCCGTCGTCACCTGGAAGGGCGAGCAGCTGTTTGTCGAGGGAGTCCGCCGGGTCCAGGACCGTGGCGAGCGCCCAGTTGGTGAACTGGAAAACCCGGCCGGGGGAGCCGGCGGGGAGTTGCTGGCCGTCTGCGCTGACGCGGTGGTGGCCCTGCGGTGGGGGCACGAAGGACACCGGCACGCGACGCGCCCGCTACGAGGGCAGCAATTTCCCTAACGGGCGGCCCGTTATACTAGAAGCGCACATGGCCCAGGAAATGATCGATACCCAGACCCCACTCGTTTCGATGACGGACGCCGCCGCCACCCAGCTCCGGGATATTCTGGCCAAGCAGGGCCAGGCTCAGCTCGGCCTGCGCGTCTTCGTGCAACCCGGAGGCTGCTCGGGCATGTCCTATGGCATGGGCTTCGAGGACCAGACCCAGGATGGCGACATCGTGACTGAGCACAACGGCGTCAGGCTGTTCGTCGATCAGGTCAGTGCCCAGTACATCAAGGGCGCCGAGATCGACTTTGTCGATAGCCTGATGGGCGGCGGCTTCACTGTCCACAACCCGAACGCGGTCTCGAGCTGTTCGTGCGGCAGTTCCTTCGACACGGGTGAGGACGCCGGCACCGCCAAGCACTGCAGCCACTAACGAACCCCGCGTTTTCGGTAACAGGGAAACTTAGGGGGCGCCCCCCTACCTAGGTTGTGTCGACCGCCCTCACTCTGCGGCACCAGCCTCCGACCCGCAGTGCCAACCGGCAAGCCTCCTAGACCCTGGCTCCCACCGTCGCGGGTATCCTAGCCCGCAATGCCGCCCGCCCCAGGACTGCGGATCATCCCGACGGTTCTCTTGGTGGGGGTGACGGCGATCTGGGGCTGGACCTTCGTCGTCGTAAAGGATGCCATCGGGCACTACCCGGTCGTCTCGTTTCTCGGCGTTCGCTTTGCCCTGGCTGCGCTGGTCCTCTGGCTCATCGTGGCCGCCCTCCGGCTTCGAATTCGCCGAGCCGGGATCGGTCTCGCGATTGGCCTGGTGCTTGCCCTTTCCTACCTGTTCCAGACCCTGGGGCTGCGGGGCACCTCCGTCGCCAACACGGGCCTGATCACCGGCCTTTTCGTGGTCTTCACTCCCATCCTGGATCGGCTGATTTTCGGCGTGGCGACCGGCCGGGTGACCTGGCTGGCGGCCGCAACCGCGTTTGCCGGAACTGCCCTCCTTACGGGCGGAGCGCCGACCGGCCTCCACCAGGGGGACCTGTTGGTGCTGCTCGGGTCGGTCGGGTTTGCCTTTCACATCACGTTGCTCAGCCGATACGCGTCCGCCGGTCCCCTTGTCCTGGCTGCCTGGCAGATGACGGCGGCCGGAGTCTTCCTCACCGCCGGTGCCGTAGCCACGGGAGTTGTGCTGATCCCGGCCCCCAGGTCTGTCTGGCCGGCGCTGCTCATCACCGGCATCTTCGCCTCGGCCATCGCATTCTGGGTGCAGACCTACGCCCAGCAGCGCCTGCCGGCCAGCCGCACGGCGCTGATCCTGACCACGGAGCCCGCCTTCACAGTCTTCTTTGCGTTCCTCCTGGTGGGTGAGCGCTTCCGCCTCCTCCAGGTGGTCGGCGCAGCGCTGATTCTGGGCGCGCTGTTCTTCAGCGAACTGCGCGAGCGGCGCCCGGTGGGTGCTGCGGCGCCCGTCGAAGTCCCGCTCGAGCCAAGCCCAAATCGGCCTAATCGTGTTCGAGGACGTGGACGGCGGTGAGGTTCCGGTAGAGCTCGTTAAAGTCGAGGCCGTAGCCGACCACGAACTCATTGGGGATATCGAAGCCCTTGTACGCGATCGGCACCGGCTTCACCCGCCGCTCCTGCTTGTTGAGCAGGACGCAGAGCTTGACCGATGCGGGGGCGTGTCGCTGGACGTGCTCGAACAGGAATGAGGTGGTCAGACCGGTATCGATGATGTCTTCGACCATCAGCACGTGGCGTCCGGCCACGTCCATGCTGAGGTCTTTCAGCAGCTGCACGTGGCCGCTGGTCACGGTTGCCTGCCCATAGCTGCTGCAGGCCACGTAGTCGAAGTTGACCGGGATCGTGATGGCGCGGCTCAGGTCGGTGGCAAAGCTGACCGAGCCTTTGAGCACGGAGAGGAGGATCAGGGGCGTGTCGAGCTCCCGGTAGTCGCGCGAGATCTCGGCGGCCATCTCGCGAACGCGTTGCTGGATCGCGTCAGCGCTCACCAACTCGCGTCCCAGGCGGAACCGGTTGGGTGCGGTGGAGCTCAGCGGACGACTGCCGGAGCCCGGCCGGATGTCCGGGTCAGGAGAACGTAGACGACGGCGGCCACCACAAAACCGACGACGAAGGTCAGGTCACCGACCTGCGGCCAGGTCTGTGGCACCCAGCCCGTGTAGAGCGGGTTGTTCCAGAAAGGCAAGGAGACTACGATCGCCACGAGCATGCTGATGAAGCCTTTCCAGGGCCGATGGTGAGTGTCATAGAAGAGGCGCTCGTCGCCATAATCGCCGCGGCGACGCCAGTAGTCGACGAAGACGACGGCCAGCCAGGGGGCGATCCAGTAGCTGATCAGGAGCA
>WNFC01009838.1_pt1 | contig 10597 bp, 7 predicted proteins | sample 5400541 | NCBI WGS metagenome assembly WNFC01 (sample SAMN13153342, study PRJNA577476) | soil metagenome | isolation source: 120 cm saprolite under Douglas fir tree site 2 hole 2 replicate 1 | place: USA:California | collected 2015-04-18
TGGATGAAGAAGGGCGTCTCGGCATCCTTCTGTTTGAAAGCAGCGATCCCGATTTTCTCTCCGAAGCTCATCTCGAGATGCTTAAGGTACTGGCCAGCCAGGCCACAGTCGCCTTGCGCAATGCGTCGCTCTATAAAGAGGTGCCATTCATTGGCGTGTTGCAGCCGCTGGTGGATCGGAAAAGAAAATTTCTGGCGCTCGAAAAGCACCGCCGCGCCACGTTGATTGCAGCCGCAGCCGCGGTGATTCTATTCCTGGCCGTATTCCCGCTGCCCATGCGAGTGGATGGCACCGCGGTGGTTGCTTCCTCGCGCATGGCACATCTTGGAGCCGACTTCGAAGGGATTATCAGAGACGTCAAAGTGCGTGAAGGCGATGTAGTCAACAAGGGAGAGGTGCTCGCCAGCCTCGAAGACTGGGAGTATCGCTCAGCCTTGGCGGCCGCAAAAGCGAAATATCAAACTGCCGTCGCGCAAATGGATCGCGCCCTAGCGAACAACGATGGCTCCGAGGCAGGTATGCAGCGCAATCAGGCCGATTACTGGAATTCCGAAGTCGGGCGAGCTCAGGAGCGGCTGGATCGGACCTCGATTCGTTCGCCCATTGACGGAGTAGTTGCCACTCCCCAGCTCGAGAACATGGTCGGCCGCAAACTGAAAGTTGGCGAGAGCTTTCTGGACATCGTGGACAACTCGCAAGCGCTGGTAGATGTATCAGTGACCGAGAACGACGTTGCCCTCCTGCGCTCGGGAGAAACAGCAAGTCTGAAACTGGATGGTTTCCCCGAGCGAACCTTTCACGGACAGGTCGCCGTGGTCAGCCCTCAAGGCGTTTTGCAGAACGACGAGCGTGTGTTCTTCGCGCGCGTGAGTGTTGCCAATCCGAACGGCATGTTGCGCCCCGGCATGCAAGGTCGCGGCAAGATTTCTACCGGTTGGCGTCCGGCCGGCGTGGTCATATTTCGCCGTCCCGGAATGTGGATTTGGAGCAAACTTTGGGATTGGTTCGGATGGTGAGGAAAAAAGAAAAAAAGAAGGGCAGTTTTATGAGAGCCATATTTCGGAACAGCGTCAAGATCGCACCGATTTCTCTGCTGATGATTATCACGGCCGCCTGCAGCAGTTCGCCGGCTGCGCCCGCGGCCCGCGTCGCGACCGTGGAAGCCGCGACCACAACTCCCAGCAGCGCCGTTAAGGCTTCAGCCGACGCCGGCGAACTTGTGGCGTCCGGCCCGATTATCGTGGAAGACCAGGTGGATGTTGCCGCTCAGCGCGACGGCGTCGTCGCCCGTGTGCTGGCCGAACCCGGCACTCCGGTCAAGAAGGGCCAACTTCTGGCGGCGCTCGACGACCGCCAAATTTCTTCTGACCTCGAAGCCGCCCGCGCTCGTACCCGCAGCACTGAAGACGATCTCAAGAACTGGGAAGCCGAGGCCAAAGTGCTCGACTCGGACTATGCTCGCGCGGAAAAAATGTGGGAAGCACAGATTATCCCCAAAGAGCAACTGGAACACGCAAGGTACAAAGCCGAATCTGACCAGTGGGACGTAAAGCGAGTTTCAGAGTTGCTGACCAATGCCAAACAAGCGGAGCACTCGCTGGAACTGGAGTTGGAGAAAACGCAGATCACAGCCCCTTTTAAGGGCATTGTTGCCCGCCGCTACGTGCGGGTCGGGCAGACTGTTGCCAGGAATGACCGCCTGTTCTGGGTGACTGCCATCGCCCCGCTGCGTATTCGGGTTACGCTGCCCGAAAAATTTCTTGGGCATATCAAATCTGGAACCATGATCGCGGTCACCCCTGCCGAGGCACTCAGTCCGGATCATCACTACCGGGCAAAGGTGATTCAGGTCAGTCCCGTGGTTGATCCTTCCAGCGACACCATAGAAATCCTGGCGGAATTGTCGGGGGACACTTCTGGCCTTCGGCCCGGCATGCGCGCCAACCTTCACGTTCCAGATGTGCATTAAGAAAAGTGCGGTGAATGACGCGCAATGAATATCGTCCGAGCCCTCGACGTTGCGTTGCCCGAGCTGCCCGAACGGGTCGTCCGAAGGAACCCGCCCAAAGTTGACCCGAGAGTTATTTCCAAAGAGCACATTGAGAAGGGGCAGCCCGTGGTCCTGGTCAAAATGCCAGGAACGGAACTGGTATTCCGCTTTGCCCCCATGCAGTGGAAATTGGTCCAGATGTTCGATGGCGTCCGCTCGCCAGCCGAGATCGCCGACTCTTTCCAACAAGAAACTGGGGTGATTGTTTCCGAAGAAGACGTAAAAGAGCTGGCGAGTTTTCTGCAGAGCGATACGCAGCTCCTTCACAAGACTCCGATTGAACAGAACATTACACTGCAGCAGGAATTGCGCTCCTCGCGTAAGAAGCGCAGCCGCTTTCAAGTCAAAGATTTGTCGGATATCACCCTCAAGGTTTGGAAGAATGCCGACGGCTATGTGACCTGGCTGTATCCCAAGGTAAGGTTCATGTTTACTCCTTGGTTCGTTTGGACCAGCATCGGCCTGTTTGCCCTGATGGGATGGATGTGGGCCGACCGCTTCGGTGAGATCTGGTCTGACAGCTTCGCTTTTTACAATTTCACGAAGAAATCAGGCACGGACCTGGTGGAGTTCTGGTTTCTGTTTGGCGCGATGGCCGCCATCCACGAGACCGCTCACGGCCTGGTGGGAAAGCACTTCGGCGCGACCATTGAGAAAATGGGGTTCTGCCTGCTTTATTTTGCTCCGACCTTTTTCTGTGATGCCACCCAAGTCTGGGTGGTGGGCGGCAAATGGGCACGCATTGCTACCTCGATTGCCGGTATCTGGCTGGACTTGGTGGTTTGCTTCTTTGCCACCATCGTATGGTGGGGGACCCCGACCGGCATGGCCATTCATGATTGGGCTTACAAGATCATGATCGTGACCGGAATCGGAGTCTCCCTGCTGAATCTGAACCCGCTCATCAAACTGGACGGGTATCTCATCTTCTCCGAGCTGGTGGCAGAGCCCTCACTCAAAGAGAGTAGCACCGCCTATCTGTCAGGATGGGTCCGTAAGCATCTGTTTCGTCTGCCGGTTGAAGTTCCTTATGTTCCCCGACGCAAACGTTCCTTCTTTGTCATCTACGGAATACTGTCCGGGGTTTACAGCTATAGCCTTTTGTCGTTCCTGATGGTGATCACTTACCACATCCTGCGTTCGTTCATCCCTGAATGGGCATTTCTCCCAGCGCTGGCCATCGGTTATTGGGTATTTCGATCGCGGATCAAACTCTTGGTGGACTTTATGAAAATGCTCTATCTAGACAAGAAAGAACGAGTGCGCGAATGGTTCACTCCCGTCAGGCTGGCAATTTCTGGCGCCACAATCCTGCTGTTTCTTTTCCTGCCGATTTGGCCGGACTTCGTGCAAGGTCCGTTTATTTTGTCGGCTGCCCAGAGGGTCGTGTTGCATGCCACTGTGCCGGGAACGGTCGCGAGCGTCTCTGTGCAAGAAGGGCAAAGAGTTTCGGCGGGAACTCAGCTACTGCGAATGCGCAATCTGGAACTGGAATCACAAACTGCCCAAGCGGGAGCGGAGTTGAGTACAGCAACCGCACGGGCGACATCGGCGGCGTTGCGTTATGCGGATTTTGGGGCTGCCGAGCAAGAACGCAAGCACTCGGCGGAAAATAATCGCCTTTCGGTTGACAGGCTGGCGCAACTAGCAGTGGTCAGTCCTATCGCCGGCGTCGTCGTAACTCCTCACATCGCCGATTTAGTGGGGCGGCCGTTGGATGAGGGCGATTCGCTTTTGGAGTTGGCTGACATGTCGCGGATCAACGCCCGCGTGTACCTCCCCGAGTTTTCCATGCATGACGTTCGACTTGATGCGCCGGTGCGGCTTTTAATTCGCGGACAACTTGTTCCGCTGTCAGGCGTTCTTTCCTTGATATCGGCTGTTTCCGCCCCCATCGCTGAGGGTTTGGTTCCGAAGGAGCAACTACAGGGCCTCAACCCTCCGCGGTACTACCTCGGGATAGTGCTCCTGAATAATGACGGCAGTCTCATGGAAGGAATGACCGGTTCGGCAAAGGTCCTAGTAGGTAGGCGTAGCCTGGCCGGGTTCAGCTTCAGATTTGTGCGGGATCTAGTAGGGCGTAAGATCTGGTAGGAAAGCCGCGTCTTTTGCTCGACCAAAATCAAAAGGGCTGGACATCAATCCAGCCCCGCGTTGATCCCCAACGTTGCGGCGCGTTCCTTCGGCCTTGAACTCTTGAACCAGCACAACTTGATCTACGCGCTAATGGCTACCGATTTACCGATACCTTCAATTGCCGTTTGCGCGAACCTGAGTCGCACGAACTTGGGTAGCACGAACTTGGGTAGCACGGACCTGGGTAGCACGAACCTGAGTCGCACGAACCTGAGTCGCACGAACCTGAGTTGCGCGGACTTGGTTGGCACGGACCGAAGTCGCACGGACGGTCGCGGGGCGCAGTTTTGTAGAGTCTACCTTGCTGACGTCCGGCTTGGTTACGATGGCTTTTCTGGTGGCTACTCGATTGCTGATCAGCGATTTCTTTTCGATTGACATTGCCCGCTCCTCGCGAATGTTTTTTTGATTCCGTCTGACGCTGTGATCTATTGCACAACGGTTGCCAAAGTGTTTTGCACAGGGCCAAACTGTTCAGCCCTGACTAGAATCAGCGACTTGTGGATTTCCGTAATCCAAATCGGCCAGGGCCTTGGTTAATTTATCAACCTTTAGGTTAATAATTAACCGACTATGGGTTAATAATTAACCTTCTGCCGAGAGCTTGCGCCTACGGCAAAGGTATTTCATGCGTTGAGGATCGATGCGCAGAAGCGCGGCGGCCGCACTCTTCTTTCCTCCGGTGCGACGCAGAGCTGCGGTGAGGTAGGCCAGCTCAATGCGTTCCATTTCGGCATCGAAGTCCACCCCTTCTTCCGGGATGAGAATGGCTTCCTGGCCGGCGGTGCTGGAGTGAAGCAATAACTGCGGCAGATGCTCGGCCCGGATGCTCAAGGAATCGGCCATCAACACCAGCCGCTGGATCACGTTCTCCAGCTCGCGGACGTTTCCGGGCCAGGAATAGTCTTCCATGATCTCCAGGGCCTCGGGTTCCAAGTGCTTTAAGGGTTTATTGTTCGCCGCGCAATAAACCCGCAAAAAATGGTCCACCAGAAGCGGAAGGTCGCCGTCCCGATCCCGCAAAGGAGGGACAAAGATTGGCACCACGTTGATGCGGTAGTAGAGGTCCTCGCGAAACCGTCCCTGGCGGACCAACTCTTCCAGATCGTCGTTAGTGGCGGCAATCAGGCGGAAGTCGATTTTTTTCGCCGACCGGCTGCCGATGCGCTGGACTACCCGCTCCTGCAACACGCGCAGGAGTTTGCTCTGCAGACTGTGGTCGAGGGTTGTAATCTCATCCAGAAACAGGGTGCCGCCATGCGCCGCCTCGATCAGCCCCGGTTTGGGGGCGTCAGCCCCGGTGAATGCGCCCTTTTCGTGGCCAAAGAGCTCAGACTCGATCAGACTCTCGGGTATCGCAGAACAATTGAGGCACACATACGGCCGGTCCGCCCGCGACCCGCTCTGGATAATCGCGTTGGCGACCAGCTCCTTGCCGACGCCACTCTCGCCGCGCAAAACCACAGTGGTATTGCTGTCCGCCACCGCCTGAATGGCCTGATACACCCTTTGCATGACTTCGCTGCCGCCGATCATGCCGCAAAAAGCTGACTTGCTTTCCGTTTGTTCCACCAGCCGCTGGCCTTCAATCTGCAGGCTGCGTCTTTCAATGGCCCGCGAAAGCACGATCTGCAGTTCCTGAAAATCCAGCGGGGCCAGGAAGAATTCATCGGCGCCGGCGTGACTGGCTTTCAAAGGAATGCTGCGGCTGTTGGAGCGAGTAATGGCCACCAGCACGAGATCATCGCGAACCTGACGGATTTCCTGCATTAAGCGGAGGGCGTCCGATGTATCCTCGCCCACGTTGTCCAGATCCAGCAGGACGGCCCGGATGTTCGGATCATCCACCGCAGCTTGGATTTGCTTTTCGTCCTGGGCAAGCTCCGCGTTAAACCTGGGCGCGAGGAAATGCTGCATGTCCGGAAACGCCGAGGTCTCAGCCGTGATGATGGCGATAGTGGGTTGAGCGCCCGGGAGGGCACTTTCATGGTCGCGCATAAGAGGTCCGGAGGCTCCAACCTCCAGGCAGCCGGATTATAGGGGAAGTCGGGTCCACTTTTGAAGGAGTTCGAGCGACGATCGATCTTTTGCTCGTCAAGGAGCATATTGGTCATCTTGCGCCGTCTCTGGTGGCGCGGTGGATTGCGCGGGAAGGGCGGACTTCCTTCGCCGGTGACGAGCGAACGGGGATGCAAATCCTGACGCAGGGTCATCCGACCTGCAAACTATGTAGGTAGGGAACGCTGGCTTTCATCATTTCCAGGTTCATTTCGACAAAGTAATTCTTTATTCCGCCCGTTTTCGCCGCAGTAAAGATATTTTTCCAATCCAGGGTGTCCTGGCCTACCGGCATTATTTTCTTCGCCTCCGCGGACCAGCCTTGCACGTGCATTGAAATGAAGCGGCCAGGGTACTTCGTGAAATATTCGGCGGCGTCGTAGCCGCGGCTTATGGTGGAGACCTGGAATTGGAACTTGACCAGCTTTGGATCGAGCAGCCCCAGCAACAAGTCATAAGTCCGCTTGCCGTTAACTATCGAGAGCTCAAAATCCTCGTTATGTAGGCCCTGTTGGATCCCAGCCTTGGCCGATTGTTCGCCCATTTTGTTGTACTCGTCAGCCGCTCGCTTCACATCATCCATAGTCGGCTTCTCAGGCCCGTCGAGGCTTGGCACCATCATCTGTGTCAGGCCGACATCTTTCGCCCAGGCAATTCGGCCTTCCTGATTGTCCCTGAGTTCCTTGATGCCGAAGTGAGAACTCACACATGTGACGCCCGCATCACTCAGAATTGTTCTAAGTTCGGTTGCAGTGTACTTGGCAAGGCCGGCGAAGCCCGAGTCGGAGTAACCCACCGGTGAGCAGAGCTCAATCGTCTGAAATCCGGCCTGGGCGAGTTGCTTGATCGTGCCGGGAAAGTCTTTGGCGATCATTTCTCTCACCGGCCACGTCTGGCATCCAAGCGGCAGGCCCAGCGGGTTGGCGCGAAGCTCCAGCGAGCTTGAGGAAAGAAAGCCGGCCGCGGCAGCGCACGTCGCCGCACTCTGAAGAAATTCTCTTCTCGAAATCGCAGACATTAACGCCTCCTTCGTCAACGGAAAATCTATGCGAGGCACTTGCTAGAGTTCCCATCCCTTTCGACGCTCCGGACTTACGAACTTCTGCGCGGAATCCAAGTTAACCTTCAGGTTGGAGCGGTCCCATTCAAGTCTTTGTCCCACCTGAGTTGCAACATTTCCCAGCAGCAGGGTCTCGGTGACCATGCCCGAAAATTCGAAATTTCCACCGGGCTTAACCCTGCCGCCCTTGCAGGCATCAAGCCATTCCCGTTCGTTGCCAGGGGACCTGGGCAAAGTCTTTGGCGGTTGCTTGTAGCTTTTCATCTTCGCCTCGGGAATAAGCTTTGGATTGCCGCCATTGAATGCGCAGAGAATTTTCCCGCGATCTCCGATAAAGAGAAGCCCTTCATCATTTTCTTCGCCATCACCCTTTAGCGGAAGGTTCTCTTCCAGCTCCTCGGGGCGCGGCGGCCTCAGGCCACCGTCGTACCAGGTGAACTTAACCGGTGGCATGTCGCCACGCGCTGGAAAGTCGTAACGGACGATGGAGGCCAGGGGGTAAGTTTCCTCGTAGCGGTCGCTGGAACTGGCCTCGACACTCACGGGCGCTTCCAGCTTCAGGACGCGAAAAATCGTGTCGAAACTGTAGGAACCCATGTCGCCGAGAGCACCACAACCGAAGTCGATCTATCCACGCCACACAAAAGGCACGTAAGCGTGGTTGAAAGGACGATCCGGCGCCGGACCCAGCCAGAGGTCCCAATCCAAACCTTGGGGCACAGCTTCGGCTTCTTTCGGGCGTTCGAGGCCCTGGGGCCAGTAAGGACGGCTCGACCAGTTTGCCACCTCCCGCACCGGCCCGATGGCGCCGTCCCAAATCCATTCGCAGAGTAAGCGCGTCGCTTCAGATGCCTGGTTCGCAACCGCAATCTGGGTTGCGACGCCAGTTTCCCGCGCGATTTCAGCCAGACGCCGGGCTTCATAGATTGTGTGGGTCAAAGGCTTCTGGCAAAAAACATGTTTGCGTTTCTTCATTGCCGCAGCCGACGCAGCAGCGTGCAGGTTGTCGGTGGTGCAGACAACAACGGCGTCGAGGTCTTTCTCTTTCTCAAGCAGCTCGCGGAAGTCCGCATAAGCAGAACAGCCACGATACTTCCCGGAGCGCTGCTGAGCACCGTAATAGCCGTCAACGATCTTCTGACAAGGCTCGCGTCCTGCAACTCCGCTGGTAACGCGGAGAGAATGAGTCAACTGAATGGGTTGGTCAGGGCTGAGCCAATCCCATCCGCTTTCGACGCCAAGCAATGTGCGAACCGACTTGCAGAACTCGTGGGTGTCCCATTGGGGGTGATCTGAGCTGGCTTTATTGGGGTCGCAGACAGCTACGCCTTGTACGTCAGGTTCGCGCAAGAAGTGAAGCATGACGCGCAAACCCTGGGCGCCGACACCAATGAAAGCAATATTGATCTTGTCGCTGGGCGCGACATACCCTGGGCCGCCCAACACCCGGCGCGGAACGATGGAAAAACCGATCGCCGCAGCGGCAGTTTGCCCAAGGAACGCGCGGCGCGAAACTGCGTCCTCTGAAAAGCTGCGAGACCGAAGCCGATTCTTCACCGTCCCTCCTTAACCGCAGCTCACAGCTTCCGCATGATTCTTGGCTACGGTTTGCATTTTGCTGGTGACTTACCACAGTACTAAACCTGCATACTCTAAACGAAGGGGAGGTCTTCATGTGCGAAACTCGGTATGTGATACCTCCCTCCGAGGACAGAGTGTTGTTCTAAACCCGGCCGAGGACCAGTCGGTCCATTCGCTGGCTCACGTCGTGCAGGTATGCCTCATCGCCACCATCGAGTTCGGCAATCGCGCTACCGGAGTACCCTATTTCGGCCAGCGCCTTGCGCACCTCCGCCCAGTCCGCGTCACCATCGCCCAGATTAACCCAGGCATAGCCGTCCTTCTTGCGCTTAAAGTCTTTGACGTGAAGCTTGACCGTGTTCCTGCCAAGCGTGCGAATCCAGTCCTGAGGATATCCATAGAGCAAAACATTTCCGACGTCGAACCAGGCTTTGATCCATGGGCTCTGGAACTCAAGAATGTATTTGTTCATTTCCAGGGGACTGAGCAGAAATCTGTTCCACACTTCCTCGATGGCAATCACGGTTTTCAGTTCTGCGGCCAGCGGAATCAGTTTCCGAATCTGTGCTTGCGATCGCGTCCAGGCGTCGCGGTAGGAGGTCTGAGGATTCACCACTGCAGGAACGAGCAGTACTGCATCCGAACCCCACAGCTTGGCGTTGTGCAACGAGGTCCGCATGCCTGAGAGGCTTTTTTTCACAACAGCCGGATCGCTCGAGGACAACGGATAGTCCCAATGGTCCATGTTCATCACCGAGTCAATCCGTATGTTCGCCTTGTCGGCGGCGTTCTTGATCTCTTCTGCGGTGTTCTGATCGGGGGTAGTGGGCGCCTGTACCACTTCAAAGCCCGTGTTCCGCGCCATCTTGAAGCGATCGGCATGGCTTAGACCGCCGGGAAGCATGTCATAGACCAAGCCTTTCGTGATACGGAGCGTTGTCAGCAGCGGAGTTGCATTCTGCGCCGCGGTTTCGGGCGCGGCCAACAAGGATTTCGCGAACCCGCCGCCAATGCCTGTGGTACCCGCAGCTGCAGCGACCGACGATTTCAAGAAATTGCGACGCGAACAACGGTTCATCTGCTCACCTCCAGCTGGCACCTGCAGCCGAGTCCCAGATCACGATTGAACCGTACTGCCCAACCTCACTTCAGTTTGTTGAGATCAATCTTGGGATCATAAACTTCTTTCGACTTCATGATGTCGTCCCAAGTGACCTCATGTTTTCTGTAGGCCGCCTCGCGGGCCATCATACAAGCAAGGGCAGATTCGGCTCCCTTATCAGCCTGATTGTGGAAATTCCCGCTGCTAATGCTTTCGACGAACGCCTTCTTCTTTTCAGGATCCGCCAATTCAAGGTTCGAGGTGAACTTCCCCGTGGCTGAGAAGGCCTGCGGTTCGGTCGTATTGGCGCCCGAGCCAGTCCACTGCCAGGGTTCGTCGCCCCATATCCCCAGCGGCCCTGCATAGGGAGACTGAGATGTGCCTTTGGTCCCAAAGAACCGCTCGGTCACATCCCACCACCCCTTTGCAAATTGGGTCGAGGTAAAGGTCACGTCAACACCATTCGGATAATGAAATACGACATGATAGTTTCCCCACGCGTCCCCATCATTGGCTGGGCGTCCCGCGCGACCGCCGCTGGCGGAAGCCTTCACGGGGTGCGCCTGCAGGATCCAATTGCAAATGTCGATGACGTGAATATTCTGTTCCA
>WNFC01009839.1_pt1 | contig 10597 bp, 13 predicted proteins | sample 5400541 | NCBI WGS metagenome assembly WNFC01 (sample SAMN13153342, study PRJNA577476) | soil metagenome | isolation source: 120 cm saprolite under Douglas fir tree site 2 hole 2 replicate 1 | place: USA:California | collected 2015-04-18
ATGCCTGCGGTCGGGACGCGTCCTCCCTTCGGAAATCCAGGCGGCGGCCGGAGCAAATAAGTCCAGCGGGTCGCTGTGAAGCTCACTACGGCCGGGTTCGACTCCGGTAGATTCGGGAAAATTTCCGTCTCCGCGCCGCGATCTGGCCCATCAACGGGTTACGCGGGAAGAGGACGCCGTGAAACGCGACTTAATAGAGTTTGTAATCGACAAGTTTACTCCCCACACGATACCGATGTACCGACTGGCAGAGTACATGCGTAACTTCGCCGATCTACTTGGAAACGAGGAACGCGTGCATTTCCATATGCAATTGCGTATTCCGGGGCAAGGCGAACAGCGTTCCGGGGTGAAGCCGAACAGGATTCCGGGCTGATTCCGAACAGCATTCCGGGATGAAGGCGAACACGGATTCCGGGCTGAAGCCGAACACTTTTTGGCTGACCCCGGAATCCTGTTCGGCTTGCGCCCGGAACGTTTTCCACAGGTAGACGGCGCTGGACATCAACGCCGGGTAAGGGACCCTTCCAGTAGGGAGAATCCATTGCCCGCGAGGAGAAAGTCCATGCGCAAGATCAAAGAAGTTCTACGACTCCGAAACGAACTGAAGCTCGACCAGCGGCAAATCGCACGCAGTTGTTCGATCTCCGTCAGCACGGTGCACGAGTATTTGAAACGTGCCGAAGCCGCCACAGTCGGCTGGCCGCTGCCCGAAGGTTGGGACGACGCTCGACTGGAGGCGGCGCTGTTTCCGCCTGTCGGTTCACCCCCACAACCATCCACTCAGAAGTCCCCGCCAGACTTCGCCGCCATTCATGAACAGTTGCAGTGTCATCGTCACGTGACCTTGCAGTTGCTCTGGGAGGAATATCGCGACACCAGCCCGGACAGTTACGGCTACAGCCGTTATGTGGCGGCGGTTTTTATGTTGCGCGATCGTTTGAAAGCCATGACAGTGCCCGGCATCGGTAACGTTCCCGCAACATAAGATTCATCTTGATTTGGCGGACGGCATGCCCCAATAGAGGGGAGGCCGCTATGCTTGAACAACTCTTTCGCGATGACTCTGCCCTCGCTCGGCATCGGGCTGGACCGTTTGCCGAGGAACGAGAGCGCTACCTACAATACTGTGCGGAACACGGCGCGACGCGTGCCGCGTTGCGCTTAAAAGCCAACGAACTGCTCTGGCTCTGTCAGCATTTACGCTGTGACGCATCTCAGGGAATCGATATGCCAGCACTTCAGAAGATTTCCCGCGAACGGCGATCTGTGTGTAAAGGAGCCACGACCGAGCGACGATTGATTGACATTGGTCGGCCATGGCTCCGCTTCCTGGGGTGGTGGCGGGTGCCGACGGCCGAATTGCGATTTCAAGGTCACCTCGAACGGTATGTGATGTGGATGCGCGAGGAACGTGGATTCAGCTCGTCAACCGTCGTTCAATGGCGATCGAAGATTCGCGACTTCCTGCAATGGTACGAGCGCAGCGATCGTCCGTTCGCTGCACTTAAGCCAGTTGATCTTGACGCGTACTTTGTGACGGAGGGCGCTCGGCGTTGGTCTCGTGTATCGACCTCGGGCATCGCGGGCGCACTCCGCGTGTTCTTACGATATATGGCGAGTTGCGGTGAGTGCGATCCTCGCGTCGTCGACACCATCCGGGGACCACGCCTGTATGCACAGGAGTCACTGCCGTCAGGTCCGGCGTGGTCGGACGTACAGCGAATTCTGGCGCATGCCGGAGGCGATTCGCCAGCGGACGTCCGCGATCGTGCGATCTTGATGCTTCTCGCCATTTATGGAATGCGCAGCGGCGAGGTCAGATCGTTGCGCCTTGACCAGATCGATTGGCCCGGGCGTGGGCTCCGGGTATTTCGGTTGAAAAGGCGGCAACCTCAGGTGTATCCGCTTTTGCAATCCGTGGCTGAGGCGGTCGCGCGCTACATCGATACCGCTCGCCCCAAGGCGGCTCATCCAGAGATCTTTCTGGGACTACTGGCACCACATGGCCCGCTGTCTTCCGGCGCGATGTCCGCTTTGGTGAGACACAGATTCATGGCACTGGGCATCAAGGCGCTACACCGCGGACCGCATGCTTTACGACACGCTTGTGCAGCACGGCTCGTTGCTGAAGGTCTCACCATGAAGGAGATCGGCGATCACCTGGGGCATCGAACCACCAGAGCGACGGGAACCTACGCCAAGATCGACCTGTTAGCACTTCGGGAGGTTGGCGACTTCGATTTGGGAGACCTCGAATGATGCTGAGTGAGGTGATTGACGCCTACATCGCAATGAAAACTTCTCTGGGAATGAGCTTCGACTCAGCCCGACGGTTGCTCGTGCAATTCTCCCGTGAAATCGGCAATCCGACTATCGGTGAAGTACAGGCTGAAGCCGTGGCTACGTTCCTTCGCGGGCGCGGTGCCCTGAACGCAACATGGGGATTGAAGTACAGGATACTATCCGGCTTCTACAAATTCGCGATTAGTCGTGGGCACGTGGACAGCTCACCGTTGCCGGCAAACGTCCCCAAACTGCCACCTCAGCATTCACCATATGTCTATTCGCTGGAAGAGTTGCGCCGGTTGCTCGAGGCCACATCGGTGGTTCACATTAACAGCACTCCTCTGCAAGCGCCCATGTATCGAACGCTGCTGATTCTTCTGTACGGAAGCGGCCTCCGCATTGGCGAAGCCCTCAATCTGACATTGCGCGATATCGATGTCATCGAGAGGATTCTCACCGTTCGTAACACAAAATTCTTCAAGACACGGCTTGTGCCGATCGGACCGAAACTCGCAGGACAACTGGCCGTCCAGATTCAGCAGCGGCGGACCCTTCCATTGCCGTTGGGCGATGATTCGCGTCTCTTTACAACGAAGACGGGCCGAGGATGGCCTTATCCACATGTGATCACTCTGTTTCAAAAAGTCCGACGAGCAGCAGGTATCGGTAGCTCCACCGGCGAATGTCGCCCTCCGCGCATCCACGACATTCGGCACACAGCCGCGGTCCATCGAGTTACCGCGTGGTATCGAACGGGCCGGGACGTCCAACGCCTGTTGCCGCGACTCGCTACGTATCTCGGCCACATCGATATCAAATCCACCCAGCGTTATCTCCACATGACAGCCGATCTCCTGCAAGAAGCCAGTCAGCGCTTTGCCAACTATGCTCAATCGGAGAACACCTTATGAATGATAAGACCTTGATGGGTCCGTGGGTCCGGCGCTTCCTGCTTGAACACCTGGTGAGCGAGCGCAACCTTTCCCGAAATACGCAAGCCAGTTATCGTGACACACTGACGCTGCTTCTTCCGTTTGCCAACGAACAAGGCGGCTGCGCCATCGATCGGATGTCTGTAGAAGATCTGACGCCCGCCATCGTACGCAAATTTCTGGATCATGTGGAGTGTGTCCGTGGATGCAGCGGCGTAACCCGCAACCACAGGCTTGCGACGATCCATTCGCTGGCGAAATTTATCGGCATGCGCTCTCCGCTTCACATCGCATGGGCTACGGAAATACGGGCAATTCCCTTCAAGAAGACTGCGAAGAACCTGATCGGCTATCTCGAACGAGCTGAGATGGATGCATTGTTGAAGGCGCCTGATCGGCGCACGGCGCTTGGCGACAGGGATCACGCCGTGCTGCTGTTTCTATACAATAGCGGGGCGCGAGCTGCTGAGGCGGCTGGATTGCTCGTCGGTAATCTGCACCTGAACGCGTCGCCAGCAGTTCGCATCCTGGGCAAGGGAAACAAGTGGCGCGTATGTCCGCTATGGACTGCAACAGTGACGGCCCTATCGCCGCTAATTACCGGTCGCAATGCAACAGAGCCGGTATTCCTTGGTCGAAGAAAGGAACGCATGACGCGCTTCGGCATACACCGGCTCGTAGCTCATTACGCGAGGTTAGCATCGAAGTCCATGCCGTCCTTTTCCCTCAAGCACGTCAGCCCACATTGCATTAGACACACCACGGCGGTCCATTTGCTTCGCTCAGGCGTCGACATCAATACCATCCGGGCGTGGCTGGGGCACGTTTCCCTCGATACAACCCACGTGTACGCCGAGGTTGATATGGAGATGAAAGCCACGGCGTTAGCAAGCGTCGACATCAAGGGCTTGCCTCAAAGTCCTCCGCGGCGTACCCAGATGCCTTCGCTGATGACTTTCTTGAAGGGCCTGTAGTGCCAATAGACGTCCATTTATGTCACCGCGGAAGTCGCCGAACGCGCGCCAATCCAGAAGTTCGATTGACTGTGCAACATAAAAACGGCCGCCACATAACGGCTGACATGTGCTGCAACACATGTCAGCCGATTCTGCGAGCTCTATCAGCGTTGGCGCAAGAAACTCGACGTGGTGCTGCGCCAGCAACACAAGGCCGGCGAGAAAGCCTTCGTGGACTGGGCCGGCGCGACCCTGCCGATCTGCAACCGTGACACCGGCGAGGTATGGCAGGCGTCGTTGTTCGTCGCCACGCTCGGCGCCAGTTCTTACACCTGGGCGGAGGTCACTCGCGACCAGCAGATGGAGTCGTGGCTGCTGGCGCATGTGCATGCTTTGGAACATTGGGGCGGCGTGCCTTTGCTGGTGGTTCCCGACAACACCAAGACGGGAGTCACCAAGCCTTGCCGTTATGATCCAGATGTCAATCCGACTTATCAGAACTTCGCCGCACACTACGGCTTCGGCGTGTTACCGGCGCGACCGTATAAGCCGCGGGACAAAGCTTGCGCTTCATATTGCACCTTGTCCAGATTCGACAGCGGCCAAGACTGGCTGGGCCGCTCCACGACCACCATGCCCTTTAGTAATTGTGGCATCCCGAAGCGGCTCATAGAGAGAGTGGTTGCGGCTGTCGCAAACGATGCGGCGGAGAAGACCGGAGCGCGCCCATTCATGCACGGTCGTTTCGGAAATGCCAAGCGCCTCGCTCATCTCTTTGGCCGTCAATAGACCTTGCTCACGCAACCGGCCGAACCGACTCTTCAGGCGGTAAATCATCCGTACCCATGCGATCTTTTTCAACGTGAACGGCATGTCCTGCCAGGTCCGGTGTCCTCGCTGGTTCAGGATTTCTGCCACCTCGCGGTCGCAGTGCTCGTTGAGCAACAGGTCGATCTCAGCGACGATCTCTGGCTTGACTTTACGAATCTGGGCAATCGGCACTGGGCGTTCGAACATAAGAGTTCGCGTGGCGCCACCCCGCAAGCGCACGTGCGCGGTGATTTTATCGGCTTTGAGCAAGCTCACATCTTCGATGAGCAGCCGTAGCATGCGCTTTCGCTCACGCGCCGGGAGTTCGGGATCGTTCCAGATGCGGGGAAAATCGGTGACCAGTGATAAGATCTTCTGGCGACTCTCTGCGTCGGCCAGCCGGCGCTGCTGCTGGCTGTGACCCTCGTAATCATCTTGTGCCGCGGCATGAGCGCGCAGCTTCTCATTCCACTCAGCCTCAAGAACGTCAGTGACCAGACGGTTGCCGGGATCGACACTCATATATCGCCGCCGTGCCAGCTCGGCCTCATAGCGTGCGCGCTCCACCTGCTGGCGACGTAGTGCATCAGTTTCGGCAAACCGCGCTTCCACTTCCTGCTGCACGGCGAGGGCGACCTCCAAGGTCAGTGGCTGGACCAACTCCAGCAACAGATCACTGATGGCCCGGTCCACCACCATGCCAGGTACGCGCTGGCATACCTTGGCGCCACAACGGACCGATTCCTCCTGGCAAACATAGGTGGAGACGACCCTCTCCTTATCCGCCCAGTAATGAACGCCCATGCGTTCGCCGCAGATACCGCACAGGACGCGTCCTTGCAGCAATGCCGGCCCCTCTCGAGCAGGGCCGAATGTGCGCTCGGGTCCAAACGCCAAGCTGTTCTCAGAAAGCCGTTTCTGATTCGCTTCAAACCGCTCCCAGGTGATGTAGCCGGGATGCATGTCGCGGATAAGGTATTGCCATTTCTCCCGCGGCACTTTCACGGCGGTATACTTGCCATCCGGCTTGCGGCCGGTGCGTGTGCGGCCGTAGACGAACGCGCCAGCGTACCGTGGGTTGTGCAGGATCTGGAGGATTCGGCTATGCTCCGGCTTGCCCCATAGTAGTTCTCCCTTCTTGTCGCCCGCACGAATACGACGTGGGAACCTAAGCCCCTCCTGGCGAAAGAAGCGGACAGTCTGCATGGCCGAGCCGGTACGCTCAAAGGTGTCAAACACCAGGCGTATGGCGCCCCTGACTTCCTGGTCGGGATCGAGCCCTATGCTCCCGTCCGGAAGATAGATCAAGCCAACGGGCGGTCCCATCTCCAGTTCGCCACGGCGCGCTTTGTTGAGTACGCCACCGCGCATGCGCGCCTTCAGGAAATGCAATTCCGCTTGACTGAGTTCTCCCTTCAGGCCGAGAAGGAGCCTGTCATTAAAAGCGGCGGGATCGTACAAGCCATCTTCATCCAGGATCAAAGTGCCGGCGATGGCACACAGCTCGATCAGCCGGTGCCAATCGGCTGAGTTTCGAGCTAATCGCGAGACCTCCAGCCCCATGACCATGCCAGCCTTGCCGAGAGCCACCTCGCTGACCAGTTGTTGGAATCCATCGCGGCCGGCTGCCTGATAATGGGCTGCAGACTTGCCGAGATCACAATCGATCACATGGACTCGCTCCAGTGGCCATCCTTGCGCTACAGCCCGGTCGCGCAGCGCGTACTGGCGCTGCGTGCTCTCGACGTTCTCCACCACTTGGCGAGGTGTTGACTGGCGGACATAGAGGTAGGCGTCCCGTTCCAGATGAGCGCTGGTAACTTTCAACTCAGGCATAGCATGGGTCCTTTCCACTGCTGAGAATTAGTCCGGCTAGGAACTGGACCAGTTCCGTCGCAACAATGGAAGGAACCGGTGATCCGGTCAGAGGGCACAACAAAGCCGGCAGTTGGTCGTACGCACAGGCCCAGGCCAGCATTCCACGGCGAAGCAAAACAACGCGGCCGGCGCCGATGCCGGGCCGGTCCGTAGGGTCGATGAGATGAGCGCGTAACGTCTCGTAAGCTGCCGCCGCCTCGATTGGCAGCGGGAACTTCAGATCCGTCCGAGCGGTTTTTTTTTGCTCCGCGCCAAGGCCCGCTCTAGACTGCGCCGGTGGAGGGTCACCCCGTAGTGTTCCTGGACGGCCCGCACGCACTGGACGGTGGTCAGCCCAGGTTCTGTCGCCCTCAAGCTTGCTATGTAATCGAGAACTTCGGCCGTCACCTTGTGTCCACCCTTTGGGCCACGTTGACTGGGCAACAAGCCTGCCAGGCCAGCCCGATTGAAGGCCACTTGTGCCTGATAAAAGGTGGGGCGAGAGACCCCAAAAGCGGCAGCCGCGTCGAGAATCGACATGTTTTCGGCGCTGTGCCGCCGCAGCATCTCGTAACGAACTTGGAGAAGATCCCTGGGATCGAAGAACGGGTTCTCTTTGAACAGGAGATCGCCCACGGCTTCGGGGTGTGGATTGAGCGTGCCAGTGCGTTTGAGTTCCAGCGGTTTCTGGTCGGGTTGTCCGCGTTTGGCCATAAAGGTCGAGGTTGTTTTGTATGTAATAATAATTATGCCTCATTGATGCTCCTGTCAAGCAAAATCATCAACGAGGCGACAGCCACAATTACCAAAATATCTAGATTTCTCCTGCCGTACACTTGAGCGTCGCTCTGCCTAAGCGGCAGATTTAATCTTACGAATGCGGCGGAATCTCTTTTACACATCCTGATCGCCTCCACTCCGCCCCACGTGTCGATCGAGCAACTCGCGCAGTTCCGACAGATCATCGACGCGAAACGCAGAGCGCCCGGCTGAAATCCGCGTGAATGCGTCAATCGAAAAGAGGTCTGTGATGTTGGCAGGGAAGGACTTCAACCGGCCGTCAGGGTCATAGTAGAAGACCCGGTCCTGTCCCCAGTTTCGTTCTCGGGAGACCATCTCATACTCATGCCCTGCCAGTGGATGAAACGGATGCGTGATGCGGAACCGGCCAGTTGATCCATCGGTATGGCCTGTAGTTGCTGACACTCGATAAGGCGATCGTGGAAAACGCCGTGCAGGTGGCACAGCGTTGGATCTTGGCGGCACTACGGCACCGTAAGTTCTTCTCGTTGGCGGAAGCCAACCAGGCGGTGCTCGAACTCCTTCAGCGGATTAACAACCGGCCCTTCCGCAGGCGGGACGGGAGTCGCGCCACCGTCTTCGAAGCCATCGACAAACCGGCACTGCAACTGTTACCCCAGGAGAGATTCGAGATCAGCGAATGGGCGCGGGCGCGCGTGAACATCGACTACCACGTGGTGTTCGACGGGAACTTCTACAGCGTGCCCTACAACCTGGTCCAGGAAGCCGTGGAGATCCGCTCGACGGCGACGACCGTAGAGGTCCTGCATAACGGCGTGCGGGTGGCATCGCATGTGCGCAACCGTGGCCGGGAAAAGGTCGTTACGAATCATGAGCATCGGCCCAAGAGCCATCAGGCTCACCTGGAATGGCCGCCGTCACGGATGGTGCAGTGGGCGGAGAAGATCGGCACCCATACCGCGCGGCTATTGGAGCGGATCATGGCCGACAAACCGCACCCGGAGATGGGATATCGCGGCTGCCTGGGGATCATTCGGCTGGCCGACAGGTACTCTCATCCACGCATGGAGGCCGCGGCGGAGTTGGCGTTGCTGACGGGCGCGTGCCGCTACCGCAGCATCGCTTCGATTCTGAAGAACTCGCTGGACCAGCAGCCCCTGCCGGCGTCGCCGGCCGCGCCGGCAGCAACACCTGCACGGCACGACAACATTCGTGGCGCGGAGTACTTCGAGTAGGTCATTAGGTCATTAGTCAAACAGTAAGTTAATAACTCAGGAGATCAACTAATATGCTACAAGAACCAATGATGGAGAGATTGCTGGCCATGCGGTTACACGGTATGGCAGACGCTTTGAAGGTGCAGCAGCAGGACCCGGCCGCCCGCGAACTGAGCTTCCTTGACCGCTTTTCACTGCTGGTCGATCAGCAGTGGAACTGGCGTCAGAATCAAGCTCTGGCGCGGCGTCTGCACACTGCCAAACTGCGCGGCAACGCCTGCGTCGAAGAGATCGACTACCGCGCGGCCCGCGGCTTGGACAAGAGCGTGATCCGCGCCCTGGCACAAGAATCGGGATGGGTGCGCAATCACGAGCACGTGTTCATTCTCGGCCCCACCGGCGTGGGCAAGAGTTTCCTCGCCTGTGCCTTGGCGCAGAAGGCCTGCCGCGATGGCTACTCGGCGCTCTACATGCGCACGGCGGCGCTATTCCGCGATCTGGCCATGGCCCGCGCCGACGGCAGCCTGCGGCTGCTGCTGGCCAAGTTCAGCCGCATCGAAGTGCTGGTAATCGACGACTGGGCCATGGCGCCACTCAGCGAAACCGAGAGGCGTGACTTCTGGGAGATCTGCGAAGACCGCTACCAGACCCGGTCCATGATCCTGACCTCGCAACTGCCCGTGGCCCGTTGGCACGAGCAGGTCGGCGACCCCACCGTGGCCGACGGGATCCTCGACCGTCTGGTCCACAACGCCCACCGCATTGAGATGAAGGGCGACTCGATGCGCAAAAAGCGCGAAGGAGGTGCATAGGCCGCCGGCTGACCCGTCGGGTCTCTCCAGTACCGAGCGGGGAACGGGACTGCTGTCCCTTTCCCCGCACCCCTTTCCTAGCTCCGAGTCGCCTGCCTCCGCTTCGCTCCGGACCTCCTCCGGAACGTCCGTTTCCTTGACCAAGCCGAACACTTCCTGCACAATCAGAAAGCCAGCGTCGCTACGCTCCGACTGCTGTTCGGGACCGGCCCGGAATCCTGTTCGGCTTCCCTCCGGGATGCTGTTCGCCTTCGCCGGAATGCGCAATTGGTTATCGCCTTCTGCTCGCCAGGGATCGTCCACCACTTGGACGGTTCGGCCCTAGCCTATCTGGTTGGCATAAATCAACTTGTACGCCGCGATCAGCCCGAGACTGACGTCGATCGGGCCGTTCACTCCCACGAGCCAGGCCGCGAACTGGACCAAGGCGCCTCCAAGGGCTCGCGCCGACGAGGGCCAACTGAGCCAGTAGACGCGGTTTTGAGTGGGAATAAGCCCCGTTTGATCGGAAATGAAGATATTTGAGCGCGTTTGAAGACGTTTGAAGAGCTGAAAATGGCATTTCAGCGCGCATAAAGGGAACTCAAAGCGGCGGTTGCCGTGCGCCTTGGTCCAGTTCGCGGCGCGCAAGCGCTCCTGGCTCGTGGGACTGAAGGGCCTGATCGACGACAGTCTGGGGCTGATCGTGGCACGCAAGTTGATTTATGCCCACCAGATAGGCGAGGGCCGAACCGTCCAAATGGTCGACGAGGCCCCGGCGAGCAGAAGGCAATAACCAATGACAGAGACGGGCTCGAGAGCCGACCAAGGCTGGCGGCGATGGCCGTTTTCAGCTCCTTTATGCACGCTGAAATGCCATCATTTGCCATCATTTCGCGCGTTTCCCGTCTCCGAGGATACGAAACAAGAACCGTGTTGGCGCCCGGCGCGGTGCCGGCGAGCCCTTAACGGTGAAAACTTGC
>WNFC01009845.1_pt1 | contig 10594 bp, 11 predicted proteins | sample 5400541 | NCBI WGS metagenome assembly WNFC01 (sample SAMN13153342, study PRJNA577476) | soil metagenome | isolation source: 120 cm saprolite under Douglas fir tree site 2 hole 2 replicate 1 | place: USA:California | collected 2015-04-18
TGTCCGCGCCCGCCTTGATGAAGGTGTCGCAACACAGCGTCGCTGGTTGCAGCCCGTGATTTTAGCGGCTGCCAGCGTTGCTCTCACGTTTGCGATCTTTCTGCTTGCACGGCCGCTTCACCCAAGACCTGATAGCCAGGCCAAACAGGCGCCCCAGCTCCCGGTTAGCCAGACACCGGTGACAAACGCTGGCAATCAGAATTCTGGTGCAAGCGCGCAGATCGTTTCGTCGGCCGTGAACAATTCCCGCACGCGAAGTCATTCAACTTTATTGCGCCCGGTGGCGTCTAGCCAACCAGAAGTCCTCGTTCCTGCGGACGAACGTGAAGCGTTTGCTCGCTTCGTTGCCGTTTTGGGTGAGCACAGGGAAGTGGCGCTTGCTCTCGTGACGCCGGCCCCGCAGACGAAAAACGAGCCGGCCAGCCTCGAACCGCTCCAGATCAATGGGCTCGAGATCAAACCGCTGGAAGAACGGCAAACCGAGGCGTCCGACGGGGCAGAGCAGAAACAGTAGCGGATGGTCGAAGCAGTTTCGAATGAGTGCGGAGGATAAAATGAGGAAAGCTGGGATTTCGCTGGTAGTGCTACTGTTCGGAGTTCTCGCGCCGTTCTGCTTGGCCCAGGACAAGCCGAAAGCCGAAGATAGGCAGAAGGCAGAGGTGCGGACGACGCCCGTCAAAGTGCAGATCGTCTTCACTGAATTCGAAGGCGACAAAAAGGTCAAGAGTCTTCCGTACACCCTGTATATCAACGCTCCCGACGCACCCGATTGGAAATCCAGTAGTAGCTTTGTCAAGCTGAGAGTTGGAAGCCGCGTTCCCATATATACGGGCGGAAATACAGGGAACATGACGTACCTGGATGTGGGCACCAACATTGACGCGCGCGCCGCCTACTCTGGAGACGCTCACTTGTCGCTGCAGTCTAAAATCGAGCGTTCGTGGGTGGAAGGCGGCGTTTCCGTCCCGGTGGCGAAATCAGATGGTTCCGCTTCTGAAACTTCCAGCGGTCATTTTCAGGAGCCTATTGTCCGCCAGTTTGTATCAGAGTTCGACCTGAAATTGCGCGAAGGACAACCCGTCGAGAGCACCATGGCCACCGATCCCATTAGCGGCAAGGTGCTCAAGGTTGATGTCAGTTTCACGATTGTGAAATGATTTGTGCTGCGCCTTAGATCGTCTATACCAGATTTTTCAGAGCCGTAGACAAATCGGAGTGCAGAAATCGATAACCGGACTTTTCTAACGCTCGTGGCAGGACGCGCTGGCTGGATAACAGCAGCGCGTCGGCCATTTCACCCAGCGCCAGCCGCAACGCAAACGCAGGGGCAGGGAAGAGCGCCGGGCGGTGCAATGCTTTCGCCAACACCCTTGTGAATTCCGCGTTTTGCAGCGGTTGCGGCGACACAATATTAATGGCGCCCCTTACCGGGGCGACATTTACAGCGCCTCTTGACGAGGCGTTCTCGATCGCGAAGCGCAAAATCGCGACGACGTCTTCGAGCGTCACCCAGGACATCCACTGTTTCCCGCTCCCCAGCCGGCCTCCAGCGCCAAATTTAAACGGCAGCATCATTTTCGGCAGCGCGCCGCCCTCGCGCGCCAAAATAATCCCGAATCGCGCCAGCACCACGCGAATCCCCAGCGCCTCGGCTTTGAGCGCTTCCGCTTCCCACTCTTTCGCCAGGGCCGCCAGAAAATCCGTCCCTGCCTTGCTCTCCTCCGTCAGCGTTTCGTCGCCGCGATCTCCGTAAATCCCAATCGCCGATGCCGACACCAGCACGCTCGGTCGCGCATTCATCTTAGCCAGCGCCCCCACTAGTGCGCGCGTTGTATCGATCCGGCTAGAGCGTAGCAACTCTTTCCTTTGCGTTGTCCATCGTCCATCCGCAATCGATGCGCCTGCCAGGTTCACAACCGCATCGGCGCCCACGCCCGCGCCGCCCAATTCTCCCGTCGCTGGATTCCACGACACCACGAACCCTTCCTTCGCGCCCGTGCCGGCTGCGCTCTGCGGTCGTACCAATCGGCACACGGTGTGCCCAGCCCGCGCCAGCGCGCTCACCAGTGCGGTCCCCACCAGCCCAGACGATCCCGTTACAAGTATCTTCATCTCTTTCCTCTTGCTTTTCTTTTGTCCGGTGCGGTCAAAAGGCCAGCCTCATGCACGCTACGCAACCCGCACGCAACGGTCAAGCAATTGAAACTTTCAATTCTTAGCTCACGGATGAAAATGTAGAATCCTTTGTCGACCTGCCAAGATCAGGTGCCGCGCAGTGCACGAATTGCACCAGCTTCAAGCCATGCCACTAGCCCCCTCACGTACTGCGGGTTACAATCCCCTTGTGCCACCTGTCTCACAAACGATTCGCGTGACCGTCCTCTTTTTCGGCCGTCTCAAGGAAGTTACGGGACATGCCGAGGACTCCGCCGACTTCTCAGACGCCGCGACGATCGAACAACTTTTCGCTCTGTATACGGCGCGTCATCCCGAGCTTGCAAAATACCGCTCGTCGGTAGTCGCCTCGCGCAATCAGGAATTCGCCGCCTGGGATACGCCTCTCCGCTCCGGCGACGAAGTGGCGTTCCTCCCGCCCGTGAGCGGCGGCTGACGTCTCAACATGGCGACTCACTCCCACGATGACATCTACCAGTTGGTTCGCGAGTCCATCGACATAGCCGAGCTAGCCCGCCACGTCCGCGCGCCCGAAGACGGCGCCGTCGTCACCTTCGACGGTTTCGTCCGCAATCAATCGCACAGCCGCTCCACTCTCTACCTGGAGTACGAAGCCTACGAATCGATGGCGCTCGCCAAAATGCGCGAAATCGGCGCTCAACTCCACGAAAAATACCGCATCCATTGCGTTGCCATGGTCCATCGGCTCGGCCGCTTGGAGATCGGCGAAACCAGCGTCTTCATCGCCGTCAGCGTGCCGCACCGCGCCGCCGCCTTTGACGCCTGCCGCTTCGCCATTGATACCCTCAAACGCACCGTCCCCATTTGGAAGAAGGAGTACTTCGAAGATGGCGCCGTCTGGGCTGACGGCGAACTCCCTTCCGTACCTGCGGCGACACGACGTGCGAAACCTGCATCTTAACTCCCAAATCCCATGACACCCTTTCGCCCCTACTCCACTTTGCTTCTGGCCGTGCCGGCGCTGCTCTTCGCCACGGTCGCGTTCAGCCAGGACAAGCCCGACCGTCCTCCCTGGGCGCAGAAGCCAAAGGCCAGCTCGAATGCCAATTCGGCTTCCACTTCGACGCCCACCGCGGGTTCCAATACCTCTCCGGACGGCGACCCGGGAAAAATCGTCCAGCCCACGCCGCCGGGTCCGGCGGACGATTCCCAGGAAACTGCCGCCCAGCGGGGTCGCATTCGCGTCAACGTCAATCTCGTCAATGTTCTCGTCAGCGTCCTCGATGAAAAGAACCACCCTGCCCCCGACCTTCCCAGAGAGGTCTTCCGCCTGTTTGAAGAAGGCGTTGAGCAGAAGATCGACAAATTCGAGTCCGAGACTTCCCAGCCGCTGGACCTGGCGATCATGATCGATTCCAGCCTCAGTGCCCACAAGGAGATCGGCTTCGAACAGGAAGCCGCCGCCCACTTTATCCGCCAGGTGCTGCGCCCCGGCGATCGCCTGTCCGTTTTCTCGGTCGATGAAGACGTGAGACAGCTCGCAGGGTTTTCGGATAATGTCACCGAACTGCAAGCGGCGGTTCGCAAGATGCCCGCCGGCGCCGGCACTTCGATTTACGACGCCGTGCTCCTCGGTTCGCGCGCGCTCCAACGCCGGGGAGACGACCGCCGCCGCGTCATCATCCTGGTCACCGACGCCGGTGAAACCACCAGCACCTCCGACTTCGACGCCGCCCGCAAGGCAGCCGTCCTCTCCAATACGCTCCTCTACACCATCGTCATCCGCCCCGTGAAAAACGAAAACGGCCGCAACACCGCCGGTGAACACGCCCTCGAAACCATGACCGACACCACCGGCGGCGCCATGTTCTATCCCGACACTCCCCAGGAACTCGGCGCCATCTTCGATCGCATTGACCGCGAACTCCGCACCCAGTATCTCCTCGCTTACTATCCCAATCCGCGAGGCCCCGCCAACACCTACCGTTCCATCCTCGTCTCCGTCAACCCCGCCACCTACTACGTCCGCCACCGCAAGTCCTACCTCACCGGCCCCCAATAATTCCTCGTTGTTCATAGCGCCGCCGCGGTTTTATCTTGGCATCGCGGTCTTTGCTCCTGCTTCATTGCGCGGTGCCTTTAGGCTGGCAATTTTTCCGCCAAGCGAGCCCACCTTGCAGCCAATGATAGAGTGAAGTACGCCTCCGCGACGGGCAATTCTTGTAGGGCGCCCGCTAGGCGGGCGGTACCTTAGGTTGACGGGATGCAAAGCGGAAAAGGAAACTCTTGACACCCGAAAAGTATCTCGAAGCCGCAGTTGAAATCGCCCAGGAAGCCGGCAAAATCCTCATCGAAGAATTGTCGCGCCCGCTCGACATTCGCTACAAAGGCGACGAAGTGGATCTCGTCACCCAGGCGGACAAGCGCTCGGAACGGTTCATCGTCGAGCGGCTGAGCAAATACTTTCCCGACCATGCTATTGCAGCCGAAGAAGGAACGGGCCATGAGAGCGCTTCGGCTTCGGAGTTTCGCTGGCACGTTGATCCGCTCGACGGCACCACCAACTTCGCGCACGGCTACCCCTGCTTCAGCGTTTCCATCGCGCTCGCACAGCGAGACGCGCTTCTCGCGGCCGTCGTCTTGAATCCTTTCTACCGCGAGCTTTTCACGGCCGCGCGCGGAGAAGGCGCCACTTTCAACGGCAAAAAAATCCACGTCTCCAAAGTCGCAACACTTTCCAGCAGTTTGCTCTGCACCGGTTTTCCTGTGCGCAACCGCAAAGCCGGCGCGAACCTTCAACACTACGGCGACTTCACGCAGCGTTCTCACGGCGTGCGCCGCGATGGCTCCGCCGCGCTCGATCTGGCCAGCGTCGCGGCCGGCCGCTTCGACGGCTTCTGGGAATTCGGCCTCCAGAAGTGGGACACCGCGGCCGGAGTCCTGCTCATCGAGGAAGCTGGCGGAAAAGTCACCGATTTCGCGGGAAGGCCCTACCAACTCGGCGGCCCTGTCATCCTCGCAACGAACGGCCTCATCCACGAAGAGATGCGCGCCGTCGCCCTCGAAATCTCGCAACGCGTTCCCGCCGCTTCTCAGCGCGCCAAGGAACCTCTTCAACCATGAAATCTCTCAACTTGCTCCTTCGTCGTTCGAGGTTGGAAAATCTGGCCGCGCCCGCATGTTCCTTCAGAGTTTCTGCTTTACGCGCTAATCCCATCCTTACGCCGGGCTAATGATTTCCTTACGTTCCGAACGCTAGCATTCCGAGGCAACGAAGCAGCGCTTTGCGCCTGCCAAAGACGCACTTTGATCCACCAACAATCCGTTGCCAAGCATCAATATTCTCAGGGAGAGATATGCGCGCGTTCAATCACGATGGAAGATCATTCCTGTTGCTTCTTGCTGCATTGCTATGTACCAGCATGGTTCCAAATCGTTCGGTCGCCGACGACAAAGATTCGGCCAGTCCGGCCGCAAAATCCGCGCCGGCCAAGAGCGATGCCCCCAAGATGGAAGCGCCCGCTCCCTTGACGGAGCGCGAGCGCTTGCTCCTCGATCACGACGAACAGTCCGACGCCGCTCCCCAAGAACCGCAGCCGCAAGCCACGAGCCCGCAAGTGAAACCGCAATGGAGTTATGGAGGCTTCGTTGATGTGGGATATTTGTTGGATTTCAATCATCCTTCCAATCATTTGTTCCGCGACCGCAGCACGGCGTTCAGGGTCGATGAGCTGGACCTGAATATGGCAGGCGCGGACGTTAGGAAAGGGGCTTCTCAAGATTCCCGCTGGGGCATGGAACTAGCTGTGCACGGAGGCAAGGATTCGGAGGGTTTTGGATTCTCGCCCACTGCTCCCAACGTCAGTGGCTCCGATTGGCTCCGGCACTTTGGCCTGGCAGATGTTTCCTATCTTGCGCCGGTAGGCAACGGACTCGCGGTCCAAGCGGGGCTCTTCAACAGCTTCATCGGCTATGATTCGTTGTACGCCAAAGATAACTTCGAGTATACGCGCCCCTGGGGAGCAGACTACACGCCGTATTTGATGTTCGGGGTGAACGCCAGTTATCCGTTCACGAGAAAACTCACGGCAACGGCGTTCGTCCTTAATGGCTATTGGCATCTTGCTCACGCCAACAATGTTCCGAGTTCCGGCGGGCAGCTTGCCTACGCCGCCACGGAGCACGTGAACGTCAAGGAGACAATCCTCTATGGCCCGCACCAGTCCAATACCGCACTGGAATTCTGGCGATTCTTTTCGGATAGCATAGCCGAGTGGAAGAGACATCGTCTTACGACTGCATTTGAATATCAGATTGGAACTGAGAGAGTTGACGTTACGGGGAACCCTCGCGCACTTTGGATGTCAGCGCAATTGCCGGTGCACAAATCTTTGGGCGGTCCGTGGAGTGTCACGCTGCGGCCTGAGGTTGCCTGGGATCGCGATGGCCGGTGGACCGGGTTCCCACAGACCATCAAAACCGTAACGACCACGGTTGAATATCGCATCCCTTACCAGTGGACAAATACGATTGCTCGGCTCGAATACCGATTCGATGATTCGCGGGGAAAAGGTGGTGGTTTCTTCAAGGGCGGTGAAGTGTCGCCCGGCGCAGTTGGTCTGACGCCTTCGCAGCACCTGCTGATTTTCGGATTGATATTCACTTTTGATTCGCGCTGATCGGCAGGACGCTGACAAGGGACCTCCAAGTGGGTTTACCATGAGAATTGCCATGAAAACTCCCAAAGCCAAAGCTAGTTCCAGATCATTTCGCAGCCCGAAAACTACGCCTTCGGCAATACCGAAAACTGCGAACTTCTCGAAGATTGCTATTGACCTAGCAGAGATTGGGAAAGGTTTCTACGCGCGCGGCTGGGTTTTGGGTACGAGCGGAAATTTCAGCGCGGTCGTCTCGCGCGAACCGCTGCGGCTGGCAATCACTTCGACCGGCGCGGACAAAGGGATTCTGACGCCAGCGCACTTTCTCGAGATGGACAATGCGGCCAACGTCGTTCGCGGCGATGGACGGCCGTCGGCGGAAGCCCTGCTGCATCTCGCCATCGTGCGCAGTGTGGGCACCGGCGCGGTCTTGCACACTCATTCCGTTTGGAGCACGGTCCTATCGGGTTCGCATGCGTCACAAGGCGGAATCGCCCTGGAAGGATTCGAAATGCTCAAAGGGCTGGAAGGCGTTCGAACGCACAAGCACCGCGAGTGGCTGCCGATACTGGAGAATTCGCAGGACATGATTGAACTGGGAGAGCGCGTTTCGAAAACCCTGCGGGAAAGTTCCGGCATCCACGGTTTTCTTCTGAAGGAGCATGGGCTTTATACTTGGGGTGCGGACTTGCAGGAAGCCAAGCGCCATGTTGAAATTCTGGAGTTCCTGATGGAGGTCCTGGTTCGCTCCGGTGCCGCACAGAGTGCGTGATTACGGCGCTGGCCGAACCTGGGAGTTGATTGCCGTGGCTGTGCTTCGAATCCCCGATGAAAACCGTTCGCTCCGCGAACACGACGAGGTGCGAGACTACCTCGCCGGGATTGGCATTGACTACGAGCACTGGGAGTGTCCCGCCGATTTGACTTCGGATGCTTCCGCGGATCAAGTCCTGAGCGCCTACAGCGAGCAAGTCGAAAAACTCAAGCGCCAGGGTGGCTACGTCACAGCGGACGTGATCGACGTCAATGCGGATACTCCGGGACTGGATGCGATGCTTGCCAAATTCAACATAGAACATACGCACGATGAAGACGAAGTCCGCTACATTGTTGCCGGGCGCGGCCTCTTCCATATCCACCCGCAGCACGGCCCAGTTGTGGCGATTGAAGTGGAAGCCGGTGACTTAATTCGCGTTCCGCGCGGGACGCTGCACTGGTTCGATCTCTGCGGAGACCGCCGCATTCGGGCCATTCGTTTGTTCCAGGACAAGTCCGGCTGGACGCCCCACTATACGAGCAGCGGCGTGGACCGGAATTACGAACCTGTTTGCCTGGGTCCCAGATACATTCCGCCACAAACGGCGGCGAAGTAGCTGGCGTGACTCTGGTCGACGAGTCTCAGATTCACGTCATTCTTCTCGACATCGAAGGCACGACAACGCCCGTTGATTTTGTTTATAAAACGCTTTTTCCCTACGCGAGCCGCAAGCTGGAGTCGTTTCTTCGAGAGCACGCTCAAGATCCAGAAATCCGCTCTTGGATTCAGGATCTGCACGCCCAACAAAATCTCGATGAGCATAACGGCCTTGAACCGCCTGGCTGGGCGGACCATCGGGAAGAGGAGCGGCTGCGTTCGAGCGTGGCCTACGGCCAATGGCTGATCGCGCGGGACAGCAAGTGCACGCCGCTGAAATCGCTTCAAGGGAAAGTCTGGCAGGAGGGATTCACGAGCGGGGAATTGCGCGGTGATGTTTTTCCTGATGTGCCCATTGCTTTCGAACGATGGCGGCGGCAGAAGAAAATTATCTGCATCTACTCGTCGGGGAGCGTTCTCGCGCAACAGCTCCTGTTTCGCAGCACGGTCTCAGGCGACCTGACTTCTTACATCACCGCTTTCTTCGACACGCGTGTGGGAACGAAAAACGAAGGAGAAAGCTACAAGAAAATCGCCGCTTCGATGTCGCATGCACCGAACCACTTTTTGTTTATTTCCGATGCGGCGAAAGAAATCGAAGCGGCGCGGTCCGTGGGAATGCAGGCGACCCTTTGCGAGCGCGATAGCCGCGCCTCTTCGTCGCCGGCCGAGGGCGGTGTCATTCGCAACTTCGACAGCGTTCTTCCTGATTAGTTTATCAGGGCATTGCGCTCGCGCCGAGAAGAGGGCTGATCCACAGAGAGATGCACAGGTTTGCCTCCGAAATGTCCTTCCGTCAACCTCGCGTCCTGAATCCTCGAAGATCTCTCCAGGCACACTTTACGAGGCTCGGACGAGAAGGAAAATCACTGGCACGCTTGCGAATTCTGAGAATAGCCTGCTGCAGCGAATATTGGCGCTTTGGAAAACTCGGTATTATTGATCTATAGCTTGTCCGTAGTTTGGGCGAGAGCATGGCCTGAAGGGAGATAGTGCTCCCGGACAAGACGGTATGTTGATACGGAGGCTGTCGTGTTGCGAAAAATGAGTTTCCTGGCTGCGCTCACCTGGGTGCTGATTCCTTCTGCGCCCGGCTACGCCCAAGATCAACCATCGCTGGGTGATGTGGCGCGCCAAGCCCGCAAGGACAAGGAAAAGAACACTGCGCAACGGAAGGCGGTGATCACCGACGATAGTCTTCCGTCGAGCAAGGCTCTTGGCGGACTGGGCGATCTCGGCAGTTCGAAAAGCGCGGGTGACGGAAGCGCCATGGCTAAGGGTGTGGAGGCCCTAGACCGGGCCGAGACAGCATTGAACAAACTGGATCCCATGGATCGCGCGACGCTTGCGAAAGCCGCCCTGCTTGATAACGACGTGGATTTTCCGAACCGCCCCCGATGGGAAGATAAATTATATTCGGCAAAGCAACAGTACGTCTCTCATGGGCGGGAACTCTTCCGGGAGATGAGACAGGTCTTGGGGGATGTGCAGTCTCTGCAATCTTCACAGGGTGGCCAGAAAAAATTGAGCCCTGATGATCCTCGCGCGCAAGAATTGCTGCGGAAACTTCAGGATATCGTGCAAGATGCGGTTCGCACCGAAAATGCATATCAATCGGTTGTCGTGGAAGGGTGGGACCTCGCCAAACAGACAAAGCATTAGTTCTGCGGATTATCTCGAATAACGAAAGTGAGGATTTGCCGGCTCGCATGAAGAAAGAGCGCCCCGAAGTTATCGAGGCGCACTTTGAATTGCGATAATCGAGGCTTGGGGTCTACTTTCCCTGCCACTCCGCGTAGAGCTTGGTGATTGCCGGGCCGATCGTGAAACCCCATGCATAAATAGGGAAGTTTTTGAACTTATCCGGTACTAAGTAGCGGTGCTGCGCCTCTTCGGCCGGGACTCCGGCCTTGTACATTTTCTCGGCTTGACCCGCGATGTCGTCAAACACTTCGCGCAGCGCAGCGATACCTTCTTGGCCGCAAATCTGGCCGTGACCCGGGACAAAGAGCGTGTCCTTATCGAACGCCGCAAACTTTTTCAAGGTGTCGCGCCAGCCGGAAACTGTGGCTTTCTCGTCGAAGCAGACAGGATACCAGCCGCTGAAGAGAAGGTCGCCAGTGTAGACAATATTCTGGTCGGGGACTCGCGCGACGATATCCGTTCCGGAATGGCCGGGGTAGGACTCGATCACCGCCGTCAGGCCTCCGAGGTCAATCGACATTGGCAGCTTTGCGGGATCAATCGGATGATTCGGCAGGCCAAGCACGGTAGCATTTGCAATTTGGAAGAGTCCGGTCACCGCGTTCAAATCACCTTGAGCGTGCTGCCGCTCTATATCCGACTTGGCATCTCTGACGCGCTTCTCGAGCGGCCCCAGCACCGC
>WNFC01027858.1_pt1 | contig 10594 bp, 8 predicted proteins | sample 5400541 | NCBI WGS metagenome assembly WNFC01 (sample SAMN13153342, study PRJNA577476) | soil metagenome | isolation source: 120 cm saprolite under Douglas fir tree site 2 hole 2 replicate 1 | place: USA:California | collected 2015-04-18
TCCAGCGCCTTGATCATGGCGAACTGGCTCTCGGCGGCATCGGTCGAGCGCTTCTGGTACGCCGCCTTGGGCGCATCGCGCGTGACCAGCTTCTCGGCGCGGAACGTCTGGAACTTCACCGCGTCGGCGCCGGCGGCCGCCGCCGCGTCGATCAGGCGCTTCGCCATGTCGAGCGAGCCGTTGTGGTTCACCCCGGCCTCGGCGATGAGGAAGGCGCGCGTCTCAGTGCTCATGGCTCAAGTCGAAAAACGGCTTCTGCACGGCCGGAAGCTCGGCCTTGAGCCGCGCGAGGATGGCGCGGCTCGCCTCTCCCATGCCGTAAAGCGACTGCGTGCTTGCGAGGCCGTCGCGGAATTTTGGCGACAGCGCCTGGCGGACCGCGCGCGCGATGTCCTCGCGGCGCTCGGCGCTGTCGATGACCGAGGTCGCCTTGAGCCGGCCCTTCTGCCGCTCGCCCACGTTCACCGTGGCCTTGCGCAGCGCCGGCGCCTCCGTGAGGCCGCTCGACGAATTGCCGATGACGACATCGGCCTCGCGCATGAGGCTGAGATAGGTGCGCTGCCCGAGCGACACGAACGCCTTCGCGCGACTCGCATGCGCCGCGACGTAATCCTCGATTCTGCGGATCAGCACGCGCCCGCCGGCATCCGCGTTGGGATGCGTGAAGACGATCGTCGCCTCCGGAAACTCCGCGAGCGCGGCGAGGAGCTCCGCCATGGCGGCCTCCGGCGCCTGGGTGGAGAGCGTCGCCGGATGATACGTGACAACAAAGAGCGGCGAACCCAGCCGCATGCCGAGCTTCGCTTCGAGCCCGGAGCGCGCGAGCCACTCGGTTTTCGCGAGGTGATCGAGACCCGGCGCCCCGCTCAGGAAGACGCGGTCCGGCCTCTCGCCCATCTGCACCACGCGCTTGCGATACGGCTCGGCGGCGACGAAATGCCAGTGCGCCATCTTCGTGATGGCGTGGCGGATGCTCTCGTCCACCGCGTGCTCCGAGACTTCCCCGCCGTGGATGTGCGCGATCGGAATGCGCGCGATGAGCGCCGCCTCGGCCGCGGCGAGGATCTCGAAGCGGTCGCCGAGGACGACGACGATGTCGGGCGCGAGGCGCGCGAACGCATCGGCGAATCCGATCACGCCGAGGCCGAGCGATTTCGCGACGGCGACGGGCGTGTCGGCCGAGAGCAGCATCTCCACCTTCGCGGCGATCGCGAAGCCGTCGGCCTCGATCCCGCGATAGGTGAGGCCGAACTCGGGCGAGAGGTGCATGCCTGTGGCCGCGACCTGGAGCTCGAGGTCGCGATCGCCCTCGATCGCCTTCATGAGCCAGAAGAGCAGCCCGTAATCGGCGCGCGATCCGGTGACCACGCAGATCCTGCGCTTGGCACTCATCGCGCGGCTCCGACCGCCGCGGCGCCGTCGCGCGCGTGCGCCTCGGCGAGGACGGCGCTCGACGGCAGGTTGATGACGCTCGCTTCGAGCGCTTCCGCGGTCGCGAGATCGGCCCGTGGGCAGTCGCGATACATCGCGAGCTTGTGCAGGAGCGTCCACACCGGCCGGCAGTGATAGCCCGCGTCGTTGGCGGCGCCGAGGAGCGCATCGCGCGCCTTCAGGTCGGGGCTCTCCAGGCGCACCGCGTTCAGCCAGTAGTTGCTGTGGCAGCCCGCGGGCTCGCTCACGAACGCGAGCCCTTCGACGCCCTCGAACGCGCGCCGGTACAGCTCCGCGAGGCGGCGCTTGCGCCGCACGAGGTCGCCGAGCTGCTCGAGCTGCGCGCAGCCGAGCGCCGCGTTGATGTTCGGCAGGCGGTAGTTGAAAGCGACCGCGTCGTGGACGAACTCCCAGCGATGCGGCTTCTTCGCGGTGGTCGTGAGGTGCTTGCCGAGGCGCGCCAGCCCCGCGTCGTCGGTGAGGATCGCGCCGCCGCCGCCGGTCGTGATCGTCTTGTTGCCGTTGAAGCTCAAGACGCCCACCTTGCCGAAGGTGCCGGTGTGCCGGCCGCGATAGGTGCTGCCGATGGATTCGGCGGCGTCCTCGACGATCGGCAGGCCGTAGCGCGACCCCACCTGCATCAGCGCATCGAGGTCGACCGGATGGCCGAACGCGTGCATGGGCAGGATCGCGGCGATGCGCCGGCCGGTCGCCTTGTTGCGCACTCCCGCGGACGTGCGCTCCGCATGGGCGCGCAGGTGCGCCTCGAGCGCCGGCGCGTCCATCCCGAGCGTGGCGGTGTTGCTGTCGACGAAGTGCGGCACGCCGCCGCAGTGCGCGACGGCGTTCGCCGTGCCGACGAAGGTGAGCGCGGGCGTGAGCACCTCGTCGCCATCGCCCACGCCGACGAGCTGGAGCGCGACCTGCAGCGCCGCCGTGCCGTTCACGATCGCCACCGCGTGCCGCGCGCCGGTGGCCTCGCACAGCCGCGCCTCGAACGTATCGACGAACTTCCCCAGCGACGAGACCCAGCCGGTGTCGAGGCACTCCTTCACGTAGGCCCATTCATTCCCACGAAATTCCGGCTCGTGGAGCGCGACGGGCGTGCCGTCGCCGAGCACCTGGCGCAGGCGCGCGACGAAAATGTCCGGGAGCGGGCGGGTGTCGCGCATCTCAGATGTTGTAGCGATCGGCGCGATAGGCGCCGAGATTCTTCGGATCGGCGAACCACTCGGCGGTGCGCGCGAGGCCGCGCTTGAAGCCTTCGCGCCCCGCGTAGGCGGGACGCCAGCCGAAGAGCCGGCTCGCCTTCGCGTTGTCCGACCAGAGGCGCTCGACCTCGGACTCCCTCGGCCGCAACCGCGCCGCGTCGGTCACCACGCGGATGTCGCGGCCCATCACTTCCGCGATGAGGCTCGCGGTCTCGCCGACGGAGATCTCGAAATTGGCTCCGAAGTTGACCACTTCGCCCGCGCCCGCCGCGGACTCGAGCACCGCGATGAACGCCGCGCACGTGTCCTCGACGAAGCTGAAATCGCGCGTGGGCGAGGTCGCGCCGAGCTTGATCTCGCGCGCTCCGGCCGCGATCTGCGTGATGATCGTCGGAATGACGGCGCGCGCCGATTGCCGCGGGCCGTACGTGTTGAAGGGCCGCGCGATCACGACCGGAAGGCCGAACGAAGCATGGAACGCGAACGCGAGCTGGTCCGCGCCGATCTTCGATGCGGAATACGGCGACTGGCCCTGCAACGGGTGCTCCTCGGTAATCGGCACGAAGCGCGCCGTGCCGTACACCTCGCTCGTGGAGGTGTGCACGACGCGCTTCGTGCCGAGCTCGCGCGCGGCCTGCAGCACGTTGAGCGTTCCCTTGACGTTGGTATCGACGTAGGAGTCGGGCGAATGATACGAGAACGGGATCGCGATGAGCGCGGCGAGGTGCAGCACGGCGTCGCACCCCTTCATCGCCGCCTTCACGCCGTGCGGGTCGCGAATGTCGCCGGCGAAGACGTCGAGCGCGTCGCGCACCGTCTTCGGCGCGTGGTCGAGCCATCCCCACGAATTGAAGGAGTTGTAGAAGACGAAGGCGCGCACATCGAATCCCTTCGCGACCAACGCCTCCACGAGGTGGGACCCGATGAAGCCATCGGCGCCCGTGACCAGAACTTTCAAACGCGATTCCCCAGAGCGGCGTGAGCCACGCCCGAAATTCCCGCGCGAGCCGCACGCCCGAAACCGCGGATCGGCAAAAATTCGAATTAGATCAACAAACTCGGGCGATCCGTCGGAACCGCCTATTATAGCGGACTCGCCTCGCCGACGGCCGCCCTTTCGCCCCGAAACGGAGCCGCCGCCGCCCGCTCGAATGCGGCGAGCGTGCGGCGCGCGGTTTCGCGCCAATCGAAGAGCCGCGCGCGCGCAAGCCCCGCTCGAGCGAGGCGCGAGCGCATCGCGTCGTCCTGCACGATCCCGGCGAGCGTGCGCTCGAGGCCCGCGATGTCTCCGGGTGCCCCGTAGTACGCGCCGCTCTCGGCCACGAGCTCGGGCATGCTGTGGGCGCGCGGCACGACGACGGGGCACCCGCACGCCATCGCCTCGACGACGGGCAGGCCGAAGCCTTCGTAGAGGCTCGGAAAGACGAACGCGGTGGCCGCGGTGTAGAGCGCGGGCAGATCCTCGTCGGGAACGTAGCCGAGCATGCGCACCTTCGCGGCGGACTCGCGGGCAAGCCAGCCTTCCCACCCGGCGCACACGATGTCGCAGCCGACCTTGCCGCGCGCGGCGACTTGCGCGAGCGCGTCCGCGTTCTTGCGCGGATCGCCGCTGCCGACGAAGAAGATGTAGCGCTGCGGCAGCGCGTAGCGCCTGCGGACGCGGCGGATCTGCGCATCGTCCGCGGGACGGAAGCGCGCGTCGGCCGCAAGGTGCGTCACCGATGCGCGCGCGCCCGCCTGCGGATCGAAGCGCGCGAGCTCGCTCAGCGTGAATTCGGAGATACACAGGATCTCGGACGCCCACGCGAGGCGCTCGCGGAAATAGCGCATGGTGTAGGCGACCCGCTCGCGTGGATGCCACTCGGGATGGAACTGCACCGAGAGGTCCTGCACCGTCTGCACGATGGCCACACCCTCCGCCGCGCGAAAGGGAAAGAACGCCGTCTCGTGATACACGTCGGCGTCCGCGCTCGCGCGCCGGAAGATCGCTTCTCGCCGCCGGTGCAGCGCGAGGCGGACCGGCAGCGACAGCGCGAGCGGCAGCGACCAGTAGATCCGGCCGAGGCGCGAGAAGCCCGCGAGATTCGCGGGAGGTTTCGGCGGCTCGTTCGAGAGCCTCGCGCCGTCGAAATACTTGAGCTCGACCTCGGCGCCGCCCACTTCCGCGATCGCCGCGTAGAGCTCGAGCACGTAGCGGCCGATGCCGGTGACCGGATTGGTCGCAGGGATCGCGTTCACGATGACCTTCAGCTTCCGGTCCACTGGGCGATAATAAGACAAGTTCACGAGGACTCGATGCGAATCCTCCATATCGGCAAGTACTTTCCGCCCGCCCCGGGCGGGATGGAGCGGTTCCTCGGAGATCTCGTGGCCGCGCAGCGTGCCGCCGGCGACGAGGTCGCGGTGCTCGTGCACGACGACGGACGCCCGGGGCGCGCGCTCGATCCGCCGTGGCTCATGCGAACGCCCGTGTGGGCGCGCCTCGTCTTCGCGCCGGTGAGCCCGCTTTTCCCCTTCTCGCTCGCGCGCGCGATCCGCCGCCATCGTCCCGACGTGCTGCACCTCCACATGCCGAACCTGTCGGCGTTGTGGACGCTGCTGCTGCCCTCGGCGCGAAAGATCCCGTGGGTCGTGCAATGGCAGTCCGACGTCGTCGCCTCGCGCTTCCACCTGGGGCTGCGCCTCGCGTATCCGTGGTATCGCATCTTCGAGAGCGCGCTCCTCGAGCAGGCCGACGCCATCATCGTCGCCTCGCCGCAGTACCTGGGGACGAGCGAGCCGCTACGCGCATGGCGCGACAAATGCCACGTGATTCCGCTCGGCGTCGATCCGGCGCGCCTGCCCGAGGTCCCGGAAAACGGCGGCGACGGACTGTGGCGGTCGCAGGGGTTGCGCATCCTCGCCGTCGGCAGGCTCACCTACTACAAGGGTTTCGACACGCTGGTGCGCGCGGTCGCGGGCGCCTCCGGCGAGGAGCTCGTGATCGTCGGCGAAGGAGAGGAGCGCGCGCGCCTCGAGCGGCTGCGCAGCCGCGCGTCCGATCCCGCCGCGATCCGCCTCCTCGGCGCGGTGGACGACGCGACGCTTCGCCGGCTCCTCGCCTCGTGCGACGTGTTCTGCCTCCCCTCGGTCGAGCGCACCGAGGCCTTCGGGATCGTCCTCGTGGAGGCGATGCGCTATGCGAAGCCGTTGGTGGCGAGCCGCATCGAGGGAAGCGGCGTGACCGCGGTTGCGCGCGACGGGCAGAACGCGGTCCTCGTCGAGCCGGGGAACGTCGAGGCGCTGCGCGAGGCGCTGCGCGCCCTCGCGCAATCGCCCGCGCGCCGGCGGCTTCTCGGGCGCCTCGGCCTCGAGCGCTACGAGCGCGAATTCCAGATCGGCGCCGTCGCCGCGCGCATCCGGGGCCTCTACGAGATCTGCACACGCGCGGCACACGCGCTCGAGCCCCGTCTTCTCGAGGAGCGGCCCGGCGATGGCGAAATCACCGACGACGAGGACATCGCCGTCGCGGGAAACGGCAGGCTCCTCGTCGTAATCCCGGCGCTCAACGAGGCCGGCCGCGTGGGGCGCGTCATCGCGGGAGTCCGCGAGCACCATGACGCCGATGTGGTGGTCGTCGACGACGGCAGCACCGACGACACCGCGGCGGTCGCGCTCGTGCACGGCGCAACGGTGCCCTCGCGGAGCTCCTCGAGGCGGCGAAGCAGGCCGACGTGGTGATCGCCGCGTGCCCGAGCCGCGGCAGCCGGTTGCGGCACATCGCGTGGTCGTATTTCCGCTTTCTCACGGGCCTGAGCTTCGACGACCTCACGTCGGGATTTCGCTACTACAATGCGCGCTCGTGCAGGCTCCTCGCGATGGAGGAAGCGACGCTGCTCGACTACCAGGACATCGGCGTGCTATTGCTGTTGCGCCGCGCGGACCTGCGCATCGCGGAGATCGCCGTTGCGATGAACCCGCGGCGCGAGGGCGTCTCGCGCGTGTTCTCGTCGTGGTGGACGATCGTGCGCTACATGGCGGAGACGTCGCTGCTTTGCCTGGCCCGCTGGAACCGCCCGACGCGAAGGCTCAAACAACCATGAAAATCTACCAGCTCGCGGTTCTCCTGATGGGCATCGCGCTCGCCGGCGGGATCCTCTTCCTCGTGCGCCGCGACCACCTCTACATCCGGCAAGGGCTCTTCTGGATCGCGATCGCGGCCGTGTCGCTGCTGCTCGGAAGCTGGCCGCCTTTCATCGACATGATCGGCCGCGCGCTCGAGATCGCCTATCCGCCGACGCTGCTGCTTCTCGCCGCCGTCCTCGTCCTCACCGTGAAGGCGCTGCTCGGCGACATCGCCATCACGAAGCTCAGCCGCGACGTGCGGCGCCTCAACCAGCGCATCGCGCTGGTTGAGGCGCTGAAGGCGGAACAAAAAAGCCCGCGATAGCGGGCTTTTCTTGTCGGGTCGCGAGAGCGATCAACTTTCGCCCTCGAGGAAGGAGCGCAGCTTCTCCGAGCGCGACGGGTGGCGGAGCTTCCGCAGCGCCTTCGCCTCGATCTGGCGGATGCGCTCGCGCGTGACGTCGAACTGCTTGCCGACCTCTTCGAGCGTGTGGTCGGTGTTCATCTCGATGCCGAAGCGCATGCGCAGCACCTTCGCCTCGCGCGGCGTGAGGGAGTCGAGCACGTCCTTGGTCGCTTCGCGCAGGCTCGCGTAGAGCGCCGAATCCGACGGCGCGAGCCCGGTCTGGTCCTCGATGAAGTCGCCGAGGTGCGAATCGTCGTCGTCGCCGATCGGCGTCTCCATGGAGATCGGCTCCTTGGAGATCTTGAGGATCTTGCGGATCTTCTCTTCCGGCATCTCCATCTTCACCGCAAGGGTGGCCGGATCCGGCTCCTGGCCGGTCTCCTGGAGAATCTGTCGGGAAATGCGATTCATCTTGTTGATGGTCTCGATCATGTGCACCGGGATGCGGATGGTCCTTGCTTGATCCGCGATACTCCGCGTGATGGCCTGGCGGATCCACCACGTCGCGTAGGTCGAAAACTTGTAGCCACGGCGGTATTCGAACTTGTCGACCGCCTTCATGAGGCCGATGTTGCCTTCCTGGATCAGGTCGAGGAACTGCAGCCCCCGGTTGGTGTACTTCTTCGCGATCGAGATCACGAGGCGCAGGTTCGCCTCGATCATCTCGCGCTTGGCGCGCCGCGCCTTCGCTTCGCCCGTGGACATCTGGCGCGCGATCTCCTTCAGGTCCTTGATCGGGATCCCGACTTCCTTCTGCAGGTTGATGAGCGCTTCCTGCTGCTCGACCACCGCGGGCTTGAAGCGCTCGAGCGCCTTCGCGTACGCCTTGCCGGAAGCGATTTCCTCGTTCACCCACTTGAGGTTGGTCTCGTTGCCCGGGAACACCTTGATGAAGTGCGCCCGCGGCATGTTGGCGTTGCGGGTGGCGAGGTCCATGATCTCGCGCTCGTGGCTGCGCACGCGCTCCACGAGGTGGCGCAGCCCGTTCGACAGATGCTCGACCTGCTTCGCGGTGAAGCGGATCGCGAGCAGCTCGTTCGAGATGTCCTCCTGCAGGTCCTTGTACGCACGCGAGCGATAGCCCTTCTCGGCGAGGATCTTCTTCGTCCGCTTGTAGAGGCGGCGGATCTTGTTGAAGTGCGCGAGCGAATCGTTCTTGAGGCGCTCGAGGTCGGCGCTCGCGACGGCGTCTTCCTCGCCCTCGGCTTCCTCCTCCTCGATCTCCTCGAGCTCTTCCTCCTCGCTCATCTCCTCCTCGACGACATCCTCGTCGTCGGCATCGACGAGCCCGTCGACGAGCTCGTCGATGCGCATCTCGTCCTTCTCGACGAGCTCGGAAAGCCGCAGGATTTCCTCGATCGTCGTCGGGCACGACGAGATCGCGTGGATCATGTGCTTCAAGCCGTCCTCGATGCGCTTGGCGATCTCGATCTCGCCCTCGCGCGTGAGGAGCTCCACCGAGCCCATCTCGCGCATGTACATGCGCACCGGGTCCGTGGTGCGGCCGAATTCCGCATCCACCGTCGAGGAGAGCGCTTCCTCGGCTTCCTCGACGACGTCCTCGTCGGCGATCGGCGCGGGAGCTTCCGCCATGAGGAGCTGCTCGGCGTCGGGCGCCTCGTCGTAGACCGCGATCCCCATGTCCGCGAGCATCGTGACCACGCTCTCGATCTGCTCGGCGTCGGTCATGTCGTCGGGCAGGTGGTCGTTGATCTCGGCGTAGGTGAGGTAGCCGCGCTCCTTGCCGAGGACGATGAGGTTCTTCAGCCGCTTTTTCTGGGCCTCCACCTCGGCGAGCTTCACCTCCGCCTTGTGATGCTCTTTGCTCGGATTCTTCAAGTGAGTCGCTCCAGCGGCTGCGTTTCGGGGAAAACCGTTAATTGTATCAAAGTTTTGACCGCTCTTCCGCAGGTGGATTCCCGGATTTTGACGCCGCCAGGCTCGTCAGGAGCCGCCCCAGCTCGGCCTGGTCCTCCGGGGTCGCCGTACCCGCCTGCATGCGCCCCAGGAGCTCCACGCGCCGCCTGTCCATGGAATCGCGCCGGAGCTTGTCCACGAGGTCCGCCACTTCGCCGGCGGCATCGAATTCCGGACTGTCCGCATGCGTCAACAGCGGATCGGCGAGGGCCGTCTCAATCGCGGCCTGATGCTCGGAGCCATCGAAGTAAGCGCTTACTTGGCCAAGGCTTATGCCGGGATGGGCTTGCGAGAGCTCCACGAGGGCACGCAGAGCTGTCATTTCCGGGCCTGCGGCTTTCATCGCGAGCTCATCGACACATGAGGCCAGATCGAGCCGATGCAAGACCAGCCCGAGAAGCCGCGTCTCGGGCCGCGCGACACCCTTGCGCGCCGTGCGCGGCGGCGGCGCTGCCGTGCGCGGCTGCGCCGTATGCGGCACGAGCACGCCGATCTCTTCCGCACTCAGACGCGCGAGCTCCGCCAATCGGTTTCGCAGCATCGCGCCCAGCGCGGGCGCCCCGATCTGCGCCACGAGCGGCTTCGCTTCCGCGACGAAGCGCGCGCGCCCCTCCTCGCTCGCCATGTCCACGCGCGACGTGAGCTCGGCGAAAAGAAACTGCGACAGCGGCTTCGCGCCCGCGAGCGCTGCGCGAAAGCCGCCCGCGCCCTCGCGGCGCACGAACGTATCGGGATCGTCCTCGGCCGGAAGGAACAGGAAGCGTACGACCTTGCCGTCGGTGAGCACGGGCAATGCCACCTCGAGCGCCCGCCACGCGGCCTTGCGTCCGGCGGCGTCGCCATCGAAGCAGAAGACGACGTTGTCGGCGAGCCTCAGGAGCTTCGCGAGGTGGAAAGGCGTGGTCGCCGTGCCGAGCGTGGCCACCGCGTTCTCGACGCCGTGCTGCGCGAGCGCCACCACGTCCATGTAGCCCTCGACGACGACGACCTCGTTGGCGTCGCGAATCGCGCGCCGCGCCTGGTAGAGACCGTAGAGCTCGCGGCCCTTCTCGAAAAGCGGCGTCTCGGGCGAGTTGAGGTATTTGGGCTCGCCTTCGCCGATGACGCGGCCGCCGAAGCCGATCACGTTGCCGCGCGCGTCGAGGATCGGAAACATGACGCGGTGGCGAAAGCGGTCGTAGCGGCGCGACTTCTTCTCCCCGCCCTCGCCCGGCTCGCTATCGATGACGAGGCCCGTGTCCCTGAGCTCGCCGCTCGCGTAGTCGGAGAACACCGCCGCCAGGTTCTGCCATCCGTCGGGCGCGTAGCCGAGGCCGTAGCGGGCGGCGATCTCGCCCGAGACGCCGCGGCCCTTGAGGTAGTCGATCGCGGCGCGCGATTTCTTGAGCTCGGCGCGGTAGTAAGTGAGCGCGTCGAGCATGCGCGCGGTGAGCGCCGGCGCCTCCGCGGGCCGGTCGCTTCGGGCGCGCGTCTCGGGCACGGTCATGCCGACCGTCTCTGCGAGCGAGCGGATCGCTTCGGGATA
>WNFC01037772.1_pt1 | contig 10594 bp, 14 predicted proteins | sample 5400541 | NCBI WGS metagenome assembly WNFC01 (sample SAMN13153342, study PRJNA577476) | soil metagenome | isolation source: 120 cm saprolite under Douglas fir tree site 2 hole 2 replicate 1 | place: USA:California | collected 2015-04-18
TTCAGGGAAGGTATACGAGAAGTCGGAGTCGCCGCCGCAAAGGAAGTCCCTTAGCATGAAGCAATAGCATGTCTTGGTCAGGCGTCCTCGGTCCGCGGCAGCAAATCCCAAAAGACGGGATCTCTATCGATCAAGGCCTGAATAGACAGAGCCCGCAGCGGTGAAAGGTCGGAGCGGAAGTGAACATCACTAACTCCGACTGGCAATGGCCCTCGAATCGCGGGCACGTCGCGCAGGTCGAACAGGCTTAGCGAAGAGTCAGCAAGCCTCACATCAAATCGCTGGATGAGCGACTCGTTGAGAGATGCTCCCAGAGTTCCGACAGCGACCTCGTGCAGTTTAAACACAAGATCGGCCTGAGCGGACACCATCCGTTCTATCTCGCTGAGGAGGGATCGCAGGGTCATACCGTTTGCAGCGCGCTCAACGAATAGCGATGCGACGATCGCCAGACTTCCGGGGGGTGGATTGCACTGATCGTACGAGAAAGTATGTACACGGCTCCTGCGGCTGGTCGCCTTTACATCAATGCGCACGTCCCCGTCCGAGAAATCGAATCGTGCGGCCTCGTCCATTCGCCATGCGTTGAGCGCGCGGACCGGATTAGCGCTACGCCACAAAACATATAGCTCGCCGAACAAACCATCAATGGAACGCGTCGGCGGCCTCTGCAGCTTCTGAAAGATCGCGGCCAGCCTTTGTACGGCGGATGACAAGCTAGCGCGCGTTGGCTTATCCCCTACGATCCGGAGAATCGTCTCGCATACAGACAAAAAATACTTGACCGTCTCGAGATCATGAGAGCGACACCTTATGACGGTGAAGGTGCCCTGCTGCTCGACCGTGCTCTCTTTCCTCACGTAACACGGTAGATCGAACTGAACGTCCAAGCTTTCCAGTCTGATCGGCGCCTGGAGCCTCCCAGGGGTGTCAACCGTCGCAGCTAACAAGCAAGGCAAGGCCTCAGTGTCCTTGCCCACAAAATAGCTCGTGGTGCCGGGGATTGGGACGACAGCGTAGATGAGCTTCTTAGGATCCTCTGACGGAGGTGGATCGATCGACTCGAATGCTTCAGCGAGTCCGAGTCCCATAGACATCTAGCTCTGAGGCTCTTGGCTGATCCAACCGCGAGCGAGGCGCGCGGGAACCCAAACCGCGGCGACCACGACTTCCTCGGAGACAACTGAATTGTCGCGCGTAAGGTTGAGCGTGTGGATCTGGACGGACTGCCGTCTCTTCTTAGAGCAGGGTGCATTGAACGCCCTGCAAAGCTACGTGGACCACGAAGAGGACATTCGAGGCCAGTTGCAGCGGTTTCAGCAGAACGGTCGCCCACTCGATGAGTGGAAGAGGGCCTTTGTTTTGGACAGGGCTCTCAGGCCATGTCGCGATAGCGTTCTTGAATTCGACTATATGCGCGGGCGATACTCAGATGACTGGGTGAACCCGCGTGTGGTTCTTGCCTCTGATGAAGTGCTTCGTGCTAATCGCGAGAGCGTGGCCGGCTTCGTGGAGCAACTCCAGTTCACCGAGAGCGAGGGGCATCCTGATCGAACCGAAGTGCAGCGCCACACTGTCTGTTTAGATGTGCCGTTGGCCATGGTTATCGACCAGCTACTCGTGCGCTTACGTATCACGGGCACGACTGATTCCCAGCGTTATACTGGGCTCCTCCTACAACTCAGCAAAGCTTTAGAGGACAACCCCGACGAAGTGTGCGCCGTGTATCGCATGAGCCCTACTAAAAGGAGAGAGCGCAGCATCGATGAAGATGGTGAAATCCCAAATCTCTTCCAAGGCGAGGCACCGGTGAATCCTCGCGATCGTCGAGGCGAGATTTATCCCGGCGATCGCGCGATTCGGCCCTCCGCTCTTGCAAGACTAGCTTCGCCGGTTGTCGATGAGAAGGTCCGCCGGATGGAGCCGATCTTCTCCGGTTTATCCCAGCCGTGCGACCCGGAATAGACGGGGAACAGGAGGAGGTATGACCTGCCGCAAATGGCTCAGTGAGAATGGCTATGATCATATAGTCGCGCTCATAGATGAGGCCATGGTCAAGATGACTGCGCGTGGCAGCGAAAAGCGGAGGAACTGGTGGGGGCATCCTCTCGGGCGGTGCCGAAGAAACACCTTGTGTGTGCGAAGGTATCGAGTTCCCCTTGTTGCGGGTCGCTCAAGGGCGGCAAGGCAAGCAGATAACAAAGAACGCCATTTCGCGAAACAGCCGCGAGCAGCCCCCGGAGCTGCTTCATACCGGGCGTTGGAAAAAAGAACAATTAAGACCAAAATCTCGACCATCTAGCCCTAACCCCTCCCTCGAAGAACACTCCAGCGAGGCTACACATCGACGCGCGTCTTAACGATACTTTTCATCGCTAGTTTGGCGCTTCGGTCGGTCAAGACAGGCAGCAATTCTAAGAGTCCTTTCATAGATTTGGTCTTACCCCTTTTGGCATCCCATTCGTAGGTTAGTAGTCGCCGGCTTTTTGGTTCAATTTCGATTGTGGTCAGCTCCGCTTTCATAGCGCAGGTTTCTCGGCTCACCCTTCACTCGGCCTGAGGGTGAGCGAGAACTGTTGGGTTTTGGATCCGAGGCCATCGGGGTTTGCACCGCGTTGGCCAGCAGTTCTTGAGCTAGCCGAGCGGTGCGCGCGAGGGCCGAGTTCCTCGGATTGACTGCCTGCGCCGCGAACTCCTCAGGGGTCAGGTTGCCGAGGCTCGAATGGGGACGTTCCCGATTGTACTCGACGCGCCATTTTTCGATCTTGCTCCGCGCATCGTCGAGTGAAACGAAAACGTGTTCGTTAAGGCATTCCTCGCGCAACCGCGCATTGAAGCTCTCGATGTGCGCGTTCTGGATCGGTTTTCGGGTTCGATGAACTGCAGCCGCACGCCATGGTCGTAGGACCCAATGGTCGAGCACCCGGCCGCGCGGTAGTACATCAGGAAAGGGTCATGGCCGGGGATTTATATCTCCCCGTCGGACCTTATTGGACGGCCTGTTCGCCATAATCCAGCCGGCGCCCGCCAAGGACGCCACGCGGCTGTTTGAACTGGAAGAAAACTAATGATTCGAGGCTCATGAGCTGACCTCCGCTCTCACTCGGCAGTAGTGTGCCGGCCGACGCTGGCGCGTAGGAGAAAGCGCGCAACGACGGCCAGAGCAACCAGCGCGATCGCATGCTTGAACCGTAAGCGTGTGACCAATTCCATCTCCCCCCGCGATCCGCCGATAGCGCAGAATGGGTTCGGAGGTAGGAATCGATGGGGAGAATGGGGTCGACGACATCAGTGCGGGCACGGCAGATGCGCCGGGTGTTGGAGCGTTGGCAGCGTAGCGGCTTGACGCTGCGCGAGTTTGGGGAGAAGCGCGGAATCCCACCGAGCACGCTGAGCTGGTGGCGGCGGGTCTTCCGGGGTGGCGGCGAGGAGGAGGGAAACGGCGCAGCAGTGGAAAATGCGGTGGTGTTCACCGAAGTGCCACCGCCGGTGAACGTTGCGATGACACCAGCGGTTCTGGAGATCGTCCTGGACAGTGGGCATATCGTGCGGGTGCCGGCGGGAGCCGATACCGGCACGCTGCGGCGGGTGCTCCAGGCCCTGCAGACGACATGCTGACGCTGGCGGCGTCGGTACGGGTCTTCGTCGCCCGCGGCGCGACGGACCTGCGCCGGTCCTTCGATCGGCTGAGCGCCCAAGTGCAGGAGGTCCTGCGCCAGGACCCATTGTCCGGCCACGTGTTTGTATTCTTCAACCGCCAACGCAATCGCGTGAAGTTGCTGGTGTGGGAGCGCGACGGGTTCTGGCTGCTGTACAAGCGGCTGGAGGCCGGGACCTTCGCGGCGCTGGAGCGCGATGAGATCGACGCCCGGGAGCTGTACCTGTTGCTGGAAGGGATCGAGGTCGTGCGCGAGCGTCGACGCTATACTCGATTACCCATTAATGTATGACTGATACTCAGTGCGATGTAGCTATTCTACATATACTGTGGTAATAGCAGCTGTGGGTGGTGGTGGAAGGTGGCGGCGGTAAGCGGCACAGAGACCCAGGCAGTCCTCGACGAACTCAGCCACGAGATCGAACGGCTCAACAAAGAGAACGCGGCGCTGCGCCAGCGGGTGCAGTTGCTGACGCATCGGCTGTTCGGGCGGCGCAGCGAGAAAGGCGTGCCGGTAATCGAGCAAGGCGTGCTGCCCTTGGAGCCCGCGGCGGCGGGGCCAGTACAAGCCGAGACCACGGACGAGTCACAGCAGTACGAGACCGCCGAACCTGCATCACTGCGTCGACGCCATCCCGGCCGGCGGCGATTGCCAGCCGATCTGCCCCGCGAGCGCATCGAGGTGGTGCCGCCGGCCAGTGAGCAGCACTGCACGACCTGCGAGACCGCGAAGGTGCGCATCGGGGCCGACACCACCGAGGAGCTGGACTACGTGCCGGCGTCGTTTGTGATCCGGGAGTATGTGCGACCCAAGTACGCGTGTGCGAGCTGCCAGCAGGGCGTGGTGCAAGCCTCGCTACCAGCCCGGCCAATCGAGAAGGGACGACCGGGGCCAGGGCTATTGGCCCACGTGGTCACCTCGAAATACTCCGATCACCTCCCGCTGTACCGACAGGAGCAGATTTTCGAGCGCCATGGAGTGCAAGTCACCCGGCGTACCCTCTCGGAGTGGAACGGGGCGGTCGCGGACATACTAGAACCCATCGTGCGCGCCCTGCACCGGGAGCAAGTGTGCCAGTCGCCGTGGATTCAATGCGACGACACGACCCTGGATGTGCAGGACCCGAGTCGAGCGCCAGAGATTCGGACTGGGCATCTGTGGGTATATCGGGGAGAGCTGGGCGAGGTGGTATACGACTTCACCTGGTCACGTAATCGGGACGGGCCTTTGAAGATGCTGGCCGGTTACCGTGGGTATCTTCAGGTGGATGCGGCGCCCGCCTATGACGACGTGTTTGCGCAATATCCCGGGATTATCGAAGTCGGTTGCTGGGCGCACGCCCGCCGGTACTTCAAGGAGGCAATGCCGACGGCGGCAGTGGCCTGCGCGCAGGCATTGGCGATCATCGGGCAGCTCTACCGGATCGAGCGGGCGGCCAGCGACAGGCAGCTCGATGCTTCCGCGCGACAGCGGTTGCGGCAGGAGGATGCGCGGACGATGCTGGAGAAATTACGTGCGTATCTGCAAGCGCAGCAGGCGGCGGCGTTACCGAAGAGCCCGCTCGGCGCAGCCATCGGCTTCGCGCTGCGCAACTGGGTCGCCCTGACGCGTTACGCCGAAGACGGACGGCTCAAGATCGATAACAACGGGGCGGAGCAGGCGCTACGGCCGATCGTGCTTGGCCGCAAAAACTGGTTGTTCGCCGGTCGTCTATCTGCGCGATGTGATCGAGCGTGTCTCGACCCATCCGGCGCGGCTGGTCCTGGAGCTGACGCCGCGAGAGTGGAAGCGTCTGCGGCAGAACTCCCGCGCCCAAGCCGCCGCCTGAACCGCGCGCCTCCGATAATAAAAGCGCGCCGAACTGCCGCTCTTGTCGATCTCAATCCACTTATAGATCGGTACCTCCGACCACGTTCTTCGCTATCGGCGGCTCGCCGAAGAAAATGGATTTAGTCACACGCTTACCTTGAACCGGATCTCGGGGCCGTTAAATAGTTCGGCGACAAAAATATTCCAGGCCCCACGACCAGGAGCGCTGCTACCGCAGCGGCAATGGACAGAGCGAGCGCGTGCTCTACCAACGGATGGTGTATCGCTGCGGCTTACAACCTGGTGCGGATTCGTAACTTGGCGGCGACGTTTGCTGCTAGACGGGTCTCGGCCCCAAGGATGCGCCGGGCTGCCGCGCCAGGTCTTTCGATTCTTGTACCACATCCGCAACATACAAACGATCCGGTCTATCCCGCTGATTACCATGAAGCATTGGGCCAGACCGCGCCGGACAAGCACTATTGCGCATCGCTCAAGTAGGCGCCATGCGGGAGTCCCGCAGGTAATGCTCTGATTTAGTGTTGGTTGTGTCGCAGTGCTGTTGAGTACGCGCATCCACAATCTCGCTCTGTTGGATGACGTTGCCGGTCCATCGGATCGTTGAGGTTGCGGTGCTCCCAGAAGTCAGTGCAGCAATCAGGGCAGAACGCATCCCAGTGCACCACCCTTGGCAATAATGTCGGACCGCGCTCCGTCCATCTCATGTTCAGATGCGGACACTTCCCAGTTGACCGATCTCTGCGCATATTTACCTCGAAATCAATTCACTGATCGTCCACACGCGATCCGTCAGTTTCGCTTCCATTGCGGGCGTTACCCGCAGGCTCTTGTGAACCCGACAGAAATTATACCACGCCACGAATAACGCGACCGCTGCTTGCAAGTGCGGCAGACTTTTGGAGAAGCCGAGAGCCAAGCGCGTGAAGCGCCGCAGATAAGTTCTCACGCTTAGATTTACCCTCTCGACATGCGAAGTTGAGATGCGATCTTCATCGACATCGCCGCTGATTGGGCTTGGTATCGTGCGAGTAAACCGCGCCGCCTTGTACCAGTCCGGGCCGTTTGTTTGAGGCGTGCTGTACTGCTTGATCAACTGGGCAAACGCGATCCGCGAGCCGAAGTTTTCCAGCACGGCAGGCGGATAGGCGTCGAAGCCATCCGTCGTGATTTTGAAAATCGATCCCTTCCGTCCGCTGTCGCAAATCAGCCATGAAGGTTGAGGCGTGGCTGTAGCTCCGCTGCCGACGTCGTACGAGACGATCAGCTTCGTCTCGCTGTCGAGCGCCAGCCAGATATAGGCGTCGCCCCATGCTGTGGGCGCATCCCAAGCTAGATGTCCCTGCTTGGTATGAACGAACGTCCAAAGCTCATCACACTGAATGAATCGCGGGCGGACTTCCCGCACGTTCTGATCGTGGACTCTGCGGGCGTTGTCAGCCGCCGTCAGTAGCAGATTCAGGATCGTGCCTTGCGTCACGTCCATGACGCGAGAGACGGCGCGCACGCTCATCCCTTCGTTCAGTAGCTCGATTGTCTTGATCGCCTTCTCAAAGGGCGTGTAGTGGCGACCAAGCGGCTTCGGACGCGGCTCTGAGAAAGTGGCACGGCAATCCCTACAGCGATAGCGCTGAACGCCCGTCCTGCCCCATTTCCCGTGTTTCTTTGCTTCTCCATGCTTACAGATCGAACAGGTCATTGTCGGTTCCCTTGCTTCTCGGCAGGGAAGGCCCGACAATTCGCTTTGTGGGTCTGCGGTGGCGGGTCACGTCCGCTGCCGTGGATTCGGGCCGCCGGAGTTACAGCTCCGACGGCCCTACTGTTGATGGCCTATTTAAATTTGGTGGCGGTCTCGGTAGGATAAAAACGAAACCGCGCATCGCGTAAGCGATGATCATGGGTGCTACCCCGTGTTTATGCGGTTCTGACCGCCTGACGGCTGGCCCCGTCGGGCGGTCTCTTTTTACGAAATGCTCGCTAAAACTTCCTCTGCTAATGCTTGGGCCTTCAGTAAACCTGGATTGGTCAGCCTGAATTGTTTCCCGCGCTTCTGGCCCTTCCTCATGTACAACTCGCCCGCGACGGTTCCCGTAATGGTGTCCACCAAAGTCACTGAGAAACCCGAATCAATGAGTCCGGCTTTTACGTCGCCCACGAGCACCCAATCGGCAGCTCGCATAATCCGATGACCCAAAAGTAGGAGAAGAAACGCATCTCCCTCCCTCCCTTGTCCCTGCGGCGGAGTTACCAGCGAGACTGTTTTGCCCTCGATCTTAAAAAGGCTTGCGAGAGGATTGTCGACGGTCGCCGCTTCTACGGAAGTGTCGGATTGCTCGCGCTTTGGAATCTGAATCCCTGCGGATCTGGTTTGTGCGGAAGCGGGTGTGGGTTCCCCTGTGCGTTCGACTAGCTCCTTGAAGATGGCGAGTCTGCGATCAACCGCATCTTCGGAACCCTCAGCTTCAAACTCGTGCTGCCCTATGCGAATCTTAACTTTGTGCGCGTCCATGTCTGGCCCTCCATGAACAAACCCATTAATTCATAAATTATGACGCGCGTCAAGCTTTATGACTTCGTTTATGGGACCGACGCTCTAGCATTTATGAAAGATGCTGGCTGTGATAGTTGAACATTCAGCCATGCGCTGCACCAATTGCTCAGCCGACCCCGTGAGATGTCGGTTTCGCAAGTTCCCCGACCTGGAGGCCACGTATTGCGTCTGCCGAGATTGCAATAAAGCGCAGAAACGTCCGAGCGGGTTGATCACCGTCAAACGTGGGAAGAGAGCAGCGGATCGTGAGAAGGTTCGAAAGGCGCTTGCAGTATCTGCCGCGAGTTGCAAGTTTAAGATACTGGTTTGGGGACCGGCTCCGCGGTCGGGAAATCCTGCTGCGGCAACGAGAAAGCAAATCAGGGACGAACTGAAGAAAATGGGGCATGATGCCTTTTTTAGCGAGGAACTGGCCGTGGAAGCTGTACCGACCAATGTGTTGGAGTTGGTGCAGTTGAAGCAGATAAACCTCGTCATAAACCTGGCGGCCTCGCACGGCGCGCTCGCCGAGTTTGAGAATTATGGAGTTGTCTTGGGCAAGCGTCTGTTGGTATTCTTGAACGACGCTGCCCGGGGCGGGTTCACCGACACTGGGACTCGAAGAACGTTTCGGGCGAACGGAGGGACGGCGGAGTTTTTCAAAGACGAGGACATTGCGACTGGTGTACTCGTCCTTGCCGCCTTAGATTGGGTTATAGAGAAGGCGTATCTTCAGAAGTACCTATCGAGCATAGCTGAAGAGGCCCAGAACGCCTTGCTATGACCGGGGGATTTTAGGAGCCGATGGAATATCGCGAACATAAGTTGCCGCTTCATCATCTTGGCGTAGCAACAAAAGCGGGGCGACAGTGGACTGTTAGTCTTTGGGCAAAATCAAATCTCGAATATCTTGAAGACCTTATGAAAGACGTTCAGATTGAAGTGGCGCAGCCTGTCGCGCCCGTCATGGAAATGTATGCGAACGATGCGGTGACAGTGGCGACGCTCGACGGATTTTGGATTGCTGCGGCTTCTCAAGTGACTGGACAAGATCGCAGCAGCACGCCCCCGCCTCGTACGGCCAGCGCCAAGGAAGCTGTCGAACTCAATCCCTCCGCTTTGACCGACAAACCGCACAATGAAGCACGAAGTCACGATTATAAGTGACGATTGCCGCATCGAGGTTGGCAACAAAGTCACTTTGGCGGGCATTTATGATGAGGCAATCATCTTTCGGAACTTGCCCACTCGACTCCTAAAGTTATCGTTCTATCAGCGATGGTCTGAGTTTCCGATCGCAGAAAAGATAATCATACTAATCCGTGGATCGGCGATTGGTAATCTGGAACTTCGCTCTGAGGTAAAGCCCCCGTCAAGCGCTCCGAAAAAGCCAAGTCCCGCACGGATTATTTTTAGCATCGGCCCCATTGATTTCTTAAACGAGGGAACTCTCGAATTTCAAACCTTTCTCAACGATGAGCCAAACCCTCAACACACTCATCAACTGTCCATCCGAACCGATCCAAATCTGAAGTTTGACGGCGTAGGCTAGAGACGACCGGCTGTCACCGATGCAGCAACACAGAATCAGAGCATTACCGTCCCGCAAGCGTAGGATGCGGAGAAAAGGATCGCTTTGCCCGCCGACAGGACGTATCCTTGACGATCGACAGTTGCCTAGCAGGGTGTTGACAAATACCAAATGACGGATTTAGCTACACACTTACTGATCTCCAATGATCTCAAGACGCTCCTACGCTTCGCGATCAGAGACGAATTTTCAAAATTAACCCTTTCTTCAACACCCTGCTAGGGAAAGCCTGTCGCTGGGTCGATGAGACCAACAGTGCCGTGGTTGCACCCGCACTGGGTCTCAGATTGATTGCTGATCGGCTAGGGCGAAGATACCCTTGCAGATTGGCGACGAGCGTTGCGTGAGCCCGTGGATGGACACGTAAGAGAGGTGACAGCAGTGAGCCGCGCGACCAGAGCCAAGTTTTTCCGCCGTACCCTCTTGGTGCTTACGGCCGGCGGATTGGTTGTCGGCTGCGCCACGACGCCTTGGCCCACCAGCTCCTATTATCCGGCCGCCTCGGCTGGACCGGCCGCCACCGCGGGGCCCCACTCACGGATTGCTACTGCGTCATGGTACGGACCGGGGTTCAACGGCCGGCGTACCGCCAGCGGCGAAGTCTTTCACCAGAATGATTTGACTGCCGCGTCGAGGACCTTACCGTTGGGCTCGAACGTCAGAGTAACCAATCTTGTCAACGGCCGTTCGGTGGTAGTCAAAATCAACGATCGCGGCCCGTACGTGAGCGGACGAAGTATCGACCTGTCGCGCACCGCTGCCGAGCGGATCGGTATGGCCCATCAAGGGGTCGGAACGGTGAAAATCTCCCGGCTCGACGCTGGCCCAGGCGGGGTGGAACCGGTATCCGCGCCCGTACCCGCGGGCCCTGTCTCGTACGCTGGCCTAGGCGGTATCTGGTCCGAAGCGCCCCATCGCACGTGGTCCGAACCACCGCCCCACGAATGGATTTGGCATGTCAAGGTCACTCACCACTACCCGCATTAT
>WNFC01010854.1_pt1 | contig 10593 bp, 13 predicted proteins | sample 5400541 | NCBI WGS metagenome assembly WNFC01 (sample SAMN13153342, study PRJNA577476) | soil metagenome | isolation source: 120 cm saprolite under Douglas fir tree site 2 hole 2 replicate 1 | place: USA:California | collected 2015-04-18
GATGAGTTGAAATTGACCTCCACGGTCTCGTTCGGACGAGCGACCTCCCACGGGTCTTGCCGCCGCAGCCAGTTGTCGGGCTGTTCGCGCTGCCAGCCGTCTTGGATGGACTGCTTGAACATGCCGTATTCGTAACGCAGCCCATAGCCCATGGCCGGGAGCTGCAATGTCGCTATCGAGTCGAGGAAGCAAGCCGCGAGGCGCCCGAGTCCGCCGTTTCCGAGGCCGGCATCGGGTTCTTGTTCGATGAGCCCAAGCCAGTCAAGGTTCCTCTGCTCGGCGGCTCGTTTTACGAAGGAATTAAGCAGAAGGTTCGTGACATTATTGGTCAGCGAACGGCCGATCAGAAATTCCATAGACAGGTAGTAGATTCGTTTCGGGTTCTGACTGTCGTAAGTGCTTTCCGTCAGCACCCAACGTTGGGAGAGGATATCTCGTGCCGAACGGGCGGCCGCCTCGAACTGTTCGCGCGGTCCGGCAGCTGCTGGAGCGATGATGTCGTCGAAAAGCAGGTGTCGCTCGTACAATGCATCGTTATTCCCGGAGAATTGGATTGGACCGCAGCTTACTTCCCGGAGAATTGGATTGGACCGCAGCTTACTGCTCCAGAAGGTTCGGGTCAGCGACGATGCCCGTTGCTTCGGTCATGGCGACTTATCCTTCCTAAAGTCCCGACCAGGTTTCCCTTCCCAAGAGTAAGACGGTCGGCCCCAATCGGCGTTAGCCGAGGACGGGTCCGTTCCAGACCCTCACGGCGCCGTATGCTGGCCGCCAAGGCTCCACGCCGTCTCGCCATGTCTGACTGCGAACACGTTCACGTGCCCTCACTCCGTGCTCAGACGCGGTTCGCCTCGGTCGAACGGATCCCCCAGGACGACGCCGCTGCCATGGTACACGATGTCGCCTCCGTTTCCCTTATTGCGTTGCGACTTCCCATCGCCGAGATCATCCCGTGCGGCGGATTCGCGACCTGGCGCGCAGCGCGCGTCGTCGGCGACCACGATCTGAACACATTCCTGGTTCGCGCCGATGCGGTCAAGGCAGCGGCCGCGCTGCAGCCGGGAATGACGGTCTCTCTGGCGCCGACAAGCCGCTCGGTGCGGTGAGCTTTCCGCGGTGCTTCGCCCAGCAGGCGACGCCGCTCAGCTCCTCGGGCTGCCAGTCGGCGGCATGGTGGCGAAGGCGGGCATATCGCCGGGGAGACCAAGCCAGGCATGCTTGTACCTTGTAAAGACGGATTGTTCCGGCTGCGGGAAAGAGGGATCGCCGAAGGCACCGACGGCAACGCCGATCAGCCGCGGCATGCGCTCTGGCTCCCAAAATACCGTCGACCCGCACTCCGGACAGAAATGGAAGGTCACGAGCTTTCCGACGACCGAGTTGCGGGTGAAGGTCTTTGACGCGCCATCAACGACGCTCACCGCGCTGCGCTCGAAAAAGGCGGCAATACTGAACAAGCTTCCTGTCCGGCGCTGGCAGTCCACGCAATGACACATCGAAATGCGCCTCGGTTCAGCCTCGCAGCGGAGCTGCAGGCGTCCGCAGGTGCAACTCGCGAAACGTTGGGTCATGGGAAGTCCCCCGGCAAATGCGCGTAGCGGCGACAAGCGTTCGATACGTCGACACAGCCGATATCCGCAATGGGTCGCAAGCGTCACTTCTCCGTACGCTAACGCGCTCGGTTCAGCCCTGTCTGTCGGCATCGATCGGTCAAGTTCATCCGAATCGCGAATGTGCCGTGCGAGGCGTCGAGGGCGTATAAGTGGGATCGGCAGACTGCGTTCGGCATGGGGCGTGCAGGATGAACACGACCTTGACTCTGATGGACCTCGCAGGTGCGATCGCGCTCCTGATTTGGGGCGTACACATGGTCCAGACCGGGATCACACGTGCATTCGGTCCACAACTCCGGCACATCCTGGGCTATGCGCTCGGCAACCGGTTCAAAGCGTTCCTGGCGGGTCTGGGCGTAACGGCGGTGCTCCAAAGCAGCACGGCAACCGGGCTTATGGCTACGGCATTCGCGGCGGGCGGGCTTGTCGATCTCGTGCCCGCGCTGGCGGTCATGCTGGGCGCCAATGTCGGCACCACGCTGATCGTCCAGGTGCTGTCGTTGGACGTGTCGCGGGTCTCGTTTCTTTTCATTCTCCTCGGCGTGTTCATGTTCCGGCGCAGCGGCGTTACCCGGACGCGCGACCTTGGCCGGGTGGGAATCGGGCTTGGTCTGATGCTGATTGCGCTTCAGCACCTTCTTTCGATGATCACCCCCTTTGAGGACGTGCCGAGCCTGCGGATGCTTCTCGGTGCGATCACAACCGAGCCGCTGATCGACATTGTGCTCGCAGCCGGATTGACCTGGGCGGCGCATTCGAGTGTTGCCGTCGTATTGTTGATCATGGCCTTTGCCTCCCAAGCGGTAGTGCCGCCGCACGCCGCGTTTGCCCTCGTGCTCGGGGCCAACCTCGGCACGGCTCTGAACCCGCTGCTGGAAAGCGGGGTCGGCGGCGATCCCGCCGCAAAGAGACTGCCGATCGGTAATTTGATCAATCGGGTTATCGGGTGCGCGCTGGCGCTTGCCCTGTTGAAGTGGATCGGCCCGGCGCTGGTCACGATCGAGCCCGATACCGGACGCGCCGTGGCCGATTTTCACACCGGCTTCAACATTGTCTTGGCGCTGCTGTTCTTCCCTCTGTTGAAGCCGTTCGCTCGGTTGCTCGGGCGTCTTCTACCGGCGCGCATTGACACGGCCGATCCGTCGCAGCCGGTCTATCTCGACTGGGCAGCGCGCGAGACCCCCAGCATTGCGCTCGCCGGCGCCGCGCGCGAGGCGCTGCGCATGGTCGACGTGTTCGAGGCCATGCTGCGCGGCGCGCTCGATTCACTCAATCGCGGCGATCGCAAGCGGGTTACGGAAACCGCGCGCATGGACAATGTGCTCGACCGGCTCGACACGGCGATCAAGAAATATCTGACCTCGCTCGACACCGACGCGCTCGACGACATCGATCATCGACGTTTATCGGAAATCCTGGCTTTCACGACCAATCTCGAGCATGCCGGCGACATCGTCGAGAAGAGCCTGATGCCGCTTGCCGCCAAGCGCATCAAACGCGGCGTCAGCTTTTCGGAAGCCGGCCGAGAGGAGATCCGCGAAATGATCGACCGGCTGACCAGTAACGCACGGGCGGCCGCGGCCGTGTTCATAACCGAAGACCCGCGGGCGGCCCGCCAGCTCCTCGGCGAAAAGGAAGTCTTTCGCGAGCTCGAATTGCGCGCAACGGATGAGCATTTCGGGCGGACGCGTGCAAGCCGGGCAGAGAGCATCGAGATGAGCAAGCTCCTTCTCGACATCGTGCGGGATCTTAAGCGGGTCAACGCGCACTTGGCTGCTGCCGCCTATCCGGTACTCGAGGGCCGTGGGGAGTTGCTGCCGAGCCGACTTAGGCACGAGATGTGAGTGGCAGTTCGATGGCGGCGGTTGAGGAGAAAAAACAACCGAAACAGAGCCCGGTCTGCGATCGCATTACGGAATTGGAAAAGGCGATTGCCGACGTGCGCAGCGGGTGCAAAACGAGCCCGCGCACAGCGCGCCTGCTCGCCGCCGGTCTGCCGAGAATCGCGCAGAAGGTGGGTGAAGAGGTGATGGAGATCGTCATCGAGGCCGTTCGCGGGGAGCGCTCGGCGGTAATCAACGAGAGCGTCGACCTGATCTACAACCTCGTTGTGCTATGGAGCGAACTCGGGATTACCTCCTCCGAGATTTGGGCCGAAATGGATCGCCGACAGGCGCTTCTTGGGATCGCCGAGAAGCTGCCGAAGGAAGCTGGGATGGGTTCGATCTGATCTGTCGGCAGCTAGCCCAAGGACCTCAAGTCGAGCTGAGAACGGCGGGCGGCTGTTCTCCCATAGGCGAACTTCTGTCATAAAGCCGTAACAAACCCACAGGCACCCGACGCGACGACAGCAGCGCGAGATGAAACAATGTCCCTGATTGCGGCAACACTCGGTAGGATTGCCGCGCCGGAACGTCGAACGATGGCGATCGCCTGTGGCGCCCATGTGCTGCACGACGGCTTTACCGACTTGCTCTATGTGCTGCTGCCGCTGTGGCAGGCCGAGTTCGGCCTCGGCTATGCCGAAATCGGGCTGTTGCGTGCGCTCTATGTCGGCTCGATGGCCGGCTTCCAAGTGCCGGCTGGGGCTCTCGCCGAGCGCTTCGGCGGACCGCTGATCCTCGGACTCGGCACTACGCTCGCCGGGATCGGCTACCTTGTCGCCGGAGCGAGCGCAGGGTTTGCAGTCCTCGCAGCGGCGCTGGTCTTGGGCGGCGTGGGCTCTAGTGTGCAGCACCCGATCGGCGCGCATCTTGTCTCCGAAGCGTTCTCGGGCAGTCGCTCGCGTACCGCGCTCGCCGGTTACAATTTCTCTGGCGACCTCGGCAAGATGGCGCTGCCCGCTATGACCGCCTGGCTGCTGACCTTGATGCCGTGGCGCGCGGCGACGGCGACGATTGGAGTAGGCGGCCTTGCCGCTGCGGTGACGATCCTCGCGATGCGCGGGTTGCCCGGACGGGCCGCAAAGACCCGGGAAGCCGACGGCAAACCGGGGATCACAGGGTGGGCGCCGGTCGGGCGCGGCTTTTCGCTGCTGCTGACCATCGCGATGATCGACAGCGCGACACGCATGGGGTTTCTGACATTTCTGCCGTTCCTGTTGAAGAGCAAGGGTGCCGATCTCCCGATGATCGGCATCGCCCTGAGCCTGATCTTCGCCGGTGGCGCCGCCGGCAAGCTGGCATGCGGTTGGCTCGGCGCCCGGCTCGGAGTCGTCCGCGCGACGTTCATCACCGAAGGGCTGACCGCGGCGGGGATCTTAGCCTTGCTGCCGTTGCCGCTGACCGTGGGTCTGGCGGTCTTACCGGTGATAGGGGTGGCGCTCAACGGCACCTCGTCGGTGCTTTACGGCACCGTTCCCGAGCTGGTGGCGCCCGCACGCCGCCAGCGCGCGTTCAGCATTTTCTACACTGGCGGGGTCGGCGCCGGTGCGCTCGCGCCGGTGCTGTATGGATTCGCCAGCGACCTCGCCGATCTGCCGACCATGATGGTTCTGGTCGCCGCCATCGTGCTGGTGACCCTGCCCCTCGCTTGGCAGCTGGGCCGCCACCTGCAGCCGACCCCTTCGTGACCACGCAGCCATCGACGAATGGCGCGAAGCATTCGCAGGTGGCGGGGTTGACTATATCGCAATAATGTGGTACGCTGCGCGGACGTTTTCACCAATCGACGACGCCAGACTGAGCCGGCACCTCAACCCATAGGAGAGATTTTGCTGCAGATTCGCTGCACATGGCGGAGGCACGATCCGCCGATGCAATTCATGATTGCAACGCGCGGGAAATCAATTAAGTGAGATACCTACCGGATAATTCTATCATTAGCCCCGACGTCCATGTTTGATGGTCGATCTTTCGCGACGGTTCAGGTGAGCCGGCTTAGGTGTGTCCGCTATTGGTGCGCGCGTTCGGGCGGCGTTCCCAAACCGGTCGTCGCCACCACATAAAGGCAGCATACACGAGCGTCAGGTCCAGTCCGAGCACCGATGAATTTCGTGACCTCGTTCGGTCTGTTGCTGCTCGGGCTGTTCGTGCTGCCGGTGCTGGTTAGCGGCTGCCTGCCCGATGGGCGCGCCGGGGTGCCGTGGTACGAGGCGCGCCGCGACCCCACTGGCCTTGCGCCCGACCCGGCGACCACGCCGGAGGCAGTGATCCAGGTCTATGCAGCCCGCGCCGTTTCGTGGCGGGGGGTGTTGGCGGTGCACACCTGGATCGCGGTCAAGCCGAGCGGGGCCGGGCGCTATACGCGGTATGAGGTGCTCGGCTTTGGCGTCGCCAACGGCGCCCCGGCGGTTCGCGTCGACCGGATGGGCCCCGACAATTACTGGTTCGGCGCCCGACCGCAGGTCGTGTTCGACCGGCGCGGACCGGGTGTCGACGCGATCATCGACAATATCCGAGCCGCGGTCGCCCATTATCCCTATCCACACCAGTATCGCGCTTGGCCCGGCCCCAACAGCAACACGTTCACTGCGTATATTGCCCGCCAGGTTCCCGAGCTTGGCCTTGATCTGCCGTCGAATGCTGTCGGCAAAGATTTCCTGGCGGGAGGCGCGCTGTTTGCCGCGGCGCCCAGCGGCTCCGGGTTTCAGGTTTCGTTCTACGGCCTTGCCGGCGTCCTCCTCGCCGTTGATGAGGGGTTCGAGCTGAACCTTCTGGGGCTCAACATCGGACTAGACGCCGTCGCACCGGCGCTAAAGCTGCCGGCGATCGGTCGACTAGGGCTGCACCGATTGCCCCGGGGGTAGCAGGCGGCTTCCACCCAGAGTCCCGGCGCGGTAGTGACTTTGCTGATTGACAATTTTGTATCGTGATACGATAATAACAAGTTCTGATTGGCGTAACAACTATCGTTTGTGGCTAAGGATGGTGTGCGTAGCTAAACGCGCGGGGATCGTTGCGGCGCCCGCTATGGATTTTTCCCGCTGTTCCGTTGTTGGCGGCGATGCTGGCGGTCGAGGATTCCTGCGGCGAAGGAGAGTCCGTCGCTGATAATTTCCTGTAAATAACAGCGACAACAGCGGAGCCCCGCCGGCGCGATTGTGACGGATCACTGCGTTGTTGAGCACCGCAACCTCCGCATCGTGGACAAATCGGTAGCTTTACCTCGCTTCGTATTCAAAGGAATATGACGCAAGCTCAGTCAGCGAGGAGACCATGACGGGTCGCAGCCTGCGCTTCATATCCGGCGCTTTGCTCGCGTCCAGCCTTGTCGTCTTGCTCGGGTGGGCCGCCCCGGCGTCAGCGCAGGATGCCAAGCTGGTCGTTTTCGCGGCGGCCAGTCTCAAAGACGCGCTCGACGAGGTCAATGCCGCCTACCGGCGTGAGAAGGGCCAGGAAACCACCACCTCCTATGCCGCGAGCCCCACCCTGGCAAAGCAGATCGAGGCCGCCGCACCTGCCGACATTTTCATCTCGGCCGATCTCGACTGGATGGACTATCTGGCGCAGAGGAATTTGATCAAGCCGGAGACGCGAGCCAATTTGCTCGGCAATCGGCTGGTGTTGATCGCGCCAGCGGGCAACGCCGTCAAAGTCGACATCGGGCCGAATTTCCCGCTTGCCCAGGCGCTCGGCAGCGGTCGGCTCGCCATTGCCGACCCGGCTGGCGTGCCGGCCGGAAAATACGGCAAGGCGGCGCTCGAGGCGCTCGGGGTGTGGGCTTCGGTCGCCGACAAGCTCGCCCCCGCCGAGAACGTCCGGGCGACCCTGCTTTTGGTGTCGCGCGGCGAGGCGCCGCTCGGGATCGTCTACCGAACCGATGCTGTGGCTGATAAGGGCGTCAAGGTTCTCGGCACCTTCCCGGAAAACACCCATCCGCCGATCATTTATCCGATCGCGGCAGTGGCAGCTTCGACCAATCCGGGGGATGCCGGTTATATCGCCTGTCTCGAATCGCCCGCCGCCCGCTCTATTTTTGAGAAGCAGGGGTTTACGGTCCTTAAATGAGGTCGTGCGGAAAGAACGCGGTTTGAAAGCGCGCCATGGCGGAATTCCTGCATCTATCGCCGGATGAGGCGACCGCGGTGGTTCTCAGCCTTCGCGTCGCCTTCTGGGCCATGGCGACGAGCCTCATACCCGGAATCCTCGTGGCGTTGGTATTGGCGCGCGGGCGGTTCTGGGGAAAATCGCTGCTCGACGGGCTGGTTCATCTGCCATTGGTCATGCCGCCGGTGGTGACCGGCTACCTGCTGCTGCTGCTCCTCGGCCGCCGGGGCCCCCTTGGCCGGTTCCTCGACGAGCAGTTCGGCATCGTTTTCGCGTTTCGTTGGACGGGTGCTGCGCTTGCTTGCGCGGTGATGGGTTTTCCATTGATGGTGCGGGCGATCCGCCTGTCGATCGAAGCGGTCGACCGGCGGCTGGAGGATGCCGCGGCAACCCTCGGCGCTGGACCTGTCTGGGTGTTTCTGGTGATCACCCTGCCGCTGGTTCTACCCGGCATCATCGCCGGCATGATCCTCTCCTTCGCACGCAGCATGGGCGAGTTCGGCGCCACGATCACCTTCGTCTCAAACATCCCTGGCGAGACCCAGACCCTCCCCTCGGCGATCTACACCCTGACCCAAATTCCCGGCGGCGACGCAGGTGCTCTCCGCCTGACGCTGATATCGATAGCGATTTCCATGCTGGCGTTGCTCGCCGCCGAATTCCTCGCCAGGCGCCTCAGCCGGATTCTTCCGGCAACTTGATTCTAGCGGGCGATCGTGCGACGACGCAGCGCAGCATGCGATTTCGTTGCCGTCGTCTTTTCCGGAACCCCTTTACAGGCAACCTCGAGCTCACGCAGCCGCGCGGCGGTGGCAGCGTGCGCCTCGGCCTCGATGGCACGATACTGCTCGATCAGTCTCGTGCCGAAGGGCGTCAAGGCCGCGCCGCCGCCATGGCTTCCGCCCGCTTGAGCGGCGATTACTGGCTCGCGGAAGCAATTGTTCATGTCGTCGACGAGGAGCCATGCCCGGCGATAGGACATGCCGAGTGCGATACCGGCCTTGGTGATCGATCCGGTGTCGCGGATCGCCTCCAGCAGCCGGATCTTTCCCGGGCCGATCGCCCGCTCCTCGCTGAGATCGACGCGCAAGGTCAGCCGCGCCGCTGCCACGCTGTTGGCTCCTATACCGCCTCCTTCTGGGATACCTATTGAGGCCGGAATGTGGGCGTTCGTCAACTAAACCCACGTTCACCGGCCTCCGGCGTCGCGAGGCGGGCAACCATCGCTATGGCGACCTACAGCACCGCTTGCGGGTGGACTTGCCAACCAAACAGATGGCGCTCGCCAGCGTCGAAAGCCGGGAAATGCCGGTCCAAGCCTTACGGCATGACGCGGTCACCCGCACACCGGAGAACAATAGCGGCGGCCTTTGGGCGCCACTTCCGCTTTTCGGAGATCCTCGATCCGACGATCGCCGGAGTCGGTGAAAGGCCTTGCTTCGGTACACGGCGGCGCGAGTGCCAGCCCGGCGATTGCGCCAGCGCCTGAACCAAGAAGATCGCGTCGCCTCACTTGGCGACCATCACATCCGACGCTTTGATCACCGCAAAGGCGTCATCCCCGACTCTGAGAGCGAGATCGTCGACCGCCTCGTTGGTGATTGACGAGGTGACGATGACACCGCCGCCGATGTCGATACGGACATGCGCCGTCGTCTGACCCTTGGTGACCCCGACGATCTTGCCCTTTAGCTGGTTGCGGGCGCTGAGCTTCATGGGACTCTCCCGTGAGACTAGGGAAATTGTAGCCGGGCGACGGCGCACTTCGACGACGGGCAAAATTCTTTTTCTGCGGCGCTCGGCCGATCTATCTTAAGCGATATGGCGATACCAGCTGCAAAAGCGAACCCATCGATTCAGTGCGACAGCAGTTCGATCTTCGACGAGACGATAGCGACAATCGGCACCATCCTCGGGCCGGCCCTCGACGAGATCATGGTCGAGAACGCCGCGCCATCGGGATCGCCCCGTCAATGCGCTGGCCGATTGTTGCTGGCAGCGCCGTCCCCATTCCGAGGTCGAGCTGTGCGCAGGCATTGATGCCTTCGACGCGACCGAAATCCGCAAGGGCGACAGGGGTCGTGGTGGTCGGCGCTTTTGTTCCGTTCCTTAAGGAGCTGAAACGACGGGGTCAGCCCTTTCTTGTGCTGGAGCAGGATCCGGCCACGTTAAAAGCCGATGAACCGCCGTTCTTTCCGCCGGCCGAGCAGGCCGCGCAAATCTTGCCCGAGGCCGAGGTGGTCTTGATCACCGGCTCGCCCCTGGTCAACAATACGCTCGAAACTCTGCTGGCGCTGGCCCGACCCAGACCCGCGGTACGATTGTTCGGCCGACGGCCGGGGTGCTGCCTGACGCGTTTTTTGCCCGTGGCGCCGATATTCTCGGCTGCGTCCGGATGACGGGGCCTGAGGCGTTCCTCGACCTCCTAGCCGAGGGAGCGTCGGGCTATCATTCCGTTGGCCGCTCGGCGCAGAAGCTGGTGCTCGCACGCCGGCCCATTGGGTTCGATACCAGGCTCGCATAGCGCTGGCGGGCGGCGGCTTCCCATAGGCGCAGGTGGCGCTCGCGTGGTGAGTGTTATCGAAGCCGGTCATCACCGCTCCGATTGTCGGTGCCACCAAGCTGAATCATCTCGACGACGCTCTCGCATCCGTGAACGTGAAACTCTCCGCCGACAAGATTACCTCTCTGGCGGAGCCGTACGTGCCGCATGCGGTGGTGGGTGTCGTCTAAGCCCAGCTCAGCCAAGCGCGCGTGTTTGATGCTCCGGTCGTCACCAAGATCGAACCCGGCCGGGACCTCTATCCGGCCGAGGATTATCATCAGGATTTCCTGACGCATAACCCCCGATACCCTTATATTGTCATCAACGACTTGCCAAAAATCGAGAATTTGAAGCGACTGTTCCCCGACCTTTATCGCGCGACGCCGGTGCTGATCGCGGGGGCGCGGAACTGACGGCTGCCACTTCGTCCGCTAATCGCTCGCGGTGG
>WNFC01017224.1_pt1 | contig 10592 bp, 9 predicted proteins | sample 5400541 | NCBI WGS metagenome assembly WNFC01 (sample SAMN13153342, study PRJNA577476) | soil metagenome | isolation source: 120 cm saprolite under Douglas fir tree site 2 hole 2 replicate 1 | place: USA:California | collected 2015-04-18
TCAGACGTTGGTAACCTATCTCGTGAGATGACAGAATCGAGCTCTGCTTGTGCCCGCTTCTGTACTTCTGGGTAGAGCGTGAGTGCAAGGAACAGAGACGACATTGAAGACACAGCCTAAATACTTCGTGTCGGTTAGAGGACATGGGATTAACTCAGAGCACGCACCGTCTCTGAGCCGGCTGGTACTCGACATTAGTCGCATTCCTTCACAGTGAATACAGCGTACCTTGAAACACAGATCCCATTGTTTCCTTAATGGCTTTCTCTTCTCTTTGGCGCTCTGCGCCACTCAGTTTCTCTGCTTGCTGGAGCTGTTCGCTTGCCATCGACGGTACAGCGGTACCCTCTCGCTAGAGCCGAATTAGTGTGGATGACAGGCGTGCTATGAATACAGACCATTGCGTTTTTCACGAATTCGATTGGTTCGTTGATCATCCTCTTGCTTAATTCCCTGCATATACTGGCCATGGGCTCATACTTGAACAAAGGAAGCCACGATGGGGTGTGTCGTACTGGGAAAAACAGTTGTCACACACACGGTTGCCAGTGGTGGTGAAAGAGATTATTCCGTACGGAATGGGAGATGATTTACTAATGCTGCTCCAGGCATGACGACCTCCATCATAATGTCTGTGGACTTGCGGACGGGTACCAATATATCGTCGTTCTCTTTCAGGTCATAGCCATACGTGAGAGACATGATAATTTTTCCTTGGAGACTGCATATAGGTCAATACATGTTCGAGTTGGAAGATGATGATGATATCACTGACAAGTCGATATGTGCGCGGAAGTCGTTTGGGGTTGAAAGTAGCTGGCCAAGACATACACGTGTTTTTTCTTCAACCATCCGTTGATACGAAATTAACGCGCTAGGTCGGAGGCTGCTATCCAATAACCGTCGGTTCTTGCGCCAATGTTCCCCTTTCCGTGCGATGGGTATTACCCAATCTACTTCCAATCTGGCATGAGAAGATGATTAGCGCTTAAGGCGAGTAAAGAGCAGAAGAGCAGGTCTAAACGTACATCTCGTATATTGGCATACGGGGTCTGTCTGCATACAGTTCTCCGCGCTTTTCAAATAGATCCTTAATCGCTGTCAACGAGCACAGCACAACTATGACTTGGCCAAAAACTCGAAGGCACATGACATCTCCTGAAAATCCTAGTTCAGACTCGGAGCTGCTGTAAGGCAAGGAAGTCATCCGCACCGTATTTCTTTGACATATCTGCGTATGCGACCCAGGGTGATAACTTGGGGACATGGAGAAAATTTCCTATGACTGGCCAACAAGGGGGTCCTGGAGGATAAGGGATTCCTCTTCGGCTGTTGTGATCGCGGAAAGCGATAAGGAGATAAAGAAATGCGAAGATCGCAAGAAAGTCGGTCACTGTGATGAGGGAGAGCAGCATGTTGGAGCCAGTGTGCTGCAAACGAGAAGGTAGGGTTTATAAGGATGAGGGAAAGGCACGGCTAGGCAAGATATAGGATAGCCTGAGGACAACTTGAAGATGCGGTGGCGTGATGCAAGTATCATTGTAGTATCGGATTCTGTGACTTTACCATCTTCGTTGGGCGCAGAAAACTTTCACTATGGAGCGCGGAAATGATTTTCACCTTGTGGGAGGGTCACGGGTCGGCCAAGCCGTTTCATTGCATTGGACATTGGACAATTGAAGCCGGTGGATGAAGGTCAGCCGGCGGTAAAATGAAAAGATGCCTGCGCCTGTCGATAACGTAACGCATCGAGTCAGAGAGTGAGAACCAACTCTAGGCCTGTCTAACATAGTACTAGTGGGGGTGCCCGTGGCTTCGCCACGAAAGATCTTGTTGACGTGCGCGGGTGACCTCAGGTGTGGGAACAATAGTGGAACGTGGAACAATACTGTACAGTACCCTGGCTGTGGGAATTTTCCCAGGTCGTGTGAACATGTGAACTTGGCAACTCTCGAGTCTCGAGACCGTCCTTCCATTATACAATGATGATATATGATATCGCCTGCACCTGCTGATCATCCCTTCGAGTTTCAGGTTTCCGCCGTATCGAGAGCGACCGTCAACATCTTGGGGCTTCATGTGATATGAGCTGACCAACTGCAAAATTGTTCATAGCTTCCTATTCGGGTTGTACACTACTAGGGAGTCGGGACATTCAACCGGCAATTTGTTACTATTTAACGCTCGTAAAATCATTTATCATCCCCGGTCAATATATGTACGATATTTTCTTCATGATCTACAGTGCGTTCTCCGTGGAAGGAAAATTTGTGTGGTCAGCGACAGCGACGCCCTGCGTCGGAATTTCCCGGTGGCCGCACAGTCGCCAAACGCGGCCGATGACTAGATGACTCCTCGACCTCGAACACAATTTTCAAGAGACATCTTCATGCAAGCTTGATGGTTCGAATGCTCAAGTACAGCGTATCCATTTCCAGGGCAGTTTCTTTCCCAGCTAGCTGAAATGGGTTGATTAGGACTATGCCTTAGTGCGCACAAGGGTGTGTACTGCTTCAAGTCTGCCATCCCCCCATTGACAGCATTGTGCAGCCGTGCTATGACTGAGTGCCAGGCTTTGACCGCTAAAGCATCTTCGGACTCACAGAGGCCCTGAGGCCTGAGGTGTTATAAAAAACGAACCACCTCCACATTGTGGGACCCCACTCTAGGATCTAGTGTTTCGAAAAATCTTACGGTGGGAAGAAACTTCAAAGAAGGCACATGTCTTTCGTTGCACGTGACCACGTGTAGAGCCCTTTTAAATGCGGTATGTGGTACGTGGAGCGTACATCTCTCTTATCTACTTTGCTAAGTGCGGTCATCGCCATGCGTTTATACCGTATACCCTTGATAGACTCCGAAGTACGCATTGGTCTGAGGGGCGGGTCCTCCCAAACTGACGCCTCATGAACTGCAATTATGCTAGGGGCTTTTAGAAGGCCCGTATGTCGGCAAAGATACGCGGTATTAGGCTCTTACTCCACCAGTTTGTTGGTGTACGTCATCCATTGTTCTCTTTTCCTGCTGTGCCATGTAGCTGGTCTACCCTAGAATTGAATCCAGGTTCTTTTGGCAACACAATGTCCAGCGATATTGGGTGAGCGCTGAGGCGAAGGGACGGAAGTCAATATCTGGGTCGTTCCTGAAATGCTTGGCGAGCAACAAGAAAACTCAGATATCTCAGACTGGCCTCTGTCGTCATCCCCTGCGGCGTGGGTGTTACGTGTCTTGATGATGCACCAGGAAAAACCTCCCACACTAGCGAAAGGTAACTTGGACTCTACTGTAATGCGAGATAACACTAGAATGATTGAATGATTTATCTTGGCAATTGTCCCAGTTATGTTGCTAGCGTGCTAGCGCGGCATTAGTCCACTGGCAGTACCTCCGAGGCCGAGGCTCCTGCTTGATGTTTTTCCTGATGCCGTGATGGTTCTCAAACCGCTGCGCCTTCTCTGTCAAGATTTTTCTCAGCGCGGATTGCTTTGGAGCTGCGATAGGGCGGCCCTTGAACAGACAGTTCTAGGCTTGCTGAGTAAATATCGTGGTGTTACACGTCGGGTCGCCATGGAATCTATTCTGCGGCGTGTGACCGTCCATGCCCTGTCGCCAGGTCTTCAGATGAGTCGTCATGCATCGGCACTGTCATTTTGCATTCGGTCTGGTCTAGGCGACCCAACTAGCACGACTTGGGATATCTTTTCAGATTAGCCGCTAACGCGCTAAGGCCGAGAGTCTCGTTCCTGCCGGTTTGGTGCTTGCCCATGTTGTCCGGACGGTAACTTTCCCACAAGACCTTTATTTTACATCATAGCATTCTGGGGGTGCATTGGGTGCGGAATGACGAGAGGTTTGGAAGGTGACTGCCCAGCCGTTTCAAAACGCGCCCTGGCGGCAAAACAAAAATCGGCTGCTGCCATTCTGGGTGTGGCGTCAATTCTTGAATTGAATCAATGTACGATTTAGTACGAGCTGAAAACGTCCGTTTTTAATCTCCAAGGAGATAACAAAGCCTCAGTTCAATTGAAACGTCCGATCTGTCATATAGTCGTCGATCACCTATGCGGTGCTATCTGTCAGAATATATGATAAGATGCTGAAAGCGCTGAAAACCCGATAACTCGCTGATCTAATCAATCCCAAGGAGCCATAGCATAGAAAGGGAGGTCACGGTGTTGACCGCAACCATATGCAGTGGCTACTAGACATGGTGACGTCACCTCGAATGACAGCTTTCTCTCAGTGACCGTTGTCCTCTTTGGTCGTCATTGCATAGAACGCGTCAAGAATGACGCGACACGACCCAAAAGGAACAGATTTCAAGTTCGCGGTTAAGGGACGACGTCTCGTACATTACATGCCTGCTCGCTAGTTAGCAGACTTCAACACCAGCACTAGTAGGACGAAGCTCAGCTGGTGCTACTAAAAATATCGGCACGGCCATCATTTACCCGTATAGAGAGCGATAAAAGCTTTCCTCTCAGTCCGCGGGCGCCTTAAGGATTCAAATCCATGGTTTGCCTGTCGCTTCGCATCAGAAATCTCGTTTCTCACCGTCACATTACAGATGGGCTTGTCGCGAGACAAGTTGGTGGATAATAGGCCCTTTTGGCTAGTAATATATCCTCTATGGATGGAGTCCAGACAATATTAAAAAAAAGCACACAGAACGCGTAGAGCGAGAGGCCTTAAGCCCAAGCACTCGCTTTGATGAGATCCTCTGCGAGTTGATCTCGCGGAGTGATAGAACAATCAAACTTTGGTGGATGTCTTCCGTCAATCCGCTCAATCAGTTCTTGCTATCTCCATCAGGAAGGTAGGCACACTCACATTGTAAGTAGCCCCTCAATCAGGGTCTCAATCTTGACAGGAATTTCTTGGCCGTTCTCGTCTTTTGCCTTTGTTACATGAAACATGGACAAGACAGACGATACGAAAACGAAGAGTGTCATTTCGACCAAGTGCCGCGCAGGACAGATTCGTTTGCCAACTCCGAACGCAAGAGCAATTGTTGGGTCATCTCGAAATGTTCCGTCTTCGTTGAGGAATCTTTCAGGCTTGAATGTCTCTGGATCAGGGTATAGCTCTGGATTGTGAAGCACAGCCCTGCAAATATTTTCAGAAAGCGGAGTAACTTTCATAGCTGTCTGCCTACCACGCGTTAGCAATCACCAATGAACCTACCACGTGGATAAATCAGCATAGAGCCTCACGGGCATAAGAGCGGAATATCAAACCCTTTGGAATGAAGAAGCCTCTGTAGACATCGTCCTCGGCGGCCGCGTGAGGAACACCTTTACGCAAGGGTCATGAGTCCCCGGTTCGCATACATGTAGAAGAGAGGTTATTACCCAACGGTGTTACCACGTGCCACCTCAATAATTCTTTACATAACGCTTCGATGTAGGGGAGACGCGGCTTGTCTTCAGACGTTGGTAACCTGTCTCGTGAGATGACAGAATCGAGCTCTGCTTGTGCCCGTTTCTGTACTTCTGGATAAAGCATGAGCGCAAGGAACAGAGTCGACATTGAAGACACGGCCTAAATACTCCGTGTCAGTCCGAGACCAAGGGAGTAACTCAGAGCACGAACAGTCTCTGAGCCAGCTGGTGCTTGAAATTAGTCGCGTCCCTTCACAGCGAATACAACGTACCTTGGAACACAGATCCTAGGGTCTCCTTTATGGCTTTCTCTTCTCTTTGGCGCTCTACACCACTCAGTTTCTCTGCTTCCTGGAGCTGTATGCTTGCCATTGACGGTACAGCAGTGCCCTCTCGCTACAGACCAATTAGTCGGAATAGATGCTAAGTATGTTTTCATGACAGACCATCGCATTTTTCACGAATTCGATTGGTTCGTTTATCATCCTCTTGCTTAATTCCCTGCATATACTGGCCATGGGCTCATACTTGAACAATGGAAGCCACGATGGGGTGTGTCGTACTGGGAAAAATAGTTGTCACACACGCATTTGCCAGTGGTAGTAAAAAAGATTGTTCCGTACGAAATGGGAGATGATTTACTAATGCTGCTCCAGGCAAGACAACCTGTATCATAATCTCGCTCGTCTTGCGGACGGGTACCAGTATATCATCGTCCTCTTTCAGGTCATAGCCATACGTGAGAGACATGATAATTTTTCCTTGGAGTCTGAAAATACGTTAATAAATAGTTCGACTCGGAAGATGATATCGCGGACAAGTCGATGTGTTCGCGAAAGTCCTTCGGAGTTGATAGCAGCTGGCCAAGACATACACGTGTCTTTTCTTCGATCATTCGTCGATACACGGATACTGCACCAGATCGGAGGCCGCCGTCCAATAATCGCCGATTCTTACGCCAATGTTCCCCTTTCCGTGCGATGGGCAGTATCCAATCTACTTCCAATCTGGCATGAGGAGATCGTTAGTGCCCAAGGCGAGTAGAAGACCGAAGAGGACGTGTGAACGCACATCTCAAATATTGGCATACGGGGTCTGTCTGCATACAGTTCTCCCCGTCTTTCGAGTAGAGCCTTAATTGCTGTCAATGAGCATAGCACAACTATGACTTGGCCAAAAACTCGAAGGCATAGGACATCTCCTGGATATCCTGATTCAGAGAAGGCGCGCTGGAAGGAAGTCATCCATACCGTGTTTCTTTGACATATCTGCATATGCGGCCCAGGGAGACAGTTTTGGTACATCGAGAAAGTTTCCTATGACTGGCAAACAGGGAGGTCCTGGAGGATACGGGATTCCTCTTCGTGTTTGGTGGTCCCGAAAAGCAAGGAGGAGATAAATAAATGCGCAGATTGCAAGGAAGTCGGCGACTGTGATGAGGGAGAGCAGCATGTTTGAGGCAAGGTGTTGCAAACGAGAAGGCAAGGGATTATAAGAGGTGAGAAGGGCCAGCCAATATATGGAAATGACTCAAGATGCGGCGGCGAGACGCTGACTCGATGTTGTTTGCATTCCAAATCTTGACTGGCATAGAAAACCGGTGGCTGAAACGTCACCGCCGGCGACATCTCAAAGAAAGCCGTGAAGACCGTCTCGCGCGCTCGTTGACCGGACATACAGACAGATACAATACACTGGCAGTAATGTAAGTCCACTCGCCAAATTTCCGCCAGCCGTAACCTTGAAAATTAGCGTATTTGATTTCGTGGGCAACATGAATACGATGAAATCACCACTCAACTTGAAACACAACACTTTATAAGGAAGGAAGCACCGCGACCAACACCTCCAAGGCATCACCCACTCGATACTTCGACTTCTCAAAGTACGGCATATCACGCATCATGTTTTGCTTAGCAGTGTTTTCCCAGTGAAATGGCTTGATTTGGGACTATGTATCGGTGCGCGCTGCGCACTGACCTCAGTCTGTTGTCTCCGTTAAATCACCGTGGATTCATGTTCGAATCGGTAACTGTAGGACGCGGTAACGATCAAACATCTTCAGGTTTAGCGCGGCACTCTTTTGGATCGAATAACGCCGAGATCCGGAGTGGCCGGCTATTACTGACCATGCAGATTGCAGAGAGGGGTTGTCTCGATACTCCACCTTCAACGGAGTGTGCCAAAACGCAACTTCATTTTCAGCGTGTTTTGAAGAATAAGCTCTGAAACTCTGAAGGGTGGCGGACTAGCGGACTAGCGGTCGGCTGCGCGGGTCGAAGTTGTCGGAGATATGTTTTCTCGCTAGGTAAGTAAACCATTTGAAATGCCGCTCTACTCAATGCCAAAACCCCGCGGCGCCCGTGTCGGGCAAAAAAAAGCGCTTCTGACTATTTTCGTAGTCTCAGCCGAACGATGATGGGGCGTTCCTACAACACTGGCAGTCCCGTTCAATTGCGAGCACGTCCACAGAACCACGGACCCAGCTTTCCCCAAAGACCGAACACAACTTCCTCTCGCACACCTTGCCCGGGACGTTCGACGACTACGCGCGGGCGGCCACCCCATTCTCGACACAGACCTCGTATTCCTTCCCCTGGGCGCGAGCGCAAACGGCGTTCCAGTACAGGACGACTCCTGGACGAGCACAGCGATATTCATGCCTCTTCTTCACCTTACGGCCACCTGTTTGGTTTGGCACCCGTTTGTCACGATGACGACCTGAACGTCTCGGCTCTCAAACATGCGTCGTACTCACGCCGACTCTATACACACACGTCTATAGGGTCCTGTCTGCGGGATCGTACCCAAATTCGTTGGCCTCCACGTCCTGCTGTTGCGTAATATTGCGAGACCGAGTCGTCTCAGCTCACGGTCAATGAGTTCGTCTGCGACCTTCCATGGGAGATGCGCGTAAGCTGTATAATTTATGATGTTTGAGCTCAACCTCGTTGACCTCAGAGACTTTTGAACACTTTTCCGGGCAGGGATTCAGGTCAATTCTCGTGCAAGACGTCAGGTCCTGCAGGAACTGTTGGTAAATATCCCGTGCTGTCGTGGCCACGAGCACCTCGCTTCTTGCGTCATCGCTTGGGGTCTAACGTTTGCTCCTCGTTCCGTCCTACTATCAGTGGGGAAGGGAGGGTCCTTCCTGTTGTCTCCCTTGCTTTTATGGACCAGATACCACTAACCTTGGTCGTCATCTATGGGCATGATTCGTTTACGAGGGTCTGCCTCGATATCTTGTGACTGGCGTTGACAACCTCGACAGGCACTCAGATCCCAGAGACCAGAACTACACATTTCTTACCGAGATAGCTTTTATGTCTCATCGATTCGATGGGCGTCCCGGGCCCAAATAGGATAGTTCTCTAACGCATAATCAGCGCCGTCACGGTGGTGCGGCCAAAGTACTGAGCCGGTTGACTAATATTGTTAACGACATCAATCACCACGCGCACTGGCACGTGTAAGAAACGCGATGATGCACGTTGCAATCGATGTGCCGATGGGTTTGAGTTTGAGCCGCGCGCCTGAGGCAGATCCTGGATCGTGTACAAGAACGAAGATACAACATGCTACTGACTCAGTATGGCATGCGCCTGCATGCAGGAGAACCGGATATTATTTACCTGTGCGAAGGACGAAGATACAATATAGATTACGTCGCGTAAGCACTAAGGACAAGTGACGAAGGCAGAAAGGCGAATAAGAGTGCTGTTCCGCCGGTAGGACTTGAGGCTTGGCCTGGAAGCCCCGGCTTTGGCTTATCTGAAGGTGGGTCCGGCTTTAGGGAACGACAGGCCAGGCCAAAGCCCGAAATCACGGCTTGGCCCTAGCTTAAGTGGCTCTCAAAGTTGTACAGGAGTCTGGAAATTGATTCTGTCCGAAAATGACACATCATAAATTCATATTCATATGACACGGAAACCTCGGATACCTATGGAAACCTAAGTAATCATATATGTATATTAAGAAAAAGAGGCCAATCTACTTTACAGGTTACCGGGTTACCCAGAAACCGCCGGACATCAGTGGAAACCTGAAAACAATTGGACGGTTTGCTGATGTCACTTGGAGTCTAGCCCAACTCTCAGGCTTATCTCGGCTGCCCTAATAACGAGGCAGAGATGAACGATGAACGATGAACGCTGATCCCAATCCATGGAGGCGAGGTAACGCAAACGATGATCAGTCATCCGATGCTGGACTCTGGAGAGCATTCATATCATCCTCTGAAATTACGGCCTTCCACCGGTGACTCGTCTCGAAGGTTATGGGCATTATCAGGAAGGCATTTACCTCCTTTCTTCGCTTGCGCGGAGAGGATGTGACTAGCCATTTATGTCATTGGTGGAGAGTGGTGGAATGACTTCGTGAATGTCGGGGTTTGCGCTCGAAGATGGGGCAACTTGTTTCGAGCATTACAACCACGGGTCACTGGCAACCTGGACTGCACATATTTTGCATCGTGCATCAGCGAGGTCTAATCGTGGAGGAGATGCTAGTGCGATGCAGCCTGAGATCCCCGAGACAGACGGACGTAACAATCAGTTCGTGTGGCGCTCTCAGGCTTCCTTGTCAACACCCGAGTCCATATCTATGATTGCTTACTGTCGTGGCTGAGAAGGCCTGTCACAAGTACACTGACTCGGATATCATCGATCGAACCTGGCCCAGTGTGCCAGAGGTCCATCTGATTGCGCCCAGTAGAGTAGTACTGGACGGGCTGGACGGTCGGAAGCAGGAGGACTATCGCCGATCATGTCCATGATAAGCCGATAGGCTTTGGGAATTCTCTCAAGCCACCCTCAGGCTCTGGTCCATTATCTCCGCCGCCCCTCTTATCCCGCCGGCAACATAACCCTTTATAGCTTTATTTCTGCTTCGATCCTCAACTCAGGGATGGCAACAGATGTGGGTGTGGGCCTTACAGAGCCCGGTCGCAAGCAAATCGGTGGCCTCTTCGACAGCGATATATGGTGGCGGGATCGTTATCACGATATCGGAGCGCGCGGGTACAGGCTGGGTACTCGACTACTCGGTAACACTCCGACTGGCAACCAGTTTGGAAGGGGTCAGACCGGTCAGGTCGAGACTTCTTCACCGCCGAGGATGGTCAGCCTAGCATTAAGTGTGGGTATCCTCTTGTTGGTAATACCAGCCCTGACAAATACTTGACTTAGTTACCAGCTGCCATGGACGCTGTGC